>Ga0208219_1000718_pt1 | contig 11733 bp, 11 predicted proteins | sample NGESurshal072012_7_FD_184469 | JGI IMG/M metagenome (GOLD analysis project Ga0208219, IMG submission 184469) | Arctic peat soil microbial communities from Barrow, Alaska - NGEE Surface sample 53-2 shallow-072012 (SPAdes) | ecosystem: Environmental > Terrestrial > Soil > Wetlands > Peat ...
TGACCGAAATGGGGCCGAGCCGCTGTTCTGCTTTGGCCACGGCCTGGGCTACACGGATTGGACTTACGAATCGTTCGCGCCCGCGACCGAGGCGATCGCGGCGGGCGAGGACCTCGAGGTGTTGGTCACGGTCCGCAACACGGGAGGGCGGGCCGGACGGGAGGTCGTGCAGGTTTACCTGGAGGGGCCGGACGACGATCCCGGCCGCCCGGTGCGGATCCTGTCGGGCTTCGCCACGGTGGATGCCGGCGCCGGCGAGCAGGCCGAGGCGCGGATCACGGTTCCAGGCCGCTCATTCGCGCGATTCGACGAGGCGCGGCGCGAGTGGGTATCGCACCTGGGCACTTACACGCTTCGGGCAGGGCGGTCATCCAGGGACCTGAGGCTGAACACTCAGGTGGTGCAGCGATGAGCGAGGGGAGAGGAGTGGGCTACCAGTAAGGCCGCTAGTACGCAACCCCAGGCATGGTGAGGATCGCCCGATGCGTGCACTCCGCAAGGCACAAGTTGCAGTGGAACCGGCGAGAAGCGCGCGGTGTATACGTGCTGGAGATCATGCGGACACTAACGTCACGAGGCGTAAGCGCAGCAGCGCTGGCGGTGATGGTTGCCGTGGCCTGCACGCCGTCAAACCCCAGCTCTTCCACGGTTTCCTCACCCTCTGCAATCAACTCTTCGCCAACGCCGACGCCAGTGGTCGGGGCGCTGGGTGCGGCCGGCTGTCGACCGGTATCGCCGGCCGGTGCATTCTCAGGAGAGGTCTTCGGCACAGCGACAGGTGGCACCGTGTGGGCGTGGTTCATGGCTGGCTATCCGCCACGTGCGGGGATCGAGGACAAAACTATCTGGCGCCTCGATGGGCCAGGTGCGTCGGGGGCATCGACGTTCGCGCTGGTCGGTCCAGCGAGTCGAAAAGGACGCCTCAATTGGGGACCGGAGGCTCACGGCAGCTCAAACTGGAACCGGCCGGGTGCTGAATTCGGAACGGGTCTACTGTTCCCCGCGCCAGGCTGCTGGGACGTCCACGTCGCTATGGGGCAGCTGACCGGCGACGTCTATGTGGACGTCGTCGTGAGGTGACCTGCTCATCGAAATAGATCTGGCCCGAGCCTATCTGATCGGCCCCAGGCCTCGATGGTAGCCGGCGCGCTCGGCCTCTGCCGCGTTGCAGTAATAGCCGGCGTCGAAGAGGCTGGGTCCGTAGTTGTAGTCGCCGGGCAGGTCGTACCAGTCGCCGGCGGCAAAGTTGCTGGCGATCGCCGGTTGCTGGCCGCAGCGCGCCCAGGCCACCCAGTAGCTCACCTCGGGCACCGCGAAGGCGGCCAGCGGCACGAGCGAGAGGAGGAGCCAGATGGCGCTCAGCACGATCCAGATCCGGCGCCTGGTGCGGATGGCGAGGACGAGAGGACCGCCGCAGATAGCGATGCCCAGGAGCAGGGCCGCAGCTGCGACGACCTCACTCATCAGTCCACCACTCTAGCGGGCGAGGATGCCGCCAGAGGTCGGAATCTGAGAGCGCCAATCGGAAGTCTCAGACGGCGGGCCCGCCAGTCATATGTAGGTGACCATCGGCAAGAGCCTCCGAGAGTACTAGTCCCCTGCGCCGAGTAGTCGCATCGAATGAAGGAGTTTTGTAGCCTGCGGGCAGATGGTCTGAGGTAAATGGTCTCGACTGAAATCAATCAGCGGATATAGCATCAGTTCGAATTCGCCAGGGACTGAAGACTACTTGGTAAGGAAAAGGTCCCCGGTTCGAATCCGGGCGTGGGCTCCACGTCCTTCCTGAGGCCCGATTGCGTCATATCTCCTGACGTCGGAAGACGAGCCAGCTGGCAGCCAGCGCGACCACCACAAAACCGGCGTTAGCGATCACTGGCCAGTCCCACCCCGCCGCCGTTTGTCGCAAGGCGAGGTCCATTGCGAGTTCATTCAGGCCAAGCGGAGTGAAGTGACCGACGTTGGGCAGGGAGGCGACAAGGCCCGCGACGACGAGAGCGACTATTCCGATACCGGCAGCGGGGATTGATGACCGCACCAAAGTGCTGCCCAGGAACGTTACGGCGGCGATCTCAAGTAAGCCCAGCAGAATAACCAGGCACGCGGTTCCGAATCCAAGCACGTTAAGAGGTGCGAAAAGCAGGTCGGTATACAAGTAGGCGCCCAGTCCGCAAACGAATACAGCGACCGCCATGGTCACGGCGAGGCCGCTGAACTTCGCGGCAAGGAATGCAAAGCGACTCACCGGCTTAACCAGGACGAAAGCTGCTGTGCCGGATTCCTTCTCGCCGGCGACGCTGCCCATCGCGAGCAGGATCGCGGTGAGGACCCCGACCTCGCTCAGGTTCTTGATCAGCTGGGCGACTGCGTCCTTAATAGTTGGCGTGGGCACGTGAATGTCGATCGTGCTGGCGGCCAGCTTGACGATGTCCGGCGTGTATTTGGCGAGCACCGGCGACGCGAGCCCAAAGAGCAGGAAGATCACGGCGACCACGGGGAGCCGCCCGGTGCGCCATTGCTCCGCGATCTCCTTATTGAGCAGCACGGCAAAGCCTTTCATTCGCGGCTTTCGGGTGGCCGCTGGCTCGGAACCAGTCGCAGGAAAACGTCTTCCAGGCTCGGCCGGATCCGCTCGAAACGGGCGACGTGAACGCCGCTCGTGGCGAGGATCCGCATGATCTCGGGCCCGGCTCGTGAGGCATCGTTAACGGCCACCCGCAATACGGCTCCGTCGCGCCCGATGCCGCCGACCAATGCCGACTGTCCGAGGAGGGTGACTAAATCCGCACCGGCGGCAGCCTGGCCCGGTTCGAGCTCGATCGCGAACACCGGCTCCGCAAACCTTGCTTGGAGCTCCGTCATCGTCGCGTCCGCTACCAGGCGGCCCCGGTCGATGATGCCTACCCGGTCGCAGACTTTCTCAACGTCTTCCAGGATGTGGCTGGACATGAAGACGGTGACCTGGCCGCGCAGGTCCGCCAGGAGGTCGAGGACGTCGTGCCGGCCGGCCGGGTCCAGTGAGCTGGCGGGCTCGTCCAGGAACAGGACCTGGGGGCGGTTCATCAGCGCCTGCGCCAGGTTCAGGCGCTGGCGCATTCCGCCCGAATAGCCGGCCACGCGGCGGCCGGCGGCTTCGACGAGGCCAGTCTTCTCCAGCACCTCGTCGACGCGTGATTTGAGATCCGGTCCACGGAAGCCGAAGAGTCGACCGACAAACTCGAGAAGCTCCCGGCCCTTCATCCAGCCGTAGAGCTTCGACTGCTGATCCTGGTGGCTGATCCGCCGCCGAAGCTCGATACCACCGCGGGCGGGATCCAGTCCCGCCACGACCGCTCGACCGGAGCTGGGCCATGCCAGGCCGGTCAGCAGCCGGATCGTGGTCGTCTTGCCGGCGCCGTTCGGACCCAAGAAGCCGAAGAGAGACCCTGCCGGCACCTCGAGGTCAAGATGGTCGAGCGCCGTGATACTGCCGTAGCGCTTGACGAGGCCGTGGCAGACGATCGCCGCTTCCAATTCCCTAGGTCTGCTTCCGTCCGGCCAACAGGTACACGATGGGTCCGATGGTGCCGACGAGCACGATGATGAGCGCCCAGACCAGCTTGTTGTCTCCGATAACGCGCCGCTCGGGCCTGAATAGGTCGACCAGCGAAAACACGACCAATCCGAGCTCGATCACGACGAGAGGGAGGAGGATCAACAGCAGGTTTGTGGAGACCTGGACCGCCAAGGGTAGAGAGCTCACTAACAGAAGCGTTCTCATGTTCGATAATAGTATCATGATTGAGAATGAAGAGGGCTGACCTGATCCTTCATCCCGTTCGGCTGCGCATCATCCTTGCGTTTGCCAGGGGACGCCGCCTGACGCCGCAGCAGGTCGCGGCCGTTCTGCCTGACGTTTCCCAGGCGACCCTCTATCGCCAGATTGAGCGGCTCTATCGAGGGGGTGCTCTGGCGGTTGCTTCTGAGCGGCGGGTTCGCGGTGCGGTCGAGCGGACTTATGTTCTTGCCGAAGGCGGTGCCTCGCTTTCACCCGAGGAGCTCGCCAAGGCGTCACCGGATGACCACCTCGGATATTTCACGGCCTTCGCCACCGGTCTGATTGCCCAGTTCGAGCAGTACCTGGAACGACCCGAAATCGACCTGGTTAAGGACGGCGTGGGTTATCGCCAGGTCGTGCTGAACCTCACCGACGAGGAGATTTCGGAAATGGCCAGCGGGCTCAACGCAGCCCTGGTTCGCTTCTTGGCCTACGACCCAAAGCCGGGTCGCAAGCGACGCATGTTGGCGACGGTGTTCATACCACTCGATGATGGCCCCGAACGGACCTAGGCGACCAGAGCCAGGTAGCTCGAGTTGACAGGTCTATAGAGAAGAGATCGCCTTCTACAACTCGTCCTTGTCGAAGGAGGCGCGTGGATTCGTCGCCCTCAAGATGTAGCGAATCGTCCCGCTCTTGTCGATCAGAACGGTGGCTGACCTTTGGATGAACAGCTTCTTGTCTAGCCCAAAACTCCCGTAGACCGCCCGGTCTGGGTCAGCAAGAACGGGGAATGGAAGCTTTAGTGCACGCTCGATCTTCGTCGCCGCCTCCACGCCGCCGCCGCCAATCACCAGCACATCGGTGTCGTGGGACTTCAGCTCCTGATTGATGCGCCCCAACTGGGCGACGTGCCCGCGGCACGTCATTCAACCAAACTCGCGCATGAAGAAGATGGCAACGTTCCGCGAACGCTGATAGTCGGCCAACCGGATGCGTCCGCTGCTGCCCTCGAGCTCGAAATCGGGCGCGGCATCACCCACGCCGCTCTCGCCGAGGCTGCTCAGCTACTTGCGGAGCCGGCGGTCTCGCTCTCCTTGGCTTCGATGAGTTCGCCTTCGATATTGATCTGGATCTCGTTGCTGACGATCCACTTGCCGTCCAGCATCATCTCGAATGTCATGCCGAATTCCTTTCGGTTGATCTCGCCCTCCGCCGCGTAGCCGATTCGATGACCCATGTTTGGATCGTTGAACTCCCCGTACTTGACGACCTTGAGGGTTACCGGTCGGGTATGGCCCTTTATGGTCAAATCGCCCGTCAACGTGTAGAGCTCCGGGCCCGCAGCTTCGATCTTGGTGCTCTTGAAAGTCATGGTTGGATATTTGTCGACTTCCAAGAAGTTGGACGCCCGCAAATCCTTGTCCCGCTGCTCGTTGTTAGTGCGGATGCTCGCCGTATTGATCGTTGCTTCGATGGTCGTGAGCTCCGGCTTATCAGGGTGAATATCACCCGTAGCGGTCACCTCGGCGAAGTGACCGCGCACGGTCATCATCCCAAGATGCTTGGCCGAGAACTCGACCTGGGTGTGGTACGGGTCGAACTTCCAGATGCCCATCGGAGTACTCCTTTGCAAATTACGGGGCTACCCCCCAGCCGCCGGAATCTTCGCGAGCAGCTCTGCTGAGGTCATGGTCACCCACTATAGTGAGTGTCCTCACTATGGGGAAACCCGATATTAGATCCCACGCTCCTCTGACGCACGGCGACCTCAAGGTCGACGCGTCTGGGTACCTCTATGACGCGGCCATGCGACGTGCTGTGGTCGAGGACGCAGGCGAGGGTTCCGTCGAGGTTTTCGAGGCTTTGGCGGCGCTGCGCCTGGCTGCGAAGCGGATCCACGATGCAATGGAGCGTTTCGCCGAAGGCCACGGTCTCTCGGAGAGCCGCCTTCGTGTGCTCACGCGCCTGTGCCACCGCCCGAGCCGCCAGCTGCCGCTGGGAGCGCTCGCCGCAGGTATGGACGTGACGCCCAGAACGATGACCGATATCATCGACGTCCTTGAACGGGATGGGTTGGTGAAGCGCGTTCCTGACCCCGCCGACCGCCGCTCGGTCCAGGCCGTCATCACGGAAGCGGGGCTCGAGCGAATCAATGCGATGCGCAGGGACGCAACGACGAAGCAGGCCGCCATTGCACAGGGCTTCACCGCCGACCAGCTGGTCGACCTACGCCACCTTTGCCTGCTGCTGGTCCGGAACCTCAGCGGCGACGCTGAAGGGAGCTGAACCAGAGTGCATTTCGTGACTCGACTGTCACTTCGTCTTGGCGCCGTCGTGTTCCTCGCCGTTGTGCTGCTCTTCGGAGTCGGCATCTTCGCAGCGACACAGGTTCAGCAGGACCTCCTGCCAAACATCTCAGTGCCCGCACTCCTCGTCATCACACCCGACCCGGGTGCCTCGCCGCAAATCGTCGACAGCCAGGTCACCGTCCCGGTGGTCAATGCGATGGAGGGCGTCGCCGGCACGGACACTGTGCAGTCCACTTCGAGTCAGGGCGCTTCGCTCGTCATCGTCCTGTTCAAGGACGGCACCGACTTGAAGTCGGCTCAGCAGGACGCCAGCAGCGCCCTGGCGGGGATTCGATCTCTCCTACCTCCGCAGGCCTCCTCGTCGAGTGTTCAGACCTTCTCCACCAACAGCCTGCCGATCCTCGAGTACGCGATCTCCGCTGACGAGCCACTCGGTGATCTAGCCGGTCAACTGCAGTCCATTGCCGTGCCGAAGCTGAGGGGTCTGGCGGGTATCGCATCGATCGTCTTGACCGGAGCCCCGACCAACGAGGTGGACGTCATTCTTGATCCCACCAAGCTGGCGGCCCATGGCGTAAGCGTCACCCAGGTCGCCTCAGCGCTGCAGCAGGCCAGCGTCGTGCAGTCGATTGGCTCCCTAAAGCAGGGGTCGGCAACGATTCCGCTCCAGATCTCGGGGTCGCTGACCAGCCTCGACCAGATCGGCAAGGTCACAGTCACCCCGCCCTTCAATCCAGCGGCGGGCGCCCGACCGTCGCCGCCGGTGGCGATCGCCCAGCTGGGCACGGTGCAGGTGGTCTCCCTGCCGGCCGACACGATCACGCGAACCAATGGCAAGCCGAGCATCGGCCTGCAGATCATCGACGGGCCGAACACCAACACGGTGACTGTCGCCAATGAGGTCTGGAATGCGCTTCCGGGGATCGAGTCGTCAGTCGGCCACGGCGTCCACTTCGAATCGGTCCAGGATCAAGCGACGCCGATTACCCAGGCCATCGGCAACATCCTGCGCGAGGGACTGCTGGGCGCGGTCTTCGCGGTGCTGGTCATATTCGTGTTCCTTCGCAGCGGACGCGCCACGCTGGTGGCCGCGATCTCGATCCCACTGTCCTTGTTAGTGGCCCTGATCGTGTTGTGGTGGCAGGGGATCACCCTCAATATCCTCACCCTGGGCGGGATGATGGTCGCCATCGGGCGCGTGGTGGACGACTCCATCGTGGTGCTCGAGAACATCAGCCGCCATGTCAGCGAAGGCGAGCGCCCTCTCGTCGCCGCGTACACAGGCGCCCGCGAGATCACCACCGCGGTCTCCGCGTCCACCCTGACCACGGTGGCGGTCTTCCTGCCAATCATCTTCCTGACCGGCATCGCCGGCAGCTTCTTCCGGCCCTTCGCCCTGACCGTGGTGGTGGCGCTGCTCGCCTCGCTGGTGGTGGCGGTGACGGTCGTACCGCTGCTGGCTTCAAGGCTGCTCCCGCCGGTTCACGCCGAGGGAGTCGAGCGCCGCTTGCGTTGGAACTGGACGCAGCGTGTCTACGTGCCGGTGATCCAGTGGGCCACGAGCCATCGTTTGATAACGCTCGGCGCGGCGCTGGCGTTTTTCATCGCTTCAATGGCACTCATCCCCCTCCTGCGCGTGAATCTGCTCGACCAATCCTCCAGCCCCACCTTCCCGATCGCGATCTCGATGCCGGTGAACTCCACGCTCACCGAGACGGACACCGAGACGCAGAAGGTCGAGGGGCTAATTGCCGGCGTGCCCGGAATCGCGTCCTATCAGGCGACAGTGGGCGGCCAAGGAGGCCCATTTGCGAGCGCGGCGCCGGCAGATCCGAGTCAGGGATCGATTTTGGTGCTGGTCCAGAACGGGCAGTACGACAACGCGGTGGCGGGGGTAAACCGCGCTCTGAGTGCGTATAACGGTCCAGCCAAACTGCTCGTAGGGCAGGCGCAAAACAGTGCCAACGCCAGCAGCAATCAAATGCAGGTTGACGTTAGCGCGGGCGACCCCGCCACCCTGCAGGTCGCCAGTGATCAGGTGCTCGCGGCCCTCTCGAAGGTGAATGGCTTGGCTGAGGTGGCGTCGAACCTGGTGGTCTCCAAGCCGCAGTACCAGCTCATCCCGACCCCCAGGTTGGCCGCCTCGGGCCTGAACATCCAATCACTGGCCGCGCTCGTCGCTCAGTCGGTCAACGGCCAGGTGGCGACCCAGGCCAATCTGCCCCAGGGAACGATGATCGTCCGCGTCGAGCTGCCGCCCGGAACCGCCGACACCGCGGCTACTCTCGCTTCGCTGCCGGTCGCGACCGCCTTCGGGATAGTGCCTCTGTCCACGATCGCGACCATTCAAGAGGTGACTGGCCCGCAGACCGTGAATCGGGTCAACGGCGCCTTGGACGCGACCATCACCGGCACCATCACGGCCAACGACACGCGTGCGGTTCAGACCAGCGTCACCGACGCCCTCAACGGCCTACACCTGCCGGCGGGCACATCGCTGTCGACAGGCGGCGTGTTCGCCCAACTCTCGACCGTGCTGACGCAATTTGCGCTTGCCCTGCTGGCGGCGATTGGGCTCGTCTACCTGATCATGGTTGCGACCTTCCGCTCCTTGCTGAAGCCGCTGGTGCTGCTGGTTGCAATCCCCTTTGCAGCGACTGGGGCGATCATCGCGCTCGTCGTCACCGGCACGTCTTTATCACTGCCCGGCCTGATCGGAATCCTGATGCTGACCGGCATCGTGGTCACCAACGCCATCGTCCTCCTCGACCTCATAGAGCAGTACCGCGACCGCGGCTTGACCCTGCACGACGCCATCATCGAGGGCGGCCGGCACCGCCTGCGCCCGATCCTGATGACCGCCTTCGCCACCATGCTGGCTTTGGTCCCGCTTGCGGTGATCGGCGGTGGTGGCGGCATTGGCGGCGCTTTCATCAGCCGCCCGCTGGCGATCGTCGTCATCGGCGGCCTGTTCACCAGCACGGTGCTGACCCTGGTTCTGGTCCCAGTCCTCTACGCGCTGGTGTCCCGCTTCGCCAGCCGTCGCTCGACCAGGGATCTCGATGAGCTGCTGGACGCAGCCCAGGAGCGCAGGTTCAAACCCATTGGTGGTCGGGGATCCGCACTTGCGGCTGCCGCCACGCCCGGCGATGACGCCGGCCGAACGTTCTCGGTCAGCGTCCTCCTGGAGCCGGAGCCTGGCCGGCCAGGAGATCGAACAGTGCTCGAAGGGCTCACCAGCGGCGGCCTTTCGATCGCTCCGGTCGAAGGCTCGGCCCAATTCACCGTCACGGTTCCAAATGTTGAGGCTGAATCCGAGGCCGCCGCCAAAGACGTCGCTGTTTCCAGAGTGAAGGCAATGCTTCCGCGAGAGGGCTATGTGGTCTCGAATCCTGAAGTCCAGGTTGAGCAAGTCCCGGTGGCGGCCGCCTCGGCGCAAACGGCTTGAGCGGCGACTAAGAAGGTGGCAGCCATCGAGGAACGCCGTCCAGACGTCGCGCAGAACGGCACCGAGCCAAGCGCCGCGGCACCATCGCTGATGTCGTTGCCCCCACGGGCGAAATTGACGATCCTGGGGGCGATCCTGCTGACCATGTTTCTGGCCTCGCTGGACCAGACCGTGGTTGGCACCGCGTTGCCGCGAATCGTCACCGACCTCAATGGCGCCAGCCTTTATGCCTGGGTGGTGAGCGCGTACCTGCTCTCCTCGACTGTGACCGTGCCCATCTATGGAAAGTTCTCCGATGTCTTCGGCCGCAAGCGAATGCTGATGATCGGTGTCTGCATCTTCCTCGCCGGTTCCTGGCTCTCGGGCGCCTCGCAGAACATGACCGAGCTGGTCGCGTTCCGGGCCGTGCAAGGCCTTGGCGCCGGGGCCTTGTTCCCGATCGTGATGGCGATGATCGGAGATCTCTACAGCCCACGTGAGCGGGGCCGGTTCCAGGGCCTGTTCGGCGGCGTGTTCGCTCTGAGCTTCATCGTCGGGCCCTTCATCGGTGGCTGGATCACCGACAACATCAGCTGGCATTGGGTGTTCTACGTCAACGTGCCGTTTGGAATCGCGGCCCTGACTGTATTGGCGATCGTGCTTCCAAGCGCCGGGAGCCGGAAGGCATCGCTTCGGGATCTCGACTACGTGGGAATCGTTTTCTTCACGGCCGGGGTGGTGCCCTTCATGCTCGGGCTGACCAACAAGGGGAACGTGACCAGCTCGGGTCAGCTCGCCAGCTGGACCGACCTCAACGTCGGAGGGCTGATTGCGCTCGGCCTGGTGATTCTGACGGTCTTCTTGTTCGTCGAGTCAAAGGCGAAAGAACCCATCCTCCCGCTGGACTTGTTCAGGAGCCGCGACTACTCGGTGAGCATGGCGGCGGTATTCGTGTTCGGCGTCGCGATGTTCGCGGCCGTGATCTTCATGCCGCGCTTCTACCAGACCGTTCGTGGCATCAGCGCCACCGCGTCCGGTTATTACATCTGGCCTCTGCTGGTCGGCCTGATGGGGGGGAGCATCGGCACCGGCCTGATGATCAGCCGGCTCGGACGATACAAGTGGCTGATGACCGCCGGCGCGGTGGTAATGCTGGTCGGCGGCTTTCTGATGACGCACTTGACGGCCGGTGTTTCCGATTGGGTGCTGTGGTCGTGGATGCTCGTGCTCGGCCTCGGCATCGGGCCGGCGATGGCGGGCTACACGGTGGTGGTGCAGAACTCGGTTCCGACGAATCGTCTCGGTGTGGCCACCAGCACGCTCACGTTCCTACGTCAGATCGGCGCCTCGGTGGGACTGGCCGCTGCCGGCACCATCTTCTCGTCCTCGTTCGCCGGCAGGCTGCCGACGAATCTTGCCGAACAGGGTGTGCCGCAATCGCTGATCGCTCAGCTGGTGAAGCTGGCGGGTGCCCTACAGAACGTGGGCAACGGGCGCGCTTTGCTTGAGCAGGCGCTACCGGGGCCACTGCAAGCGTTGATACCCAAGGTGATCGCGGGCGCGGACAATGCCCTGGCCCTGTCGATTGGTGATCTTTTCTGGATCACGCTCGTGGCGGGAGCTTTAGGGCTGGTATGCACCCTGATCCTTCGTGACCTACCACTACGCAGCGCCGCCGACCTGCGGTCGGGTTCGACAACCTCGGGAGGCGATGGTCGGGTGCCCGCCATAGGTGCCAGCGTTTCGGAGTCTGCGTCCTAGCGATTAGTGAGGCGCTGGTCAGCGCGCGTCCGACCGTAGCCCCCCTGGCATGTAGATGCTCATATACAACGCCAAGTAGGAGACTGTCGGAGGCGCAGCGGTGCTGTGAAGCACTTGAGTCGGAGGCAAGCGATCGTATGTGGCGCGTCGGCGTTTGACGGCTAGTGCCGAGGTAAATCGTCTGGTCGGAAATCCACTCGTCGAGCTAAGATCAACTCGAATTCGCGAGGGTCCGAAGACCACTTGGTAAGGAAAAGGTCCCCGGTTCGAATCCGGGCTTGGGCTCCAGCTGCCACGCCGACACAGACCGCCTTGCGCTCACGGTTCGGGACCGTGAGGCCCCGGGTTCAAATCCCGGGCCCCCGACCACCGACGTACTCGGGCGACGTCGGGCCGGGCGGCATCCCCTTCCGAACGTCACGCTGGAGCGCGCACCCTGTCGCCGGGCACCAGCTCAAAGAGCTCTGGCATGGGCCAGC
>Ga0208219_1000719_pt1 | contig 11716 bp, 10 predicted proteins | sample NGESurshal072012_7_FD_184469 | JGI IMG/M metagenome (GOLD analysis project Ga0208219, IMG submission 184469) | Arctic peat soil microbial communities from Barrow, Alaska - NGEE Surface sample 53-2 shallow-072012 (SPAdes) | ecosystem: Environmental > Terrestrial > Soil > Wetlands > Peat ...
GAGCCAGATCGGAGTCCCGGGAACCTGCCCCGGCACGGCGCCGCCGGCCACGCCCCAGGCAAGCAATGCGCCGATCAGCAGCACGCTCCAGTCCGCCGAGATCCGTATCCCAGCGATGCGGGCAATCGGGACGCCGCCTCTGTTCATGCTGACGTTCTTATGGTGCTCCCAGGGCCTTTCATCTGTGTGAACGTACCCATCACGACGTCGATTCAACTCCGATCACGGGCGCGTCGCCACGGCTGAGTTCGCGGCTCGCCGCCGGCCGGCGACCTCCGGTCGTGCAGCGCGGGCGACAAGTGCGCACCAGACACCGGCGGTGAGCAGCAACACCCACGGAGTTGCCCTGCCAGGAAGCCCCACGCTGTTCTGGGACAGGTCGCCGAGGCTGGCAAATGAGAGCAGAGCCCATATCGCAAGCACGCCAAGCGTCGCGGGACCGGGCCAGGCGACCTCACTTGGTCGGGCGGCCAACCAGGCGAGCCCGGCGACCAGAACAGGGGCCAGGAGGGTGAGATCGTGACCCAGCAAGTGGGGCGACGCGAAGAGCGACAGCACGACCGCCCCGCACAGTGACGGCTCGAAGAGATCGGGCCGGCGATGAGCGACGGTCCCCAGCCGGCCCGCGACCGCTGCAGCCGCGATCCCGGCTCCGACCGCGAGCAGGAACACTCCTGGCGACTGGCCCAGGAGGCCACCGAACAGCCCGCTGGTTCCCTGCATCTGCGCGGTCGGCGAGTTGCTCGGCGTGGCGATCGCGGTCACGAACGAGACCATCGCATGGGGTCCGGCGCCGATGAGACCGATCACGGCCGTGACCGCCGCCCCGCTGAGTGCCCCACCGACCGCGCGCCAGTCGCGCCGCCCGATCATGTACGCCGCAATCCCGATCACCAGCTGGGGCTTGGCGATCGCGGCGGTGAACCCGAGGACGAACCCGGCCGCTCCCGGTCGATCTCGCCGCCACAGGGCGTAGGCGCCGGCGAGTCCGATCACTGAGACACCGTCCCACTGGCCTTCGAGGAACAGCAGGCCGGTGCCGAAGCCTGCGAGCGCGACCAGCACGATGCCCGCTCGCGGCAGCCGCGGCAACGCGGCGGGCCAGGGCGCGGCGCGGGTCACCAGCAGGAGCGACAGCGCCATGAGCGCGAGCTGGAGCAGCGACCAGGCGCGCCACGCCGCGCCGGCGCCCAGTAGCGTGAAGGGGAGGACGACCACGGCTGCGGCCGGCGGGTTCTCGAAGGGGATGTTGTCGTGGCTGGCCGGGGCCCCGCTCTCGACCAGCGCCCGGCGTTCGGTCGCGGTGTCGTAGATCTGAGCGGCATGACCCGAGCGGATCAGCGTCGACGCCACGTAGGTGCCGGCGAAGTCGCTGGTGGGCGCCAGCGACGCGGGCACCACCGCCCACACCTGGGCGTAGTGGGCAAGGACGACCGAGGCGATGGCGACCAGCGCCGCAGCGAACCAGCGTGGGCGTTGAGACAAGGCGCTGCCCACTCTATGGCCACGCTGCCCACGCCGCCGTCAAGCGGGCGTCACAGGACCCTCGCGAAGACCTCGAGATCCGCATCGGAGAACAGGGCAAACGTGATCTCGCGGAGGCTCGTGTGGGGGTCCGCAAGCGCCTGGGCGGCCTCGCCGATCGCGATCTGTGCCGCGAGCTCGATCGGGAAACCGTAGATCCCGGTGCTGATCGACGGCGCCGCCACAGTGCTGCAGGAATGCTCAGACGCCAGCGCGAAGGCGCTCCGGTAGGCGGACGCGAGCAACTCGGGTTCGCCGTGGTCGCCGTCGCGCCAGCGGGGGCCGACCGTGTGGATGACGTGGCGAGCCGGAAGGCGACCGGCGCCGGTGATGACCGCGGACCCGGTCGGGCAGCCGTCATAGCGCTGGTTGAGCTCGCGCATCAGCCCCGGTCCCGCGGCTCGGTGCACCGCTCCATCGACGCCACCGCCGCCGGCCAGCGATGCGTTGGCGGCATTTACGATCGCATCGACGGTGAGCGTCGTGATGTCGGCGCGGCGGAGCCTGATCCGGCCGTTGCCGGCCTCGCGGATGAGCCGGTCAGGCTCCATCCGAGCGCGCCAGGGCCAGGCATACGTTGTGACCACCAAACCCGTACGACGTGCTGAGCGCGAAGTCGATCCGGGCGTCACGTCCGTGGTTGGGCACGTAGTCGAGATCGCATTCGGGGTCGGGCTCGTCAAGGTTGATCGTCGGCGGCACGAACTGGTCACGAATGGCCAGAACCGTGATCACCGCCTCGACCGCACCGGCCGCGCCGAGCAGGTGTCCGTGCATCGATTTGGTCGACGACATCGGGATGGTGCTTGCCTGAGGCCCGAAAGCGGCTTTCACAGCACGGGTTTCGGCAGCGTCGTTCATCTGCGTGGAGGTCCCGTGGGCGTTGATGTAGTCGACCTCGTCGGGCTCGCGGCCGGCCCGTTTGAGTGACCGCAGGATGCAGCGGCGCGCCCCGTCTCCCTGCTCGTCGGGCTGGGTGATGTGGTACGCATCAGCGGTGGCGCCGTACCCGGCGACCTCGCCGTAGATGTGCGCACCACGCGCGACCGCATGTCCCCACTCCTCGATCACGAACATCCCGGCGCCCTCGCCCATCACGAAGCCGTCGCGGTCCTTGTCGAAGGGGCGCGACGCGCGATCCGGTTCGTCGTTGCGCGTCGACAGCGCCTGCATGGCGTCGAACGCGGCGACGCTGATGTTGGTGATCGACGCCTCCGTGCCACCGGTGATGATCGCCGTCGCCTCGCCGCGCCTGATCCACTCCGCAGCCTCGCCGATGGCGTGACCCGAGGACGAGCATGCGCTGACGATCGCGTAGTTGACCCCTTTCGCCCCGCAGTCGATGGCGATCGCCCCGGCCGGCATGTCGATGATCATCGACGGCACCGTGAACGGGGACACCCGGCGCGGTCCCTGGTTGTAGAGCGCGAGGACGTTGCGCTCGATGACCTCGATACCGCCGACCCCGGAGGCGACGAGCACACCCACATCCTCCGCGATCGGCCGGATGTCCAGACCCGAGTCCTCGACTGCCTGGCGTGCCGCGAAGAGCGCGAGCTGCGTGCAGCGGCTGGTGCGGCGCGCCTCCTTCTTGCCGAGCACCGCCTCGGGATCGAACCCCTTCACCTGCCCCGCGATCTGGGTGGTGAGATGGGACGCGTCGAAGGCGGTGATCGGCCCGATGCCTCCCTGGCCCCGGCGGCACGCCTGCCAGGTGGACTCGGCGTCGAGTCCCAGGGGGGTCACGGCGCCGATCCCGGTGATCGCCACGCGCGGGCTGCCGTTGCTGCCGCTCATAGATTCGCCTCCGCGGTCTCAAGCGACGGGGCCCCCTGAGAGTGGTAGCCACCGTCGACGTGAATCATCTCTCCCGTGATGGCGCGGGACAGGTCGCTGAGCAGAAACGCGGCGACGTCGGCGACCGGCCCGCTGTCGGAACTGTCCCACCCGAGTGGGGAGTGACGTCCCCACGACGACTTCAGGGTCTCGAACCCGGGGATCGAACGCGCGGCGATGGTCTCCAGGGGACCCGCTGAGATGGTGTTCACGCGGATCCGGCGGGGACCGAGCTCGCGGGCGAGATACCTGACGATCGCCTCGAGCGCCGCTTTTGCCGGACCCATCCAGTCGTAGACCGGCCAGGCAACGCGTGCGTCGAAGGTGAGCGTGACGATCGATCCGCCGGTCTCGGGCATCAGGGGCGCGAACGCCGCGGCGAGCGTCTGCAGCGAGTAGCTACTCACGTGAAACGCGGTGCTCACCGAGCTCCACGGCGCCTCGAGGAACCCACCGCCGAGGCAGTCGGGGGGCGCGAAGCCGATCGCGTGGACGACACCGTCAACGCCGCCCCAGGTTCCCCGCACGTGCTCGGCGACCGCCTGGACCTGGGCCACGTCGGTGACGTCCATCTCGAGCACCTCGGGCTCCGGGCTGAGGCGCTGCGCGCTCTTCCGGGTCAGGCTCATCGCTCTCCCGAAGGAGGTGAGCACCACCTCGGCGCCGGCTGCCTGTGCGGCCGCGGCGATCGCGAAGGCGATGCTCCTGGGCGTCAGGACGCCGGTGACGAGAATGCGCCTGCCACGAAGGAGGCCTTGTGCAGGGGTCGACGGATGCTGGGTACTCACAGGCGACGTACCTTATAAGGCTCGGACCGGGATCCGCAGTTACGCAGCAACGATCTCCAGCATCGCCGCGTGCCACGCCGGGGTGCCTGCCAGGATGTCGCCGCTGACGAAGACCGCGTCGGGATCACCGCACCAATCGGTGACCACCCCGCCCGCCTCGCGAACCAGCAGCGCGCCCGCGGCGATGTCCCAGAGGCCGAGGCCGAGCTCGAAAAACCCGTCGAAAACCCCTGCTCCCACATAGGCAAGATCGAGGCTCGCGGCGCCGCCGCGCCGAAGGTCCTCGAAACGCTGCAGCGCGGCGGTCATGACCGGCAGATACCGGGACAGTCGCTCCTTGCGGCGAAACGGAAACCCGGTGGCGACGACACCCGCTCCCGGGTGGGTGGAGACGGAGATCCGGCGCCCCGCGCGATCAACGGCACCCTGGCCCTCCGCGGCGCTCCATGCCTCACCAAGCAGCGGTGCGATCACCGCGCCGACGACTGGACGTCCGTCCTCCACGAGCGCCACGCTGACCCCGACAACCGGAAACCCGCGCATGAAGTTTGTGGTCCCGTCCACCGGATCGATCACCCACATGCGCTGGTCGCGCGTGCCGCCGGACTCCTCGGCGAGGATGGCGATGTCCGGCGCGCCCGCGCGGAGCACGCGAATCGCAGCCTGCTCGGCGGAGCGGTCCACCTCGGTGACGTAGTCGCCGGGGCTCTTGATCTCGGCGGTCAGCGTTCCCGGCCGGGCATGGGCTCTGACGACCAGCTCTCCGGCGGCCGCGGCGGCGGCGACGGCCAGCTCACGCAGGGTGTCGCGCTGCTGCACCTGACGAGGGTACGCGACGCGGACGGGACGGCTTGCGCTTCGGCGCCGCGCGGGGCGCCGGATCCGTCCGGGCGAAGAGTGCTGGATCGAGGCCGCCCTTGCTGAGCAGGGCCTCCATCGCCTCGGCTTCGCATGGGCGTGCCAGGTGGAATCCCTGGGCCATGCCGCAGCCGAGCTCGTTGAGACGCTTGACCTGCAGCGGCAGCTCGACGCCCTCTGCGACCAGCGCGAGCCGTAGCGCCTCGCCGTGACGGACGACGGTCCGTGCCAGCTCACCGCTCGAGTTGGGATCGCCGAGCTCCGCGACCAGCGGGCGCGCGATCTTCAGGATGTCGATGGGGAGCCGGCGAAGATACGCAAGCGACGTGTACCCGGTGCCGACATCATCGACGGCAACGTGGACGCCGGCGCGCTGGAGCGCGTCGAAAGTGGAGATCGCGCCGTGGAGATCCCGGAGCACGGTGTTCTCGGTGACCTCGAGGATCAGGCAGGCAGGATCGATGTCGACCGACGCCAGGCACCGTGTCACACGGTCGACGAGAACCGCACGGCTCAACTCGCCGGCGGCGACGTTGACCGATATCGCCAGCTCGGGCGTCGCCGGGTATGCGGTCTGCCAGCGCCGGAGTTGCTCACAGGCGGTGCGCATCACGTACTCCTCGATCCGCTCGATCAGGCCGCACTCCACCGCCACGGGCAGAAAGTGAAGCGGCGCGATCAGCCCCCGGACCGGGTGCTGCCAGCGCACCAGGGCCTCGGCACCGAGGATCTTCCCAGTGCGCAACTCGACGATCGGCTGGTAGTGGAGAACGAGCTCTCCCTTGTTGAGCGCGGATTCGAGCTCCTCCGCCAGGTCCGGATCCGCCGATCCGGTGGTCGAGCTGCCGTGGATGCGGTAGGTACCGGAGCCTGCGTCGCGCGCATCCTGGGCAGCGGTGCCGGCATGGCGGAGCAGGACCGCGGCGGAGACATCCTCGGCACTCGCACACGCGAGCCCGACGGACGCTCGCACCGACACCGTGACCCCCTCGGCCGCGACCGGGGCCGCGAGTGCCTCGACCACTCGCTGGGCGATCAACTCCGCCTCACGCGGATGAAGCACTTCGGGGAGCAGCAGCGCGAACTCGTCACCACCGAGCCGCGCGGCGGTGTCGGTCCGGCGCAGGCACTCGTGCAGACGCCGGGCGACCTCCACGAGGACGGCATCGCCGGTCGCATGCCCGTGTTCGGCGTTGATCCGCCGGAAATCCTCGAGATCGACGGAGATGACGCTCACGACGTGGCGCTCCGGGTCGCGCTCCAGGAATGCCCGCTCGATGCGATCAATGAAGAGCACGCGGTTGGCGAGCTGCGTGAGCGGGTCGTGAAACGCGCGGTCGTCGAGCTCGCCCTGGAGTGCCGCGAGCGCGATCAGCTCATCGTGGAGGCGGCTTCGCTCGATCGTGACGGCGAGGAGGTTCGAGAGGTCCTGGAGATGCTGGTCGTCGGCCCGGGATTCACGACGTTCGGACGCGCGCATCCCCAATGCCAGGTATCCGACGGTGCGCGACTCGTGGCGGAGGGTCACGGCAAGCCCGCGCGAGATCCCGAGGCGGGCGCAGACCCGGATGACCCATGGGTGGGCCCGCGCCTCCGCGATGTGCACCACCCCGTAGATCGGTGGCGTGCGGGCATCGCCCTGATCGTCCTCGAGGTCGGTCGAGCGCATCACATCGACCGGTGTGCCGCCACGCGTCGTGGTGCGGTACGCCGCGAGCGTGCCGGCCTCGGCGATCAGGGTCAGCTCCGCGCAATCAGCCCCGAAGCGACGGCACGCGCGCCGGAGCAGGTCGACGGACGCGGCCTCGAGGTCACGGGCTTCGAGCAGCGCCAGCGAGGTCGTGTGCAGAAAGCCGAGCCGGGTCTTCTCCCGACGGACCGCGGCCCACGCGATGGCGGCGATCGCTATCGCCACGATCGCTGTCAGCGGCACGGCGATCCAGAAGAACATCCGGCTACCCGAGCAACCGCAGGGGCCTGACCTTCGCCGCCGCATCCGGCGCGGACTCGAGCCGGGCGCGATCGATCCCACCGTGGCGCAGCAACTGCTCCACTTCGACTGCCGGCAGAGGGTGACAGAGGTGATATCCCTGACCGGCCAGGCACCCGAGGCTGAGCAGCCGGGTGACCTGCGACGCGGCTTCGATGCCTTCGGCAATGACATGCAGCTGGAGTGCGTCTGCGATGGTGACGATGGCTCTGGTGAAATCCTCATCCGCACCCCCGGCCAGGTCATCGACGAACGGCTTGGCGATCTTCAGGATGTCGACGGGGAGCCGGCGCAGGTAGCTCAACGACGAGTACCCGGTGCCGAAGTCGTCGATGGCGACACGGATTCCGGCATTGCGCAGCGCGTCGAGCTTCGCTGTCACGATCGCCGTGTCCTCGACGAACATCGACTCGGTCAACTCGAGAATCAGCGTGTCGGGCGCGAGCCCCGTCTCCTTCACGATTGCAAGCACGTCCTCGACGAACGTCGGCGAGTTCAACTGCACCACCGAGACGTTCACGCACACCGCGAGCGGCGTCGCCTGCAACCGCTGGAATGCGAGCGTCGTGGCACACGCCGTGCGCAGCACGAATTCGCCGAGCTGCATGATCAGGCCACTCTCCTCGGCGACGCCGATGAACTCGCCAGGGGCGACGATGCCTCGCAGCGGATGGTGCCAGCGGACCAGGGCTTCGACTGCGGTGATCTCACCGGTGATCAGGTTGACCACCGGCTGGTAGTGGAGGATGAACTGGTTCAGCTCCATCGCGCGCTCCAGCTCGCCGCGAAGCTTGCGACGGTCGACCACGTCGCTCTCCATTCCCGGCGCGAAGAGAACATAACGATTCCGCCCGGTGCCCTTGGCCACGTACATGGCGACGTCGGCGTGACGCATGAGGCTCGTGGCGTTTGCGTCGGCGTTGTCTGCAACTGCGATGCCCAGCGACGCACGCACGGTGACCGATGTCCCGGAGACGGTGAAGGGTTGGCGCAGGACGTCGAGGACGCGGCGCGCGACGTGCTCGGCCTCGATCGCGCTGTCGACGCCCTCGATCAGCAGCGCGAACTCGTCACCGCCGAGGCGGGCGGCCGTGTCGGGGCGGCGCAGACAACCGCGAATCCGCGCTGCGACCTCGACCAGGAGCGCGTCACCGGCGGCGTGCCCGAGGGTGTCGTTGACGCCCTTGAAATCGTCGATGTCGAGGAAGATCACGGCGACGCTGGCGGCGCCATCGGCGCAGCGCCGCAGTGCCTGCTCGATGTGCTGTCCGAAGAGCGACCGGTTGGCGAGATCCGTCAGCGAGTCGTGATACGCCTGATGGGTCAGCTGCTCCTGGAGCTCGGTCAGGCGTGCGATCGACCGCTCCATCCGGCTGTTCTCGAGGATGGCCGTCGTCCGCGTGGCCAGGGTGCGGAAAAGGCGAAGGTCGCGCGCATCGAAGGTACGGGCGTCGAGGTGGCCGCCGACCATCAGGCTGCCGATCATTCGCGACTCGCCTCGAAGCAGCGCCACCATGGCCTCGTTGACGCCGCGCCGGCTGAGCATCTCCGAGCTCGGATCATCGGCCGCGCCGGCGTGCACGATCACGCCGGCGGTCTCTGCTTCGAGCACGTCGTCGAGCTCGCCGAGGCCGAGCGGGATCATGACCTCATCCGGGCGGCCGTGGCGAACGGTGGTGCGGAACGCCTTTTCGGCCGGCTGCGACGGGAACACGGTCAGCTGCGCTATCTCCGCATGGAAGATCGCGCGAGCGCGGTTGAGCAGCAGCAGTATCGACGGCTCGAGTTCGCGGCCGGCCAGTGCGTCGACGGCGCCGATGAGAAACTCCGCCGCCTCGTGGTCGTAGCGCTCCCTCACCCAGGCACGGTGGGTCATGAGCACGGTGATGGTGACGACGGTGAGCGGCACCAGCGCGTACCGATCGACGGGAATCAGGCGCACCGCGATCAGCCCGATGCACATCGAGGCGGCGGCGGCGACGTACGCCGACCGCAGGTGGTTGGCGACGTCGATCCAGGACCCGCGCTCGCGGGGGCGGAGGACGATCCCCTCGGAGATTCCGCGCCGCAGGACGGTGATGGTAGTTGCCGCGACGGCTCCGAGCGCGCTGTGCCACACAGGAAGATTCGGGCTTCCCGAGATCGCGCGGAATGCCCAGATCCCAATGACAGCGAACACCGCGAATCGGATGATGTCGAACGCGGTCTGCCAGACAGCACGCGGTCGGCGCGTTGCAGCGGCTACCGCGGTACCGACGACGTACCCGACCAGCAGGTCGAGTGGCCTTGCGTGGAAGAGCCCGACCACGAATGGGGCCGCAGCCAGCGTGATCGCCTGAGTCCCGCGGCGAGGACTGTCCATCGTGGCCAGACGGGCGGCGCCGAAGAATGCAATCGCGAACGCCCACCAGGGCAGGCTCGGTTGCGCGAACACCGGCAGGGCAGCGGCGTATCCGACCCACAGCCCGACGGCGAGCATCGACAGGCCGGCGCCCAGAATCCACAGACGCGCGTCGATACGTGACGGCCGGATGAGACCGGCCCCAGGACGACGCCGGACGAACGTCATGGCTGTTCGGAGAACTCCGCCTTATGCACCACCGCCGGGATCGTATGGCCAGTCGCGCCATCCATCTCGTCAGCTTTGGTGACGGCTTCGTTACTGTTTGCTCATATGGGCGCGCCGATTGCGGTCGGGACCTGCAATTGGGCCGACCACACTGACTTCTACCCTTCGGAGCTGGAGCGCGGACGCCGTCAGCGGGACAAGCTCTCCTTCTACGCAGAGTACTTCCCGATCGTGGAGATCGATACGACCTTCTACGGGATCCCACGCCCCCAGGTGGTCGAGGGCTGGGTGGAGCGAACGCCTGAGCAGTTCCGCTTCAACATCAAGGCGTATCGCAGCCTCACCGGGCACGAGCGCGAGGATCGGATCCCGCGCAAGCCCACCGCCGAGGAGGAGCGGGACTTCATGGCCTCGCTGGAGCCGCTGCGCTCGAGCGGGAAGCTCGTGGCAGTCCACTACCAGTTCCCGCCATGGCTGACCAACCGCCCCGAGGCGCGCGAGTGGCTGCTCGCCGCACGAGACCGTCACCCGGACGATCTCCTGGCCGTCGAGTTCCGCCACCGCTCGTGGTTCGACGACGACGCCTGGCCGGCGACCGAGGACCTGCTCCGCGAGCTCGAGTGCGTCTACGTGGGGGTGGACGCTCCCCAGATCGGGTCGGCGACCGCGCCGCCGCTCCTGGCGATCACCTCGCCGCGACTGTGCATCGCACGGTTCCACGGCCGTAACCGGGAGACCTGGTACAAGAATGGACCGACCAGCGGGGATCGATTCAACTACCTGTACACGCCTGCGGAGCTCGCCGAATGGATTCCGGCAATACGCGCAGCAAGTGATGACGGCGTCCCGCTCCACGTCCTCTTGAACAACAACCGGAGCAACTACGCGGTGGTCAACGCGTTCGATTTCGGCGCCATGCTCGGCCTCGGATTGCCGCGACCGCCCGAGCCGGTGATCGAGACACTCCGGGAACGCGACGGGCGAGTCCCGGCCTGGGTGGAGGCGTCTCCTCCCGTGCCTGCACCCCCTCACGACGCTCCCGACAGGCCTGTCGAGCGGGAAAGCGGAGACCAGCTGACCCTCTCCCTCTGAGGCACTCATTTGGGGGACAATGGTCCGGGCGGTGAGGCGTATGCCCGCCGGGATGAATTGGAGGTCTTTGCGATGGCTATGGCGTCCTCTCGACGCAACGACCGTGGGCGCCGTCCGGCGGCCAGCGGTGTTGTCATGCGCAACGAAGCCGCCACCCACGAGGTCGAGGTCTCCCGGGCTCTCAATCAATGGGCGGTCACGGTGACCTCGCTTGCGGACAACCGCATGATCACCCAGGACTTCTTCTCGAGGCGATGGGAAGCCGTCGCGCGCGCCGAGGATTTCGTCCGTCTGCTCAACCGGTCCGAGCCGCCTCCCGGCTGGTAGCGGCTCAGCCGGCCTCGAGCGCCAGCAGGTACCGCTTTCGAGGCAGTCCACCGCCGTAGCCGCCGATCGCGCCGCCGGTGCGGACCACGCGGTGGCACGGCACCACGACCGGGATCGGATTGGATCCAAGCGCATTGCCGACGGCACGCGCTCCTCGTGGTGTGCCGACGCCAACGGCGACATCCCTGTAGCTCGCCACCGAGCCGTAGGGAATTCGGGCCGTGCGCCGGAGCACCCTGCGGGCGAAGACGCCGGTGAGCGACCAGTCGATGGGTACCTCGAAATCGCGGAGCCTGCCGGCGAAGTACTTGTCGAGCTCGCGCCGCACCGGGTCGAGGCGGCGCGGCGCCTCGAGGATCCGCGGCGACAGATGCTCGGCGACCTCGCCGAGCACCTCGTCGCGGTTCTCGTCCTCGAAAGCGATTCGTACGAGCCCCGTCGGTGTTGCCATGAGCATCAGCTTGCCGACCGGGCTGTCCATCGTGGCCACAGCCACGTCGAGGAGACCCTTGGCGTCAGCGCGCTCGAGGAATCGGTCGGTCACGGCCTGGTCGACGGTCATCGGAGCTCCCTTCTGAGTTTCTTCAGTCCCTCGTGCACGCTCTGGCGCGCCGAGTCCTGGGTGGTCGACATCGCCGCCGCGGTGCGGCCTTCGGCGCGCGGCGAGATCGAGATCACCGACGTCAACCGTGCCTATCTGGAAGCGGGCGCGCTCTCCGTGCAGCGGCTCGG
>Ga0208219_1000721_pt1 | contig 11705 bp, 8 predicted proteins | sample NGESurshal072012_7_FD_184469 | JGI IMG/M metagenome (GOLD analysis project Ga0208219, IMG submission 184469) | Arctic peat soil microbial communities from Barrow, Alaska - NGEE Surface sample 53-2 shallow-072012 (SPAdes) | ecosystem: Environmental > Terrestrial > Soil > Wetlands > Peat ...
GGTTTTGCCCGGATCGACCCGCACCAGGAGGCCACCCTGTCCGCTGGCACTGATGGCCATGTTCCCGCCGATCAGGAACGCGAGGCCGCCGAACATCTTCTTCTCGGTCAGTCCCTTCTCGGCCTGCACGAGATCGCGGATACGACCGGCCAGCCCTTCGTCGAAGCTCACACCATCATTTTCAGTCACGGTGCCGGTGTGGGGCGCGTGGGAGGCGTTCACCGCCGACCCCACGCCGTGTCAGGGCTGCCCGGATTCGCCTCGTGACGGCGCTCGAAACTCGAAGACTGCTCCTTCCGACGGTGCCGCTCCGGGTCCGCAATCGGACTGCAATCGGCGGGTTGCACGATGCGCCAAGTCGTACATCATCAGGAGCGCCATCATGACCAACCCGATCGACAGGTTCACACAGGCGATCGAAACCGCCTCCCTCGGCGGGGCCGGAGTCTTCGCGCCGGATGCGATCCTCGATGCAACCGTCCCCCATTGGCGCTACACAGTGAATGGCGCCGCGAACATCGAGGCGGAGCTTGGTCGCTGGTACGCCGACCCGGGACGCTTTGAGGAAATCCGTCGAACCAAGCTCCCCGAAGGAGAGCTGGTTGAGTTCGTGCTCAGCTGGGAGGAGGATGGTGAACCTCACATGGCCCATCAGGCCCACGTCATCGAGGTCCACGACGGACTGATCACGCGCGATCGCGCCTGGTGTGGCGGCAGATGGGGCGCCGCGCTTCAGGCAGAGATGGCTGAGGCCGCGCGTTTGTGAACGCGCTGACGCAAGCGGACGGAACGATAAGGATCGCCGAGTCGGTAGACAGGCTGCTCCAGGGCTGCGAGCACCGAGAAGCCTGGAAGACCGCTGATTCGCTCTCCGGCAGCCGTTTCGAGCGGGTGGTCATCGACGGGGTTCGCCTCGTCGTGAAGTACAGCTCGGTCGACAACGACTGGATCATGCGCGCGACCGGCGACCTCGGGTCGCGCCAGCTGACGCTGCTGTCGTCCGGCGTGCTTGCCTCGCTTCCCGCATCCATCGATCACGCGATCGTCGGTTGTGCCCCCATCACCGGGGACCACGGACATCGGGGTATCGCACTCCTGATGCGCGACGTGTCCGACGCACTCATTTCCTCCGGGAGCGAACCGATCTCGATGCGCCAGCACCGTGGCTTCATCGAGGACATGGCCCAGCTGCATGCCGCGTACTGGGGATTCCGTGACGATGCCGACCCATTCCCGCTGGCCCACCACTACGTCATCCTGACTCCCACGATGGCGGCGCTCGAAGCCGCGACGCCTCGGTCAGATCCCGTCCCACCGGCGGTTGCAGCCGGGTGGCGGCAGCTTGGGGAGCGATATCCAGCGGACGCGCGCAGGCTTGGCGAGCTCGCGACTGACCCCTGGCCGCTGGTCGCCGCTCTGAGGGCGGGACCGCAGACGCTCATCCATGGCGACTGGAAGCTCGGCAACCTGGGACGCGACGGGGCGCGGACCATCCTGCTCGACTGGGATCGCACCGGCGTGGGGCCCGCGCTCGTCGATCTCGCCTGGTACCTGGCGGTCAACTGCGACCGGCTTCCGGAGACGAAGGAGGCGAGCATCAACGCCTATCGATCCGCACTCGAGTCCGCGGACGTCTCCACCTCGTCGTGGTGGGATGCACAGCTCGACGCGGCGTTGGCGGGTGCATTCCTGCAGCTGGCATGGTCGAAGACGGAGGACAGACGCGAGTTCGGATGGTGGAGCGAACGCCTCGCCGCATGGAATCCCTGACCGACCAACCAGGCAACGCCTATCAGGGCGTGGCAGCCGCCTGGTCAAGTGGCCCCGCGGCGATGTACGACAGGCTCGCGTCGGTTGCGATCTCGCCGGTCGCGGACCGGCTTCGCGGCGCAACGGTGCTCGACGTCGGCGCCGGCACGGGCGCGCTCTGCCGTGCACTGCGAGGCGCCGGGGCGATCCCCATCGCCGTCGACACATCCAGGGACATGCTCGACCTCATCGGTGATGCAGCCGCGCACGCGCTCGTCGGCGACATGTGCGCGCTGCCCTTCACCGGCCACCGGTTCGACGCTGCGGTCAGCGGGTTCGCCATCTCGCACATCGAGGCGCCCGAGGATGCTTTGAGCGAGATGCACCGCGTGGTGCGACCGGGCGGGTGCGTGATCGCCTGCGTCTTCGGCGAAGCCCCGGCCGGCGCGTCGAAGGATGTCGTCGACGAGGTCGCTCGAGACTTCGGCTTTCGCCCACCCCACTGGTACTTCCGGCTCAAGACCGGAACGGAGCCACGATCGAACACACCGGCGTTGCTCCGGCGTTGCGCGGAGTCTGCGGGCCTGGTGGACAACCACATCGCCGATGTGATCGTCGACTCCGGGCTCGAGACACCCGAGTCGATCGCCGCATATCGCACCGGTCTGGCACACGTCGCACCCTTTGTCGCCTCACTGCCTGGCCCGCAGCGCGCCGCATTCATCGACCGGGCCGTCGCCGCGGTCCGGGAACGTGGTCAGCCCGTTCGGCCACGTGTCCTGGTGCTCTCGAGTCGCGTTCCGGCATAGGCGAGAAACGCCGTCCTTGCGGCTGGGTCAAGGTGCGCGGCGAGCTGGTCGCGGTGCGTCGCCGCGAGCTCGACACAGACATCGGAACCGAGCGCCGCGCCGAGCTCGGCCATCACCCACCAGGCCTCGACGCCCGCAACGGCTGAGAGCGACGAGCTCAACTCAGCGAGCGCATCCGCGGCCGGCGGCTCGTCTCCGAGCGCTGCGCGAGCCTGCAGGTGAAGCACTGCCGCGAGCTGCGTGTACCTCGGTGCGTATCGATCGTTCGCCGCCGCAATCAGTCGCTCGGCCAGGGCGAGCGCCCCCTCGGGGTCCTCGTTCAGGAGCGCAATCCGGCCCTCGAGGAGATTCACGCGCAGCTCGTTGCGCCACCGGTACGCGTACGTGTCCTGCATCAGCGCGCGCACAGCCTCGATCGCACGCCGCGCTGCTGCGATATCGCGCTCGGCGATGGCGTCGTCGCATGGGTCGAGCAGCGCGTAGACCTCGAGCTCGCGATACACCGACTCGCGAGCGGCTTCGAGTGCCGACGCATTGGAGTCACGCGCTTGGGCAACATCACCGATGTTGCGGCGCACCCACGCAGCCATGTTCACACCCAGCGCGGCATAGCGCGTCAGGCCGCGCCGGCGGCCCTCGGCGGACGCGCGCTCGAGGACATCCAGTGCCTCGCCGCCACGACCGCAGGTCGCGAGCCCATAGCCATGGGCGAGATATCCATGCACCGGCGTGTAGATCGTCGACACGGCGTCGAGCGCAGCGTAGGGGCTCGAGTCGATGGCGCTGATCGCGAGCCCCGCTTCGCCCATGTGCACCTTCAGGAACGCGTAGACAGAGATGGGTTGGCGGAGCCGGTGCTTGCGACAATCCGCCATCGCCTGCTCCATGATCTCGTCGGCCGCGGCGACATCGCCGATTGCGTGCAGCGCTCGAGCGCGGATCAGCTGACCCTGCACGCGCTGACTCGGACCGCTCGCCTGCTGGATGAGAGCTTCCCCGAGTCGTGCGGCGCGCTCGAAATCCCTGCAATAGTAGGCGACCGACCCGGCGACCTCGAGCGCACGGGAATCTTCGGCGCTCTCGATCGCACGCTCTGCATCCGCCTGTGCCGCCTCGAACCGGGTGAGGCGCAGATGCACGATCGCGCGCTGGAGGCGAGCGTCAGACGTTTCGTCGGCTTCGATCGCTTCATTGGCGAGGTCGAGCGCCGTCGCGTAATCGAATCTGTCGGCCGCGATCCGGCTCGCGGCGGTCAGCGCCGCTGATGCGAGCGCTCGCGCGCCGCTGAGCCTCGCGTGGTGGGCAACCAGCAGCGGATCCGATCCGGGGATTCCCGAGAGGACACGAGCCGCCTCGCGATGGAGGAGCGCACGCCGCGGCGACGTGGTGAAGGCGTCGAGAACCTCGCGCACGACGGCGTGGCGGAACCCATATGCGCCATCGCGCGCCTCGAGCAATCCCAGGTGGACTCCCACGTCGAGATCCTCGAGGAGTCCGATCGCATCGGTCCTGAGCACCGCTGCAAGAACATCGATGTCCACCGACGCGCCCAGCACCGCCGCGCTCATCAACGTCCGCGCCGCTGCACCGGCTTCCGCGAAACGTTCCAGCACCACGGCCTGGATCGATTCCGGAGGTGCGGCGCGCTCGTCGCTTGACGCCAGCTGAGTGAGGAACAGCGCGTTGCCGCCGCTGCGTTCATGCAGGCGGCTGGCCTGCTCGGCCCCCACGATCTGTTGCGCCGCTTCGAGCGACAATGGTGGCAAGACAAGGTGTATCGCGTGGGCCGGGACGGTGCCGTCATCGCTGCGCCGGGTGAGCAGAACGAGCAGTGAGAGATCCGGGCTCGTGACCAGCTCGGCGATCCACGCCCAGGAGAGCGGGTCGGCGCGCTGCACGTCGTCGATGAAGAGCACCGCCGGCAGCGAGCACGCACGCCGGACGACCCGTCGCAGCGCTGCGAATACAACCGCCAGACCCGCCGGCGACGATGCCTGCGCTTGCGCGACATCGGCGAGCGGCTCGCTCTCGGTCGACGTCCAATCGAGCATCGGCCCGAGCAGCGTCGCATCCGCGCCGAGCAGCTCGCGACCCAGGTCCGTGCCGACCCTGCGGAGGTGGTTGCGGATCATGTGCAGCACGGGCTGAAGCGGCAGCGATCGGCTCAGCTGATCGCAGCGCGCGCTGAGGACGACCGTCTCCGCGCCGAGGCGATCGATCCACGCGGACGCCACCGCGGTCTTGCCGATCCCCGGCTCTCCCTCGATGACCACAGCCACCGGCGTTCCGATCTGCGCACGGGTGAACGCGTCATCGAGCACGCGCAACTCGGCCTCACGGCCGGGGAGATATGCTCCGTCGCTCCCCAGGTGCGAGCGTGACCGCGGCGCGGACACGACAATTCCGGGAACCGGAAGGCCCTTGAGCACCGCGACGTGCGCAGCGTCGGTCGGCTCGGACGGTGAGGTCCCGAGCTCATCGGCCAGCCGCGTCCGCATCCGCTCGTACATCGCCAGGGCCGATGAAGATCTGCCCTGCGCGGCAAGGGCCGCCATCAGGAGCCGCAATGACTCCTCGTCGTAGGCGTCCTCGTCGAGGCCTTGCTCAGCGGCCTCGACGCCGCTGGCAACATCGCCGGCTGCGAGCGCGGCCCGCGCGACCAGGTGTCGGGCTCGAATGCACAGCCGCTCGACGCCGCGACGATCCTCCAACGGCCAGGTCTCGTCGTCGAGCGCGGGATGTGCAAGCAGGGCACTTGCTGCGCTGGCGGCGGCCAGCGCAGCTGCCGGCTCGTTTTCACGCAAGCGGCGGTCGGCCTCCGTTTCGAGTTCGGACGCAGCGGTGAGATCCACCCAGTCCGCGTGGAGGGCGTAGCCCGCATCGCTGTGACTGATCCGCGAACCGCCGAGGACGCCACGCAGCCGGCTCATGAGCACCGCCAGTTGCGCGGGCGGGTCTCGTGGCTGGTCCTCGACCCAGAGGACGTCGGCCAGTCGCTCGATGCTCACCGGGCGTCCCTGCGCGATCCCGAGCATCCGGAGGGCCAGCCGCGCCTTGCGGCTGCCGAGCTGGTGCTCAGCGAATCCTTCGACCGACAGTCCGTCGATGACGCGGACGCGCACCGCGTCCGGCGGTGAGACCGGACGCACCGACGGCGGCGCCTCGGCGCGGACCACGGCACCTAGGATACGTGCCGCGGGGTCCGCGCGAGGGAAGCACTAGTGGCGCGAAATCACGCCTTCCCGTAGTTGCTCGCGCCGTTCCAGTCGATGAGCACGACGGGCTCGTCGCCGATCACCCAGGCATCGTGGCCGGAGGGGAGCGCGGTGATGTCGCCGGTGCTCGCATCGAACTCGCTGCCGTCCGCCATCTGAATCCTCAGCACGCCCGACGCGTGGTACTGAAAGTGTGGGGCCTCGCAGAGCTCGGTCCCAGCGATCGGCTTCACGTGCACCGACCACCGCCACCCGGGTTGCAGCGTCAGGCGCCCGACCGTGCCCCCGCCGATGTTGACGAGATCGACACGTCCCTTCTCGAAAACCCGCTCCTCGTCGGGGCGACTCAGGGTCTTGTGTTCCGCCGAGACAGTGGTTGGCATCGCATGCCTCCTGTGAATCCTGCTGGCGCCGTCAGGGCACCTCGGGACACATGCTGCGCACCCGCGATTGCAGGATCCATGCAGTGCGATGCGCCGGAGATTCGGGATCGGCCTGATCCTCGACGGCCTCGAGAGGGCTCGAGTTTCGGCCTGATGACCGCCTAAGCGGACGCGGCTGCGGGCGGCGGAGTCGCCACCGGCCCGGCTGCACCGTGGCGGAGGCCGTCGAAGAGGAGCCCCACCAGGCGCTCGGAGGCTTCGGAGCGCTCCTGGTCGGTCGACATGCAGATCCCGCCGACGGCACGGAGCAGATCCCCGCCATCGACATCGGCGCGGACCGTGCCGGCAGCGACGCCTGCCTCGAGCAGCTTCGTCGCAGCGGCGGTGGCGCGCCCGCGCGTCTGGTCGGAGAAGTTCGGGTTGGTGCTGAGCAGCGGCTTGAGCAGGGACAGCATGCCCCGCTTGGTGGCGACGTGGCGGACGAAGAGCTGCATCCACTCGGCCAGCGCCTGGTCGGGCGGCATTGTCTCGAGGAGTTGGTCCGCTCGCTGGCAGAGCACGTCGATCTCGTGGCGATACACCGCCTCCACAAGCGAGTCGCGCGTCGGGAAGTGGCGATAGAGGGTGCCGATGCCGACGCCCGCGCTCCGGGCGATGTCCTCGAGGGAGACATCGGCGCCCCGGGCGGCGAAGGCCTCCGCAGCCGAGGTGATCAGCAGATCGCGGTTGCGCACCGCGTCAGCGCGCGGGCGGCGATCTGCGGATGCCGGGTCGGCGGGCTCAATTGCCTCGCTCTCAGCCACCGCGACGTCACGTGCCACCACTGGATACCAACCTCAACTTGCAAAACGGAGGCAACCTCCGTATACTTCCGGAGGCAGCGTCCGTTTCCCAAGTTTACGCCACGGAGGTCCCCAATGCAATCCACCGCCACTCTCGTCGCCCCGCCCGGCCGGGCAACCCAGCGCCGGCCCCGCCGGGGCCTGGTGCTCGGCATCATCCTTGCCGTCCAGCTGATGGTCGTGCTCGACGCGACCATCGTGAACATCGCCCTGCCGGACATCGCCGGGGCACTGCACTTCTCGCCGGCGAACCTCTCGTGGGTGATCACCGCCTACACGCTTGCCTTCGGAGGTTTCCTGCTCCTCGGCGCGCGGGCCGGCGATCTGCTCGGCCGCCGGCGCGTGTTCATCGCCGGCATCGCACTCTTCACCGCTGCGTCGTTGCTCGGCGGCGTGGCGCCGTGGAGCGGCTGGCTGCTCGCGGCTCGCGCCCTCCAGGGCGTCGGCGGAGCGCTGGCGGCGCCATCCGCGCTGGCGCTGCTGATGACCATGTTCCAGGACGGACAGGAGCGTGTCCGGGCGATCGGCTGGTACACCGCCGTGTCCATCGGCGGTGGCGCCATCGGCCTGATCCTCGGAGGCTTGCTGACTCAATGGGCGTCGTGGCGATGGGTGCTCTTCGTCAACGTGCCCATCGGCCTTGTCGTGATCGTGCTCGCACGTCGCCTGCTGACCGAGACACCCAGCCGCAATGGCCACTTCGATGTGCGCGGCGCGCTCACCTCGACGATCGGCGTCACCGCCCTTGCGTACGGGTTCGTACGAGCCGCAACCTCAGGATGGGGCGATGCGATCACCATGGTCGCGTTCGCCACCGGCCTCGCTCTGCTGGCGACCTTCGTGGTGCTCGAGCGCCGGGCGCCCGAGCCGATCACGCCGTTGCGGCTCTTCGCCGACCGCAGCCGCAGTGCGTCCTACGTCGCGCGTCTGTTCCTCACCGCGGGGATGTTCGGGATGTTCTTCTTCCTCACGCAGTTTCTGCAGGAGGTGCTGCACTACAGTCCTCTCAAGACGGGTCTGGCGTTCCTGCCGTTCACCGTGGCACTCTTCTCGATGTCGCAGCTGAGCGCGCGGGGGCTCGTGCAGCGCTTCGGCGCCAAGCCGGTGATGGTGGTCGGCTTCTCGGTGTCGACGATCGGGATGCTCCTGATGACACAGCTCTCGGCAACGAGCAGCTATCTCTCGTTGCTGACGCCCCTGATGCTGTTCGGCGCGGGCAACGGGCTGGCCTTCGTGCCTCTGACCTCCACGTCACTGAGCGGCGTGCTCCAGGAGGATGCGGGTGCGGCGTCCGGGCTCGTCAATGTGATGCAACAACTCGGTGGAGCGCTCGGGCTGGCAGTGCTGGTCTCGGTGTTCGGCACGGCCGCGCGCGGAGCTGCCCTGCAGTCTGTTGTCGCGGTACGCGAGACGTTTGTCGTCGGAGCCGATCACGCGTTCATCGCGGCGACTGTGTTCGTAGGCGCGACAGTTGTCGTGCTTGCCGTGGCGATCCGCGGGCGGCGTTCGGCCGCCCGCGCCGCTGCGGTGCCCTCGTGGGTACGCGACCTGGATTCGACGCCTACGGCGCTTGTTGAGAGTTGATCCCGGCCACGAAGATCGTTGATCGGTAGTACGCAAGTTCAGCGATCGACTCTCGGATATCGTCGAGCGCTCGATGCGCCTCTCTCTTGGGAGGCGCGGCTGCAAGGACCTCGGGATACCACCGCCGGCAGAGTTCCTTGATGCTCGACACATCGATAGAGCGGTAGTGCAGGAAGTTCTCGATCTCGGGCAGTTGGGCAGCGAGAAACCGCCGGTCCGTCCCAATCGAGTTGCCGCACAGTGGGACGGATCGCGGCTCGCTGATGTGGGACTGGAGGAATAGCAGCGTGCGCCGGCCGGCTTCGGCCAGGGAGATGTGCGACTTCTCGATGGCAGCGGTGAGCCCGGATCGGCTGTGCATCGTCCGCACCACGCCGTCCATCTCGTCCAGTTCTTCAGCGGTCGCGTGGACGACGATATCCGGGCCCTCGGCGATCGGCATGAGGTCGTCGTCGGTCAGCAGCGTCGCGATCTCGACGATCACGTGGCGCGCCGGGTCGAGACCGGTCATCTCCAGGTCCATCCAGGCGAGCACGACGGGATCGTAGCCTGAAGCAATCAAGCTCGCGTGCGCCGCAATGGACACGGCGGCGCCGCCGCGAGTAGGGCGGCCCTTTCGTCCTCCGTCACAGGAACGCAACCGTGGGCCCTCGCGATCGCATCAGTGGGGCGGGGCCCTCACGCGCGGCTGCCCTTGAAGTCACAACTCGGAGCACGGCCGATCACAAAGCCTTAGCACGAACAGGCTTTCGCTTACGGTCGTCGTGTCCGCGTCTAATCAGATCGAGATCCTTTGTGAGCAGCACTCACCCACATGATTCGTCCCGACGCTCCTGGGCACGGCGGCTTCGGTCGCCGATGTGCCTGGTGACGACGTGCGCCACGCTGGTCGCGCTCCTCCCGGCCAAGGCCCTGGCCGCGGGCTCACCCCTCGAGAGCGAGACGTTCGCGAACAACTCGACCCCCGCCGGGCAGTGGGTCCTCCCAGCCGGCCGGGGCGGTACCAACCTCGCGTGCCTGACCGCGGGTCCGGCGTCGGCGATCACATCGATCCCGAACTGCGCACCGGCGCCGGATGCGTCGGGCAGCGGCGCGCTGCGGCTGACCACCAACGCCGCCAGCCAGGTTGGTGCCGTGTTCTACCAGGCGAGCCTGCCGACAACCCAGGGACTGGACGTCACCCTCGACACCTATCAATTCAATGGCACCGGCGCCGATGGCATGGTGTTCACCCTCGCGGCAGCCGATCCGTCGAACCCGACACCGCCATCCACCACCGGGCCGCTCGGTGGCGACCTCGGATATGCGGCGAACACCCAGGGCAGCCCGGGGACCGCCGGCATGCCCTACGGCTACCTCGGCATCGGCCTCGATGTGTATGGCAACTACGAGAACACACCACTCGCCGGTGGCTCAGGCTGCACGATCCCGTCGCCCTTGGTGGCAAACCGGGCGTATCCCGAAGCGGTGACGGCGCGCGGGCCTGGTGACGGGACGGTCGGCTACTGCATCCTCGGGACGACGGCCACGACGTACAACAAATCGAGTGGCGGCGGCAGCGGCGGCGGCACGATCAGCAACGTCGGCTCGGGCAACACGCTCGACAAGCAAGCGGCGCTGACGCGGAGCGGGGTCATGGTCCCGGTCGAGATGGCGATCAACCCATCGGCGTCGGCGACGACCACGACGAGCGGCCTCTCGGTACCAGCCAACTCCTGGATCATCGCGTACACGCCGCTCGGCACAGCCACCCAGCAGTCGCTGACCGGTGCACTGCCCACCACGGCCAACAACCCCGCGCTCGCGACATTTCCGGCTTCGTGGATCAACCCCGCGACCGGGATCCCCTACCAGCTCACCTTCGGCTGGACGGCGTCGACCGGTGGAGCGAACGAGTACCACGAGGTGAACCAGCTCACCGCATCGACATTGATCGGTGCTGTGCCCGAGCTGTCGCTCACCAAATCCGACAATGAGAGCGGGCAGATGGTCGCGGGCAATCACGCCAACTTCGTCCTCGCGCCCGGCACCAGCGGGAGTGGCGGTTCCGAGGCAAACATACTCACCGTCACCGACATCCTGCCAGCAGGCATGACCCCGGGCACCGCGACGAGCAGTTCCGACTGGTCCTGCACCACAACGGGCCAGACGGTGACGTGCACGTACACGCCGCCATCGGCGATCGCAGCGGGTACTGCATTGCCTGACATCACGATCCCGGTGACGCTCTCGGCGGGGTTGAGCGGTACCGTGACCAACACCGCGCGCCTTTCGTCGACCGACGCCCTTCCCGCGGTCAGCAGCGATGCGGTGAACGTGAGCTCCTTCACGGCAACAGCTTCGCCGTCACCGCAGGCGTATGCGCAGCCCGTGACCTACACGGCGTCCCTGCCTTCGAGCGCCACTGGAACGGTCACCTTCAGCATCGGTGGCACGACGCTGTGCACCGCCACCTTGCCGTCATTGAGCTGCACGGCGAGCAACGCCCCCGTCGGGACGGACACGGTGACAGCCACATACTCCGGTGACACGAACTACGCGACGCAGACCACCACCACACCGCTGACCATCACCAAGGCAACGCCCACCTTCACTGAGTCGGCAGCACCGGCATCGATCGCCTACGGAGCGCAGGACACGCTGTCGGCAGCCGGGTTGCCCGCCGGCGCGACCGGAACTGTGACCTTCGCGTCGGGTGGATCGACGCTGTGCATCGCGACGATACCGGTGACCAGCTGCCAGACCGCGACCACGCTCGCGGCGGGAGCCTACCCCGTCATCGCCACGTACTCCGGCGATGGCAACTACACCACCGCGACGGCGATCGGTGCGAGTTTCACGGTGACCAAGGCCGCCACGTCGATGATCGAGTCGGCCGCGCCCGCGAGCATTCCGTACGGCACCGCGGACACGCTGTCGGTTGCTGGGCTGCCTGGCGGCGCGACCGGCAGCGTCACCTTCACATCGGGTGGATCAACCCTGTGTGTCGCGACGCTCCCTGCGTTGAGCTGCGCCACCTCGACGGCGCTGACCCCCGGCACCTACCCGGTCACCGCGACCTATTCGGGTGACGGCAACTTCGCCGCAACGACGGCAATCGGCGCGAGCTTCACGGTCACCGTG
>Ga0208219_1000722_pt1 | contig 11703 bp, 13 predicted proteins | sample NGESurshal072012_7_FD_184469 | JGI IMG/M metagenome (GOLD analysis project Ga0208219, IMG submission 184469) | Arctic peat soil microbial communities from Barrow, Alaska - NGEE Surface sample 53-2 shallow-072012 (SPAdes) | ecosystem: Environmental > Terrestrial > Soil > Wetlands > Peat ...
CAGCCCTGCAGAGTGGGAGTCCACCAATTGCAATGCCATCGACCTGGCGGCATGATCACCACACCAACACTGTCCGTCAAACCGGATCAAGCCCATCTCACTCGAGTAGGTCGGTCTGTCCAACTTCACCTCTGAATTCAACCCTGTCCGGTAAGGTCAACATCCAGTGCCCACTAGTAGTGGCGACGCGCCAATCGGCGGCTTGATGCCCACTCGTCCGGCTCGGGAACGCATTCCACGGGGGCAATTCAACACCTCTCGTGGCCGCTCTCAAGTCAGATGGCAGGTGCGGCAGCCGAAGGTCAGATTGCGTTCGAGTACCGAACGAGGTGCTCGATTGCGAGATCAACAGCATCTGCCCTTCCGACAGAGAGCATCTCGGGCTGCGGCGTAGCTGCACCGTCATCTCGTTGCGCACGATAGGCAGCGACCGCGTTCTCGTAGCGCTCCTGCTCCCACTTGGGTCGCGCCAATTCGGAATCGATGGTCTCCCGGTCAGCGATGGCGAGGAGCTCTCCGGCTCCTTGGTAATCGCCGAGCTCGATCAGAAGTGCCATGCATGCATCCAGTACCAACGCGTGGTCGCCTTCGAGTGTGCGCTCAACAACGAGCGCTTCATTGAGGTGTGCCACGGCGCCATCGAGGTCCCGCCGCTGCACCGAGACGTCACTGAGGACCCGCTGCCAGTCGGTAATCAGGCGGGGGTCGCCAACCTCCACTGCAAATTGCAGTGCCTCTCGGAGAAGCTGGTCGGCATGCGCGACGTCTCCTGTCCTTGAAGCCACAGTGCCCAGCCCCCCGATCCACTGTCCCTCCGATCGCCGATCTCCGACGTCGCGTGCGATCGCGAGCGCTTCGACGTAGTGCCTCTTGGCCGCGCTGTAGTCACCTCGCTTGGTCGAGAGCTTGCCGAGCACGCCGATCCACCACACCTGGGTGACTCGATCGCCCACGCTCAGGGCGAGGGACAGCGCCTCGTCGAGGCGCTGCTCCGCCTCCTCATACTCGCCGAGATCGACGAGTATCTCTCCAAGCGTTCCAACGCACCAGCCAAGCACCGCCTGGGCTTCAAGCTCGCGAGCCATCTCCAGCGCGCTCTCCATAGTCTCCCGGGCCTCGCGATACCTCCCACAACGAAAAGCGAGCGAGCCGCTGCAACCTAACCACTGCGCCTCGGATTGTTTGTTCCCCAGCTCCCGAGCAATCGCGATCGCCTCCGAATATCGTTCGCCCGCCATGGTGTACTCGCCGAGATCCGAGTACACGTTCCCGAGATTGCCCGAGAGGGTGCCTTCGACCCGCCGATCGCCTAGCTCTGTCGCAATGACGAGTGCCTGTTTCATCAACTCTCCGGCCTCGAGGTACTGGCCAGTGCTCGCCGCGACAATGCCCATGGAGCCAAGGACTCGGTTCTCCTTGGACCTGTCCCCAAATGGCGCGTGCAACCTCGAGGCACTCCTCATATCGAGCCAGAGATGCGGGGAAGTCCCCGGACTTCATCTCGATCGCTCCGAACTCGATGAGCGTCTCGGCCTCGAGAGCTTGATCACCCAGCTCTCTCGCGATGGTCAGGGCGTCTTCCATGTGCTTTCGAGCGTCGTCCCAGTTCCCGAGGTCGGCGGTCACCCTGCTCAGTTGAAGGAAGCAGTTCCCCAGGAGAGCTCGGTCTGCATCGGGGCGATCGACGTAGGCACGGAGCTCGCGACTGGCGAGTTGCCAGTGGCCGCGGAGCTCCCAGTACCCCGAGAGATCGAGTGCGAGTTGGCCGTGCTCGATGCCCTGACCTGACTCGCGCATTCCCGCCAACGCAAATAGGAGGTTCGAGTGGTCGGCCGCCAGCTGATTCATGGCCCCTTGGGTGTCGGGATCTGCGGCGCAGGCATTGGCGAGGGCTGCGAAGTAACCCTGGTGCTGGTGTGCGAGCACCTCGCGTTCGCCGGCATCGGATGCCCGATCCGCGGCGTAGGTCCGGATCGTCTCGAGCAGCCGGTAACGACCCATCCCTGCATTTGTTGGGACGAGCGAGACCAGGCTCTTGTCCACGAGCCCGTCGAGCGCCTCCACGACGTCGCCGGTCCCGAGGGGATCGATGGCGCAGACGGACTCCGCAGCGTCAATCGTGAAGCCATCGACGAAAGTCGAGATTCTTCGAAACAAAACTCGTTCGGCGTCTTCCAAAAGGTCGTGGGACCACTGGATCGCCGCCTGCAGGCTTGACTGCCGATCCGAGACCCCTCGGCTCCCCTTGGAGAGGATATCGAGGCTGTCGGAGAGCCGAGACGAGATCGTTTTCAACGGCAGCGTTCGAACTCGAGCAGCAGCAAGTTCGATCGCAAGCGGGACTCCTTCGAGCCGGGCGCAGATGTCCACGATGAGTGCCGCATTGGTCGAGTCGAAGACGAAGTCCGAGCGAACCTCCGAGGCTCGCTGGCAGAACAGCAACTCTGCGTCGCTCTGGGCGAGCGTCGATGACGAGTCGTCCGGAGCGAGCAGCGAAAGAGGCGGTAGCAACCACACCGCCTCTCCTGGGATTCGGAGTGGTGCTCTGCTGGTTGCGAGCACCTTCACTTCCGGACACCCCACCAGCAAGGCGGTTGCGAGCCCGGCAGCCTCGTCGATGACGTGCTCGCAGTTGTCAAGGATGACCAGCGTCCGACGGCTTCGGAGGTGAGTGACAACGGTTTCCACAGCCATTCGACCCGGCTCAGCTCGGAGTCCAAGCGCAACGAGAAGGATCGCCGTGACGAAGGTGGGATCCAGCACCGGCGCGAGCTCGACCACCCAAATGCCGTCGGGAAAGACGTCAAGCTGCTCCGCAGCAAGTTGGTAGGCAACGCGTGTCTTTCCTGTGCCGCCGGGGCCAACGATGCTCAGCATCCTCGTGGACTCAAGGAGACCGGCACCATCGAGCAGCTCGCTTCGACGCCCGAGGAACGCCGACTGCTGCAGAGGCAGGTTGTGAACGACTCGCTCCAGCGTCCGCAGCGGCGGCAGGTCGTCATCGAGGTCCGAGTGGCAGAGCTGGAAGAGCTCGAACTGATTCGAAAGGTCGCTCAATCGGTGCGTGCCCAGCTCCCTCCACGACGAGCCATTCGGAAGAAGAGGAGCCGACTTGACCGTCGCGAGCGACGCGATGACCTGTCCGCCATGAGCAGCCGAGGAGATCCTCGCTGCCTCGTGCACGACAAGCCCTACATAGTTGTCTCCGCCGCGACCTCCACGGCCGGTGTGCAGGCCCATGCGCACCCGGACGGGCGCTCCTTGCGGCCACCCGTGACCCGCGAGGGCTTGTTGGGCAGCAAGCGCCGTCGCTACGGCATCTGCCGCATCCTGGAACGCGATGAAGAAGGCGTCACCCTCCGTTGACACTTCAACTCCGCCGTGCGTGACAAGGGCGACTCGGATCAGTCGATGGTGCTCGCTCAACACCCGGCCGTAGACATCCTCGCCGAGGTACTCAAGAAGCCGAGTTGAACCTTCGATGTCGGTGAAGAGGAAGGTCACCTCCCCGGTGGGCAGGTCCTGCACACAATCTCCTGAGAAGGACAACAGCGGGAGCGCTGCTCGTCGCAAGGATATGTCCGGTGCTGGTGTTGCGCCGGACCGCCTCTGACCGTCGAGGGTGAGAGGTCGGATCTGGCCAACTCGAATCACTGGCAGATGAGCTCGCCCACAGTCGCGTCGTGCGCGCCGTGCCCGCCGCTGCCGACCTCCAGCACGAACTTGGCCAGCGCATCCTCAGCGTCGCGCCACCGGTCTCCCGAATTGGCCATGAGCCTCGGATACTTCCTCGAATGTGGTGGGGCCGGCAGAGATCGAACCTGCGACCGAGGGATTATGAGTAGCATTTCGGTCGTCCATTCACTGTCATACCATCCATATAGCCTGTTCAGGAGGCACTTCCGTCCGGACAATCTGTCTTAATCCAGTGAATACTACCCCGTTCAGTAGCAAAGCAGTAGCAGCCCAGGGACCTACTTGGTTGTCGCCGCCACGACTTGCGATCGTGGGCCGCTTCCAGCTTCGGTCACGGCCCTCACGCAAAGTATGTACAGGCGATGCGCGGAAAGCCTTGGGATCAAGATGGAAGTGCTCGACCCCGATGCACTGTTCTTCCAGGCTGCGCCTCCATCGAGCGAATACTGGTAGTTGCTGATCGACAGACCACCGTTCGACGCCGGAGCCTTGACCGCAATTCTGAAGCCATTCACCAATGGTGTGATCTTCGTGATCCGAGCCTCCGATGGAGGGCGTGCAGGCGTTGCAGCGAATGATCCCGTCGAGTACGCGTCGCTATAGAGACCAACGATCACACACTCGTTTGACCTAGTGCACGCGACGCCGCTGACACTGGAGTCCTGGCTGCCCGGCGTTGCGGCTCCAGCTGGAAGCCCCACTTGCTGGACACCCCTGCTCCACGAACCACCGACTTTCCTGAAGGTGGCCCCGAGCGTTGCGCCAAAGAACGTGGGGCCAGACGCCACGTAGTAGCCCCCAGCGACGCAGCGTCCCGGGCCCGTGCACGCAAGCGCCTGAATCCCCGCAGGCCCGTCGCCACTCGTAGCGTTCCTGGGAAGAATCGCTTCGGTGGGTGGTGCCCAAACACCACCCGACTCGGAGTCAAAGAAGCCCTCGTCGCCGGTCGGCGTGCCGTATTCGCCACCGGCGATGCACGTCAGGGCCGTAGGGCATGACACCGCGTCGAGGAGAGGCGGGTTCTCGTCTGTGACATTCGCGTTCCGTGGGAGGCCCAGGCGAGCCCCCCGGTTCCAGGTGCCATCTGTCTCGCGGAGCACGATGGGCCAGTTGCCCTTGGCGTTCTGGAAGCCTCCAACTGCCTCGCAGTTGCCTGGCGAGGTGCAGTTGACAGCGTTCAGGCTCTCACCCTCGGCGCCGCTCGGCTCCGCGATTGCCTGTGCGGTCCACGCGCCGCCTGTCTCGGTGTCAACGTAGACAGCGCTATCGCTAGAGGTGCTTGCGTATCCGCCGACGACTACGCACGAGGTCACGAGCGTGCAGCTCAACGCCGCTACCACTGAGGAGCTTCCTGCCTTCTCATTGCTAGGGGTAGGCAGTTCGACTCCACGAGACCATGTGCCTGAGCTCTCGGTGGCAACGAATCCTTCGAGTGTGACGCCGGCGACGTACGAGCCGAGCGCAATGCAATCGCTCGGTGATGAACACCAGACCGAGTCCAGATAGCTGGGGTCCGTTGGCGCGCCAACCGTCGCGTTGGAAGGCAGGCTCAGCTTCCGCGCCGTCCATTTGCCTCCAGATTTAGTGATCACTACGGGCGTCTCGACGCTTGAGCCCTTGCTTGGTAGGTAGGAACCGGCGGCTGTGCAGTTCCCAAGGGTGGGACATGAGATTGCCGCTACGTTCACCTCAGCCGTCCTCGGCGAGCCCGCAGGGGCCGGCAGACGCGCTGCGTACCCGAAGGCTGTTGCGGCAGACGGCAGCTGCGTCACTGCGAGCGTGATGGCAATGACACCTGCGACGGTGGAAGCCGCACGCCCCGCATAGCGAAACCGTGGCGTTCGCTGGACAGGCTTATTGCCCATGATCTGTTCCCAACGCTTGATCTGCTTGGACCATATCGAAGAAGCGATGGTCTTCCGTCGCACGCAGACCTAAACCTCCGACCTGCCCATGATGCTTTCTCTCCCGTCCTCATGCTGAATTGAGTCTTCACACACCACCCGACGACCACCAATCACCAGCAATTGCAAGGCGGAAGCCGGTTCAGAGTCCACCGCCAGGGTGATCACTTGACTACCCCAGTCGAGTGAACACCCTGGGGCGCGACCTCGCCCGCCTCCGACGCGGCCTTCGAGCTCCTCAGGATCTCACCGATCGTGTTCGCAGCCTCCCTGTCGGACTCCGCGAGGAAGTGGGCGTACACCCCGAGCGTGGTCGCCGCGTTGGCCTGACCCAGGCGTCCGCTGACGGTCCGCACAGGGATGCCCGCCGCAAGCAGCCTCGTGGCCGCGAAGTGCCTCAGATCATGTAGCCGGACGCCGCGCAGTCCGAGTCGATCGCGAAGTACGATGAATGCGTGGGTGAAGTCGTTGGGCTTCATAGGCAGCGAGGAGTCCGCCTCCCTCGAGAACACGTACGAGGCACTGCTCACGGTCGTCCCGCAGGCAGTGGCACGCCCACAGCAACGGTCACGGTGCTCACGAAGGACCTGGACCGTGGCGTGGTCAAGTGCAACACGGCGAATCGAGTGCGTCTTGGTGTCCTTCTCGATGAGTTCGCCGTGGATGCCGTCGACGACTGACCGAGCAATGGTGACGCTCCCCCGCTCGAAGTCGACGTCGTCCCAGTGCAGTGCGCAGATCTCGCCCCGACGCGCTCCTGTCGTGGCGGCGATCTGCAGGAACACCCCGAAGTCCGGATTGTCGTCACCCGCCTTTTCGATGAGGCGGGTGACGACGGTTGGCTCGGGGGCCTCGACTGGTCGGTTCCGCACCCGAGGAGGGCTCGCAAGGCTCGCGGGGTTGGAATCGATCCAGCCCCACTTGACGCCCTGCTGGAGGGCTCGCCGGAGCACTGCGTGGACCTGGCGGATCGTGGCAGTCGCGAGCGGCCCCCCTTCCTCTCCGCCTCGCGTCCTCAACTGGGCGTAGAGCTCGTCCAGCTGGGCGACTCGAAGGCGGTCGAGCGGGACGTCGCCAGGGCTGGCTCGATGTACCGCCTGATGGTCCTCTCGTAGCCTCGAACGGTCGAGGGTGAGAGGTCAGCCTTGGCCAGGTCGAACCAACGCGCCACGAGGGCACCGACAGTTGCGTCATGTGCTGCATGCCCGCCACCAGCAACCTCCTGCACGAACTTGCCCAGCGCCCGCTCGGCTTCTCGCTTGCCACCACGAAACGTCCGTGTCCGGTACATCTCGCGATTGGAGACAGGATCCCTGCCGGCGTACGCGCGCAGTTCCCAGGTGTCGCCGCGCTTCCGCAGATGGCCCCTCACTGGTCCTCCGTCGTACGCACCCCAACGGTCGGACATGTCGCAGAATCGCACGGCGGCTACCGCACGATCCAGTAGCAACCAGTAGCAACCAGTAGCAACCAGTAGCAACCAGTAGCAACCAGTCATTCGCATGCGGACGGAACGGAGCGTGCACCCCGTCTGATCTGGTCGGATGTGGTGGGGCCGGCAGGGATCGAACCTGCGACCGAGGGATTATGAGTCGCACCTGAACCGTCCTTTGCGTTCTGCTCATTCATTTGGCCTGCTCAGGATGAGTGAACCGTTCGCCCTTATCCGCGGCCGTCCGTCAATATCCCACATTGGAGTAGCAACGGAGTAGCAGAAGCCATGCCGAATGCGGGTTCAATTCGGAGGGCCGATATCAACATATTCCGACTTGCGACTCGGGATTAATCGCACGACCTCAGTGGCAGAACACGGTGCTCCATATAACCGATACGGTCGATGCAGCATCAACAGACGTGCCGGGCGCAGGAGACTGGGACAAGACGCCCGGGCCCTGTCCATGTTCGTCGCAGCGCGAAAGGGTAGTCAGATTCAAGAGAAGGCCGACGTCACGGACTTGCGTGCGAACGCTGGCTTGGCTTGCCTCTGGGACGCCAACAAGGCGCGGCACAGTCACCCGAGTGGGGGCAAGCGTCGGACCGCTGCTCGCCACCACGCCAAGTGCCGCCGCGAGGCCGAGAGTCGTTATCCCTAGGCCGATCGAGATCCATGAGGGAACCTTCACACTCCTCCATCTCGTCGGGACCCAGACTTTCGGCAAATCCGCCTCGCCACACGCGAGAGGCGCCTCGGAGGTCCATGAACGGGATCGTAGGGCCGAGTTGAATCGAACACGGGCCGGGCGGCCCCGCGGGTGCGCCCCCTGTTTCACAGCACTCGCAAGCTGAGCCTGTACCAGAACCGGGGTTGACCGAATCCGCACTGTCTGATGGGTAGGCGACGAGTTCGCTGCGGGTGCGGCATCACAGCACCCGCAAACTGCATTGCCTGGCAAGCACTCGCAACTCCTGCGCACAAGAGAAGCACTCGGAGATCGATCGTGTCGGAGGGGGACGCGCTCGTTCTGCCACCAAGGGTCACTGGAGACTGTCCTAATCGAAGTCCGCTGGTGTCGGAGGACCGACGATGGTTACGGCTCTGACTGCCCACCTGGTGCAACCTCAGTGGAGGCTCGACGTGGTCTCCGCAACAGAAATGCCGACACTGCTCCCCAGAAAGCCGCGATCCCTACCCACACCAGGAGCATCCCCGTTGGCGAGAGACCGGCCCGGAGAGAAACGAGGGGGGCGTACCCCGTCCACCCTGTGAGCGGAAAGCTCGCCTGTCCATAGACCGTGGCAACCCACGATCCCGTCGCAAGACAGACCAATCCGAACGCAACCACGACGACGATTCGCTGAGCCAGGCCGAAGCGCATCACGGTTCAATTCTCTCACCGCTGCTGCCGACACGCTCAGTCTTCCCAAGGGCCGGATCCTCCAGTCGGAGAACGTGAGTGTCAAAGGGCCGACGCGCTAGGTCTGCTACCAACCACTGACGGCTAGAGACGTGATTTGAGACTGTGAGTGTCAGTGGGGGTCCGAGCTACCACATGTGGGTTACCAAGGTTCCTGGTCACGGCCGGGGCTTACCTCGTCAGACCTAGGCACTCGTGGCCGGTCCCAGACGGGCTCCAAGCTCGTGATTTCTGCATTCGGGCTGTGGGATTCGATCAAGGTCAAAAGGTCGTCGAGATCGGGGAACCTTGGCCACAGGAGGATGGATCCACGAAGGGCTGAGACACGAACCGGGAGGACTCGACACGGGTCTGGCCAAATGGGTCGGATGGAGCGGAGCTCTCCGGGCTTCACCTCCAGTCGACGCCGAGGAGATATGAAGCTGAATGCTCCATCAACCAAAAGGACTCTACGTGCGGGGAGGAACAGGAAACACATCGATTGGAGCAAGGCAACGATTCCCACTGCAACAAAGAAGATCGCAGCGCTGAGGGGAATGTTCGACGTCGGGCTGACCAAATGAGTGAGACCAAGCACTAGGACGGAAGCGCCAATAAGGATCATTGCGACGTGAAGGAGCGTGGAGAGACACACGAGCGATCCTGTCCAGACCCGAGCGCCCGATGGCTCTTGTGCGATGGACCGACGCTTACGGGCGATGATCCATCATCCCATGTGAATCGCTGAGAGGTCCACTGACCTCCGGCCTCCTCGCCAGGGAGAATGCACGAAGCGGCGTGCTTGGCCGGACTTGGCTGTATCACAGCACCCGCAAACTGCACCACGCATGGGACTTGAAGTCGCATCTGGGCGGTCCTTTGCGTTCACACAATCCCTCTGGCCCGCTCACGTTGTTCGTCGAGATCGCCGATGTTCCATCCGTGTCGTCCATTGGAGTAGCGGCTGAGTAGCAGCAACCGAACGGCGTGCGCGTTCAACTCGGAAGCCCACGCCAACAATCCGACTGGTGCATCAGCGCATGGGCATCAGCTACGAGTGAAGAGACCAGATCGAGTAACTACGGTGGCAGGTCTTGTATCTATCTCGGGAGATGTAGAAGCGATGAGCCTTGCGGAGTCATTGGCCAATCTCCAAGCTCGCGAGAAGGCACTTTTTGGAGACCTTGCGATGCGATCCCCAGAGTGGGGCTCGTGGTATGGCGCGCTCTCTGAGTATCAAGCACGCCAGACGAACCTTGGATTTACGCAAGAGGGATTGGAGAATGCAGAGCGGGAGAGTCAAGCAGTTGCAGGTTTCGCCATTGAGGATCGTTCTCATGAACTGTTGAAGTGGGTCAAGGGACATCCATCTCCCGACAGAATTGTCGACCGTCACCTAATCGCGAGTTTCGTGAACGGCATAGCTGCCTCGCAGGAGTTCTCCAAGGAAAGCATGGAGCGTGGCTCACCACTGCGACGCACTGGCTGGATCAAGATCTTTGGGCTCACGGTGGGCGTCGTGCGACACCAACTGCGGATCATCTCGCGACTCAAGAGAATCCTGGCCAAAATTGGATAGCCGGGCAGCGTTGCGCGTGCCTCTTGCGTCTATCGAGGCACCCGCAGATGGCACCACGCCTGGGGTTGAAGTCGCTCGCTCACTCGTGATCGCATTCATTTCATCCGGCCATGCCCGAGGCTGACCAGTCTTGTAACTTTTGAGCGTGCGAGTTAGAGCCGTGGTTTGTCTCTCGCTCTTGCTTGGCGTCGTGACAAGTGGTTGCGGGTTCTTGTCGACAGCCACTGCGCCTCGAAGTCCGCGGATCATCGGAGTCGCCCCAGGCTTCCCCTCTTGCATCTTGATCCAGGGAGGTTCAGTTAGATGCTGGGGCGACAACTCCTTTGGTCAGCTCGGCGATGGCAGGACCAACGTAGAGCGCTACCTCTGGCCCCCCAAAGGCGTCTCGAAGACTCCCGTGCCCGTCATCGACCTTGGCAGTCCTGCCACTGCGATCGTCTCCGGTGCTGGTTACGCGTGCGCACTTCTTGCAAACCACGATGTGAAGTGCTGGGGCTACAACGTCGAAGGCGATCTGGGGACAGGATCAACTCATCCAGAGCTGTCACCGGTTCCACTGCGCGTCCGAGGACTTGCTGGGCCAGTGCGGTCAATCTCGGCGCCGTGGCACGGTGACTACGCGTGTGCCCTTTTGTTTTCCGGTGGGGTGCAGTGCTGGGGCCGGAATCACCTTGGTGCCCTCGATCCAATCTCAGGCCCGAATCCCAGAGCCGCCGTGGAGCCAGCCGTATACGTCGATGGGCTCAGGCGGCGGGTGGTTTCGCTTGCAACAGCGGTGGATCACGCCTGCGCTGTCACGTCTGCTGGCGGCGTGACGTGTTGGGGCCGATTCGACCAGGCTGGATACGGCTCACCCAAGGACTATGTCGGACGTGCGCCCAAGCACGGCGTCATCGCTGTAGCTGTCAACCAGGTGGTGACCTGCGTCCTCTTGCGAAGCCGCGCGGTCGAATGTTGGGGATTCGTTGACGGCGAGACGTCGATATCGACGACACCCAGGATCGTGAAGGGCTTGGAAGGCGGCGTAAGGGCGATCACACTCGCTGACAACTTTGGTTGCGCAGTAATGATCGCTGGCTCGGTGAAGTGCTGGGGCACGAATTTGCTCGGAGAGTTGGGAAATGGAACTGGCGCGGACTCCCCGAGCGCCGTCCAGGTGTCCGGGCTCACCAGTGGCGTGCTGTCGGTTTCGCTTGCGGGAGACAGCGCGTTCGCCACTCTTGAGGACGGACACGTCGTGACGTGGGGCGTGCCGATTCCAATCGAGGTCGGAAACGAGCCTGCCCACGATTTTCCAAACAATCTCTCGCCGGTGCAGGCACTCTGAAGCTCTGGAGAACCGTCTGCAATCGTCAAGTGCGGATCGAGTCGCGATCAGCAGCGACGTCTTGACGGTCCTATAGATGTCAAGTGTTCTCCCGGTAGGTTCGCTTGAGTGTCCGCCGCTCCTGCACCTCCCATTTCCTGTCCGATCTGTGGAGGAGATCTGGAGCAGGGAAAGCTCGGTGGTGCTTGGTTTACCTGGGTCCCCGAGGGGCGTGCTTTCCGGCGGACAATGTTCGGACGGATGAGCTTCCCTAGCAAACGATTTGGACGCAGCGAGTGGCCGTTCTGGTCGGCCAAGGGCTCTGCGTGTCGTCACTGTGGACTTGTCATCGTTCCGATGGTTCGAGGCAAGCGCGGCGACAAG
>Ga0208219_1000724_pt1 | contig 11692 bp, 10 predicted proteins | sample NGESurshal072012_7_FD_184469 | JGI IMG/M metagenome (GOLD analysis project Ga0208219, IMG submission 184469) | Arctic peat soil microbial communities from Barrow, Alaska - NGEE Surface sample 53-2 shallow-072012 (SPAdes) | ecosystem: Environmental > Terrestrial > Soil > Wetlands > Peat ...
CGATTCGCATTCAGCGTGCCCCGGTCATCGGTTTTGTATGTCGATCGAAGATGATGTCGCCCTGCTCGAGCGCGTCCCGACCCTGCGCCTGTTGGGGACAGCGGCGCTGCGCATGCTGGCGATCGGCTCCGAGCAGCGCGATGTAGCGCGAGGCGATCTGCTGTTTCGGGCCGGAGAGGATGCCGATGCCGGGTTTTTCGTGCGGCGCGGGTTATTCCGGATCGAGGACGCCAGCGGCGCGGAAACGGTGGCGGGGGCCGGCGCCCTGATCGGCGAGCTCGCGCTCGTCGTCGCGATGCGGCGCCCTGCGACCGCCACCGCAATGGAATATTCCACGGTGATTCGTCTCGCGCGCAGCGTGTTTCAGCGCGTGCTGGAAAGCGACCCGGATGCGGCCCGGCGGCTGCGCGACGAATTCGCCAGCCGCACCGCCCGGATCGCCAGCGAGATCCTGATGGCGAGTGCAAAGCTGAATATTTGAGTGTTAACGTCATTGCTTCGTCGCTTCGCTCCTCGCAATGACGGCGGCGAGAATAGTTCACACTTCCAGTGTCACCGTGACGGGAACGTGGTCGGACGGTCGCTCCCAGCTCCGCGCCTCGCGGCTGATCCGGAAGTCGCTCACGCTCTCTTTCAGGGCGCGGGATACCCAGATGTGATCGAGCCGGCGGCCGCGGTCGCCGGCCGTCCAGTCCGCGGCGCGATAACTCCACCAGGTATAGACCTTTTCCGACAGCGGAATCCGCTCACGCGCGACGTCGACCCATTCGCCGTAGGCCTGCGCGGCCAACAGCTTCTCGCATTCGATCGGGGTGTGCGACACCACTTTGAGCAATTGCCGGTGCGACCACACGTCATTCTCATGCGGCGCGACGTTGAGATCGCCGACCAGGACATGGCGGTCCTCGCCGCGTGGATGCAGCGGCTCGCACGCCTTCATCTCGTCGAGAAACCTGAGCTTGTGCTCGAATTTCGGGTTCAACGCGGGATCCGGGATATCGCCGCCGGCGGGGACATAGAAATTATGCAGCACCAGCGGCGTCGAGAGCCCGGCGCCGGCGCCGAACGCAACCGTGATGTGGCGCGAATCGATCCTGTCGCAGAAGGTGCGGATATCGGTGGACTCGAACGGCAGCTTCGAGACCACGGCGACACCGTGATAGCCCTTCTGCCCGTTCAACGCCACGTGTTCATAGCCGAGGCGCCTGAAGCGCTTCAGCGGAAATGCGTCATCGATGCATTTGGTCTCCTGCAGGCACAGGATTTCGGGCCGCGCCGATTTGAGGAATTTGGCGACCAGCTCGATGCGAAGCCGCACCGAGTTGATGTTCCAGCTTGTCAGGGAAAGACGCATGGGGACCGGGAGCAGAGCAGAGCGCGCGACGGATGACGCACGTCCCGGTCCCGCGATCAAGAATGAATTTCAGCCTGGCGGTGTCTGATAATTGGTGAAGTCGATCTTGAACATGCTGGGATCGGGGTGCTTCGTGGTATCCAGATTGTAGACCGCAACGGTGGTGTCATAGCCCTGCGGATCGGTCACCGTCCATTGCTTGAGCTGATTGTCCTTGGCGCCCATCATCAGCATCAGGCGGCTGGTGCCGATCAGCGCGTGCTTCTCCTCGATGGTGATGCTGATATACAAGTCGTCGGCCGTCACGCTCACGACATTGGTGTCCTTCAGGAGATCGATACGGTCCGACAGCAGGTATCGCAGCGGGGTCTGCGACAAGGGATAGATGTCCTGGGTCGCCAGCTTGCGGTCGCGCACCGCCACCGACGATCCGTCGGCGATAATCGCAATCGGACTAGGGTCGTCATATTCGAAACGCACCTTGCCCGGCTTCTGGATATAAAATTCGCCCTTGGTCTTGGTACCATCCGGCCCGACCTGGACGAAATCCCCGACCAGCGTCTGCAGCGACGACAGATAGGCGCTCACTTTGGCGGCTTCCGCCTTCTGGTTGGCATCGAAGGTCGCGAAAATATTGGCGGGAACATTGCGGCGTGGATCCGGGATGATCGGGTTGGGCACCACTGACACGGCTCCCGTCGTGATCGGCGCGCGCGGCTGCTCCGATGCACTCATCTGCATGCTGCGAATCGGCGTGCTGCGGGCCTTCGGCGCGGGCTTCGGAATCGGAACGGTTTGCGCCGAAACCGGTGTCACGGCGGTCATCATGGCTGCCGCGATCAGCGCCGCCATGCCAGCGCGTAGACTGTTGCCGATGCCGCGGCTTGCAAATTGTGCTGTCATTCGAAACTTCGGATTTCCGTTCAACCTGTTGCCCCGCCTGGCCCCGGACCTTTTATCTTGGTTTCGGCAAAACGGGGTATCGTTTTTCCGTGAGGATATGATGTCGACTGCCGCGCTTCGGTGGCTCGATGCCGCTTTTCAAAACCCGTTTTCCTGTTCTTCGATCAGGATTTCACGCTTGCCGGCGTGGTTGGCCTGTCCGACGATCCCTTCGAGTTCCATTCGCTCCATCAGCGACGCGGCACGGTTATAGCCGATCTGCAGCCGGCGCTGGATGTAGCTGGTCGAGGCCTTGCGGTCGCGCTTGACGATCGCCACCGCCTGCGTGAACAGGTCGCCGCCGCCGTCGCCACCCATCCCGGTGGAATCAAACACCGCGCCGTCCTCGTCGGTCGGCTCCTCCGCCGTGACCGCCTCGAGATATTCGGGCTGGCCTTGCGACTTCAGATGGCGCACCACCTTCTCGACCTCCTCGTCCGAGACGAAAGGCCCGTGCACGCGGCTGATGCGTCCGCCGCCCGCCATATACAGCATGTCGCCCTGGCCGAGCAGTTGTTCGGCGCCCATTTCGCCGAGGATGGTGCGGCTGTCGATTTTCGAGGTGACCTGAAACGAGATCCGGGTCGGGAAGTTCGCCTTGATGGTGCCGGTGATGACGTCGACCGACGGCCGCTGCGTGGCAAGGACCACGTGAAGGCCGGCGGCGCGCGCCATTTGCGCAAGCCGCTGCACCGCGCCTTCGATGTCCTTGCCGGCGACCATCATCAGATCGGCCATTTCGTCGACGATGATGACGATGTAGGGCAGCGGCTCAAGCTCGAGCTTCTCTTCCTCGTAGATCGCCTTGCCGGTTTCCTTGTCGAAACCGGTATGCACCGTTCGGGTCAGCTCCTCGCCCTTGGATTTCGCTTCCATCAGCCGCGCGTTGTAGCCGTCGATGTTGCGCACGCCGAGCTTCGACATCCGCTTGTAGCGTTCTTCCATTTCGCGCACCGCCCATTTCAGTGCGACCACCGCTTTCTTGGGGTCGGTCACCACCGGCGTCAGCAGATGCGGAATGCCGTCATAGACCGACAGCTCGAGCATTTTGGGATCGACCATGATCAGGCGGCACTGATCCGGGCGCAGCCGGTAAACCAGGCTCAGGATCATGGTGTTGATGGCGACCGATTTGCCGGAACCGGTGGTGCCGGCGATCAGCAGATGCGGCATCCGCGCGAGATCGACGATGATGGATTCGCCGCCGATGTTCTTGCCGAGGCAAAGCGGCAGTTTCGCCACCGACTCGTTGCCGTCCTTCACCGAGAGCAGTTCGCGCAGGTACACCTTCTCGCGGTGCGCATTCGGCAATTCGATGCCGATGGCGTTGCGTCCGGGGACCACGGCGACGCGCGCCGACAATGCGCTCATCGAGCGCGCGATGTCGTCGGCAAGCCCGATCACGCGCGACGATTTGATGCCGGGCGCGGGTTCGAGTTCATACAGCGTCACCACCGGGCCGGGATGGGCCTTGACGATTTCGCCGCGGACGCCGAAATCGCTCAGCACGCCTTCCAGCGCGCGTGAATTGGCTTCCAGTTCGGATTTGCTGAGCGGCTGGCGATCCGAAGCCTTGGGGGCGGTGAGCACCGACACCGAGGGCAGTTCGAATTTTTCCGACGATTTCCGCGCCGGTGTCCGCGCCGCGGCTTTCTTGCGCGCCCTGCGCGCCACGGACGCTTCCTCCTCGTCCTCGTCGGTTTCCTCGTCGTCGTCGCAATCCTCTCCGGCCCGCGGCGCCAGCGACGGCGCGGTGCGACCGTCGAGGGTCGGCTCCTGACGGTCGAACAAGGACGTCCGTGGCGCCGGGCCGCTCGCAACCAGCCACCGGTAGGCCAGCGTCAGCACCAGCCACAGCCGCGCCTTTGCGCTCATCGCGGCATGAAACGCCCACCCCAGCGAGACCGAGCCGCCGTCATCTGCTTCCACGAACGGCGCGTCATCGTCCTCGATCGGCGTCAGTTCATCCTCCTGCGGCCGCGAGCCGAGGCCGCCGGCGACCAGGAAGGTTGCGGCCGTCATGGCGCCCAGAATGAGTCCGAGCCCGATGCGATAGACCGCGCCGGGCGGACCGAACACCACCGCGGGGGCGCGCACCAGGGCGTCGCCGACCACGCCGCCGAGCCCGGTCGGCAGCGGCCATGCGCCACCGTGCGACCAGCAGCTGGCAAAGCCCGCCGATGTCACCATGCACAGAATCCAGCAGGCGATCCGGAGCGCTTCGCGGTCGAAGCCGCGATGGGTCAACATTCGCCAGCCCCACACCGCCACCGGCAGGATCAGCATGACGGCGCCGAGTCCGAGAATCTGCATCAGGAGATCGGCGCCGATCGCGCCGGGATAGCCGACAATGTTGCGAACGGCGCGCGATGTCGCGTGGCTGAGGCTCGGATCCTGCACCGACCAGGTCATCAGCGCCGCCGCCACCACGCCGGCGAGCGCGATCAGGCTGAGGCCGGTAAGTTCGCGCAGCCGTCGGGCCAGCGCCTCGCGCACCGAGACCGGCAACTGGCTGACGAGAGGAATGACGCGTTCGATCGCCGGCATGCTCATGGGGCCCCGCGACTAATCCAGAATTTCGACCAGCCGGTGCAAGGCATCGGCTGTAGTTTCACTGTCCGCTACCAGAGCGAGACGGATATAGCCGGCGCCGGGATTGCTGCCATCGGGTTGCTGCCGTGCCAGATAGCTTCCGGGGATCACGCGCACGCCGCCGTCCTTGTAGAGCTTCACCGTCGCCGCCTCGTCGCCGCCGCGCTGCGACACATCGAGCCAGACGCAGAAGCCGCCCGCGGGACGGTGATAGCCATAGCGATTGCCGAGAATCTGGTCGGCGAGATCGAACTTGACCCGGTAGAGCCGGCGGTTTTCCTCGACATGCGCCTCGTCGCTATAGGCGGCGATCGCGACCTGCTGCAGCGGTACCGGGACCTGCGGCGCGGCGACATTGCGCAGTTCGTGAAACATCGCGAGAAACCTGGCGTCGCCGGCGGCAAAGCCGACCCGCATGCCCGGCAAATTGGAGCGCTTCGACAGTGACTGGAACGCGACGACCTGGCTGAAATCGGGCCCGGCACATTCCAGCATGCTGCCGGGAGCGGCCTGGGTGTAGATTTCCGAATAGCATTCGTCGCTCAGGATCATGAAGCCGAAACGGTCGGCCAGTTGTTTCAGGCGGCTGAAATATTCCTGTGAGGCCACCGCGCCTTGCGGGTTGGCCGGTGAGGCGAGGTAGATCGCGACGGTGCGGGCGAGCGTCGCCTCCTCAAGCGCGTCGAGATCCGGCAGGAATCCGTTGGCCAATGTCGTCGGCAGAAAGATCGCTTCGCAGTCCGCGGCGCGGGCGCCGGCCGCATAGGCCGGGTAAAACGGATTGGGCATCAGGATCGCAGGTTTGCCGCGGCGTCCGCCGACATAGCGCGCCGCGGCGATCGCGGCGAGAAACAGGCCTTCACGACTGCCGTTCAGCACCAGAATTTCGCTGTCGGGATCGATGGTCCGGGGCAGCTGGAACCGGTTGGCAAGCCAGTTCGCCGCCGCCCGCCGGAACGGCTCGATGCCCTTGGCGATGGGATAGCGGCCGAAATCGCCGATGTGCTTGGCCAGCACCGGGCCGACAAACCCCGGCAACGGATGTTGCGGCTCGCCCAAGGACAACGTAATCAAGGGCTTACCCGGCTGGTGCGGGGCCAGTAATTCGGCCAGCCGCGCGAACGGCGAGCGTTCGCTTTGCTCGCTGCCGACGCCTTGCGGGGCGCGGGATGAAGCGGTCATGGCCATACTTGAAGCGCCAGCACTTTCGGGGCAGCCGGCCGCAGCTTGAGGCCGGCCGGAAGCGGATCAAACCACCATAGATACGGCAAGGTTAAGACACGATTAACCATCGACCGAACTGGACAATTTGCATGGTATTACCACATTATCCGGCGGTATTACCTCGGAGAGAGGCGATGACAACCACCGTTACGCGCAAGGGTCAGGTGACGATTCCAAAACCGGTCCGCGATCACCTCGGCCTCGGCCCAGGCAGCCGCGTGGCCTTTCGGCGTGCGGCCGACGGCAGCATTGTCATCGAGCGGGCGGATGGAACACGCCAGCCCAGCCGGTTCGCAGAATTGGTTGGTATCGCCGGCCCAGGTCCTTTCACCGACGAGATCATGGCGATGACGCGTGGCGAGTAATTCGTGACCCTGGTGGACTCGAACGTGCTGCTCGACATCTTCACCAGAACACCCAATTGGTGGGAGTGGTCGCTCGCGCAATTGGAGGAAGCTGCCCTGCAGGGCACGCTCCTTATCAACGATGTGATCTATGCCGAGACATCGATCCGCTTTCACAGCATCGATGACTTCGATGCGGCGCTGGCGAGATTTGGCATCACGGTTGCGCCGATGCCGCGCGCCGCTCTGTTCCTCGCGGGCAAGGCCTTCATCCAGTACCGTAATGCGGGCGGCATTCGCAACGGCGTGCTCCCGGACTTTTTCATCGGGGCTCACGCGGAGGTCGACCGCCTGCGCTTGCTGACGCGCGATGTGCGGCGTTATCGAAGCTATTTTCCGAACGCCATGTTGATCGCGCCGAAAGACCAAGAATAGGATGACGTCCGCAAAAAGAAAGGGGCCCCAGCTTGGGCTGGAGCCCCTCCACGGTCGGGGCATTGCCGGGTATGTGCCCAACCGTAGTTGTGGACGCGGCCTTGGGAGGCCACGCCCGGGAGAACTACATGTTGTAAGCGCGCTCGCCATGCTCGGTGATGTCGAGACCCTCGCGTTCCTCCTCGACGGTGGGACGCAGGCCTACGAGCACGTCGACGAGCTTGTAGAGGATCGCCGAACCGATGCCCGACCACAGCAAGGTCGCCAGCACGGCCTTGCCCTGTGCGATCATCTGGGTGACGAGATCGTAGGTGCCGGCGTTGTTGCCGGTGATGTTGGTGTAGTCGGTGATGCCGACGCCACCGAGCGCCGGGTTGACCAGAATGCCGGTGCCGAGTGCACCGATGATTCCGCCGATGCAGTGGACGCCGAACACGTCGAGGGCGTCGTCATAGCCGAAAGCGTTCTTCACCGTGCTGACGAAGAACAGGCAGACCGGCGAGACCACGAGGCCAAGCACCAGCGCGCCGATCGGGCCGGCAAAGCCGGAGGCGGGCGTCACCGCCACCAGGCCGGCCACCGCGCCGGAGCAGATGCCGAGCAACGAGGGCTTGCCCTTGACGATCCATTCCGACAGCAGCCAGGACAGCGACGCACCTGCGGTCGCCACCATGGTGTTGACGAAGGCGAGCGCCGTGGTGCCGTTGGCTTCGAGGTTCGATCCGGCGTTGAAGCCGAACCAGCCGACCCACAGCAGCGAGGCGCCGATCATGGTCATGGTCAGCGAATGCGGAGCCATCAGGTCCTTGCCGTAGCCGGTGCGCTTGCCGATGATCAGGGCGCCGACCAGACCGGCGATGCCGGCATTGATGTGCACCACCGTACCGCCGGCGAAGTCGAGGGCGCCGGCGCCGGCGAGCCAGCCGACCGCGCCGGTGACTTCGTCGAGCTTGGCCTGGGCCGCGGTCTTGGCCGCACCGTCGCCCGCGGCGGCGAGCGCCTTGGCGGCGGCGGCGACGTCATCGGGAGCGGCCACGTACCAGACCCAATGCGCGATCGGGAAATACACGAACGTGACCCACAGCAGGATGAACAGCATCACCGCCGAGAACTTGATGCGCTCGGCGAAGGCGCCGACGATCAGGGCCGGGGTGATCATCGCGAAGGTCATCTGGAACACGAAGTAACAATATTCCGGAATCACGACGCCGTTGGAGAAAGTCGCTGCCGTCGAACTGGCGTCGACCCCATGCATGAACGCCTTGGCGAAACCGCCGATATAGGGCGTCATGCTGCCGCCGTCGCCGAAGGCGAGCGAGTAGCCGTAAAGAGTCCAGACCACGCCGACCATGGCGACGATTGCGAACACCTGGGTCAGGATGGAGGCCATGTTCTTGGTACGGACGAGACCGCCGTAAAACAGCGCGAGCCCCGGGATCGACATCATCAGAACGAGGGCGCTGGATATCAGCATCCAGGCGGTATCGCCCTTGTTGGGGACCAAGGCGGCGGCAGCCGGCGACGCTGCCGCATCGGCTGCTGCAGGAGCGGCCGGTGCCGTCGTTTGGGCAAGTGCTGCGTCGACAAAACCTGCGGCGCAGAGTCCTGCGATTGCGAGGACTGCCCATCCCGCGCTGGTGGGACGTTTGAACGTCATTTGGTATGCTCCTGATTGAATAGGTTGCGCGGGTTCAGAGTGCTGCGGCATCGGCCTCGCCGGTGCGGATGCGAACCGCATGGTCGAGGTTGATCACGAAGATCTTGCCGTCGCCGATCTGTCCGGTCTTTGCCGCTGACGTGATGGCGTCGATGGTCTTGCCGACCTGGTCCGAGGCGATGGCGACCTCGATCTTGATCTTGGGCAGGAAGCTCACCGCGTATTCAGCGCCGCGATAGATTTCCGTGTGACCCTTCTGTCGACCGTATCCCTTGACTTCCGTCACCGTGAGACCGTGAACGCCAATGGCGGTCAGGGCGTCGCGGACTTCTTCGAGCTTGAATGGCTTGATGATCGCCATAACAATTTTCATGGGTCCTATCCCCGCTTGGGCCCGGTCCAGACACGACCGGACGTTTCTCGACTGAGGTTTCACCACGCGGAGAAGGTCACTACGCGGGCACAGCCAAGGCGGGTAGAATCAAATGCCGTGCCAGAGCCGGCGAAATCCCTAACGGTTTATGAAGACGGGGCTTTTCGAGCCTTTTCCGGGAACGGGCGCGCTGCGCCATTCGGTCGCGCTCAATACCTGGTCAGCCCTGCGTAAAAGTTGGGCACGAAGGGCAGCCCAACACAATCCTGCCCACGGCAAGGACAGTAGATTTGGCAAAAAGGTATTTGGATGGAGGAGGTTACTGCAAGGCCTCGCCGTGCTGCGAAATGTCCAGGCCGATCAGCTCGTGTTCGCGCGACACCCGCAGCGGCACGAACGCGCTGACCAGCTTGAGCAGCACGAAGGTCACGCCGCCCGACCAAACCAGGGTGACAGCAACCCCGTAAAGCTGGATCAAGAGCTGGTGCGGATTGCCTTCGATCAGGCCCGGGACTCCGCAGATCGAGGCGGTCGCGAACACCCCGACCAGCAGGGTACCGGTCATCCCGCCGATGCCGTGTACGCCGAACACGTCGAGCGAATCGTCATAATTGAAGCGGTGCTTCAGCCAGGTGCAGGCCCAGAAGCACACCAGTCCGGCTATCACGCCGATAACGATGCCGTGCCAGGGAGCGACGAAACCGGAGGCGGGCGTAATCGTCCCGAGGCCGGCGACGGCGCCGGAAATCATTCCAAGCACCGAGGGCTTGCGGCGCGTCGTCCATTCCAGCGCGCCCCAGGTCAGTGCCCCGGCACAGGCGGCCAGGTGGGTAGCGACAATCGCCATCACCGCGCGTGAATTGGCGCCCAGCGCCGATCCGCCGTTGAAGCCGAACCAACCGACCCACAGCAGGCCGGTGCCGACCACTGCGAGCGACAGGTCGAACGGCGACAGATTCTCGCTGCCATAGCCGTGGCGGCGGCCGAGCACCTTGGCCGCCACCAGGCCGCCTGCTCCGGCGCTCAGATGCACCACCAGACCGCCGGCAAAATCCATCACACCGATGCGGCCGAGGAAGCCGCCGCCCCAGACCCAGTGCGCCAGCGGAATGTAGACGAACACGAACCACAGAATCGAAAACGACAGATAGGCCGAGAACCGCATCCGGTCGGCCACCGAACCCGCCACCAGTGCGACCGTGATGATCGCGAACGTCATCTGGTAAAGCATGAACAGGGCCTCGGGGATGGTTTTCGCAGCGGGATTGACCGCATCCATCGACATCCCGGCGAGAAACCAACGGTCCAGCGTCCCGAGCCAGGGACCGTCGCCGACAAATGCCAGCGAATAGCCAAAGGCGACCCAAAGAATTGAAATAGTGGCTACCGCGGCCAGGCTTTGCGCCATCGTCGCCAGCACGTTCTTCTTGCGCACCATGCCGGAATAGAACAGCGCAAGCCCCGGGATCGTCATCATCAGCACGAAGGCCGTCGCGACGATCATCCAAGCGGTGTCGGCGGCGCTGATCCCGGGCGTTTGCGCCAGCGCCGGTGTCGAAAACGAGATGATCGCCGCAAAACTGATCGCTGCAGCGAGCTTCGCTGCACGACACGACAGTGCCCCCATGGTCTCTTCCCAGCCGGTTATGATTTCATCGATCGCGCTCCAGGCCCCGTTGCCGGATGCGACTGACTCGTATGAGCCCTAGTTTCCTGTTTTGACGCGTTTTCTTCACGCGAACCGGTACCCACTTCGCTCGAAAACGCTTTTAAAGTGCGTCGCTGTCGGTTTCGCCGGTGCGGATTCGCAGCGCGTTGTCGATCGGCGTCACGAAGATCTTGCCATCGCCGATCTGGCCGGTGCGCGCGCTCGCGGTGATGACCTGGACCGCCTTCTCGGCAAGGTTCGACGTGACCGCGACCTCGATCCGCAGCTTCGGCAGAAAATTCACCACATATTCGGCGCCGCGATAGATCTCGGTGTGGCCCTTCTGGCGGCCGTAGCCCTTGACCTCGGTCACGGTCATGCCGCTGACCCCGATCGCGGTCAGCGCCTGGCGCACCTCGTCGAGCTTGAAGGGTTTGATGATTGCGACGACGAGCTTCATGGTCAGGCCTTCATTATCCGGGGAATTCGCAAAACCCGGCCACACCAAAGCCAGGTTCAGCCAAGTTTGGCATCTTTCTGTGCAAATGGCACAAAAAGTTTGCAGACCCGACCGAAAAAGCAATTGCCGTCGCGCCCCCGGCCCGATCGCCGGCACCCAAGCCGGCTGAAAAACCCGGCATTAGGTAGTGAACTCACCTTCCAACCTGTCGGCTTTGCTGCCTGTCCGGATCACTCATGGCGTGGTCCGGTGCGATCAGGGGCCAGGGCAGCACATGCTCTGGGGAGGTTATCAGGTAGAAGGCGAGCAACTTTTCTCGCGAAATGACGTTGCCCTGCTCGAAAAGGTTCATATAGCAACAAAATGTTGTGGATCGAGTCTGAATTTGACTCGACATACAGCGGGTCATTTGACGCTAAAAGCCTTTCGATTCATTGTATTGCCGATTCGTTGAGAGTATGGAGCGGCTCTCACCCTCGCAAAATGATGGACCAAAATGGCCCCCCACCTCGCCGTATCGAACGAGCGCGACCCGATGTCTGAGCAAAAAAAGCACCGCCAAAGAGCGTTCGACATCATCAAGCAGCGGTCATTTGGCCGAAAGAAAATCACCCTTGCATCAGGCAAGGAAAGTGACTTTTACTTCGATATGAAGCCGACAAT
>Ga0208219_1000725_pt1 | contig 11687 bp, 10 predicted proteins | sample NGESurshal072012_7_FD_184469 | JGI IMG/M metagenome (GOLD analysis project Ga0208219, IMG submission 184469) | Arctic peat soil microbial communities from Barrow, Alaska - NGEE Surface sample 53-2 shallow-072012 (SPAdes) | ecosystem: Environmental > Terrestrial > Soil > Wetlands > Peat ...
GAGATTTGAGGCTGGTAACCCAATTCTCTCAATAAACGGGCCGTCGTTCATTTCAACACGCCGGATAGGCGTTATTTGGTCCGCCGTGAATAAGCCTCCGTGCCACCTTTTACCTTCCGCTTTTGTTATCGGCGCATCCCGTCGCGGGGGCTGCTCCGGGAGCATATAGGCAGCTAGGGTGGCGCAGCCCGGCATAGCATCTGGTCGTGGGCGCCCCGTCAGCTGTCGGAGGCTGGCTGTGGCCAGCGGGACGGAGCCTGCCCGGCTGGCCGGCCGCCCCGGCCGGAGCTGCCGGAACTGGTACTGGGGCGAGCGCGCTGGTGACCGGCCTGCGCGGGCTGGCCGCCGATGTCGGCGACCGGATAACCGAGCTGGCCGCGGGCCGCGAGGCAGCCGGGCGGCTGGCCGCCGAGGTGAGTCCGGCCGCGGTGGCCGCCGTCCAGGGTCTTGTCAGTCGCTGTCTTCAGCAGGACCTGCACTTTGACGCCGCGGTCCTGGCCGAACTCTTGCACGCTGCGGTGACCGGCCCCGCCGCGATCAGCGGCGAGGCCGGTCCGGAAATGGGCCGGGAAACCGGGCTGATCCTGCTGACCGTGGCTCCGCTGGTGATCGCCGAGGTACCTGACGGGCGATGGCAACGCCATTTGGACCAGGTGGCGCAGGACCTGGTCGCAGCGGCGTTCCGCCTGGGTGATGCCGCGCGCATCGGGACGGCCCTGCTGCGCTCGGCGCTGGCCACCCTGATCTCTTACACCCAGGGTAAGACCAGCCAGTACTACGCCGGCGATCTGGCGGCATGGCAGACGCGGATGGGTCGCGTGCTAGGTCACGAGCTGGCCGATCACCGTGACCCAGCCGTCGTCATGCCGGACCCGGCTCAGGCGCTGGGCCGCGCGGCCACCAGGGCCGGGGCCGCGGCCCGGCTCCTGCCCGGTTTCGGGCGCGGCCTGGCGCTGCTCGCGGAGGCTTACGCGGAGCTGTTCGGCGCCGTCCTGGCGGAACCGGGCAGTGCGCCGGGCGCACGGTCCCTGGCCGAGGCATCCGAGCTGCTGGCCGCTGATCCAGATGAGGCGGCGCAGGTGCTGCTGGCCGATGCCCGGGCGGTGGCCGGGCACGGCATGATGACGCTGCCGGGCAGGCTCGACGACGGCCGCCTGGCCGCCGCGCTCGGCCAGGCGGGCGCGCTGGCGGTGCTGGCCCGGGCCGCGCAGGTGCACTAGCGCGCCGGCGACCTGGGCACGGCCCGGCCGCTGGCCGCGGCCGCCGCGGCCCTGGCCCAGCAGCACGGGACGGAAGCCGACCGCCGCCTGGCCTGGACGATGACGCTGCATGTCGGCGACACCGCGGTGGCGTGCCGCGGACCGCTGTCAGATATCGCGGCCGCCGGCCCGGTGCTCGCGGCCCTCGCCTCGCCCGCTGCGCGCGCCGCCGCGTCCGTGCACATGGCGGCGCATGCTGGTCCCGAAGTCGAGGCCGCCGTCGTCCTGACCCTGCTCCAGGAGGCCGCCGAACTCGCTCCGGAGCTGGCCGCCGGGCCTGCCGGGGTCGCAGTCGATTTCCTGCGCGCCGCCTGGAAGCAGCGTCAGGGGGAGGCCTTCGGCGCGGTCGGCCAGCACGCCGAGGCCGTGCGCGCGGCGGCTGCGGCTGCTGCCGGATATGCCGATGTCGGCCTGCCGGATCTCGCCATCGTCTCGCTGTCCGGAATGATCCGCCATGCCGCAGGTGACCTGCCCGCGGCCGAGGAAGCCGTCGAGGCCGTCGCCCGCCTCATGCCCTTCCTGGCCGTCGTGGCCGGGGAGGAGGCCACAGGCGAGCTGCTGGATGTCCTGCGCGGCGCGCTCGGGTACCTGGCCGATGCCCCGGAGGTGAACGGCCAGGTCCTCTTCGCCGCCTACCAGCTGGCCAAGGGCCTGTGGTTCGGTGCCGAGCGGGCCGGCCGCCTCCCGGATCCGGATCCCGTGGCGGCGCCCGCGGGCTTTGACCTAAGCTGGGCCGATCTCGGCTCCTTTGACAGCGAGGAGCACACCTGCGCCTGCGCGCGGGCAGAGGAGATGATGCCGGGTCGTACGCTCGCCCAGATCGCGGTCAACCGGCAGCGCTCTTTCGACCGGAAGCTGGCTGCGGCCCAGCGTCAGCGGGCCGCGTTCCGGGTGGCCGGATCCGCGCTGACCCGGCTGGACCATGTGCAGGAACACCTGGGGCACCGGTCCGTTCTTGTCTCGTGCTACCTCGGCGGCATCGCGAACAGCGGCCGGATCACCGCTTTTACCGACATCCTGACCGTTACGGGGCAGTCCATCGAGCGGATGGGCATCACCACGCCGAACGAGGCCGGGTTCGTCGACCTGCAGGATGGCCTGCAGACCCTCCGGTTGCACCACATCGCGCTCAACGTGGCCCAGCTGCGGCGCGAACTCTGCGAAGATCCGCAGTTCCGGCTGCTGACCCGCGAGTGCGAACGGACTCTCGCCGACGAGACCGGCATCTACCTGGGCTCGGTCGCGGACGAGCTCAGCTCGTGGCGCGCGGCTGGCTATGATCATCTGGTGATCTGGCCGCACGGGCCGCTGCACGTTCTGCCCTATCACCTGCTCGGAATGCCGCCGCTGGCCGACGACTGGATCGTGAGCATCGTGCCGGAGGTACGCACGCTGGGTGCGCCGCCGGTCGCGGTACCCCCGGGAACCTTGGTCGCCGTCGGGGTTCCGGATGGCGGGGTTGGCTTCGGGTACCCGGCCGAGGAAGCGGTCGGCCGGCAGGCCGCCGACATCGCGGCGCTGGCCGGCGGGCGGCTGCTGATCGGCCGGGGCGCTACCAAAGCGGCGCTGCGCGCGGCCCTGGCCGGCTGCCGATACCTGCACCTGGCGGCCCACGGCACCCTGAACGCCGCGGCCCCGTCCCTGGGATGCCTGTACCTCAGGCCCGGTCCGGGCGAGGACGACGGACGCCTGTTCGCCTATGAACTGGCCCGGTTCGACTTGCGTGGCGTCGACCTGGTCACGCTCAGCGCATGCGAGTCCGCGCTCAGCCGGGCCGATATCGCCGACAACCTGGTGGGTATTCCGGCCGCCGCATTGCAAGCCGGAGCCCGTACCGTTATCGGCTGCCTGTGGCCGGTGGCGCCGGGACCCGCCGCGGTGTTTTTCACCGTCCTTTACCGGCAGATCGCCGACGGTATCGGCAAGCTAGATGCCTACCGGGCTGCACAGCAGGAGACCCGCGCCCGGTATCCGAGGTATCGCGACTGGGGTGCGTTCTGCTATCTCGGCGAGTGGCGCCAGCCAGCCGGAGGGTGAGGGGTCTCATGACCGAGATCGAGCTAGGCCCGGACGAATTCACGGATGTCGACCTGGTGGTACCGCCAGTACTCGGCACGCGTGGGGATCGTGACACGCTGCGCGCCCGGCTCTCCCTCGGCCGCCCCTGGTTCCGCCGGATCACCGCCCGGGACGCCGGCGATGACGCCGAGCTGGCGGCATTCCTGCGCGCGCAGGCCGCCACCAGCAGGTTCTTCCTGCTGAGCATCGCGGCCAATTTCTATGACGGCGACGCCCCGTTCGAATCGGCCCGGGTCGCCGTCCTGCTGGAGGGCGGAACGCCGGAGCATCCTCCAGTCGCCCGGTCGCTGAGTCCCGAGCGCAGCAGCGCTCCGGTCGAGCACACCACGCGGGTCTCCCTCAGTGCTCGGCTGAGCCTGGTCAGCGCGAGTGCCGAACGTGAAACCCAGCGCAGCTCGGAGACGCTGTTCGTCACCGCGGCGGGCGAGGGCTGCCCGGATCCCGAATGGGTCTACCGGGCCAGTCGCGAGCATGCCCTGGCCGGCATCAACCGCATGTCGCTGATCGCCGAGGTCGCCGCGGGCACCAGCCTGACGGCCCGGATCGCGCTGAGCGCCGCCGTCCGCCGTCGGCCTTTCGGCCGCACCGAGTACCGCGCCGAGCTGCCCGGTGACGGACTCGTGATACCCGTCGAGCAGGGCGCGAGCCGGCCGCCGCCATAGCCGGAGCGTTCCGGCGTCGCGAACCGCGCCGCGTTCTCAAGGTCACTGCTGGCTCAGATGGCAAGGCGGTGGCCTGGGGCCGGCTGCGGGGCTACCGGGCCGCTGGCAGCGCGGCTGAGGATGGTCTTCTCGCCGAGGGCGCGGGGCCATTCCTGGCATGGCGGTCGTGGCCGGGGGGCCGGGGCGGCGGCGCGCCCAGGCGCGGGCGGATGGTCCCGTGCCATACGGTGGGTCCGGCTAGCAGGGATTAGAATGTGAATGTATGTTCGGTCAGTGTCGGTCGGGCTGCCGGACTGGTCATCGGAGATCACATCGAGGGGCAGAATGAGGGGCAGAATGCCGCTAGGGAGGGCTTGCCTGAGCCTGCCGCAGCTAGCGTGAGCTAGCGTCCGTCCTGGTCAGGCTGCATATCGCCTGGTCGCGGAACGGGCGAGTGATTCATGGCATGCAAGAGGTCCGGAGTTCGAGTCTCCGTAGCTCCACTCGTTTTCCCAGTTCAGAGCCCAGTTTTAAGATCATCTAGAGTATTCCAAGATTGCTTGACCGTCGTTTGACCGTCGCGGCGGGCGTTTCTGGGTGGCACTCAGCCTCACGGACTGACTCAAGTTGGCACGCCCGATGCGTAGGACCGTCGTGTGCGTTGAACAGGATGACTGGATCTGCCACGGCCCCGGGTCGGGATTTTGCGGTGGCGGGGCAGGGCAGGCGAAGGGGAGCGCGGTGCAGTACGAGACTGTCGCCGGGGCCTTCCGCGACCTGGAGCGGGCCGGTGGCCGGCTGGCGCTTCGATCGTCTTGCTGCCCCGCTGGCCCGGATCACCGGTATCGCGTCGCAGCCGTTCTGGCTGTATCAGCGGGCACGAGCGGCCTCCGCCAGTTCGGGCAGTGAACACAGCTAACCTAGCCAGCAGCCGCGACCTGAGGAGAAGCATGCACATCGACGGATCGGTTGCCCTGGTCACCGGCGCCAACCGAGGCCTCGGCCAGGTGTTCGCCCGCGACCTGCTCAGGCGGGGCGCGGCGAAGGTCTACGGAGCCGCCCGCGATAGCGCCGGGGTTACCGAGCCCGGTGTGACGCCCGTCGCGCTGGATATCACCGATGCGGACCGGGTCGCTCAGGTCGCAGCGGAGTGCTCCGACGTCACCCTGCTGGTCAACAACGCGGGAGTGATGACGTCCAGTACCTTCCTGGGCGCCCCCAGCATGGACGGGGCCAGGCGCGAGATGGAGACCAACTACTTCGGCACCCTGAGCATGTGCCGCGCGTTCGCGCCGGTACTCGGGGCCAGCGGCGGGGGAGCCATCGTCAACATGCTGTCGGTCACCAGTTTCTATACGAACCCGTTTAACGCCTCCTACGGAGCATCGAAGGCGGCCGAATGGTCGCTAACCAACGGCATCCGGCTGGAATTGCATCATCAGGGCACTCTGGTCGTGGCGGTGCACGCCGGATTCATCGACACCGATATGGCGGCGATGGTCGACGCGCCCAAGATCAGCCCGGAAACGGTCGCCCGGCAGGCTTTCGACGCAGTCGAGGCAGTCCAGGCCGAGGTACTCGTCGGCGAGCGGACCCGGTCCATCAAAGCGTCGCTATCGCGGGACCAGGAGCTGATCTATCCGTCCGTCCAGGAGCTCTGGGATTCCGCACTCAAGGGTGGCAGCTGACAACCTGTGCGTGCCGAAAATCTCGTCCACGTTATGCGACCAGGCGATATTCGTCGATCAGACCACCGATGCGAGCCTGTTCTCGGACGCGGTAATGGTCGAGATCGATTGGCTCGGGAGCGATTTCAGCGGCGCAGCGGCGTCAAGCGAGCGGTGAGGGCGGTGCTGGTTGTGGTGGGCCTGGTACTCGCGCAGGATCCGCAGGCCGCTGTGGCCGACAGTATGCGCGGCCGTGGCCTCATCGACGACGCCGGCCGGATCACCGACACCGGACGCGAGACCAGGCAGCGGATCGAGGCCCTCACCGACGACCTCGCGGCACCGCCCTACGACATCCTCACCCCGGCCGAGCTCGACCAGCTCATCGCCGAACTCGAGCCCCTCGCTGCAGCGCTGGCCGCAGCCGGCTCGGAGTGACGCTCCCGCTCTACCCGGACGGTAAGGCTGAGTGCCCAGGCGGTGCCCCTTGCGCCGGCCGATCGAGACCAGACTGATCCGGTACGTGCCGACCTCGGTCGGCCGGAGCGCTCCGCTGGGCCTCCGGCGCCGGAATGGCATTCGCTGAGATCGTTGCCATCCTGCCCGACGTACTGCCGCATGACCATCCCGTGCAGATGCCGCCTAGGGCTGAACGAGTGCCCATGGGCGCTCTCGGGACCGTCCACCGGACCATCAGCGTGACCAGAGACGCGTCAGCCTTCGGCGCGGCGTGGGTCCTTGCGGGTGGCCGGTACGCCGGATCGGCCCAGCGCTCATCCTCGGACAAACTCGGCCCGCCCGCCTTTGTCGTCTCTGCCCTGTGGGCGTTCAGCCACACGAACATGGTCGGGATTGACGCGAATCGATCGACCGCTCTATGCCGCCAGTTGTGCGCAGCACCAACATTGCGACAGCCAGACGACGGGCGCAGGCAGATCGCTTCAGCGCCGACAGCGCCCGTGGTGCAGGCGCGGCTTCAGTTCCAGGGGCGTGGTAGACCAGGCTCATGACGGACCTGCCGGTGCATCTATTCTCTCGTCTGGATGGCGTAGAACTGGCGTGGCGGGAGGTCGGGGCGGGGCGGCCCTTGGTCTTGCTGCACGGCCTAATGGGCACCGGGGTACTGCTGGCCGGTCAGGGCCTGGTCCCTGCGCTTGCCGAGCGCGGCTACCGGGTCGTCCTGCCTGACCTGCGCGGGCACGGGGACAGCGGGCGACCGCACGATTCCGCCTCCTACCCGCCCGACATTCTCGCCGATGACATGCTCGCGCTGATCGGGCACCTGGGACTCGACGACTACGACCTGGGCGGGTATTCCATGGGCGGCAAGCTCGTGCTGCGCTTGCTCGCCCGTGGCGCCCGCCCGGCTCATGCGGTCGTGGGCGGGCAGGGCCTCGATGCGCTCGATGCCGAGAGCGACCGGACTAACGGGCACCGGCGGATACTGGCCGCCGTCGCCGACGGAGCGCCGTTGCCAGCGGGGTCGCCCGAGGAGGCCACCGCGGAGTGGATCACGCAGAGCGGGGTTGACGCGCGGGCCGTCGGGCTTGTCCTGGGCACCTTCGTGGCGACGGCCGCCGACGCTTTGCGGACGGTTTCCGCGCGCACGCTGGTCGTTGTCGGCGACCGGGACAGTCGCGGCACGTCGGCGGGCTCGCTCGCTGGCCTGCTGCCTTACGGGCAGCTCGTCTTGGTGCCCGGAGACCACTTCACGGCCTTCGGCGCCCCGGAGTTCACAGCGGCGGTTCTCGAGTTCCTCGGAGAATCCTTACCGGCAAGCGCATCGTGTTAGGCGGGAATTACACCTGCTTACCGGCCTGTGCAGGGTCACGCGGGCGGAGCAGCGGCCCGCCGTGAACATCCTCATCTGCCGCGCCGGGTACTTTGTGGGCTTCGCGATGGTCGGGAGCAGGCGCAGTGTCTGGGCATGATGAACGACCCTCGCCAGGCGAACTCATTCTGCTGCCGCGCCTGGTGCGTTCGGCCGCGTCTCGTTGCGGACTGCGCTAGCCGGGGAAGAACGGCCAGGTAGGTTCGGTATATGGAGATCATCAATCTGGGGAGAGCGGACGGGCTGCCGCCGGTGGATTGGGCCGTCGTTGCCGGGAAGCTCGATGCGGGCTCGACACCGTCGCCGGATGCGGCGAACTCGCGTACGACGTGGCTGTCCACCATCAACGAGGACAGCAGCCCGCATGTGACTGCGGTCGGTGCCCTCTGGGTGGACGGCACGTTCTGGTTCCAGACGGGCGCGGGTACGCGCAAGGGACGCAACGTCGCGCGGGATCCGCGGTGTTCGGTGGCGATGTCGATCCGTGACGCGGACGTCGTGATCGAGGGTGACGCGGTGCGGGTAACCGAGCCGGACGCATTGGCGCGCATTGCGAAGGCGTGGGCGGACAACGGCTGGCCGGCGGAGCCCGATGAGAGCGGGCCGGGCATCACCGCCCCGTTCAACGCGCCGTCGCAAGGGCCACCGCCGTGGCAGGTGTACCGCATCGAGCCGCGCTCGGCGACCGTGGTCTTGGCGACTGACCCGGGCGGCCTGACCCGCTTCCGCTTCTAACGCTGTCCGGGCAAGACGATTGCCGCGCGAGAAACGCACGCTTACCTTCGTTCTCGGCCCCGCCCTTGTCAGGGTCCTCCCGCCGCCCTGGCCGCAGGTTAGAAAGGAGTCGGCCTATTCGGGCCCGGCCGGGCAGAGCTAGTCTTCCGCTCATGGCTCGTAGCCGCTGATCGGCTGTTGTGCCGATCCATCATCTCGCTGGTCTCATCGCCGTAAGGCGGTCGCAAAACGAGGCTTCGCGGCAGCCTCGTCACGCGCGGTGACAGAAATGATCAAGGAAGTGCTGGCACGCCAAAGTGGAGAGCTGGTTCTCGTCAATTCCGGCTGCTCAGTGACGCCGTCGTTGTCGAGGCTCTCGGCGACTTGAGCAACTATCCGGCCTCGGACGCCGAGCCCATCATGTTTATGACGATGCAGCATTCGACCCGTCGTCGGCGGCTGCGACCGATGAGGCGTGCATTGGCGCGCCACAGGGCCGGTGACGGCGAATAGCTCGTTGTGGTCGTTACGCGGGTCGGAGTTCGAACAGCGGGTGGCGCCGAGCTTCGGCGAGGTAATCCTGCGGGGTGTCGTCGATGCGTATGCGGTATCGGCGTAGAAGGGCGACGGGCGGCCTAACGCGCGAGCCGAGCAACCTGCGCACGAAGCCCAACTGGCGGTATGGCTCGAGCACGCGCCGAAGAATCGCTGCCGCTTCATCGGATGGAACCTCGATGGCGTGAACCGGACAGCTACGGCCACCAGAATAGATTATGGTCGCCTCGCCTGCCGCGCGAAGGTTTCGGGCCCAGCCCATCGCTCCGTAACTCGCCTGGACATACGAGTGTCCATCGAAGTCCAGCATCGCGACCGGCGTTGTGCGCTCAATACCTGACCGGCGCCCGCGCACAATCAGGAGGATATTCGGTGCACCCGTCGGCACCCCGGCGGGGATCATCCGGCGGGCGAGCGGGTTGACTAGCCGGAAGAACCGCCGGGCGATCCGCTCGCGGAGGTCCGACCGGGCGCCCGATGGACGATCAGCTGTCATCGGCTGCCACTCCCCTCTGCGCAGCGCCTCACGGTAGTTCCTGCTCAGCCTATGTCGGGTGGCTCGATCGAGCGGCCACAGATGGACGCCAAGGGCAGTGGCCCAGTGAAAGTTCCGGACGCGTGCTCACGGCCCGCCCTATCGCGCGCCTCCTGGTGGTAGTGGTGGTGAGAAGCTGAGACGGCAGGCGGACAGGAAGGGATGTCAGCGGTGTATACCCAGCGCGAGGCGGACGAGGCCCAGATCAGGCAGCAGGTGGCCAGGATCGCCGAGGGAATCCGGGCCAAGGATCTGGAGGGCCTGCGGCCGATATACGCGACAGACGTCGTGTCCTTCGACGTCGAGCCGCCGCTGCAGCATGTCGGGGTCGAAGCGAAGCTGAAGAACTGGGCGAACGTCTTTGCGGTCTTCCGGGACGCGGACTACGAGGTGCGCGGCCTGAGCGTCGCAGTGGGCGATGACGTGGCGTTCGGGCACTGCTTCGGCCGGCTCCATGGCACGCTGATGAACGGGACGGCGACCAAAGGGCATCTGGGTCCGGGTCACGTTCTGCTTCCGGAAGCTCGACGGCGCTTGGCAGATCGTGCACGACCAGGCTTCCGTACCGTTCGACGTGCTCAGCGGCCGAGGAGTGGCCGACCTCGAACCCTGAGCAGCCTGTCTGGACTCACCCGAGCAAGTTCTCCGGGCCTAGTCCGTCGACCTATGGTCCAGATCCGTTGAAGACGCGCCAGTGATCTTGCATAAGCATGCGGTCCAGCTCGCGACCCGGACTCACTCATCTGCCGCAGGGCGATCGACTCGCGGCGCGGGTGGTGCCGGGGCTGTGCAGGGCCGTGGATACTGGCTCTCGTGGATAGGAGCCCCGGCGGTGGCAGCGGCGATCCGCATTCCATTCCCGACGTGTACCGCGGTACAGCAGGACGGTGTAGGTTCTCGCCACGGATGTCGCTTCAAATGCTGCTGAGCTGCGGATCTGCCGGGTTCTCGTCTGTCTGTCGTCGGCTTTCCTCTCACGTACTTGTCGTTTTCCTCGGCGACGAGGCGCTCGGACGGCTACCGGAGACACGCTGCGGATACCATCAGCTAGGCTCATGACTGTCACAGAGAGTCATCGGTGGCAGCCGCTTCAGGCAGTGAGGCATTCTCCCTGCCGAATCTGTCGCAAGCCGCCGGCGACCAGCGGGCGAAGGAAGAGACCCATGTCCGTAAATGGTGGTTATCTTGAGCCTTACCGTGGATCATGGCGCTGACCATTTGCTTTGCCGTGTGGACGGTGACCTCGACGCGGACGGGAGCGTCTGGTCTGCGTCCTCGGCCGCGCGGTTGATAGTTATCGAATCGCCTTGCCGATGGGTCGGTGAGGATCCGCCTGGCCAGGTCGCGGGCCTTTAGTCGGTCCGGGGCCGGCGGGCGGTGCGGGCTTCCTGGAAGGGAAGGACGCAGGTGGTAATAGTGCCGCGTTCGCCCTGCCAGAAGGCGCGAGCGGTGGCGCTGGTCGTCGGGACTCCTAGCTTCGCTTCAAGGCCCCGCCAGCTGCGGGGCTGCCTGCCTGGGCGGCCGCGGACCGGCGGAGGGTGCTGAGGGCATCGGCCAGATGCGTGAGGTCGGTACCGGGCAGCGGAGCCCGCAGCAGGCGGTCGAGCTCGCGGTCGAAGACGGGGGCGGCGATGCCCAGGAGTTCGATGCCCTTGGGGGTCAGCTCCACGATCGATGAGCGCCGGTCCGAGGGGTTGGCCCGGCGGGCGCATAGCCCGGCGGATTCGAGGCGGTCGACGGCCTGGCTGGCGCCGCCCACGGTGATCGCGACCGCCCGGGCGATGTCTTGGACCCGGCACAGCGGTGTCGCGTCGATGACGAGCATGCCGTTCAGGCTCGCGAGACCGACGCCGCACTCCTCCTGCAGCCGCCCGTCGACCGCCCCCCACAGGATCGTCTCGAACCTCACCAGGTCATCGAATACCTGCCGCAGATCAGTCACGTCGTCCCCCGTCCTCGGCCGCACGCACAATCTAGCATAGAGCTAACTAGCTTGACATTAATTATATTAGGGATAATCTAAATCTTGTGCGCGGCCCGGCTACCGGGGCACCCGCCCCGTCCCCCGCCACGATGAAAGGAACGGCAATGACCGCCCAGCAGCGCGACATGATCGACCAGATCCTCCGCAACGCCCCGTTCGATCTCGGCGGGGACGTCGCCGCCCAGCGCCCCCTCCTCGAGCAGATGCTCACCTCGCAGCCCCTGCCGGCAGACGTCCGCGTGACGCCCGGAGACCTGGGCGGCATCCCCGTGATCTTCATCGACATCGCCGGCGTCGAGCCGCGCGGCACTATCTTCCACATTCACGGCGGCGGCTTCGCGCTTGGCTCCGCGGCGGGATCGGTGGGGCTGGCGTCCAGCCTGGCCCGCAAGACGGGCATGCGCGCCGTGTCGGCCGACTAC
>Ga0208219_1000726_pt1 | contig 11641 bp, 12 predicted proteins | sample NGESurshal072012_7_FD_184469 | JGI IMG/M metagenome (GOLD analysis project Ga0208219, IMG submission 184469) | Arctic peat soil microbial communities from Barrow, Alaska - NGEE Surface sample 53-2 shallow-072012 (SPAdes) | ecosystem: Environmental > Terrestrial > Soil > Wetlands > Peat ...
CACTCGATCGGAGCGAGCACTCCGCCCAGGATCAGGCCGAGGAACGAGCCGCCGATCGCGGCGATGCCGTTGATGCCCATCGCCTTGCCCCGCTCGTTCTGCGGGAACGCGTCAGTCAGGATCGCGGTCGAGTTGGCGAACAGGAACGCGCCGCCGACCCCCTGGAACACGCGCATGATGATGATCCACAACGCTCCGTGCGTCCCGGTCAGCCAGGTCACTGACAGCAAGATCGAGAAGAGCGTGAAGATGGCGAAGCCCAGGTTGTACATCTTGACCCGGCCGTAGATATCCCCGACCCGGCCCAGGCTGACCACCAGCACCGCGGTGACCAGCGTGAAGCCCATGAAAACCCAGAGGAAGTAAGAGGTGTTCGAGGGGATCAGCGGGTTGAGCTTGATGCCCCGGAACAGGGCGGGCAGAGAGATCAACAAGATCGACTGGTTGATCGTGACCATCAAGATCCCGAGCGTGGTGTTCGACAGCGCGATCCACTTGTAGTGGACGCCCCGCTCGTCCGCGGCTGAGGGCGTGGCCTGCGCCTGTCCTGCCACCGGCATTAAGTCTCCTGGCTGATTCAAGGGGCGGTGAGCCGAGTCTGTGTCTGCTTGGCGACCGGGCGGAAGTCTCTGAAGTCGTTGCTGAGCCGTCCGGTACCTCAGCATCATACCGAGCCTTGACGTCAACGTCAGAGTCGACCCGGTCCGTGACCCGGTGGGTCAGAGGAGGGTGAGCTGTTCTTCCGCCGGCTCTGCGGCGGCCGCGGGCCGGGCGCGGCGCCAGGTGCGCTGGTTCGGCGGCGGGCTGCCGCGCCCCACGTGGTAGCGCTCCGCGAGCTCGCGGACCTGGTCGGTGATCCGTTGCTGGTAATCCTTCGGCGCGTAAGCCCCGCGACCGTACAGCCCGCGGTAGCGGGGGAGCAGGTCGGGATGACGCTCGGCCAGCCAGGCCAGGAACCACTCGCGCGCTCCGGGCCGCAGGTGCAGCACGATCGGGCTGACGTGGGTGGCGCCGGCCTCGGCGATCTGCCGGACCGTGGACTCCAGCTGGGCGGGGGAGTCGGACAGGAACGGCACGACCGGGCCCATCAGCACGCCGCAGCGCAGCCCGTGCTCGCTGAGCGTGCTGCACACGCCGAGCCGGCGCCTGGGGCTGGGTGTGCCCGGTTCCAGGGCCCGCCACAGTTCCTCATCGGCGCAGCCGACCGAGACGCTCAGCCCGACGTCGGTGACCTCCGCGGACGCGAGCAGCAGGTCGAGGTCGCGGAGGATCAGCGTGCCCTTGGTCAGGATGGAGTACGGGTTGCGGGCGTCCAGCAGGGCCTGGAGAATCCCCGGCATCAGCCGGTACTTGCCCTCGGCGCGCTGGTAGACGTCCACGTTCGTGCCCATGGCGATGTGCTCGCCCTGCCACTTGCGTGAGTTGAGCTCCTTGCGGACCAGGGCGGGGGCGTTGACCTTGACCACGATCTTCGAGTCGAAGTCGTGCCCGGCGTCCAGGTCCAGGTAGGTGTGCGTGTTGCGGGCGAAGCAGTAGCGGCATGCATGGCTACAACCCCGATAGGGATTAATGGTCCAGCGGAACGGGACGCGGGACGCGTCAGGCACCCGGTTGATCACGCTGCGGGCGTGCACCTCGAAGAACGTCATGCCGCGGAAGCCGGGCGTGTCGAACGACCGGGTGATGGCGCCGCGCTCGAACAGCGCGGGCGCGGCCGTGCCCGCCTGGCCAGCCGGGCCGCCGGGGGAGCCGGCGCCGCCGGGGGAGTCCGGCTGAATCCGTAGCTCGTTCCATCGCATGGGGGCCACTCTAGAATTTTAGTTCGATACTGGCAAACGTGACTCGATCATCTCTTCGATTGCTCTCGGCTACGGGGTATGGGGAGACTGGGAACAGGGCCCCCACCGGGCGCAGCCAGCAAGTTCGCAAAAGCCGTTACAGCATGGAGAACTGCGGCTAACGATCTTGCGGTGGGGGATAGTTAAGGGAAAGTTCCCACCGGCCCGGCGGGGTGGAGGTAGTTCTATGGCGCTATCCATGGATGAGCAGCGCATCCTGGATGAGATTGAGCGCGGCCTCGCCAGCGCCGACCCGGTGCTCGCCACGAGAATGTCCTCGTTCGGCGCGTCCCGCCGGATCGCGGCCCTGCGCATGCGCCGGCTGCGGCTGGTTGCCTCGCTGATGACGCTGCTCGTGGTGGCGAGTGTGTCGCTGGTGGTCTACGCCATCGTCCCGTTCCGGACCGCGGCCGACCGGCACGCAGGCAGCAAGGCCAGCTCATCGCCAGCCCAGGCCGTGATGACCACGCCCTCGCATCCGGGTACCTCGTCCCCGGCGGCCCGTGCCGCGCCGGTGGGCTCGGCCCCCGCCAGTCCTGCCCTGGGCAGTGCCGCGCCGGTGGGGTCGGCGGCCAGCCTCACCCCCAGCACCCACGCGGGCACCTCCGCGAGCCCGGCCTCCGCCCACCAGCAGGCGCGGGGCGCCCCCGCCCAGTAGGCCGGCCTGGCGTCAGTTCTCGCGCCAGAACTGCAGCAGGTACTGCTCCAGTCCCTCGAGATTCTTCCTGGCCTGCTGGAACTCATCGCTGAGCGGGTCGACTCCCCGCTCGAACATGTCCTCGTAGAGCCGCATGACCTCGCGCCGGTTGCGGGCGTAGACGCGGACCACGTAGTCACCGACACCGCCGGCCAGGGTCAGGCCCTCCACGGCGCGGCCCGCCGAGCCCATATCCACGCTGAGCTGGCCCCGCAGGTACAGCGTGCCCTTGGCTTCGTCCTCCCAGGCGTCACCGAATGTCGGCGGGGCGGCATCCCACTCCTCGATCGTGAGGCGGACGCCGATGTGCTCCTGGAGGCTGCCCACCCACAGTTGCTCCCGGTTCACGCTCACCAGGGTGCCCACCGGGGCGAGTGGCCCGCCAGGCGCGTCCGGGTCCACGGTCGAGTCGTGGATGCGGAACATCCGCCGGTCCGGGAAGACAGGCATTTCCAGCCGGATCAGCCGTCGGCTCACGTGTCCCCCTATGGCCCGTATGCGCCTTCGAAATTCATAGCATGCTCCGAGCAAAGGCAGCGCGGGCCCGCATTCGGCCACAAACTTGCCGAATGTAACTCTCCGTGATCCCCAGGGGCGGGAGCGCCGGCCTCAGAGCGTGCGGTCCCGCACCTCCGCCCACAAGGCCTGGTAGGACTGGGCGGCCCGGCTGTGCGGCGCGAACGCCGCCACCGGGGCCCGTTCCACGGACATCCGCTCGATCTGGGACAGCGCCGGGATGCTGGCCGCGGCCACGTCGCCACGCTCGGCCGGCAGCCGCTCGGCGATCTCGCGATGCAGGGTCTTGCGCTGGTCGATCATGGAGAAGAACGCCAGCACCTGGGGGCGCTGGCCGTCGGAGCTGCTGATGAAGTCGGTGAGCTGGTCCAGGGTGCGCAGGGACAGGATCGTCGGGATGAGCGGGACCAGCAGGCTGTCGGCCGCCTGCAGGACGCTCTCCGACAGCAGCGAGATGCCGGGCGGGCAGTCCAGGAAGATCACGTCGTACTGGTCGCTGAGCGGGGCGAGGAGCCGGGCGATCCGCCGGGTCGGCTTCTTGGTGGCCCCGAGGACCAGGTCCAGGTTCCGGTAGGTGAAGTCGGCCGGGAGCAGGTCGAGGTCCGCGAAGTCGGTGCCCTTGATCGAGTCGTCGATTTCCCGGCTGCCCTTGATCAGGGCCTTGCCGCCCCCCTTGACCCGGGGCCGGATCCGGAACAGGTAGCTGGCGGCGGCCTGCGGGTCCAGATCCCACAGCAGCACCCGCAGCCCGTCCTGGGCGGCCAGGTAGCTGAGGTTGACCGCGGTCGAGGTCTTCCCGACCCCGCCCTTGATGTTGTAGGTCGCCAGTATCTTCATTCGCCCCCACCACCGGGTCGGCCCCCACCGGGTTCGCCCCGGCCACCGGATTGGCCGGTGCTCTCGGTCAGGTCCAGGAACCTGCGGTTGCTGGCGGGGCTGGCGAACTCGCCGAACCGCTCGGCGAACTCGTCCCGGGCCTGCTGCTGGGCGCGGCCGATCCCGCCGGCCAGTTCTCCCATGGCGAGCAGGGCGGTGACCGGCACCGGGTCGGCAGACAGGGCCCGGTCGGCCATCATCTGGGCGGCGAACTCCCGGAGCTCCTGCTGCTGCACCTGGCGATCCTGGAACTCGCCGAGGCAATCCTGCAGTCCCTTGAGGTCCTTCAGCGTCCGCTGGTACGCCTGCGGGTCGAACAGCGAGGCGAAGATCTCCAGCAGGTAGCGCAGTTCCTTGCACCGCTTCCGCAAGTCATGCAGCTGCTCCGCGGGAGAGCCGGCGCTGATCACCCGGCCCTCGCGAAGCACCCGCCGGTGGGCCCGGCGCAGCCGTCTGGTGGCCAGGTCCGCGGCGCGTTCCCCGGTGCGCGGTACGGTGAGGCCGGTGAGGGCGCCGCGCCATTCGCGGGCCAGTTGCGAGAAGTGCGCGGACCGGAGCCCGCGGGCCAGCGCGCGCTGCTCGAGGACGCGGCGCCGGGCCAGGTGCACGTGGAAGGGCTCGAGCTCAGCCGGCGTGGCGGACACCAGGGCCTCGGCCATATCGCCGTAGTTCAGCAGGTAGACGTCGAGATCGCGGGTGGGCGTGGTCAGGTCGCCCAGCCACTTGAACTCGGGCCGGAACCGGGCGGGCAGGCGGGCGGGCAGTACCTCCCCGGCGAGCTTGAGTGCGGACCGGGTCCGCCGGACCGAGACCCGCAGATCGTGGAGGAACTCGGTGTCGATGTCCCGGATGGTGCCGGGCACGTTGGCTTCCAGGGTGTCGAGCAGCTGCAGCAGCACGGCCTGGAGGGCAGCCCGGGCCGGCATGCCCGGGCTGAGCTGGACACTGATCTTGTTGCTGTACGCCTCGGCGCGCTGGCCCGCGGCCGCGAGGGCGGCGTCCAGCGGGCGGTCCGGGTGGCCATTCAGCCCGGCCGCGGCGCAGAGCAGCTCGCTGACCCGCTGGGCCTGGGGCTGGTAGCCGCGGACCGCGGTCACCTGGAACCGGGCCGGCAGCCGGGCCGGGGCCGGGTGGTTTACCGTGGTCCGGTCGGCCCTGATCCAGGCGATCGTTTTCGTGTCCGGGTTGAGCACCCGGAGATCCTGGACGGCGCTGGTGGCCCGGGCGGCGGGCAGCAGCGCCCGGATCCCGGCCACCGGGCGGACGGCGGCGGTCACCGGGCCGGGCGGCAGGTCCTGAACCAGGGCGGGCCAGCTCATCCGTCCGGCGGGCTGGCTGACCAGGTTCCCGGCGGCCGTGGCCAGCACCAGCTCGGCGGGCCGGGGGCCGGTCACGTACTCCAGCGTGAGGCCGGCCCGGTGCAGCCGCCAGTCGAACGTGTCCAGCCAGGTGCGGCGCACAGTGCGGGCCCGGCCGGCGGCGCCCAGCGCGAATCGCGGGGCCAGCGCCGCCGCCACGTCCTCCTCGCCGGGCTGGCCGGGGCCATCGGCGGCCAGCAGCACGTCAGATGAGAACGGTTGCATCAGGCGAACCTCAGCTTGGGTCAGCGAAGCGGGGGGCCACGATGACGGCAGGGGGGAAGCTCGATAACCTCGTTTCCCGGCTATGAGTCTAGCTAGTTCCGGCCGTATCGCCGGTGATCGTCGAAACGCCGGCCCCCGCCAGCGTCCGCCATGGCCGGCAGGGCACCTAAGATCCGGCGGGCACCCAAGATCCGGCGGGCACCTGAGGGCCGGCGGCCACCTGAGGGCCGGCCGGGCCCGCACAGGGCCGGCGGCCCTGTGCGGGCCCGGCTCCCGGGCCGACGGGGCTCTTCAGGTTCCCCTGGCGTTATGAGGTGGTCTGCCGCGGCCCGGTCTGATGGCCCTTGCGCACGCCATCCGACGGCCGCTCCCCGGTGCCGCCGACGCGTTCCCCGGCCCGGGGCGAGCGCCGGGCGGTCCGGCCGGGTCCGCGGTCTGGCTGCGCCGGGTGCTCGCGCGAGGACCGGGACCGGGGCGCGGGGTGCGGGGCCTCGACCCCTGGCAGGCTGAGCGGCGGCCGCTTGATGGCGGGCATGACCGAGGTCAGCGCTGCGCCCTTTTTCTCCTCCGCCTGGCGTTTCTCCTGCTGCCGGTCGACTCTCGCGGTGGCTGCCGACAGCCGCTCGCTCATCGCCTGCAGGTGCCGTGCACGCGACCGGGCCTTGATGACGCGGTCGGCCCCGAGGAGGAGCAGTGCAGCGGCTGCGACGATACCGAGAACGAGCAGGTGAGCCATGAATCCGCCATTAACTGGAAGGTCATCAGGGATATCTCCCAGCCTATGCGAGGCACGCCGCTGCCCCCGTGGCCGGCGGGGCTCGTGTTGGGGTGGATCGGGCATAGTCCCGGTAAAGCGGAATCAGGCCAGCCGGGTGACCTCGACGGTCACGTTCATCGCGACGCTCGGGGCGCCGTGATAAATACCTTTGAGCGGCGGCACGTCGGCGTAGTCCCGGCCCCGGGCCACGACTACGTGGCCCTCACCGACCGAGGCCTGGTTCGTCGGGTCCGCGGCGACCCAGTCACCGGCCCAGTACTCGACCCAGGCGTGACTCTGCCCGGCGATGGCCTGGCCGATACCTGCCTTGGGGCGCGGGTGCAGGTACCCGGACACGTACCGGGCAGGCAGGCCGGTCTCCCGCAGCAGGGCGACGGTCAGGTGCGCGATGTCCTGGCAGACTCCCTGGCCCTTGCCCCAGGCTTCCTGGGCACTCGTCTGCACCTCGGTGGCCCCCGGCACGTACTCCACCCGCTCCCGTACCCAGGCCGCGATGATGGAGGCCGTCTCCAGCGGGTCAGCGCCCCGGGTCCGCTCCCGGGCCGCCTCGGCCAGCGCGGGGTCCACGGTGGTGCGGGGGGTGGCGGCGAGATACTCGGCCGCGATCCCGGCGGCCGCCCGGGCGCGCAGCTCGACCCAGGCCAGCTGGTCCGGGGGAGCGGGCGCCGCGCTGGTCTCCACCACCGCGTGTGATCGCACGGTGAGCTCGTGGTGCGGCGCCTGGATGTCGAACGAGCTGACCACGGTGCCCCAATAGTCCTGGTAGGCCCAGACCTGGGTCCCGTTGCCCACCGACACCCGGGTCTGCAGCGCCGTCTGGCTGGGCAGGGTGAGCGGGGTCATCCGGGCCTCGTTGTAGGAGGCCCGGGCCGCGCCCTGGTAGTGCATCCGGGTCTCGTGCACGATTTCCAGCAGCCAGCCCACGCCTCAGCACTCCTGAGCCCAGATCACGGGCTGCTCGTAGATGAAATAACGGGAGGTGATCGCCTCGCTGGCTTGCCGGCAGGTGCGTTGCAGCGTGGCCAGCATGTCCGGTAGCAGGCCCTGGAGCTGCTGGGGATCCGCGTACTCCAGCCGGGTGCGCAGCTGCCCGATCGACCGCCGCGCCGGGTCGGTCAGGGCGCCGCCCGCGCCGGGGTCGAGCGCGGCGAGTGCCTCCTCCGCCGTGGCCAGCGCGTGCACCACCGACCGGGGGAACAGCCGGTCCATCAGCAGGAATTCGACGACCTGCTGCGGGTCGCCGTCCCAGGTCCGGGTGCGGATGAAGGACTCGTAGGCGCCGCACGAGCGGAGCAGCATCGGCCAGCCGACCTCGTACGGCGTGGCCGGCATCCGGGCCAGCAGAAGCCGGGCGGTCATGTCGACCCGTTCCAGGCTGCGGCCCAGCACCAGGAACCGCCAGGCCTCGTCGTGGCTCATCGTCGATTCGGTCAGGCCGAAGAACAGGGCGGACCGCTCCCGGATGAACTCCAGGTAGACGTGCGGCCCGAGCCGTTCCGCGGATTTGCGGTACGACACCAGCCCGTGGCTGGTGACGTTGAGGCACTCCCACATCTCGCTGGAGATCACCTCGCGGACGCTGCGGGCGCCGCGCCGGGCCGCCAGCACCGCCCCGGCGATCGCGCTCGGGTTGTCCCGGTCGTAGGCCGCCTGATCCAGGGTCATCCCGATGTCCAGCCGAGCGCCGTCCGAGGCCGGGATGCCCAGCACGGCGAGCAGGGCCCGGCAGTCGGCTTCCTGGTCCGCGTGCGGCTCCTCGAGCATCCGGTGCACGTACACGTCGACCATCCGGGCGGTGTCGTCCGCGCGCTCGATGTACCTGCCCGTCCAGAACAGGGTCTCGGCGATCCGGCTGAGCAGCCCGGTGATCACTGCTGGTCTTCCATGGGCGGCCCGCTCTCCCTGCTGACCTGCTCCTCGGGCGGGAGCTGGGGAGGCATCACCTCCGGGCCGGGCTGCGCGGCCACCGCCAGGGCGGCCTGGCCCGCGGCCGAGTCAGCGAACGGAGGTTCGGGCTCGCCGGGCGGGACGAGCACCCAGGTGTCCTTGGACCCCCCGCCGCGGCTGGAGTTGACGACCAGTTCACCCTCGGGCAGCGCGACCCGGGTCAGCCCGCCGGGCAGCAGCCAGACGTCAGTCCCGTCGTTGACCGCGAACGGCCGCAGGTCGATGTGCCGGGGCGCCAGGGTCTCCCCGATGAGCACAGGCGAGGTGGACAGCGCCACCGGCTGCTGCGCGATCCAGCTCCGGGGCTGGGCGGTCACCCGGGCGCGGAGCGCGTCGAGGGCGGCCTCGTCCGCCTTCGGGCCGATGACGATCCCGCTGCCGCCGGCTCCGTCCACCGGCTTGAGGACCAGCTGGTCGAGGTTCGCGAGCACCCAGTGGAGCACCTCCGGGTCGTCCAGCCGGTAGGACTCGACGTTCTCCAGCAGCGGCTCTTCCCTCAGGTAGTAGCGGATCAGGTCGGGGACCCAGGTGTACAGCAGCTTGTCGTCGGCCACCCCGTTGCCGACCGCGTTCGCGATGGTCACGTTCCCGGCCCGGGCGGCGTTGACCATGCCCGGGCAGCCGATCACCGAGTCGGGGCGGAACTGCAGCGGGTCCAGGAAGTCGTCGTCCACCCGGCGGTAGATGACGTCCACCTGCCGGAGCCCCTGCGTGGTGTGCACGTACACGCGGTTGCCCGCGCAGGTCAGGTCGCCGCCCTCGACCAGCTCCACGCCCATCAGGCGGGCCAGCAGGGCGTGCTCGAAGTACGCCGCGTTCGCGGTGCCCGGGGTGAGCACCACCACGACCGGGTCGGGGATGCCCGCGGGCGCGGCCGCGCCCAGCGCGGCCAGCAACTCGGCGGGGTAGCTGTACACCGGGTGCACGTGCTGCTCGGAGAACAGCGCCGGGAAGGTCCGGGTCATCGCGAGCCGGTTCTCGATGACGTAGCTGACCCCGGAGGGGATGCGGACGTTGTCCTCCAGCACCCGCACCTTCCCGGCCCCGTCCCGGACCAGGTCGATGCCGGATACGTGGCAGCGGACCCCGTTCGGCGGTTCCAGCCCGGCCACCTCGCGGTGGAAGCGGGTGGACGTGCAGACCACCCGCCAGGGCAGCACCCCGTCGGCGAAGGCGTGCCGGGGGCCGTACACATCGGCAAGGAAGGCCTCGAGCGCGAGGACCCGCTGCTTGACGCCCCGGGCGATCAGGTCCCATTCCACCGCGTCGATCACCCGGGGGATGAGGTCCAGCGGGAAGGGGCGTTCCTCGCCCGCGTAGTCGTAGGTGACCCCGCGGTCGGTGAACATCCGGGCCAGCTGGTCGGACCGGAAGCGCAGCTCGCCGGGATCGAGTGGCTGCAGCGCGGCCAGCAGGCCGGCGTAGGGGGCCCGCGGCCGGCCCGGCCGCTCGAACATTTCATCCCAGGCCTCGGCCAGCTGGTACGAGTCGAAAATGTCCGCCACGTCCGCAGCGTAAGCGGGGTGTGTTCCGCTGTCATTACCCCCGATGACGAATGTGTTTCCGCCGCGTTGCGCGGCCGGTCCCGCACGGCCGGGATCTGGCTCTCCAGCCGGGCACCTGCTATATTTTCTTTGCACATGCTAAGAAGGATGCGATGGATGTAGCCAACCTGACCGGGGACGAACTGCTGCGGGTGCTGGCCACGCTGGCCAACCCGCATCGCCTGCGGGTCATGTCCGCCCTGGCGGAGGAGCGCAACTATGTCAGCCGGCTGGCCCGCGAGCTGGGCATCAGCCGGGCACTTCTGCAGGTCCACCTGCGGAAACTGGAGGCGGCCGGGCTGGTCTCGGCCACTATCGAAGTCTCGGAGGACGGGAAGGCCATGAAGTTCTACGACGTGACGCCCTTCACGCTGCACCTGACGCCCGCGACCATCGTGTCCGCGGTGCGGACACTCGGCCCGGGAAGCGATCTGGAGGCGGACGTGCGATGAGAACCAGGACCCCGAAGGAAACGGCCATCATCTGCGGGGCTGCGGTCCTGGCGCTTGCCCTGGTGATGATCCCTTTCGAGCTGAGCCCTAACCGGGCCGCCGGTAGCACTAACCAGCTGACTGTGCTCGTAATTGTCCCGGGGGTGATCGTGCTGGCGATAGTCCTGGGGTACCGGTACCTCACGTCCAGACGTAACGTCCAGGTCCAGCTGACCGGCCATGAGCAGTACCGGCAGCTCGCCGACGAGTACCGCCGGCTGGCCGACATGGCCATCACCGCCCAGGAACACACCGACCTCAAGCTGGGGGACGTCCCCGCGCAGCTCGACTACCTGCGGGAGCAGAACGAGTCGCTGCAGAAGATCCTCAAGGAAGTGGAGTAGGGCGCGGGCGGCGGGCGGCCCTTGCGCGCCTGGCCTGCAGGCGGAGACTGGGTAGGTGTCCTGACCGGCTGATCCCGGCGTGAACTGAGGAGGGCCTGCCGTGCTCTACGTCTTCGGCTTCGAGCGGACTGCCGTCGTGCTCAGCGACCTCTACTTCGTGGACCCTGACCCGAAGATCAAGGGCCAGGAAAGCCCGGAGCACGGAGTCCGCCTTGAGGTCCGGAAGATCAGCCCCGGTCCGCTGCAGGGCTCGATCTACTCGGCGCAGCCCATCGAGATCGGCGACCTCATCTGGCGCGCCGACCTCCTCGAGTCGGTGGACGGCCCGCCGGGCAGCTTTGACCGGACGCACCATCACCCCGGCGTCTCCCGCGGCCTGGAACCGGGCAGGCGGGTGTTCGACCAGGGACTGTCGGCCGCGCCGGTGGAGTGGGTCGGGCATCAGCTGGCCGACCTCGCGGGAATCCTGGACCGGGCGGGTGTGGGCGGCGACCCGGCTGACGACGCCGACGCCCAGAGCCTGCGCGACATCCTGCCCGAGGTCCTGGAGGCGCTGGGCCGCCTCATCGACCGGGTCCAGTCCGGCGAGCTCGGCCGCCCTCCCGCCGAGGGCCCCCTGGCCAGCGCCCGCTCGGGCTGGCTGTAAGCCCCATTCGTCATCCTGAGCCATTGGCGGGCTATTTCGCAGTAACTGCCCAGGGTCATGGACGCCTCGCGCCCGCGCCCGCACACTGGAGGCGTGCACGATTTCGATCTTCTCGTCATCGGGTCCGGCCCGGGCGGCCAGAAGGCGGCCATCGCCGCCGCCAAGCTGGAACGCCGCGTGGCGGTCGTCGAGCGGCCCAACATGCTCGGCGGCGTCTGCGTCAACACCGGCACCATCCCGTCCAAGACCATGCGCGAGGCGGTCCTGTACCTCACCGGCCTCGACCAGCGCGAGATGTACGGGCAGAGCTACCGGGTCAAGGACGAGATCACGATCGGCGACCTGGCCAACCGGACCCGGCACGTGGTCACCCGCGAGAAC
>Ga0208219_1000727_pt1 | contig 11626 bp, 8 predicted proteins | sample NGESurshal072012_7_FD_184469 | JGI IMG/M metagenome (GOLD analysis project Ga0208219, IMG submission 184469) | Arctic peat soil microbial communities from Barrow, Alaska - NGEE Surface sample 53-2 shallow-072012 (SPAdes) | ecosystem: Environmental > Terrestrial > Soil > Wetlands > Peat ...
CACTACAGCCTCGCGTTCGACGTCGATCTGGCCCGAGCGCGCTTCGAAGGTGCCGAGACGATCCGCGTCACACTCAGCGAGCCAGGCGCGCGCATCGTCCTTCACGCGGTCGAGATCACGTTTCACGACGTGACCATCACCGCCGGCGGGCGCACGCTCGAGGCGGCGTTCCGCCGGCTGGTCAAACGCGACGCCGACGCCGCCGGAGAGCTATTGCTCGACCTGCTGGTGCTCCAGCGGGCTGCCTATCCGTACCCAATCGCCTATGACCTCGTGCTCGGCCCCGGGCGGGGCTGCGTGCGGGTCACGATGGGGGAGGGCGCGCCGCGCATCGAGCGCCAAGGCGCCGCGCGCACCCGCGAGGAGGTCGACTTCCGCGTCCGGGGTGAACCGGCTCGGATCGCTCGGCTGCTGACCGCCCACGGCATCTGGCGCCGGGTGGGGCTCCGCGTCGCTCGTGTCCGGGGTCGTCGCGACGGGCTCGCAGCACTCGAGGCGCTGCTCGCACTGCCGTTGGACCTCGTCGCGCTCAGCGACGCCGGCGCGACGCTGCGCGCCGAGGCGCTGCTCGGCCTCGTGGCGGGGATGGTCGATCCCGCGTGGACCGCGGGTGAGCGCTTCGTCATCGCCCTCCGCGACCCCGATGGCCGGGTCACGTATCTGGGCGTGCGCGATGGGCGGCCGCTCCAGGTCATCCGAACGGCACCGGCCGGGCGAGTCGCCACCACGATCGACGGATCGCCGGACGTCCTCGTGGCGGTCCTGAGCGGGGCAGCAGTGCCCGACGGGCATGTCAGCGGTGACGTGGGGCCGCTCGAGAGCCTGCGCACGTGGATCAAGCACGCGCAGAACGGGTGATGTCACCCCCGCCGGCTCGGGGGAGGGGCACGGCGTCCGCGGCGATGCCTAATCTGAAAAGTCGCCGCCCATGACCCCGACCTGCGCCCACCTTCACGTCCACTCCGAGTACTCGCTGCTCGACGGAGCGTGCAAGATCGACGCCCTGGCGGCCCGCGCGGCGGAGTTCGATCAGCCGGCGCTCGGCCTGACCGATCACGGGGTGATGAACGGCTCGGTCGAGCTGTTCACGGCCTGTCGCAAGCACGGCGTCAAGCCGATCATCGGGTGCGAGGTCTACACCGTCGAGGACCACGCGCGGCGGGCGCCGGGCAAGCTCGAGCGCTTCCACCTGACGCTACTGGCGGCCACGCCGACCGGGTACCGCAACCTCGTCAAGCTCTCCTCGGCCGGCTTCCTCGAGGGCTACCAGCGGGGCAAGCCGTCGGTCGACATGGCCCAGCTCGCCGCGCACGGTGAGGGGCTGATCGCGCTCACCGGCTGCCTGGCGTCGCGCTTCTGCCGACACCTGGCCGACGACCGGCCGGCGGACGCGCGCGCGCACGCGCAGGAGCTGATGGACGCCGTGGGACGGGACAACGTGTACTTCGAGGTGCAGAAGAACGGCATCGCCGTTCAGGACAAGTGCAACGAGCAGATCGTGCGCATCGCGGGCGAGATGGGCCGGCCGCTCGTCGGCACCGGCGACGTTCATTACCTGCGCCGCGAGGACTATCACCATCACGCGGCGCTGCTGTGCGTGCAGACGAAGTCGATGCTGTCGGCGCCGAAGATGAGCTTTGACACCAACGAGTTCTACCTGCGCTCCAGCCAGGAGATGGCCGACACCTTCGCCGAGTGGCCCGAGGCGCTCGCCTCGACACTGGAGATCGCTGAGCGCTGCAACGTCGAGATTGAGCTGGGCCGCCAGCTGATCCCCCGGTATCCGACGCCCGAGGAGACTCCGGAGGCCGACTACCTGCGCGACCTCGTCGACCAGGGGCTGCGCGAGCGCTATGGGGACCCCGTGCCCGCCGCCGCGCGCGAGCGCGCCGAGTACGAGCTGGGCGTGATCGACCGCATGGGCTTCAGCGCGTACTTCCTGATCGTGTGGGACTTCGTCAAGTACGCCAAGGACGCGGGTATCGCCGTGGGACCGGGTCGCGGCTCGGCCGCCGGCTCGATCGTCGCCTATTGCCTGGCGATCACCGACGTCGACCCGCTGCGCTACGACCTGCTCTTTGAGCGCTTCCTCAACCCCGAGCGCGTGTCGATGCCTGATATCGACATGGACTTCTCCGTGCGCGGCCGCGAGCGCGTCATCCGCTACGTGACCGACAAGTACGGCAAGGAGGCGGTCGCCCAGATCGTCACCTTCGGCAAGATGTTCCCGCGCGCCGCCACCCGTGACGCCGCCCGGGTGCTCGGCCACGACTACGGCGCCGGCGACCGGCTGGCCAAGCTGATCCCCGATCCGATCATGGGCCGCCCGCCGAGCTTTGCCGAGTGCCTGGCCCCCGGCCAGCCGCTGCGCATCGAGGTTGATCGCGACGGGACCGCCAAGCAGATTATCGACGTCGCCCAGGGGCTCGAGGGCATCGTCCGCAACTCCTCCATCCACGCGGCAGCGGTGGTCATCTCCGACCGGCCGCTGACCGACATCCTGCCGCTGCAGATCGCCGACGCCGGCGTTGACGAGAACGGCGAGCGTGTGTTTCGCACCGTCACCCAGTTCTCGATGAAGCCCGTCGAGCAGCTCGGGCTGCTCAAGATGGACTTCCTGGGCCTGCGCAACCTCGACGTAATCGAGGACGCGCTGGACATCGTCAAGCGCTCGACCGGAGACCGCCCGGAGATGAGCACGCTCCCGCTCGACGACGCTCCGACCTACGAGATGCTGGCCGCCGGCGAGGCGATCGGCGTGTTCCAGTTCGAGTCCGAGGGGATGCGCGAGGCACTGAAGAAGGTGCGGCCCACCGAGTTCGACGACCTTGTCGCCCTCGGAGCGCTCTACCGCCCCGGGGCCATGGACCAGATCCCCGCCTACGCGCGGGGCAAGCGCGACGCCGAGTCGATCTCCTACCCCGACGACCGGCTGCGGCCGATCCTCGAGTCGACCAAGGGCGTGATCATCTACCAGGAGCAGGCGATGCAGATCGCCAAGGACCTCGCGGGCTTCAGCGGCGCCAAGGCCGACGACCTGCGCAAGGCGATCGGCAAGAAGAATCGCGAGGCGATGGCCAAGCTCAAGCCCGAGTTCTTCGCCGGCTGCCGGGCGTCGGGCACGAGCGAGGCGACCACCGAGCTGCTCTGGGCCACCAACGAGAAGTCGGCCGACTACTCTTTCAACAAGTCGCACGCCGCCTGCTACGCGCTGATCTCCTATCGCACCGCCTGGCTGAAGGCCAACTATCCGGCGGAGTACATGGCGGCGCTCATCTCCTCGGTGATGGACACCAAGGACAAGGTCCCGTTCTTCGTCACCCAGGCCGAGCAGATGGGCATCGCCATCCTGCCGCCCGACGTCAACCTCTCCGACCACGAGTTCGTAGTCGTCGAGGGCAACATCCGCTTCGGTCTGGACGCCGTCAAGGGCGTCGGCTATCAGGCCGTGGATGCGATCAAACGGGCGCGCGAGGACGGCGGCCCCTTCACCAGCCTGTTCGACTTCTGCGAGCGCGTCGACAACCGTGCCGTCAACAAGAAGGCGATCGAGGCGCTGATCAAATGCGGCGCGTTTGGCACGACCAACGCCCCGCGCAAGGGCATGCTGACGGTGCTCGAGCAGGCCCAGGCGGCCGGCTCCAAGGCCCAGCAGGACGCGCTCATCGGCCAGGGTTCGATCTTCGACCTCGGCGGTGACGTCGGCGACGCCGCCGGTGGGGCGGCGAACGCGTTCGCCGGTCCCAGCCACGCTCCGATCCCCGGCGAGGAGTTCGATCGCACCGAGATGCTGGCCGCCGAGAAGGAGTCGCTGGGTCTGTTCATCTCGGCGCACCCGCTCAAGGACGTGGGGCCGGCGCTGCGGGCCAAGGCCGACAGCACGCTGGCCGAGCTATCGGACCGCCGCGACGGGGACTGGGTGACGATCGGCGGCATGATCACCCAGGCCAAGCGGATCAAGACCAAGAAGGGCGACTGGATGATGTTCGCCACGATCTACGACCTTGAGGCATCGGTCGAGATCGTCGTCTTCGGCAAGGTGCTGGACGCCTGCGGCGATGCTCTGGACACCGACTCGATCGTGCTCGTACGCGGCAAGGTCGATCACAAGGACCGCGACAAGACATGCCTGGTCGCCCAGCAGGTCGAGCGCTTCGCGCCCAGCGAAGAGGAGGTGCTGCAGGCCCAGGTGCAGGCCGCCAAGCCCGCCCTGACCCCGGCGGCGCTCCGGCTGCGCCTTGACGCCACCGCGCTCCCTGCCACCGCTCTGGGCGAGCTCAAGGACCTGCTGGCCGGGTTCCCGGGCGAATCGGACGTCGTCATTGAGCTGGCCAGCACCGTCGGCCGGCGCCGGTTGAAGCTTGGGCCGAGCTTCCGCGTCTCGCGCAGCGCCAGCCTGCACGCTGAGCTCGACGCGCTCCTCGGCTCGGCACTGATTCCAGAGAGCGTCGCCCAGGCCGAGTCCGAGCAACGGGCCGCCAGCGTCGCCTGAGCGACCGCGCGGCGTACTAGTGGACGTGCAGGTTGATCCCGAGCAGCAGCAGCGGCCACAGGACGACCGCGAGCACGGCTGAGACGACCGGCCGGATGGCGTCGAGACTCTCCAGGTAGTGATGGGCCGAGGCGACGAGCGCCCCGACGACCAACCACAGGATGCTGGGCAGGCTGATGCGCATGCCGCCTAGTTCGCCACCGCTGCTGGGGTTCCCTTCCGGCTAATTCAGCAGCCATGGACCGCGCCATCCGCCCAAGCCCGCCGTCAGTTTCCCGGCCTCGGCCGGACCCCAGGAGCCCTGGGCATATCTGATCGCCTTGGGCGGCGCGTCGAGCAGCGGCTGGACGATCCGCCAGCACTCCTCGACGCTGTCCTGGCGGGTGAAGTGGCTGGCGTCTCCGACCAGAGCGGAATGGAGCAGCACCTCGTAGGGGGTGGCGCCCTCGCCGCCCTCCTTGGCGAACTCCATGTCGAGGTCGATCTCTGCGGCGCCACGCCGGTCGGCTCGCTGGGCATCGAGCACCATGCGGATCCCCGAGTCCGGGTCGATGCGGAAGATCAGCTGGCTGGGCTGCGGGCGGCGGCGTGACTCGGGGATGAAGGGCAGGCGCGGCGCGTTGCGAAACACGAGTCGCAGCTCGGTCTGGCTGGTCGGCAGCCGCTTGCCGGCGCGAATGAAGAACGGCACCCCGGACCAGCGCCAGCTGTCGATCTGGAGACGCAGCGCGACATAGGTCTCGGTATCGGAGTTGCGGCGTACGCCGTCGATCTTGCGATAGCCCGCGTACTGTCCACGCACGGCGTGCTGTGGGTCTAGGGCGAGGACGGAGCGCAGCACCGTCGCCTTGGCGTCCTTGAAGCTGTCGGGATCGCCGGCCGCCGGAGGGTCCATGGCGGCCGCGGCGACCATCTGCATCAGGTGGTTGACGACGACGTCGCGGAGCGCTCCCACCGGGTCATAGAAGTGTCCGCGGTCCTGGACGCCGAAGCTCTCGGCCATCGTGATCTGCACCGCGGCGACGTAACTGCGGTTCCACACCGGCTCGAGGATCGCGTTGGCGAAGCGCAGGTACAGGATCTCGTCGAGTCCCATCTTGCCTAGGAAGTGATCGATCCGGTAGAGCTGGGCCTCGTCGACGTGCTTGTGCAGCTCGGCGGCGAGCGAGCGTGCCGACGCCAGGTCGTGCCCGAACGGCTTCTCGACGGCGACGCGCTGACCGCTCTGCACGAGCCGGGCATCGGCCAGCCCGGCGACAACGGTGGCAAACAGCGAGGGCGGGATCTCCAGGTAGAAGACCGGATTGGTGGCCTCGCCGAGCGCTCGGGCCACCGCGTGGTAGGTGGCGGCGGCGCCGAAGTCGCCGCTCACGTAGGACAGACGCCGGGCAAAGCGGGCGAAGACGGCGTCGTCGATCGGCTCGCCGGTCGCCTGGATCGACTGACGGGCATGATCGCGCAGTTGCTCGTCTGACCAGTCCTCCACCGCCACGCCGATCACCGGGCAGCCGAGCAGGCCGCGGCGCTCGAGCCGGTACAGCGAGCGAAACGTCATCTTGCGCGCCAGATCGCCGGTGATGCCGAAGACGACGAGCGCGTCGCCCGGTCGGGTCAGATTGCGAGCGGCAGCGGGCACGGCGGTCAGTTCGCAGCCTTGCTGCGCCGGGTCTCGGAGCGCTTGCGCGACGCCTGGCCGCGCTTGCGCAGCGTGAAGCACAGCTCGACCTCCTCACGCGTCGGCCCCTGGCGCTCCGGCCCCTGGGTCTCGATGACCAGCGGCAGCTTCTCGAAGCGCGGCTCAGAGAGGAACGCCGCGCATCCGCTCTCCCCCAACTCGCCCGTGCCGATGTTGGCGTGGCGGTCGCGGTTTGAGCCCAGGGGCGTCTGCGAGTCATTCAGGTGCAGCGCTCCGAGTCGCTTGATGCCGACCTCACGCGTGAACTCGTCGATCACCTCACCGAGCCCCGCGGACGTGCGGATGTCGTAGCCGGAGGCGAGCAGGTGACAGGAGTCCAGGCAGACGCCCAGTCGCTTGTCGCCACCGGCGGCCTCCAGCAGCTCGGCCAGCTCGCCGAACGAGCGCCCGAGGGTCCCGCCGGCGCCGGCTGTGTCCTCGAGCAGGAGCCGACAGCTGTCGGTCTCGGCGAGCGCCTCGGCGATCACCGTGCCAGCCCGCTGGATCGCCTCGCCGACGTCCCCCTGCTTCGCCGACCCGGGGTGCAGGACAACCCCGGCGGCTCCGATCCCGGCCCCCACCCGCAGAGACTGGATCAGCGAGGCGCGGGATTTGTCGCGGATCTCCTCGTCCTCGGAGGCGCAGTTGAGCAGGTAGACAGCATGGATCAGGACGGCGTTGATCGGGCTCGGCTCCATCGCGCCGCGAAACGCCGCGAAGTCGTCCTCGCCATAGGCGGTGGGTCGCCACATGCGCGGCGACTGGTTGAAGATCTGGATCGCCTCGCAGCCCCGTTCGGTGCCGCGCTCGATCGCCTTCGGGAGGCCGCCGGCCGGCGAGACGTGCGCGCCGATTAGCATGCTGTGACGGTGTCCATGCGAGTTCGCTTTGCTCCTTCCCCTACGGGCGCGCTGCACATCGGTGGAGCGCGCACCGCGCTGTACAACTGGCTGCTGGCTCGCGGCCAGGGCGGCACGCTCGTGCTGCGCATCGAAGATACAGACCGGGAGCGCTCCACGCCGGAGAACGTTGAGCAGATCCTCGACGCCCTGCGCTGGCTCAACATCGACTTCGACGAGGGGCCGATCTTCCAGACCGAGCGCGCTGAGCGCCACGCCGAGGTGCTCGCCCAACTCCTGGAGGGCGGCCACACCTACCGCAGCACCGCCGGAGCCGAGGAGGTACGGGAATTCAAGAACCGCCATGGCTCGGACAGGGGTTTTCGCGGGGAGCCCGAGGAAACCGGCGCGGTGCGCCTGCGCATGCCCGACGAGGGCGACATGGTCGTCCGCGACGTGATCCGGGGGGAGGTGCGGTTCGCCAACGCCCAGCTCGATGACCCGATCATCGCCCGCGCCGACGACACGCCCGTGTACAACTTCGCGGTTGCCGTCGACGACATGGACGCCGGCATCACCCATGTCGTCCGGGGCGAGGACCATCTGTCCAATACGCCCAAGCAGCTGCGCGTGCTCGAGCTGCTGGGCGCGCCGATCCCGCTCTACGCTCACCTCCCGCTGCTCTACGGCCCGGACGGCAAGAAGCTGTCCAAGCGCCACGGCGCCGCCTCCGTGCAGGAACTGCGCGACGCCGGCTACTTGCCCGAGGCCGTCGACAACTACGTCGCGCTGCTGGGAGCCGGCTTTGCCTCCGACGAGGAGTTCTTCACACTGCCCGAGCTGGCCGAGCGCTTCCGCCTCGACCGTGTATCGAAGAATCCGGCGGTGTTCGACGAGCGCAAGCTGCGCCACCTCAACGGACGCCACCTGCGCGAGCTGTCGCTCGAAGAGCTGACCGAGCGCCTCGAGGCCTACACCGGGCGCAGCGGCCTGCGGGGCGCCGTCGAGATCTCGGCCGAGAAGATCCAGACGCTCGCCGACTTCTGGCCGCTGGTGTCATTCCTGTTCGACGGGCCGGTCGACGATCCGAAAGCCTTTGCCAAGACGATCGGGGCTGAGGGCGGCGTCGAGGCGCTGACCGCCGCCCGCGGGGCCCTAGAGCATGCGGAGCCGTTCGACGCGCCGACGATCGAGACCACGTTGCGCGGGGTGGTGGACGCGCGCGGGGTCAAGCCCGGCAAGGTGTTCCAGCCGGTGCGGGTGGCGATCGCCGGCTCGACGGTCTCGCCGGGGATCTTCGAGAGCGTGGCCCTGCTGGGACGCGAGGAGACGCTGAGGCGGATCGACGCCACCCTGCAGCGCGCCGGCTGATCGGTCCAGTTTTTTTTGCCGGACCGCCCTCAATATCCATCGAACATCTGCCGATAAACCAGCCGATGAGTTGGGCAGAGGTTCATCCAGTCACAATGAGTGACGCCCCTGTGGGCGAGAGGGAAGTGTGAGTGCGGTGGCTGTTGCTGCTGTGAATACCGGACCGACCGACCCATATGCCGCGCGTGAGCGCCACCACAACGAAGGCCACGGCCGGCGTCTCACGACGGCCTTCGAGGCCTTGGAGGCATATCCGGTTCTCGTCGAGTCGCGCAACCGCATCCTGCGCCTGTTCGAGAACGGAGAGCCGTCGATGGGCGACGTCGTCTCGGCCGTTGAGGCGGATGTCGCCCTGTGCGTCACCGTTCTGCGCTTGGCCAATCAGGTGGACGGACCAAGCCGGGGCCGCGTGGACAGCGTGGTCACGGGCGTGGATGTCCTGACGACCCAGACAGTGCACGCGATCGCCAAGCGCGCACGCACCTTTGACTTCTTTGAGCGGACCGCCGTGTGGCAGGGCGTTCCCGAGCGTTTCCGGCTGCACGCCGTCGCCACGCAACGCGCCGCCGACCGGCTGGCGCGCGAGGCTGGCTACGAGTCGCGCGACCGGCTGATGGTCACCTCACTGCTCCATGACATCGGCAAGCTCGTCCTCGTGCACGCCTACCCGGGCTACCCCGGCCAGGTCCACGGCGATGCCCGCACCCCGGAGGAGCGGCTGCAGCGCGAGCGTCGCGAGCTCGGCGTCGACCATGCGCTGGTCGGCGGCGTGCTGGCACGCCGCTGGACGCTGCCCCGCTCGGTGGCCAGCGTCATCGAGCGCCACCACGCCGAGGAGGCCACCGACGAGGCTGCGATCGTCCGCCTCGCTGACATGCTGGCCCACTATGTCCTCGGGGGCACGATCTCCCCGTCGGAGATGTTGGCGGCTGCGCGCACGATGGAGCTCAGCCCCGCCCAGCTGCGGACGGTCCTCTACGAGCTACCCCTGCCGGCCGCCAGCGAGCGCCCGCGTCAGGTGGAGCCGTGCCCGATGTCGACCCGCGAGGTGGATGTACTGCGCCGCCTGGCCAAGGGCATGGTCTACAAGCAGATCGCCTCCGAGCTCGGCCTCTCGACGAGCACGATCCGCACCCATCTGCACAACGTCTACGGCAAGCTGGGCGCGATGGACCGCGCCCAGGCCGTCCTCATCGCCACCGAACGCGGCTGGATCTAGGGCCCCGTCCTCGGGTCCGCTGAGGTCCCGTCGCCTGGTCTAGCATCGGGGCGGCGATGATCTCGATCACGACCAAGTCGCCGTACGCCCTCAGCGCGTTGGTCGAGCTCCATCGCCAGGGAGCGACGGGTCCGGTGCCGATCGCCGAGCTCGCCCGCCGCCGCGAGATCCCGGTCCAGTTTCTCGAGCAATTGTTCGCCACGTTGCGGCGCGCCGGCATCCTGCGCTCCCAGCGCGGCGTGAAGGGCGGCTACACCCTGGCCCGCCCGGCCGACGAGGTGACCGTGCTCGAGCTCGTCGAGCTGCTCGACGGACCGCTGGGCACCACAAGCGCCGGCGTGTTCGCCCAAGCCGCCCAGGCCGCCTCCGCGGTGCTCGCCGAGGCGACCGTGGCGTCGGTCGCCGAGCAGGAGATGCGCTCGGTGGGCGCGCCGATGTACCACATCTAGACCGGCGCCCCGTGTGGTGGCAGGGCCCGGCGGTCGAGGCCGAGGAGATGGCTAGCTGGAGTCCGACCCCGCTTGGGACAGACCCCGGCTACCCGTTGCATTGTGTGTGTGTGCGTGTCCTGCCCTGCGTCTCCTATAACGCCCGATCAGTGTCAAGGTTGGTCGTGCTGCCGGCGCTGAGAGGACGACCACTACTCTGATGGGCTGCACATGACACGCTTCTCCAGCAACATCGCCGACCTCGTCGGCGACACGCCGATCGTGCAGCTCACGCGGATGACCGGGGGCCTCGACATCGAGCTGTTCGCCAAGCTCGAGATGTTCAACCCCGGCGGCAGCGTCAAGGACCGGATCGGCGTGGCGATGATCGACGCGGCCGAGCGCGAGGGGCGGATCGAGCCCGGGCGCACGACGATCGTCGAGGCGACGAGTGGCAACACCGGCATCGCCCTGGCGTTTGTGTGCGCGGCCAAGGGCTATGACCTGATCCTCACCCTCCCGGAGGGCATGAGCCGCGAGCGCGAGAGCCTGCTGCGGCTGTACGGAGCCACCGTTCAGGTCACCGAATCACTTGGCGGGATGAACGAGGCGGTCGACGCCGCCCGCGCGCTGGCGACGCGCTCCGATGTCTTCCTCCCCGATCAGTTCTCCAACCCTGCTAACCCGGCGATCCACCGCCGCACGACGGGGCCGGAGCTGTGGGACGTGCTCGACGGGCGCATCGACGTGTTCGTCGCCGGCGTCGGCACCGGCGGCACGATTACCGGCGTGGGGGAGTTCCTCAAGGAGCGCAACCCGGACTGCCGGGTGGTGGCCGTCGAGCCGAAGAGCTCGCCCGTCCTCTCGGGCGGGCGACCGGGTCCGCACAAAATCCAGGGGATCGGCGCCGGCTTCGTGCCCGCGGTGCTCAACCGCGAGCTGCTCGACGAGGTGATCGCCGTGGAGGATGAGGACGCGATCGAGACCGCTCGCCGCCTCGCGCACCGGGAGGGCGTGCTCGCCGGCATGTCGTGCGGCGCGGCTGTCTGGGCGGCGCTGCAGATCGGGGCGCGGCCGGAGTCGCGGGGGGCGCGGATCGCGACGATCCTGCCCGATTCCGGCGAGCGCTACGTGTCGACGCCGTTCTTCGCCCCGTGAGCCGGGCCAGGGTGCTCGCTACGCTTGGCCGATGCTCGGCCTCAGGCTGATCGCCCGCACCGCCGCGGAGATCAGGCGCGATGTCGCCGCCGTCCAGGCTCGGGATCCCGCCGCGCAGGGGGTGGGCACCGCCCAGATCCTCGCCGCCTGGCCCGGCGTGCACGCGTTGCTGGCTCACCGCATCGCCCACGCGCTGTACGGCGCGGGCGCGTCTGCGGCCGCGCGCATGATCGCGGCGATCGCCCGGTCGGTCACCGGGATCGAAATCCATCCCGCGGCGTGCATCGGCCGGGGCTTCTTCGTCGACCACGGGATGGGAGTGGTCGTCGGAGAGACGGCCGAGATCGGCGACAACGTCACGCTCTATCAGGGGGTGACGCTCGGGGGCACCGGCTTTGCCACCGGCAAGCGCCACCCGACGGTGCAGGACAACGTCACGATCGG
>Ga0208219_1000729_pt1 | contig 11619 bp, 8 predicted proteins | sample NGESurshal072012_7_FD_184469 | JGI IMG/M metagenome (GOLD analysis project Ga0208219, IMG submission 184469) | Arctic peat soil microbial communities from Barrow, Alaska - NGEE Surface sample 53-2 shallow-072012 (SPAdes) | ecosystem: Environmental > Terrestrial > Soil > Wetlands > Peat ...
ATGCTCAGATCCGGACGATGGGGGTCTCTGGCGTCCCATCCGGCCAGCTCCCGAAGTACTTCAAGGCCTCGGGCGCGGGACGCAGTTGACTCCACTCCGCGTCGAACTCGTCCCAAGTCTTGCCGAGCCGAATGCGCTCTCGCCTCGCTTCGGCGCGGGCATCCTCTGTGGCGGCCTCGTCCAGCCGACCGGAACGTGCAAACCGCACCTGGTAGAGGTTCTCAGCCGTCCATCGGCTGATCACGTCCCGACGCACGTCCTTCACGACAAGGTGTGGATCGCGCTTCAGGACGTCGCCGTAGCCGGCCCCGCCGGAGTCCATCTGAACGAGCACATCGCCATCCGTGCCGACACGGGCAGTGCGGTTCTCGTGCTCGAAGGTGTAGACACCGCCGATCGCCCGGTCGACAGCCAGTTCGACGGCGCCAGTTGGGAGGTCCTTGTCGCCGCGGGCCATCTTTTCGCGGAGGTCGGTGTTGGTGATGGAGATACCGGGGCTGGCGCTGGAGGGATACCCGCCGAAGAGTCCAACGGCGTGAGCGATGTTGCAGCCCTTGCCGAGCGAGCTCCAGAAGAACATGGGCACGCCCCAGGGCGCGATCGCCGTCTCGGTCGCCGCCCCGCCTTGCTGCTGGCCGAAGCCGCCGCTGTCGGTACGGAGGTTGTTGAACAGTCTGATGAACGGGTACTCAGTCTCGGAGTCCTCGGTGTCGGGCGAGCGCCCGGCGTGGCACCAGGGGAAGCCGTAGGCGGCCATGCCGTCCATGTCGCTGCGGGCGCCCTGGCCTTCGGTGTTCAGTGCGCTCGGCTCGAGGTCGGCTACCGGAACGCCGTACTGGTTCACGGTGCCGAAGATGAGACACCCACCACTGTTCCCGATCGACGCGCCGATCTGTATGCGATCCGGGCTGTCGTAGATCATCTTCGCAGTCACCGTTGGCATCAGACCCATGATCAACGTACACAGGGTCACGCTGTTGCTCGTCGCGGCGTCGGCACCGGCGTTGAAGCAACTCATCAATGGCGCTACCCAGTCGAACGGTGCCATGGTGCCGTTCGATACCGGCAGGTCGTGGAAAGGGTAGGCGAAGAGATAAATCGCCGCGTGCGCTGCCGCCATGTGCGGATATGCATTGTACGAATACGGTGTCTCCGGCGTGCTCCCGGTCAGGTCGACCGTGATGTGATCGCCTTTTTTCGTCATAGCCATCGTGCCGCGAATCAAGGCTGCTTCGGGACCGACGGTGTCGATGAAGATGTTCGCACGATAGGTACCGTCGTTCCACTGCCCGATACGCCTGCGGGAGGCGCTTTCGGCCTCGACGACAAGCTTGCGCAGTAGCCCGCGGACGAAATCGTTACCCTTCTTCTGTGCCAACTCCTGCATACGCACCCGTAGGCGGTCCGCGGCCGTCACCCGCGCGCGTGTGTCCACGGCTTGCATGCGTGGCGCGCGGTTGATGAAGTTGACGAGCACCTGCATCAGGTCAGCTTTGATCTGGTAGTTCTCACCGATCTTGAACGGTGAGAGCTTCAGACCCTCGTCGTTCCGGCTTCTGGCCGAGCCGGAGATACCACCCGGTTCGTTGGCTCCTGTCTCCGGTTGGTGGACGAGCGCCGCGGTCCAGGCGATCAGTTCCCCTTCGTTGAAGACCGGCATGAACGCCATTTGGTCCGGATTGTGTACGCCGCCGAGCGTTCCTTCGTTGAAATAGAAGATGTCGCCCTCGTTGACACCGACGCTCGGCTCCTCGAGGAATTCCTGGAGGACGTACTTGACGGGCATCACGGCGCTCACGGCATGCAGGTACGTACCGGCTGAGGCGTTGGCCAGGTCGCCATTCGCGGTGTACACGCTGAGGATCAGGTCGCCGGACCGCAGTAGGCTCGTGACACCACTGCGAACGAAGATCTCGCGAGCCTCATCGAGGATATTGAGCAGCTTCTCGTTGTAAATCTCGTAGTCGGCCGGCTCCAGCAACTCCATGCACCGCTCCTCCAACTCGGAGGGCGCCTCGGGCTTGAGCCATTCGATTACCGTCGTAGGCCCAGGATCCAGCTTCTTCACTCGCAACTGCGCAGGCACAGCCGAGTTGCCAGCGGGCGCCGCCGGTTCCGTTGTGGTCGACATGGATGGCTCAACTCCTCGTGATGACCAGGTTGCGATGGTTGTCGACGTCGACGACGAACCCGGGCTCGATCACGGTCGTGGTATAGGGAGCCTCGATGATCGCTGGGCCTTCGATCCGCATTCCGGGATCAAGAGTCGACTCGACATAGACGGGCGTGTCGACCCGTTCGCCAAGTGACAGCCAGTAGGCGGAACGGCTTCCTGTTCTGACCTCTGACGAGTCCACCTTCGCCTGCGGATAGGTGGGAAGCTCCCATGGCCGGCGCGGCATCTCAGCGCGCAGCGCGAAGCTGTGAATCTCGACGCCGCCCTCAGGAAAGACGTTGACTGCGCTGAAGAACGAGCTGTACTCCTGCTCGAACGCGAGGCTGATGGAGCGGACGTCGTCGAGGTTGCTGATTCGTAGCACCGGGCTCGCAGCGCGGTGGACGTGGATCTGACCGCCGTACTTCATGGTCAGGTCCAGACTGAACGTCGCCTCTTCCGGGTCATAGCCCTCGCTGGCCAGATCCCGGCGGGCCTGGCTCTCCAGGTCCTCGACGATCGCGTTGAACTCGTCGTAGTTGGTCATCGGTTCCATCGAGCCCGGCCGGAGCAGCTCGAAGCGTCGCGACGCCTCGTACAGGTGAGCCACTGGCATTGTCGAGGATCCCCAGGCGCAGAACAACGGTGACGACGGCATCACCACCACCTTGCTGATACCGAGGTTGCCGCCGTAACCGACGCAATGCGTCGGTCCTGCTCCGCCGTAGGCGAAAAGAATAAAGTCGCGAGGGTCATAGCCGCGCATGAATGTCTCACGGGCGATCACGTCCGCCATATTGGCGTCCACGATCAGCTTGATTCTGGCAGCCGCCTCCTGCACCGAGATCCCGAGTGGGCGAGCTATTCGCGACTCGATTGCTTCGGTGGCGAGTTCGACATCGAGCTTGATACGGCCACCGAAGTAGCCATCGGGGTTGATATATCCGAGTACCACATCGGCGTCGGTGACGGTTGGCTCCTCGCCACCCATCCCGTAGCAGGCCGGCCCCGGCATCGAACCCGCACCCGGGGGACCTACCTCGAGCCGACCGCCCATGGCGTCGTTGATCCAGGCGATGGAACCGCCGCCCGCGCCGATCGATCGGGTCTCCAGCATGCTCAGATCGGCCCAGTAGCGGTCGATGAGTGGCCGGAACTGATAAAATCGTGTGGAGCCCTTCACCACGAGCCCGATATCGAAGCTGGTCCCGCCCATGTCGGTGACCAGCACATTGTCGAAACCCAGCGCGGCCCCGACCGCCGCCCCACCGATCAGGCCGGCGACCGGACCACCGTTGAAAGTCTGGACGGCTGATGTCCGGTAGACTTCGGCCATTCCGCCCGTGTTGTGGACGAGCATGATGCCGCGTTCGTATCCGCGCTCACGCAGAGCGTCGCTCATGCCGGAGAGCTCTTCCCACATGGCCTGGTGCAGGTAGGCATTGAGGGCGACCGTGTTCGCCCGGGTGTACTCCCAGCGCTTCGGCGCCACCTCGCAGGAGAGCATGATAGGCATCGCGCCCAGGAACGCTTCCGGATACTCCTCCTCGATCAGCTCCCTGATCCTCCGCTCGTGAGCCGAGTTGATGTAGGAGAAGAGCAGAACCACAACGAATCCACGGACGCCCTGATCGACCAATCCACGAAGGTTCGCGCGGAAATGATCTTCGTCCAGCGGTTGGATGACCTGACCGAAGCAGTCCAACCGCTCGCGAACCCCGATGACGAGCTCCCGATCGATGAGCGCGTCGGGTTTGGTGGCCCTGGCGACATTGCGTATCTCCCGCAGAACGGCGGCATCCGTCCAGGACGCACCCTTGCTGATCTCCAGCAGGTCCTCGAAACCCTGGGTGACGATGAGGGCGAGCTTGGGGCCCGACCGCTGCAACAGCGTGTTCATCGCCACGGTCGTGGAGTACTGGACGCTCTGCGTTCCGGCGAGGAGGTCTTCGAGCGGGAGACCCAGGTCGACGGCGGCACTGTTGAGTGCCTGCTCGAACCCGACCGCGAGACGGTAGCCCGTCGTCGGCGTCTTGACTGCGCTCGTGCGTCCATCGCCGAGACGGACGAAGCAGTCCGTGAACGTGCCACCGATATCCACGTTGATCAAAGCGTTAATGGCTGTGGTAATCACCGGGCCTCGCTCTCCTCGACCAGTACCCGCTGCCGCAGGCTTTCGAGATCCAGCTCGATGTCATGGGTGAGCGGGTGTCCCGGAGGCAGGACTTCCAGTTCGATCATCGTTCCGCAGCCGGGGCAGTAGAACTCGACGAGACGCATCCAGTCCGCGTTGTAGGAGAAGCTGTACGCCTCGTCGATCTGTGGCGGCCAGACCTCCTTGGGCTCGCGCGAATGGATGAGGCAGCACCTCTTGTAGTTCTCATCGGCGGGGCCGAGATCGTGGCCACAGTCGTGGCAGAGCCAGCGCCAGCCCTCGATGCCGTCGAGGTTCAGTTCGATATCCAGTCCCTCGGTGATCTGCCGCTTCACTTCGCCCGCCCTTCCACGACAGCTCGATCTGCAGACTCCGGGTCGTCCTCCGCGAAGCTGAACATCGCCTCTGCGAACTCGCCGATCGTGACATGCGAACCCGGCGGGACGAGCGCCGTCGTCAGCTCGTTCTCGAGCAGCGCCGGTCCTTCGATGACGTCCCCGGCCGCGACGGTGTCCCAGTTGAACAGATCGGCCGGCGCCGCGCCCGAGTCCCAGATGACGTCTCGCTTTCCGGTGCTGGCCGAGCCCGCGCCGTCGGCGCTCGGCAGGATCGCTCCGCGCCCCGGCAAGACCGCCCGCATGCGAAGCAGTCGCGGCTGCTTGCCATTGCCGGCCGAAGGCACGGCCTCTGCGCCCTGTCCGGCGTCGCCGAGGTCGACTACGGACACCGAGCCATCCTGATCGGTTGTCTCGGCCTCCAGCCAGAACGAGAGCTCCTCGAGGTCGACACCCTCACCGCGCATGTCTCGCTCGGCCACGTCCCGCAACTCACGCAGGGTCGCGTCGATGTCGTTCTCGTCCGGCATCGCCTCGTAGGCGTGCACAAGATCGAGGCCCGACATCCCGAATGCGCTGAACACCGGGCTCAGCGGAAACGCGTAGGCCCGCGCGACGCCGAGACGCTCGGCGATCCGGTGCGCGAGTAGGCCTCCGTTGCCTCCGAATGCGAAGAGCGCGAAGGCTCCTATGGCAACATCTGCCCGGCCGATGAGCCGGAGGATGTTGCGGTTGATCTCTTCGACTGCCGACTCCACCACGCGGTGAGCGGCTGTGGCCACGTCCGCCCCGAGCGGATCGGCGATCTGCGAGCCGACCACATCACGGGCTCGCTGGAGGTCGAGACGCTTTCGGCCGCCGGAGAAATTCCCGGCGTCGAACACCCCCAGACAGCACAGCGCATCGGTAAGAGTGGCTTTGTCTCCGCCGAGTCCGAACGAAGCCGGGCCCGGCACGCCACCCATGCTGTCCGGCCCGACCACGACAGCGCCTTCGGCGAAAGTGGCAACCGATCCCCCACCGATCCCGACCGAGACGACGTCCACGGTGGGCAACGAGACCTCGACTCCTTCGATCCGGGGCCGGACCGTCTTGGGCACCACGAAGTCGTTGAGCACGGTGATGTCGCTGCTGGTTCCACCGATATCCACCGCCACCACGTGAGAGAGATCGAGCGATCGTGCGAGAGTCCGGGCGGCTGCGACTCCGGCAGCAGGCCCGGATCCCCACGTTCGAATAGCCGTCGTCTTCGCAACCCGCGACGTGTCGTTGTCGGCATTGGCGCTCAGCAGTGGATTTCGGTAGCCAAGCTGTTTCAGCTGGTCTTCCAGCTGGTAAAGGAACCGAGACATGACCGGATGGACGTACGCGTTGAGTACGGCCGTATGTACTCGAATCGCAGGATCTGACGCGAGCGTGACCGACGATGATCGAAGAACTGGGACGGCACCGAGATAGTGGCGTGGATAGTCGCGGGCGATCAGATCGCGCATTGCCGATTCACGGACGCCAAGCTTCGGGCCGCTTAGCGCGATGACGATGACTCGGGCACCTCGTTCGAGAAGCCTGCGGACGGCGGCGTCGATCATCTCTACGTCGAAGTCGCTCTGCTCCTCCGGCACCAGCTCTACCAGCGCCGGGTCGAGCGGCATCTGCGGCGACAATCGGCTGGCGTGCGCTTTGTGCAGGTCCACACCCATGAGGACACTGACCCGCGCACCATTGCGATTAATAAGAGCGTTGGTGCAGACGGTTGTCGACAGACGGATGATATCCGTTTCGAACAGCAAGTCTCCCAGCGTGATACCCAAGCTCGTGGCAGCCGACTGGATACATTCGAGGACTCCGACCGCAAAATTGTGCGGAGTCGTGTCCGTCTTCACCCGGATCGAGCCTCGCGGTCCAACGACATAGCCGTCCGTGAAAGTCCCGCCGGTGTCGATGTCGATGGTGTATCGCGGCTCGTCGTCGACGGAATCGCCTGCCGTCGCCGACCCGGGTGCCCGCGCCGAGCCCAACGCAGCGGAGGTATGGGACATCTTCTCTCGCCTTCTGCAAGGGTCGTACTTGCGTCGAGTAGCTACGCTAACAGCACGTTCGCACGCAGGCATAGGTCCAACCTGGATGAGGATCGGTGGATCAAGTTGGCTAGATTGGACAACGTTGAAGACAGCGAGCCCACCCAGGGTTCACCCAGGGCTGGCGTGGACGTCCCGACGGCCGGGACCGACTACGTCTCCAGCCGCCACCTCGCCGCGCTCTCGGAGATCAGCCAGGTGCTGGTGACGACGCTCGGGTTCGAGGACGCAATCGATCACGTGATCGCCACCGTGGCCCGGACGCTCTCGATAGAATCCGGTGGAATCCTCCTGGTCGACCGCACGACAGAAGAGCTGGTGCTGCAGTCTCCTGCATTTGGCAGGATGAACGATCTGAACGCCGGACCAACACGAATCTCACTGGCCAGCCGCAGCAACTCAGTTGCAGTATTTAAATCGGGTAGACCATATCTGAGCAATGACGCTCGCAATGATCCAGCGATATTGCAGAGCTTTGTCGATGCCTACAATACCCGAAATATTCTGACCGTCCCCCTTCAAATAGCCGGGAGGTCCATCGGGGTGTTCCATGCCGTCAACAAATTGACCGGTGAGTTCAGCAACGAAGATACCGAGTTCCTGTCACTGATCGCGCCACATCTCGCAATAATCGTGAGATCCTCGGAAATGATGCGTGCACTGCGGACACAGCACAGAGAGCTAGAGAGCGTCCTCGAGATCGAGAGCACTCTGTACGAGGCGTTCCTCGCGGAGAACGGCCTCTCTGGCCTCACGGAGACGCTCGCGACGTTGCTTCGAGCACCCGTGGCGCTGACCGACGAAGCGGGCCGAATCCTCACAGTTGCGGCAGGAGGCACAGTCATCGGCGACGGCACGCTCACCGCCCTGTGCCGTTCACTGTCCGCGACAATGGAGCGGGATCCGGCCCTAGCCGCAGGAGCGGATCACATCAGGTTGTCCTTGGCCCAGCCGGACGGAGTGGCAGAGGCAGTCGTCTTCCCGATCCTGGTTCGGGGCGATCGCCTCGGGTACCTGGCTGCGCTCGCGACGCAGGAGACCCTAGGCGAGATCCAGATTCGAGCCTTGAGACAGGCGGTCGCTCTTTTCGCAGTAGAGATCACGAAAGACAACGAGGTCTACGAGATCGAGAGACGGTTGCAGGTCGATGTCATGGACAATCTGTTCGGAACGACGTCTCAGCCTGAGGCGATGCGCTTGTTCCGACGGATCGCCCCAGACCTGCAGTTTCCGATCCGTGCAGGAGTTCTGAAGCTGCCCGAAACGGCATTGATCGACACTGGCAATGGTTATGCGAGCTATCAGGTCCGGCTGCACCGCGCTCTGCAGAGCGTCTTGACGAGCTCCTACGGAACTGCCGAGATAGTGCCCTATCGTGGGGGATTCGTGTTGCTGATCCCTTCGCCGCCCGCGCCGGATGCTGATCACGAGAGCGAACGTCTGGCCAAGGCACTCACTGCGCTTGATGAGTCCATGGGTGCCCAGCGGGCCTCCTACCAGGTCGGTATCGGAACGCCGGTGTCCGCGGCGACCCAAATCGTCAAGTCGTTCGAGGAGGCACTGGCCGTGGTCGCCATCGATGCCGAGCTTGGCGGAGATAACTCACCACTGCTCGTAGAGCAACTTGACCTATACTGGTTGTTTCTGTCCCCGACACGCGAACGGGACATGAATGACTACGTCGACCACGTATTGGGAAAGCTGATCACCTACGACCGAGGTCACGACACCGACTTGACCGGATTCCTTCAAGCCCTGGTCGCGGCCAACTTCAACGCGAGCAAGCTCGCGCGCTCCCTTCCGGTCCACCTGAACACGGCCAAGTATCGACGGCGTCGGATCGAGGAACTTCTCGAAATCAACCTCGACGACTCGAATGTCCGCTTCAGCGTTCATCTAGCCCTCAAACTTCTGGCCCTACACAATGCGCTCACGCGCCGCCTCGACGCAAGCCGACCCGGTCGTCGTTGAGCACACTCGCATGGGCGCCGGCCAAGAGAGGTCTGTGAAGTCTTCGTTGTAACTGATCTTGTAGGTTCCACTTCCGTCCGGCGACAGGCGGCCGTCGAAGGTGATGTCAAACGCGCCGAAGTCCAGGAACTGGGCGACGCCCTGGCGGGCGGCCCAGCTCGCGGCGCGGGTGACGAACTCCTTGTCGTACTCATAGACGCGGGCGATGTTCGGCACGCTCGCATCGAACGGCATCGCCGGCCTGCAGGCCAACCGACCACCGCTGCGACGGTGACCTAGCGGTAGTTTGTTGACCTCGGAACGGGTTGGCGGTATGCCAGGGAGTAGTGGCCTGACCTGCTGTGGGGTGCATGATGACGCAACGTGTGCCGTGTCCGGTGGCGCCGGGCCCGCTGGAGGATTACGCGGCCCGGTTTGATGACCTGTTTCATTCGCTGGCGCAGCGGCGGGGATTCCGGGAGTACCTGGCCGGTTTGCTGGCGCCGCGGGACCGGAACAAGACGCTGACGGCGCTGGCCGGGGCGGAGCCGTTGGCCGGGGCGCAGCATCCGGCGGTGCAGCGGCTGCAGTTCTTCTTGTCCGAGTCGCGGTGGGATCCCGAGCAGGTGAATACCCGCAGGCTGGAGCTGCTGGCCGCGGATCCGGCGACCGCGCCGCACGGCGGCGGGGTGCTGGTGATCGACGACAGCGGTGACCGCAAGGATGGCACCAAGACCGCGCATGTGGGGCATCAGTGGCTGGGCCGGTACGGCAAGACCGACAATGGCGTGGTCACCGTCACCACGCTGTGGGCCGATGAGCGGCTGTATTACCCGGTGCATGCGGTGCCCTATACGCCAGCCAGGCACTTCCCGAAGGGGAAGAACGATCCGGCGTTCCGCACCAAGCTGCAGATCGGTGCGAGCCTCGCGGTGCAGGCCAGGGCGGCGGGGTTCACATTCCGGGCGGTAGCCGCCGACAGTGCCTACGGCGACCAGGACGGGTTCCGCGGGGAGCTCGCCGACGCCGGGCTGCTGTACGTGATGGCCCTCAAGCCCCGCCGCGGCACCTGGGCCTACGGCCCGGACGCGCACACTCCCGTGGACGCAGCCCGCGCCCTGGCCTGGAACGGGGCCGCCGATCCGGGGGACTGGCGCCCGGTGGCCCGCACCTTCCGCGACGGGCATGCTGAGACCTGGCATGCCGCCGACGCGGAACTGGGCTGGTGGGGGCCAGACGGCGCCCGGCGCCTGGTGGTGGCCACCGCCGACCCGGCCACCTTGCCGCCCAAGGCCACCTGGTACCTGGTCACCAACCTGCCCCGCCCGGGCGGCCCGCGTGAGGCCGGCAGCCCGCACCCGGCCGCGGGCCTGGCCGAGATCGTGCGGATCTACGGGATCCGGCACTGGATTGAGCAAAGCTATAAACAGGTCAAAGACCAGCTCGGCTGGGCCGACTTCCAGGTCCGCTCCGACACCGCCATCCGCCGCCACCAGGCCCTGGTCAACTGCGCGTTCTGCTTCTGCTGGGACGCCTGGTTCCACGACCACCCCGCGCCACACGAGCCTGGAACACCGCGGACGGACCCCGGCCGCGGAGAGAGGGGGCCCACGCGCCGCCCCGCCGCCGGCACCGTCCTGGCCACAGGCATTACGCGCGATACGCGCCTGGCTTACCCCTTCGATCACGCTGCAGCGCTGGTGGCAGGCATGGTCGGACAGGCCCCCGCCCCTGCCACTGCAAGCCCTCATCGACTCGGTCGCAGCAGGCCACGGCCTGCACCTCTACAGCCCGAATTAACAAACTACCGCTAGTGTGCCGCGCCTGAAATACGCGCTCTAATTTATTATAATTTATCTATGTCACCCTTGGGCCGTCCCGCTGCCGAACTCGTGCTTACCGGTGCCGAACGCGAGGAGCTGGCGCGCTGGTCGCGCGGCGCGGTGCCGCAGGCACTGGCACTGCGGGCGCGGATCGTGCTGGCCTGCGCCGATGGCGGCACCGGCAGGCAGGCCGCCGCGGATCTAGGCGTGACCGAGGTGACGGCCGGCAAATGGCGCGGGCGCTTCGCCGGGCAGCGGCTGGCAGGCCTGGCCGACGGAGAGCGCGCGGGCCGGCCGAAGGCGGACCTCATCCTGAGCGATGCCGAGGAGGCGCAGCTCACGCGGTGGGCGCGCCGGGCGAAGTCGGCGCAGAGCCTGGCCATGCGGTCAAAGATCGTGCTCGCCTGCGCGCAGGGCGCGTCGAACAAGCAGGCCGCGGCGGATCTGGGGGTGACGGCGGGCACGGTGAACCGGTGGCGCGCCCGGTTCATCAGGGACCGCCTGGACGGGCTGACAGATGAGAAGCGGCCGGGCCGCCCGCCCTCGATCCTGCTGGACAAGGTCGAGAACGTGATCGTCGCGACACTGGAGCAGACCCCGGCGGACGCCACCCACTGGTCACGATCGTCGATGGCCAGGCGCAGCGGCCTGTCACCCTCGACGATCGGCCGGATCTGGCGGAAGTTCGACCTCAAGCCGCACCTGACCGACGGGTTCAAGCTCTCCTCCGACCCGCTGTTCGTGGACAAGGTCATCGATGTCGTCGGGCTCTACCACAACCCGCCAGATAAGGCGATCGTGCTGTGCGTCGACGAAAAGAGCCAGATCCAGGCCCTGGACCGGTCCAGGGCGGTGCTGCCCATGATGCCGGGGATGCCCGAGCGGCGCACCCACGACTATTACCGGCACGGCATCACCAGCCTGTTCGCCGCGTTCAACATCGACGACGGCACCGTCATCAGCTCCCTGCACCGCCGCCACCGCGCCGCCGAGTTCAGGAAATTCCTCATCAAGATCGACAAGATGGACCGTACCCGCTTCGGTGGACACCCGGCTTAGCTGCCCGATTCGTCGGGAGAGCGAGAAATGGGTTCGACACGCCGCTCATTTACGCCGGAGTACA
>Ga0208219_1000730_pt1 | contig 11615 bp, 11 predicted proteins | sample NGESurshal072012_7_FD_184469 | JGI IMG/M metagenome (GOLD analysis project Ga0208219, IMG submission 184469) | Arctic peat soil microbial communities from Barrow, Alaska - NGEE Surface sample 53-2 shallow-072012 (SPAdes) | ecosystem: Environmental > Terrestrial > Soil > Wetlands > Peat ...
GCAGGGTGGTGTTCGTAGGCGGCTACCCGACCACGGCCACCGGGAAGATCCGCCGGGTTGAGCTGCGCCGGATGGCTTCCACGGTGCTGGTCCCGGCTCCGCTGCCGGGGGAGAGCGGCTGATGCTCGACGGACGCCCGCTCATCGATGTGCACCTGCACCCGCCCCGGCTGCCCACCCTCAAGCCCTCGTGGCGGGAGTGGGCGCACGACTTCGGCGACCGCGCGGTACTGGACCGGGTCTACGACGCCGGGGGAACCATCGTGCCGGCCGAGTTCGCCGCGCTCCTGGCCGAGCAGGGCGTGGACATCGCGCTGATGCTGTGCGAGTACAGCCCCAAGGCCACCGGCATCCAGCCGATCGAGGACCTGCTCCCGGTGAGCGCGTACAGCCCGGACCGGCTCAAGATCATCGCTAACCTCAACCCCCACCTGCACTATCCGGTGGACGAGGAGCTCGAACGCCAGCTGGTCCTGGGCGCGGTAGCGCTGAAGATCCACCCGGTGCACGCGGGGGCCGCGGTCAACGACCGGGCGCTGTACCCGGCCTACGAGATCTGCCAGGCCGCCGGGATCCCGGTCGTGGTGCACTGCGGCACCAGCTCGTTCCCCGGGTCGTCCAACGCGCTGGCCGACCCGGTGCTGCTGGACGACGTGCTACGGGACTTCCGCCGCCTCGATGTCGTGCTCGCCCACGGCGGGCGGGGCTGGTGGTACGACGCGGCCGCGTTCCTGACGCTGTCCAACGAGCATGTCTGGATCGAGCTGTCCGGGCTGCCGCCGTCCCGGCTGCCGCAGTACTACGCCCAGCACAACTGGAACCGGCTCACCAGGAAGATGATCTTCGGCACGGACTGGCCGGGGGTGCCCGGGATCGCGAAGAACGCCCGCGCGGTCGCCGCGCTGTGCCCCGACGAGGAGACCGCCAGCCTGGTGCTGGCCGGCAACGCGCTGCGCGTCTACAACCTGAAGCTGCCCGCCTGACCGACGGAGGTCCTGATGACACATGCCCTGCAGAGCTACTCCGAAGGGCGCTGGCAGGACGGGACGGGTGAGCAGCGCCCGTTGCTGGACGCCGCCACGGGCGAGGTGGTGGCGCGATGACGCTGCACTGGGCCAAGGAAGACGACCCGCGCTGGGACGCCGCCAAACAGCGGCTGTTCGGGCCGGGCGAGCTGGCCGCCGTGGACCTCGACCCGCCCGCGCCCGGCGCGCCGGTCGCGGACGAGTGGTGGCAGGTCACCGGCGACGACGGGCAGATCGCCGGCTACGGCTGGCTGGACTCCGAATGGGGCGACGCCCAGATCACGTTCTGGGTGGACCCGGACCGGCGGGGCGAGGGCCTCGGCGACTTCATCCTGGACCACCTCGAGCAAGAGGCCGCGGCCCGCGGGCTGAACTACATCTACAACGTCGTCCCGGCCAGCCACCCGGACCCGGACTGGATCACCGGGTGGCTGACCCGCCGCGGGTTCGCCCCGGGCACCGGCGACCTGCGCCGCCAGGTCCGCAGCGCCCATCCGGCATCCGGCTAACCGCGAGGCCTCTACCGGCCGGGCCGCGGCGCTCCTGAACGAACCACGGCGGCCGGGCACGCGGCCGCGATTACTGGCCCAGCAGCCAGCGGCCGGGGGCGATGAACTCGCGGGCCTCGGCCGGCCCCCACGACCCCGGCACGTAGGGAACGACCTTGGGCGGGTTGGCCAGCAGCGGCGCGGCCGCCTCCCACACCGCGGCCAGGCCGTCCGGCCGGGTGAACAGCGACCGGTCGCCCAGCAGCACATCGTGGATCAGCCGGACGTAGGGCGGCAGCGGATCCGCGCCCTGCAGGTGAGACAGCGGGATCGAGGCGCGCGTGCTCTCGACCTGGAGCGACGGGCCGGGCTTCTTGGCCATCAGGGACAAGTCGATCTCGCCGCTGCCCGCCAGCGAGAACGACAGCACGTTGCTGTCCGGCGGCAGCTGGCCGGCCAGCGGCCCCGGCGGCTCCCGCAGGATCAGGCTGACCTGCTGCTCCGTAGCCGCCAGCCGCTTGCCGGTGCGCAGGTAGAACGGGACGCCGCGCCAGCGGTCGTTGTCGATCCACAGCCGCGCGGCCACGTACGTGTCCCGGCCGGAGTCGGCCGCCACGCCCGGCACGTCGCGGTACCCGTCGAACTGGCCCAATACCACCTCAGCCGGGTCGATTGGGCGGAAGCAGCTGATGACTTTCTCCCGGGCGGCCTGCAGGTCGAGCGGGCCCAGGCTGGCCGGCGGTTCCATGGCCACCTCGGCGGCCACCTGGAACAGGTGGGTGACCAGCATGTCCAGCACCGCGCCGGTGGCATCGTAAAATCCGGCCCGGTCGGTGATGCCCAGCTTCTCGGGCACGTCGATCTGCACGGACTCCACATACTCACGGCACCACATCGCGTCGAACAGACCGTTAGCGAATCGCAGGACGTGCAGGTCTTGGGTGGCCTCTTTGCCGAGGAAATGGTCGATCCGGTAGATCTGCTGCTCGTCGAGCACCGAGTGGACGACCCGGTCCAGCTCCCGGAAGCTCTGCTGCGAGGTGCCGAACGGCTTCTCGTAGACCGCGCGTGCGCCCTGGGCCAGCCGGTGCTCGCCGAGGGCCTTGGTCAGCTCCGTGAAGGCGACCGGGGGCACGGCCATGTAGTGGACCAGTTGCGGGTCGCCGCCGAGTGACGTGCGGGCCTTCCCTAGCATGTCCAGCAAGGTGCCGGGATCATCGGAGTTGAAGCCGCCGCCCGCGAACCATACCCGCTCGGCGAACGAGGCCCACTCGGCCCCCTCCGGCTTCGGGCCGAACTCGGTCAGCACGTCGTGGATGTGGCGGCGGAAGTCTTCGTGTGCGACGTTTCCGCGGCCGTTCCCGACCAGCAGCCACTGCTTGGGCAGCAGTCCCTCGGTGGCCAGGCGGTAGAACGCGGGCAGGACCAGGCGCTTGGCCAGGTCGCCGGTGGCGCCGAAGAGCACGAACACCGTCGGCCCCGGGTGGAGGCTGGCCGTACGGGGGCTGTTCTGGGGAGCAGGCTTCGCAGTGGGCATGCCCCTAATTTACGTGTCCGCGATGGCCAGCGGTGGCTGGCCGGCCGGCTTAGGAGTGCCCGCCGATCAGGCTGCCGATGCCGAACGTCACAGCGATCGCCAGGCCGCCCAGCAGCAACTGGCGCAGGCCGGAGCGCAGCGCCGGCCGGCCGGTCAGCCGGCCTACGACCATCCCGCCGGCGACCAGGGCCACCGCGGTAATCACCAGAGTCGCGGCCAGTTTGGGCAGGCCGAGCAGGTACGGCAGCAACGGCACCAGCGCGCCCAGGGAGAACGACAGGAGGGAGGCGGCGCCGGCCAGGATAGGAGAGGGCAGTTCGCCGGGATCGACGCCCAGTTCCTCGCGGGTGTGCACGCGCAGGGCCGTGCCCGGGTCCCGGGAGACCGCGGCGGCCATCCGGGCCGCGGTGTCCGCATCCGCCCCGTACTCGCGGAAGTAGCCGGCCAGCTCTTCCTGCTCGGCCAGGGGAAACAGGGCCAGCATCTTCTTTTCCAGGGCTACCTCGGCGTGCACCAGCTCGTTCTGGTTGGTGACCGAGATGTACTCCCCGGTGCCCATCGAGAACGCCCCGGCCACCAGCGCGGCCACGCCGGTCAGCACGATGGTGTGCGCGGACGCCCGCCCCCCGCCCAGCCCGGCGATCAGTGAGGCGTTGGTGACCAGCCCGTCCACCGCGCCGAACACGGTCGGCCGCAGCCAGCCGCCGGACACGTCGCGGTGCCCGTGCGACCATCCCGCGCTCAGCGCCGCCGTCCCGGTCGCCGAGGACGGCTTGTGAGTCTCCTCGTCAGCCACCGGTGCTGATCACCCCCGAGTGTCCGTCCGGTGCATGTCACGGTACTGCCGCGGCCTGGCCCTCCCGGGGGGGACGGGCGGATTACCGGACTCCGTATACTTCTGTTCCAGAAGTTATTGGCTCGCTGGCGGGCTGCCCCCCACCCCGCAGGAGCGTTCTCCCGATGGCCAGCGACTCTGCTGCCCCGGTCAGTTCCGCGGCCCAGGCCAGGCCGCCGTCCCGTTTGTCACGCACCAGGCGCCCCCGGTCCATCCCGTCCACCCGGCCGCCCGGGACCGGCCGGGTCCGCGTCCCGCCCCCGCTGATCAGCTACCGGCTCCCCTCCGGCCGCGGTGCCACCGAGCAGCCCAACGCCACCGGCGACGGTGAGGCCGCGCTTACCCCGCGGTTCTGGGCCATGGTCGTCCTGACCGGTGTGGCCGCCGGGCTGTTCGGGGATCTGATGATGCTGATCCTGTTCACCGTCCAGCACCTGGCGTTCGGGTACCACCGCGGAAGCCTGGAATCGGGGGCGGAGCACACGTCCGACCCCCGCCGCCTCGTGGTGCTGCTCATCGCCGGGGCGTTCGGCGGGATCTCCTGGTTCCTGCTGCGCCGGTACACCCGGGGCGAGAAGTCCGAACTCGACGATGTGGTGTGGGGCGACGGGTCCCGGCTGTCCTTCCGCCGGTCACTCGGCACATCGGTCATCTCCGAGATCGTCATCGGGATGGGCGCGTCGATCGGCCGGGAGGCCGCGCCCAAGCTCATGGGCGGGGCCTCCGCGGGCATCCTGGCCGGGTGGGCCCGGCTGACCCCGGCCCAGCGGCGGCTGCTGATGGCCTGCGGCGGGGGAGCGGGGCTGGCCGCCGTGTACAACGTGCCGCTGGGCGGCGCGCTGTTCACCGCCGAGGTCCTGATGGGCAGCATCAGCCTGCCGGTCGTCCTCCCGGCGCTGGCCTGCTCCGGGATCGCCACGGTGACCGCGTGGCTCTACCTGCCCAGTCGTGCGACCTACCTGGACGTGCCGGGCTACCACGTCACGCTCCCCCTGCTGACCTGGGCGCTGCTCGCCGGGCCACTGATCGGGCTGGTCGCGTCCGGTTATATCCGGCTGATCGGCTGGGTCTCCCATCACCAGGCCAGCGGCCGGCTGGCGCTGATCGCTCCCGTGGCGGCTTTCGGGATTCTCGCGCTCATCGGGTTCGCCTACCCGCAGTTGTTCGGCAACGGGAAGGACATGGCGCACGACGCATTCCTGGGGTCGGACAGCCTGGTCCTGCTGCTTGCCCTGTTCGCGCTGAAGCCTCTGGTCACGGCGCTGTGCCTGGGCAGCGGCGCCTCCGGGGGCCTGTTCACGCCGACCCTGAGTACCGGGGCGGTGCTGGGCGGAGCGGCCGGGATCGCGTGGAGCCTGGCCTGGCCCGGCTCCCCGGCGGGGGCGTACGCGCTGGTCGGCGCGGCGGCCATGCTGGGCGCGGCCATGCAGGCGCCCCTGGCGGGCCTGGCGCTGATCATGGAGCTCACCCACGGAGGCTTCGCGATCATGATCCCGTTGATCCTGGCCACGGTCACCGCCACCGTGGTCGCCCGGCACATCGACGGGTACTCGATCTACTCCGCACGGCTGCGAGCCCGCCCGCTGCCGTGATCCGCGGCGGGCGGGAGCAGGCCGGTCAGGATGCGGGTCATGGCCCGGTCAAACAGCGGTTCCTGCGGGGCCTCGTCTGCCGGTACCCCGGCCTGGCCGTCCCGAGGGAGAGGCTGGTCCGCCAGCGCGGCCGCCAGATGCGGATGCTGGCCGGCCGCGGCGATCCGCAGCAGGTACCCGGCCAGCGAGCCCTGCCATTGGGCGGTGTCCTGCCCGGCCTGCTGCTGGGCGAGCTCGGTCTGCGCGAACAGCCGCACGGCACCGGAGAACAGGCCGATGGTCTCCAGCTTGGCTGGCCCGGTCAGGTCCACGCTGGCCAGCGCGGCCAGCACGTGCTCGATGAAGGCGACCGCGTTCGGCCCGGGCAGGTTCCCGGTGCCCGGCACGTCGAGCAGCCAGGGATGCCGCTGGTAGAGGGCCCGGCCCTGCTGGGCGAGCCGGAGCAGGTCGGTGACCGCCTGCCTGGTTGGTGGCGCGTAGGAGAATTCCCCGTAGACCTGATCAGCCATGAGTTCCACAAGCTCATCCCGGGTGGCCACGTAGCGGTAGAGCGAGGCGGGCGCGGTCCCCACGACCGCCGCGGCCGAGCGCATGGTCACCGCGCCGAGACCGTTGGTGTCGGCCAGCCTGATGCCCGCGGCCGCGATCTCCGCGCGGCTGTGCACCGGCGACGGCCCGCGGGCCGAGCGCTCCGGGCGGATCCAGATGCTCGGAGCACGGCCGCCGGTCTTCGGGTCCTCGCTCATTGCGAACACTGTATTCAGTAAGTTAGGCTCCTTGCTATAGCGAACATTGATCGCAGTTCTCCGGCCGTGACCGGGCCGGGCAGTGATCGAAGCGCGACGGTGATCGACGAGCAGAGTGACCGACGAGCAGATCGACCGAGGAGCGGGATGGCCGGGGAGCAGGACGCAGAGATGGCAGGAGCAGCCGGACCTGGCCAGTGGGCCAGCGCGTGGACGCCGACGCAGTACGCCCGCAACGGCGAGGTCACGATCGCCTACGACCAGCTGGCCGGCTCGCAAGGTGAGCCACTGCTGCTCGTCATGGGGCTTGCCGTGTCCCGCTTCTGGTGGCCGGCCGGGCTGGCCCAGGCGTTCGCCGATCAGGGATTCGCGGTGGCCCGCTACGACCAGCGGGATGCGGGGCAGTCGACCCGGATGCCCGATACCGGCGGCAACAACCCGTTCGCGGCGGTGACCCGCAAGCGCGGCGCCTACTCGTCCGAGGACATGACCGACGACGCGATCGCCGTGCTGGACGCGCTCGGCTGGGAGCGGGCGCATATCTTCGGCGCCTCGCTCGGCGGGATCATCGCCCAGCGCATCGCGCTCCGCCATCCCGGCCGCGTGCTCAGCGTCACCTCGGCCATGGGCATGCCCAGCGACGCGGTCGGCATCAAGGGCGGACGGTACGTGCGCTTCGGGCTGCTGGCCAAGCTGTCCCGGGCCAAGTTCCCCGAGGGCCGGGAGGGCGACATCGCACTCTCGCTCATGCTCGCCCGCGAGGTAGCCTCCCCGGCCTACCCTTTCGACGAGAACGCCGCCCGGGAGTGGATAGAACGGGAGGTCGACAGCGGCCCCCGCGACACCAAGGCGCAGAGCAGGCAGGTCGGCGCCCCCTGGCACGGCCCGAAGCTCCGCGAGCTGCACAAGCCCGTCCTGGTCCTGCACGGCGACCAGGACCCGATCCTGCGCGTCAGCGCCGGCCGGGCCACCGCGAAGGCTATTGACGGCGCCCGCCTGGTGATCCTGCCGGGAGTCGGCCACGACCTCCCCGCGCCGCTCTGGCCTGACATCGCCCGTGAGGTCCGCCAGCTCGCCGACCAGGCGCACGCCCCCTCAGCCTGAACGTCTCCCCTAACGGTCTGACCGGCACCAGGTGGCGGCCTGGGAACCTGTGCCTGGTGGCCGGCGTGGCACGCTGCCGGTGGTCCGGCCGTTGCGACCGGCCCTGGCCAGCCGGCTGACTGGTGCCGGTGCCGACGTCAGGAGCTCGTGAGGATGACCAGTTGCTGGGTCGCACGGGTCATCGCGACGTAGCGGTCGACCGCTCCTTCGATACCCCTGCCGAACGCCTCTGGGTCGATGAGGATGACCAGGTCGAACTCGAGCCCCTTCGACAGCTCCGGGGTCAGCGACCGGACGCGGGACGTCGCCCGGAACGTGGGATCGCCGATGACGCAGGCGATCCCGTCAGCATGCGCGGCGAGCCAGGTGCCGAGGATCGAGTCCAGATCCGAAGCGGATCCGTGTACGACGGGGACGCCGTTGCTGCGGATGGAAGTCGGCACGTTGGCGTCCGGGAGCACGGCCCGGATGACCGGCTCGGCTTCCGCCATCACTTCTTGCGGCGTCCGGTAGTTGATGCTGAGGGTGGCCAGGCTGATCCGGTCGAACCCGATCCGCTCGAGCCGTTCCTGCCACGACTCCGTGAACCCGTGCCGGGCCTGGGCACGGTCCCCGACGATGGTGAAGCTCCGGGACGGGCAGCGCAGCAGCAGCATCTGCCACTCCGCGTCGGTCAGTTCCTGCGCCTCGTCCACGACGACGTGCGCGAATGGGCCGGCCAGCAGGTCCGGGTCGGTGCCGGGCAGTGCGGCCTCATTGACCAGGACGTCGTGGAAGTCCTCGCCGCGCAGCATCGTCACCAGGCCTACGCCGTATTCGTCGTCGGCGGCCTCAATCAGGTTGTCGACGACCCGGGTCATCTGCTCGCGTTCGGCGGCGACAGTGGCCTCATGCCGGCGCTTACGCCGGGACGCCTCTGGGTCGCCGAGCCGCTGCCGCGCCGCGTCCAGGAGCGGCAGGTCGGACACCGTCCAGGCCTGGGCGTCCCCGCGCTGCAGCTTCGCAGTGTCATCGGGGCTGAGCCAGGGAGCACACAGCCGCAGGTAGGCGGGTACCGACCACAGGTCTCCGACGAGGTCAGTCGCTTCGATCAGCGGCCACGCGCGGTTGAGGGCCGTGCGCAGCTCCCTGTTCTGCAGCAGCGACCTGCGGAGCAGGTCAGCCGGGGCGTCCCCGTCGTGGGAGTCCACGAGGATCGTGAGCAGCGCCTCCCAGATCTCCTCGCGCGCCTCGTTGTGCGGAGTACCGGGGGCCGGTGCGCCGAACGCCTCGGCCCAGTCGCCGGTGCTCAGCCTGATGTCGGACCAGTGGGTCTGGACCGTCATCGGTTTGGTGGGCGGGTTCTCGTAGAACCGGACGGCCGGCTCGATCGCCTTCACCAGGTCCGCGGATGACTTCAGGCGGGCCACCTCCGGGTCAGTCTCGATCGCTGCTGCGGCTCCCTCGGGGACGAGGTCCCGCAGGGTGGCTGTCTGCACGCCCTCCTCACCGAGGCTGGGCAGAACGTCGGAGACGTAGGCCAGGTAGGGCTGGTGCGGACCGACAAACAGCACGCCGCCCCGGCGGTGGCCGAGGCGCGGATCGGAGTAGAGGAGGTAGGCGGAGCGGTGCAGGGCGACGACGGTCTTCCCCGTACCCGGACCGCCGTCGACGACGAGAGCGCCGCGGGATCCCGCGCGGATGATGGCGTCCTGGTCGGCCGCGATGGTGCCGAGCACGTCTCGCATCTTCGCCGACCGGGCGCCGCCCAGGCTGGCGATGAAGGCGGACTGGTCGTCGAGCGCGGCGTGCCCGTCCAGCCCGTCCTGGGTGAACACCTCGTCCCAGTAGTCGCCGATCCGGCCGCGGGTCCAGCGATACCTGCGGCGGCTGGCCAGGCCCATCGGGTTGGCGTGGGTCGCTCCGAAGAACGGCTCAGCCGCGGGGGAGCGCCAGTCGACCAGCAGCCGGCGACCCGTGCTGTCCGTGAGGCCGACCCGTCCGATGTACACGGGCTCGGGGTTGTCCAGGCTGACGATGCGTCCCAGGCACAGGTCCAGGCCGAAGCGGCTCAGGACGCGCAGGCGAGCGGTCAGCCGGTGGATCTCCATGTCCCGGTCCATCGCCTCCTGGCCGATGCCGCCGGGCGCCTTGCGCGCGGCATCGAGGCGGTCGGACAGCTGGGCGAGCGACTGCTCGAGGCGCTCCGCGATGGCCGCGAAGTGCTGTTCGTCGCCGGCGATCAGCGCCGGGCCGGCCTTGTGGGTGAGGCGCTCGGGAAGGTCAAACGCGCTGGTAGCCAGTGAGTTCATGTCGCGACTCCCATGTCCGTCGGTGCTGGCCTCGGCTGGCCATTCTGCGGCATGACCCGGGTCTTGCGGCAAGCCCCCCGGTGCGCTATAGATTGAAAGTGGAGGGGAGTGAGTGCCCCTCTTGTGCGTTTATCGTCCGGGCCTCTCGCCGACGAGCATCATCAGGGTGTCGGTGAGTTCGCTGATGGCGTCGTCCAGGGCCGGCCCGGTGAGGCTGGCGCACCACAGCGGCGCCTGGGACATCGCGGCGTGCATGCACTGCAGTACCGGGTTGACGGCCGTGACGGTGAACTCACCGGACGCGACGCCCTCCTCGATGACCCGGCGGAAGAGCTGGTCGTGGCGCCGCCGCAGGTCCTTGATCCTCACCTGCTGGGCCGCGGGCCAGTCGCGCGGCTCCAGGAACAGGCGCAGCGCGGCCGGGTACTCGCGGACGGCGATGGCGATGTGCTCTCGGATCAGTGCGTGCAGGCGGCGGCCTGGCCGTCCCTCATGAGCGGCCGGAAGGCGGTCCAGGCGCGCGGTCCATTCGTTCCCCAGGGCCTCGATGGCCGCCGTGACCAGCTCGTCCTTGCTGGCGAAGTAGTAGTAGAGCGACCCCTTGGTGACGTCGAGCTGGTCGGCGACATCCTCCAGGCTGACCGCGTCGTACCCCTGTTCGCCGAGCAGTTCGGCGGCCGCGGTCAGGATTTCGGCGATCCGCCGTCCGCGCTTGCGTTCCAGCCGGCCCGAGGCAGGCCGCGCCGGACCGTTGTCCACTGCCCGCTGCGCACTCATCCACTAATTCTAACCGTCGAGTATTACTTTGAATAGCCCACCAACTATTGACTTGTAAGTCAGCTATTGGCATGGTCTGTAAGGAACGGCGAGACCACGACCAAGGAGCCAGTAACGATGGCGCAGCAGTACGAGGACATCAGGTACGAGATCGACGGCCACACCGCGGTGATCACGATCAGCCGGCCGGAGCGCTACAACGCCTTCCGCGGCAAGACCGTCGAGGAGCTGATCGGCGCGTTCCGGTCGGCGTGGGCGGACAAGGGTGTCCAGGCGCTGATCCTGACCGGCACGGGAGACAAGGCGTTCTGCACCGGCGGGGACGTGAAGCAGCGTGCCGAGACCGGTGACTACGGCCCGACCGAGAGCGGCATGTTCGAGATCGGCTACCTGCACCGGCTGATCCGCGATGTCCCCAAGCCGGTCATCGCCGCGGTGAACGGGCTCGCGGTCGGCGGCGGCCACGTGCTGCATGTGCTCTGCGACCTGTCCATCGCCGCCGAGACCGCCCGGTTCGGCCAGGCCGGCCCGCGCGTCGGCTCGTTTGACGCCGGCTTCGGCTCGGCCTACCTGGCCCGGGTCGTGGGGGAGAAGCGGGCGCGGGAGATGTGGTACCTGTGCCGGCTGTACGACGCGGCCACCGCGGAGCGCTGGGGCCTGGTCAACGCGGTGGTGCCAGGGGATCAGCTGCTGGCCGAGGCCAAGGCCTGGGCCGCCGATATCGCCGACAAGAGCCCGACCGCCATCCGGTTCCTCAAGCAGTCGTTCAACGCCGACACCGACCATCAGGCCGGCCTGTCTAACCTGGCCATGTCCGGGCTCGACCTGTTCACCGCATCCCCGGAGGGGATGGAAGGCGCCGCGGCGTTCGCCGAGAAGCGCAAGCCCGACTTCGCCAGCCACGTCATCTCCCACTAACGGGGCCGGCCGTGGATTTCGAGCTCACCGGCGCCCAGCGTGAGTACCGCGACCGGGCCCGCGTGATTGCGCAGGACCAGCTGCTGCCTGGCTACCAGGCCCGCGAGCGCGACGGGCGGATCGAGCCGGAGCTGCGCCGCGAGCTCGGCCGGCTCGGCCTGATCGCGCCGGAGCTCCCGGCCGAGCTGGGCGGCCAGGGCGCGGACCGGCTGACCACCGGCGTTATCACGGAGGAGATCGGCCGCGGCGACATCAACGTCGCCTACCTGCAGGTCGTCGGAATCGGGCTGACCGAGCCGCACG
>Ga0208219_1000734_pt1 | contig 11582 bp, 9 predicted proteins | sample NGESurshal072012_7_FD_184469 | JGI IMG/M metagenome (GOLD analysis project Ga0208219, IMG submission 184469) | Arctic peat soil microbial communities from Barrow, Alaska - NGEE Surface sample 53-2 shallow-072012 (SPAdes) | ecosystem: Environmental > Terrestrial > Soil > Wetlands > Peat ...
GGCGCGCACGTCGAGCTGCTTGCCGTCGCCGAGCAAAAAATAGCCGTCCTGCATGTGCAGGTCGGAATGGCAGACGCCGCAGCGCGCGATACGGACCAGAACTTCGGTGCCGGTCGGCTGGGGGACGTCGACCACCGTTTCGCACAGCGGCGTGCCATAGGCGGTGAGGGATTGGCGGTGCATCTGCATGGCCGGCGAACTTTACACGCGGCTTTTCGTCTGCCCAGCGAAAATATTGGCGAGCCGCACGAACCCTTCGACCGGGATTTCCTCCGCCCGCGCGGTCGGTTCAATGGCGGCTTCGGCGAGCAGCGCGTTGGTATCTAGGCCGAGAGTTTTGAGGCTCTGGCGCAGCATTTTGCGGCGCTGCCCGAACGCCGCTGCGGTCAGTTTTTGCAAGGCGCCGGCGTCGCAGCCGAGCGGCCGCTCTCGCGGAATCAGCCGCACCACCGAGGACGTCACCTTGGGCGGCGGCACGAAGGCCGACGGCGCCACGTCGAACAGCATCTTGGTCTCGCAGCGCCAGTTCGCCAGCACTGACAACCGGCCATAGGTTTTGCTGCCGGGCGCGGCGACGATGCGCAGCGCCACCTCGCGCTGGAACATCAGCACCAGCGCGTCATACCAAGGCGGCCACGGCTCGGTCAGCCAGCCGATCAGCAGCGCGGTCGCGATATTGTAGGGCAGGTTGGCAATCACGCGGGCGCGCTCGCCGTTGAGATGGCCCCGCGCGTCGAATTCCAGCGCGTCGCCGGGCACGATCTCGATCCGGCCGGGATAGCGCGCCGCGATCTCGTCCAGCGCGGCAATTGCGCGGTCGTCGCGCTCGATCGCGATGACGCGCCGCGCGCCTTCCGCCAGCAGCGCGCGCGTCAGACCGCCCGGGCCGGGGCCAACTTCGACCACGGTCGCGCCTTGCAGGGCGCCGCCGGCGCGGGCGATGCGCGCGGTCAGATTGAGATCGAGCAGGAAGTTCTGGCCGAGCGATTTCTTGGCGGACAAGCCATGCCGGTGGATCACGTCGCGCAGCGGCGGCAGGTCGTCGATCTGGCTCATATTGATTGGCGCATGATCTGATCCGAAAACCGGTTTCCACTTTTCGGGATCATGCGCTACTTCGCGCTGGCGAGCGTCGGCGCGGTCGTGGCTAGCCGCGCCGCCAGTTGCAGCGCCGCCACCAGACTGGACGGATCGGCGCGGCCGGTGCCGGCGATGTCGAAGGCGGTGCCGTGGTCGGGCGAGGTGCGCACGAACGGCAGGCCGAGCGTCACGTTCACCGCGCGATCGAAGGCCAGCGTCTTGATCGGGATCAGCGCCTGGTCGTGATACATGCAGAGCGCGACGTCGTAGCCCGCGCGCGCGCGCTCGTGGAACAGCGTGTCGGCCGGCAACGGCCCAATGGCGTCGATGCCCTCCGCACGCAGTTGCGCGACCGCCGGCGCCACGATTGTCGCGTCCTCCTCGCCGAGCGCGCCTTCCTCGCCGGCATGCGGATTGAGTCCGGCGACGGCGATGCGCGGGCGGGCGATGCCGAAGCGTGCGCTGAGATCGCGCGCGACGATGCGCCCGGTCTCGACGATGAGGTCGGTGGTCAGGCGCGACACCACGTCGCGCAGCGGCAGATGGATGGTCACCGGCACCACAGCGAGTTCCGCCGAGCACAGCATCATCACCGGATGCACCGGCTTGCCGGTGGCCTCGGCGGCGAGCTTGGCCAGGAATTCGGTATGGCCCGGCTCGGCAAAGCCGGACCGGTAGAGCACGTTTTTGGCGACCGGATTGGTGACGACCGCGGCAGCGCGGCCGACCAACACGTCGGCGACGGCGCGCCGGATCGAGGCGATGGCGGCCGGCGCGCTGCTGGCATCGGGCTTGCCGGGCGCGGCGGTGACGGCCATGCCAAGCGGGGCGACCGGCAAGGCGCGCTGGAAAGCGGCCGGTGCTTCCTCCGGCGCGACGATGACGAGCGGCACATCGAGGCCGAGAACGCGGGCGCGGCTGCGCAGAAAATCCGTTTCGCCAATGAAATAAAAGGGCGGCAGGTCGAGTTCGACCCGGCGCCGCCAGACCGCCAGAGTCAAATCGGGGCCGATGCCCGCCGCTTCGCCGAGCGTCAATGCGAGAGGAAGACCAAGGGCAGGGCTCATTTATTTTCTTTGTATTCGATCATCGCCTGTTTGCGGATCTCGTCGAGGAATCGCTTGGACTCGGCGTCAAATTTTTTGGCGAACAGTTGCTGGCGCACTTCGCGCTTTAGCGGAGAATCGGTCTTGCTCTCCTTCTTGTCGCACAATGCGAACATCTGCACGCCCTGTGCCGTCAGTTCCGGAGCGGTCAAATGGCCGATCTCGATGCTGCCCAGCATCTCGCGCAGTTGAGGTGCAAGATCGGCCGAGCTGCGCGACACCGGCTCGCGCACCGCGACGTCGCGCAGCGCGCGCGCAAACGCCAGTCCCTCGTTGCACGAGACGAAGCGGCTGCGCAGGTTTTCCGCTTCCCGGCGCTTGGCGTCCATGGTGGCAGGGTTCGAGCCCGGCGGGATCAGTACCATGACCGGATAGAGCGTGTAGGTGTAGCCGGCCACGTCGGCCTGGCTTTCGCTGCGGTCGCGCAACGCCCTGGCGACGTCGGCTTCCCCGATCTCGAGCGACGCGCTGAACTTGCCGCGCACCAGCTGGTTCCAGGTCAGTTCGGCGCGAATGCGCGCCTTGATCGTGTTCGGTGAAATGCCGGAGTGCCCGATGGCCTGAATGAACTGCTCCGTCGATATGTGCTGGGTCTTTGCCATATTGGCGAACGCCTGGTCGACCTCGGAATCGGGCACCTCGAAGTTGTAGCTCTTGGCCTTGGCGATCTTGATGCGGTCGTCGATCAGTTCCTGGATGACGTCCTGACGCGCGGGGGTCTTGTGGGTCGATGCCGCGATCAGCTTGCTGCGCTGGTCGATGTCGTAAGCCGTGATCGGCGATCCGTTGGCGACCACCACGACCTGCGCGAAGGCCGCGCCCGGCGTGACGACGGCCGCGGCCAAGGCGGCTCCCATCAGCCAACGGCAGAACGGACGAAGTTTCCCTTTAAATTTCGGCATCGCGATATCCATTGCAGCGGGCGCAGCCGGCGGTCGGATGCATCGTCGGCGGTTCGAATTAATGCGTCGTTGCGTTGGTCCCGACAGATTGGCTGACCGATGTGCCGCCGAGCGTACGCAGGCTCAGTTGCAGCATGATCGTATGCGTGAGCTGGGGTGATCCGGTCCCGTAGGTGTAATTGGTAACGTAATTTAGGCCCAAAATTAGGCAATCGTTGACGAAGGCGAGGCCGAGCGAATTCTGGGCGAATTTATTCGACTTGAGGTCATAGAGCGCAGTACCGCGCAGCACCCAATTGGCGTCGATCTTGACCGAGCCGGCGCCGAGCAGGCCCTCGCGCTGGTCGAGGAAGCCGATCTCGGGCTGGGCGGCATAGTCGCCATAGAGGAGGCTGGCGGTCCAACGGTCGAAATTGGCGCTGGCTTCGAGTTCGGTCCGCTTGACGGTAAAGGTGTCGTTGTCGAAGCGGAAGCGCGAAGAGAATTTATAGGTGCTGTTGGGTTGATAGGTCGCCCGCGCCACATAGTCGGAGCGGGTGGTGTCGAGACCGCTGTCGAGGCCCGTATTGGCGATGCCGGTCTGCGAGAAAGAATTGTCCCACAGGCTGTAGGACTGCCCGAACAGCGCGTTGAACGCGCCGCCGTGATTGAATTGCGCGGTATAGGTCAGCCCGTAATTGGCGCGCCCGCCGCCCTCGACCCGGTCCCAGCCGGAGAACTTGTCGACCTTGAACAGATTGGTGTCGTCGAAGATCAAGCTTTGCGCATCCTCGTTCGGCCATCTGCCGACCTGAGGTTCATTCGGCCGCACGATCACCTGGGCGATCGGCTCGATGGTCTGCGTGCCCCAGGACTGGACGTTGATAAAGGGATAGCGGTATTCCACGCCGACGGTCGGCATGCCGCGCACCAAATTGGTATCGCCGGTGGCGATGTAGTTGGACACGCCGGGATCGTTGGTGATCTGCATCGAGGCGGCGTCGGCGCGCACCGAAGCGAATGGCGTGAACTGTTGACCGAACGAATCGGTGAACGTACGGCGCCAGTGCGCCTGCGCCGAGAAGCGGCTGTAGGTGCCGGGAATGCCGCGCAGCAGGCAATTGGTGGACGTCGCGAACATGGGGTCGGCGGTGTTCGCACACGTGCCGGCATTGGCCGCGGTCTGGTTGATGGCGTCGAATTCGGCCTGCTCGCGCGTCAGGCTGGTGAAGTTGATGTTGTAACCGAGCTCGCCGCCCATAATCGGATGATCGAAGGTGTAATCGTAATCGAGCACCGGGTGGATGACCGGAATCTGCTTCTGCACGTCCGCCGTCGAAAAGCCGTAGTAGTACATCGAGCGGATGTCGAAATAGCTGCGGTTGCCTTTGCCGGAGAGATAGATTTGCGAAAGACCCGAATTGGCGGCGCCGCCGAGCGAGTCGACATAATGATAGCTGGATAGACGCGGATTGTAGTCCGTCAGGAACGTCTTGTCGGTGAGCAACACCCCGTCCCAGCCCCAGACCCATTTGTCGTTGATGGCGAAGCGGCCCTCGCTCTCCACGCTGCCGCGGAAATTGCGGTCGCCGGGGGCGTTGGGGAGACCGGCAAAGTAGGGGCGGTCGAGCTGGTAGATGCCGGCGGCGCGGATCGAGTAGGCGCCGTTGATCAGACGCTGGCGAAACTCGCCTTGCAGCAGCGGGCCCTGCTTGGTGGTGATCATCGGCGAGAAGGTGGCGTCATAGTCCGGCGCCAACGCCCAGTAATAGGGGACTTCGATCGACTGTCCGTAAATGGTGTTCGACGTGGCCGACGGCACCAGCACGCCGGACTTGCGTTTGACGGTCGGGTCGGGCGTCGAGAAGTAGGGCATCCAGGCGATCGGATGACCGAAGAATTCGAGGCGCGCGTCCTCGAAATAGATCATCTTCTCGCCCTGGTCGTGGATGATGCGCGCGGCTTTCACCTGCCACAGCGGCGGTTTTTTCGGATCGTCCTTGCACGGCAAGCAGGCGGTGTAGACGCCGCTGTGGAAGACGGTGGTGTTGCCGTTGGTGCGCTCGGCGCGGGCCGCCGCCATGCGCGTCTGATCCGGCGAATCCAGACGCAGCGAATCGACGAACCCGTCGCGATAGTTGTCGGACAGGTCCATGATCGTGCCATAGGTGACCTTGCCGTCCGCTTCGGTCAGCCGGACATTTCCCTCGGCGTGCAGGCGCTTGTTGGTCTGGTCGTAGACCACGCGGTCGGCTTCGAGCGTCGAGTTGCGATAATAGATCTGCACGCTGCCGACCGCGGAAACGCGGTGATTGGCGTAATCGTAATCGATCTCGTTCGCCTTCACGAGCATCTGCTGCTGGTCGCCGGCCTTTTCCCGCTCGATGGCGATCTGGGATTTCGGACGCGGCGGCGCGGTCTGCGGGAACGTGAAGACGTCTTGGGCAACAGCCGGCGCGCACGCAAACATGTCGCCGCAAGCCAGCACGGCGAGGGCGGCGATTATTCCCGCGATGCCACGGCGATGGGGCCGGGGCATGGATGGACGAGCGCGAAACAGCCCCCCCGCCATTACCCGTCCTCCTGGTACAACAACGCGATGAATCCCGTCAGGCCCCCGGCAAGCACAGGTAGCCACGCTGCTGCCGCAGGGTGCATCAGCTCGGCCTTCGTCATATCCTCGGTCACTTTCGATAAAACATAAAGCAGAAAGCCCGATGCCACGCCACTTAAAATCATCTTTTGCACCCCGCCAAAGCGGAAGAAACGTAGACTGACGGCGGCGGCAAGGAACACCATGGCCGCCAGCATAAAAGGCTGTGCCAGAAGCTTCTGGAATTGGAATCTATAGCCTGCGGCAACTAGGCCGGCATGTTCTGCGATGGTGATATATTTTGGTAGTTCCCAAAAGGGCACAGATTCCGGGGTCGCAAAGCTTTCGCGAGCTTGTTCCGGCGTCAGGCTAGACTTGAACTCATAGACCGGGTGTTTGGCCGGCAGAGTGTCCAGCTCGTTGACGCGGGCATCCAAGAGCCGCCAGACCCCCGGTTCCAGCGTGGCCGAGCGGGCCTCGATACGCTGCTTGAAATGGCCGCCATTGTCGAAAGCGAAGATCGTCACGCCGTTGAGAATGACGCCTTGGTCGCGGCTCGACTTGGCATTGATGATGGCATGGCCATCGCTGCTGCGCTGGCTGGTCCAGAATGGGCCGCCGCCGTGCAACTCGTCCGATTTGTTGCCGAAAATGATCGCCTCGTAGCGTTTCGACTGCTCCTGCATGATGGCCGAGAGCGGATTGTAGGCCGTGGTAGCAACGACGCCGAGCAGGAAGGCCACGGTCACGGCCGGCGAGATAAACTGCCACGCCGACACGCCGGCCGAACGCGCGACCACCAATTCCAGCCGCCGCGACAGGTTGAGATAACAGGCCATCGTGCCGATCAGTATGCAGAACGGCATGATCCGCTCGGCAATCTGCGGGACGCGGTAAAACGACGCCTTCGCCACCAGGATCGCCGAGACGTGCGGCATGTCGGTGGCGCGGCGCATCGTTTCGATATAGTCGACCAGCGCGACCAGCGCGAAGATGCCGCCGAACACGAGCAGCACCGCGCCAAGGAAGCGCTTGCCGAAATAAAGCCCGAGTGTTCCGCCGATCATCCGCATGATGAGCTCATTGCGTCGCAACGCGCCGGGTCACGCGCTCGGCAAGGGCTGCCAGCCATTTGTCGAGGAATGCCGGCGGTTCGATGATCAGGCCACAGTGGATCACGAACAGACCGCCGCCGAATGCGAGCGCGAGCCCGATATATTGCAGCGACAGCATCCACGGCATGGTGGCGCCGAACACGGTGGAGACAAAACCGGCGAGCCGCAGCAACGCCACGCCGCCAACGGCGCCGAGCATCGAAACGGTGCGGCTTTGCCGGTTGGTGCGCGGCGCGCCCAAATAGGCGTACGCGATCACCGCAAAAGCGATCGGATAAATCGGCGCGATCAGCCGGTCGTGCATCTCGGCGCGGAACTCATTCGGCTGTTCGAGATAGATCGGATCCTTCGGATCGGGAAACAGCAACTGCCACAAATAGCGCTGACGGACCGAATATTTCACGGCCTGTTGGCCGTGGACCAAGGTCGAGAGATCGAAGGCGTAGCGGTCGAACACCACCATCGTCGGATCGGGCTGTTTGGCCTGAAAACGCTGCACCATGCCCTGTTGCAGGACCAAAAAAGTGCCGTTGGCGTTGTCGAGCAATTCGCCGCTGTCGGCGATGATGGTGACGCGCTGCGCCGGATCGCGCTGGTCGTCGAGGAAAATGCCGGCCAGCTGGCCGTTGCTGCGCCGCTCGCGGATGCGCATGACGACGCCGCTTTCGATCGGCACGAAGCGGCCGGGCTGTACCAGATTGGTCACCACGTCGGCGCTCACCTCGGTGAGCATGTCGGTCAGCATGCGCAGACCCTTGGGCGCGAAATAGGCGCTGATCACCAGCACGCCGATCGATACCACGACCGCCACCGACAGGAAGGCGCGGAACAAAATCCACGGCGACATGCCGGCTGCATTCATCACGATGATTTCGCTGTCGGTGGACATCTTGTTGAGGACGTGCGCGATCGCGATCAGCAGCGCGATCGGCGCGATTACCAAGACCAGCAGCGGGATGATCATTCCGGTGATAAAGACGAATACCAGGATCGACTGGCCCTGGCTTGTCACCAGATCGATGTCGTGCAGCGCCTGCGTCACCCAGATCACCGCGGTCAGGCTGACCAAAATGACCAGGAACGCAACGAACGTCGTGCGGAAGATATATCGGCCGATCGACCCCATCCGACGCGTCGCCCCCCAGGTTTCAGCATGCGTCGCCCGCCGTCCAAATATCCACCCGGACGTGACGCGTTAACCAGCCTAGTCCCACCCCTATCGAGACTATCTTGATCCATCGACAAAGTGGCCGGTCAAAGGCAAAGCCGTTGAACATGCACAACAAAAAGTAAAACCGCCGGCCCATACAAGGCCGACCGGGCGGCCGAATCCGGCCCCTAAAAGCCACCTCGGCGGGGGACGGACCGATACCCAGTGATGAAAAGCCTGGATTCGGCCGATTTGGGGCTTTGCAGAGGGGTATCTGGCGAGCCATATGGGTTCACCCTCCGATGCCCCTGAATCAAGGAAAGCGCCGATGTCCGATGCCCTGAAGCTTGGGTTTGCCCCCTTCGCCGCCCCGGCCAAAATTGGCGTATCGGGCGTACTGTTCGTGTTCTGCGATGACGGGCTCAAATTCGGCCCCGCCACGGCCAAGGCGCTCGGGTCCGCCGCTGGTCTGGTGGCGCGCGCCGCCAAGGCCGAGCGCTTCACCGGCAAGAGCGGCTCGGCGCTCGAACTGGTCGTACCGGAGGGGCTGAAAGTTTCCCGGCTGGTGGTGATCGGCGCCGGTAATACCAAGGGCCTCGAACCGAAGGACCTGCTCAAACTCGGCGGACTTGCCATGGGCAAGCTGCCGCTGAGCACCAGCGAGGCGGTGGTGTTCGCCGAGTTGCCGGGCGGCGCGATGAAGGACGGGCAGGCCGCCGACCTGGCGCAAGGCATCGTGCTGCGCGCCTACGCCTTCGACCGCTACAAAACCAAGCGCAAGGACGACGAGAAACCGCCGGCCCGGCGCAGTGTGACGGTCGCGGTCGGCGACGTCGCGGCCGCGCGCAAGGCCTACGCGGCGCGCGAAGCGATCAGCGGCGGCGTGCTGATGGCGCGCGATCTCGTCAACGAGCCGGCCAATGTGCTCTATCCGGAAGAATTCGCCCGCCGCACGCTGGTGCTGAAAAAAGCCGGCGTCGCGGTCGAGGTGCTCGACCTCAAGGCGATGAAGAAGCTCGGTATGAACGCGCTGCTCGGCGTCGGCCAGGGTTCGGCGCGCGAGAGCCGCGTGGTGGTGATGCGCTGGAACGGCGGCAAGGCCGGGGAGGCGCCGGTCGCCTTCATCGGCAAGGGCGTCTGCTTCGACACCGGCGGCATTTCGATCAAGCCGGCGGCCTCGATGGAGGACATGAAGGGCGACATGGCGGGCGCGGCTTGCGTGGTCGGGCTGATGCAGGCGCTGGCGGCGCGCAAGGCGCGCGTCAACGCGGTCGGCCTGATCGGCCTCGTTGAGAACATGCCGGACGGCAATGCGCAGCGGCCGGGCGATATCGTGACCTCGATGTCCGGCCAGACCATCGAGATCATCAACACCGACGCCGAAGGACGTTTAGTGCTGGGCGACGTCATCTGGTACGCCGCCAAGCGTTTCAAGCCGAAATTCATGATCGATCTGGCGACGCTGACCGGCGCGATCATCGTCGCGCTCGGCCAGGAATATGCCGGCATGTTCTCCAACAACGACGAACTGAGCCATCGCCTGCATAAGGCCGGCGAGGCGACCGGCGAACTGGTCTGGCGCATGCCGCTCAACGCGGCCTACGACAAGATGATCGATTCCAAATTCGCCGACATGAAGAACACCGGCGGCTCGCGCTGGGGCGGCGCCATCACCGCCGCGCAATTCATCCAGCGCCACGTCGCCGACAAGACGCCGTGGGCGCATCTCGATATCGCCGGCACCGCCTTCGATTCACGCCAGACCGACATCAACCGCAGTTGGGGCTCGGGCTGGGGCGTGCGGCTGTTGGATCGGCTGGTGGCGGATTATTACGAGCGGTAATGCTGGCTGGGTCGAGACGACATGACCGAAATGCTTTTCTACCACCTGCAAGGCCAGAAGCTCGAAGGCGTGCTGCCGGGCTTGCTGGAGAAATCGCTCGAGCGTGGCTGGACGGTGATCGTGCAGGGCGCGTCGGAAGAGCGCCTAGAGGCGCTCGACGCGCATTTGTGGACCTACCGCGACGACGGTTTTCTGCCGCACGGTACCTGGCGCGAGGCGGACGCCGCTGCCCAGCCGGTGCTGCTCACCGTCAATGATGACAATCCGAACGGCGCTACGGTGCGCTTTCTGATCGACGGCGCGCCGGTGCCGGCCGACGCCGGGGCCTATCAGCGCATCGTGCTTGTGTTCAATGGCGAGGATGAAGACGCGGTCGCCGCCGCGCGCTCGCTTTGGAGCGAGGCCCGGGCCAAGGGCTTTGCGGTGACCTATTGGCAGCCGGACGTGCAGGGGCGCTGGTCGAAGAAGGCGTGAGGAGGCGAGGCCGCCTGGGTCAATGGCCTGTCGGCCAACGGCCTATCCGCCAGCGGCGTAGTTAATCCATTGACCGTTCTCGGCTTGTGGCCGCCATCGTGATGACGCAAAATACCTATTAAGGGACAAGCGGATAGATCGCCCCGGGGGACCTTCGTTTTGCGTCGTCGCGCCACTTTCAGGATCGCGTTTGTGTGTTGCGCCGGGTTCGCCCTCAGCGCGGCCGGTTGCACCAATCGCCTGCTTCCGGATACCAGCGATGGCGGCTTGTTTTCCAAGCCTATGAACGTCTTCGCCACGCCGAGTTGGGCAAGGGCCACCGGTGGAGACCAGAACGTGCCACTCAGTCCTCGCGGGCCGGTTGCGCCGGAGGACCTGGTCGGCGCCGACGGCCGCTGCAGCGCGCCGGTCGCGTCTGCCGCCCCTGAGGCGCCCGCAGCGCCGGCCCCGCCGCCCGAGCCGCCGGGCGACCGCCCGGTTGGCTCTATGGCCGGCGATCTCGCCAGTGCGCCGATGCCTGCCGCAACCCCGGCCTCGGCCAATCCAAACGCGGGCGCGCCCGAAGACAACGCCCTGAGGCTCGGCGGCATCGCGCTCGGCATGAGCGAATGCGATGTAGTGCGGCGCGCCGGGCTTCCCGGCAACGTCAACATCGGCGGCGGCGATAAAGGCGAACGCAGGGTCGTGCTGACTTATCTGAGCGGCACCTGGCCCGGCATCTACACTTTCGACGCCGGCCGGCTGAAAGTCGTCGACCGAGCGCCCGAGCCTGCGCCTTCCGCCAAGTCGCCGGTGAAAAAGAAAAAAGCCAAGAAGCCGGTCAAGCCGAAAACCGTCGCGCGCGAGACTGAGCGCCCCTACGTTCAGTGACGGCTTACGCCGTCTCCAGCGCCGTGCTGGCGGCGAGCCATTCCTCTTCGGCCTTGGCGATCGCCGCCACGACTTGCGCCCGCGTTTTCGAAAGCTCGGCGGCGCGCGCCGGATCGCTGGCAAATAGCGCGCCATCGGCGAGCGTGGCGTCGAGCTTCGAAAGCTGGCGCGTGAGCTGCGCGATCGCGACCTCGGCCTGCGAGATCCGCTTGCGCAGCGGCGCCGTCTCGGCGCGTTTGCCGGCGGCGGCGCGGCGCACCTCGCTCGGGTCGGAGCGCGGCGACGATTTCGAGCCGACGGAATTTCCCCGGTTGCCGTCGGCAAGCACCTGGCGGCGGTAATCGTCGAGGTCGCCTTCGAACGGCGCCACCCCGCCGCCTTGCACCAGCCACAGCCGGTCGGCGCAGGCTTCCAGGAGGTAGCGGTCGTGCGACACCAGGATCACCGCGCCGGGATAGTCGTTGATCGCC
>Ga0208219_1000737_pt1 | contig 11551 bp, 8 predicted proteins | sample NGESurshal072012_7_FD_184469 | JGI IMG/M metagenome (GOLD analysis project Ga0208219, IMG submission 184469) | Arctic peat soil microbial communities from Barrow, Alaska - NGEE Surface sample 53-2 shallow-072012 (SPAdes) | ecosystem: Environmental > Terrestrial > Soil > Wetlands > Peat ...
GGCAGGCCAGGACGGCTAGACCGGCAGGAGTTCCAGCTCTCCGGAGCTGACGTGGGCGGTCACCGTCCGCGACGCGCGGGCGGCCCGCGGGATGCCGATGCGGACATAGCCGCGGGCGACCTGGCTGCGGACGACGTAGCGCACGCGGGCCGGCAGCCAGAGCGTGGCCTGCGCCGAGGTCAGCGCGATGCTGACGTGCCGGGGCGGCAGGTCGAAGCTGGCGCTGAGGTGTCCGGAAACGATCGCGGCGGCCAGCGCCGGGGAGCGCAGGCCCGTCGCGCTGATGTCGACCCGGCCGGCCGTGATCCGCAACGGACCAGCCAGGCCGGACAATACGACGTGGCCAGCCGGCTGGCGCAAGACCATGGCCGTGCGTCCCGGCACGGCAAGCCGGTAGTTCTCGGTGCACGGGCTGGCCGCGGCGCACCGGTACCACAGCCGGAGTACGCCGGCCTGGTCCATCCGGGTCGTGACCACCGGAGCGTGGCCGGTCCAGCGCAACTGCCCGGTCAGTTCCACCTGGCCGGTACCCGTGCCGACGATGGTCAGCTGTCCCGGCACGCCCTGGAGGTCGACGGTGTTGACGGCCGGGGCGGTGAGCGAGACCGTGCGGCTCGTCCAGGCCTGGCGGCCCTGCAACGGCCGTCCGGAGCCCGCCGTGGCCGCAAGCGCGCCCGAGACCACGACGAAGGCGGCCGTGGCCGCCACGAGGACCGCGATGCGCCGCCTGGCTCGCCCTGGCCTGGGCCCTGGCCTGGGCACCGCCCCGGCCGGGCCGGCGCTGACCTCGGTGCCGGTACCGCCGGGGTTCTCGCCGCCGGGGTTCTCACGGGCGGTCACGATCGGGACGGGCTGGGTCTCACGCTCGGGGCCTGCCGGCGCGAACGCGAGTCCGTGGCTGGTGACGTCGGCGGCGAGATCGGCGATCGTCGCGGCCGCCGGGTCGCCGTGCTGGGTGAAGCCGGCATTGGATTGTTCGCACCAGGCACAGGCCCACGGCTGGTCCCGCCCCTGGAGTGCGCCCACATGGTTGACCAGGCGGCAGGCCGAGCAGCGCCGCAGGAAGTACGAGCGCCGGCAGCCCGGGCAGTCCCAGTGCGTCAGGCCCCGGCTGGATGACTCGCTGGTGACCTTGCAATTCGGGCAGGGTACCGCCACGACTTCCGGGTCCATTCCCGCATGCTGGCACTCCCGCCGCCCGACAGTTCGGGACTGCGGCCGTCCGTTATCTATCCATAAGGTGTATTCGCGTCATGCCCGCGCCAGCAGCCTCCGCAGGCTGCCGGCGGCCGGCAGCTTCTGGTCCGGACCCATTTCGAGGGAATGGTACGGTTCCCGTGCCGGCCCCGGCGCATTCGGGCTGGACGATCGCGGCGGCGGCCGCGATCGTGCAGAACGGCTGGTTCGCGGTTCCGCTGCCGCCGTAGGAGCATCCCGAGTCGGCCTCACTGTTGACGTAGAGGTTCGCGCTAGCCGAGGCGGCCGCGGGGGCGGCCGCACGGGCCGAAGCCGGGACGCCGGGCATGATCAGCCCCGCCGCTATGCCGATACCCGCGACTGCCGTTATCCCGCGCATAGCTCCTCCACGTGCGAACGGCCCGTAACTGTCACGAATTATCCGCTGGCGATGGGGCAGACCGTCATCGTCGAGCCGGGGAACTACAGCAGCGTCACGATTTCCCGGTCCGGGACGCCGGGCGCGCCCATCACCTTCTTCGCCGCCACCAGCCCCGGCGGGCTAGCGAGGGTGGACTTCCCGCAGGCGGCCGGAAACGGTTTCCTCGTATCGGGCGCGCACGATGTCGTGATCAGCGGATTCGATACCTTTGCGGCGGCCGTTTCGGGGCGTTCCTGATTGAGAATTCCACGGACATCACTATTAACGGCGCCTCCGCCCACGGCGAACGGGGGACAGCGGCGGTCCGGGTCACCGGGACTTCGAGCAACGTCACCATCAGCCGGGTCACGGCCGTCGGATCGTAGACCGTGATGGCCTGGCTGGCGGTGAAGCCGGCGTCCGCCGCGATGAACGAGTAGTCGTTGGCCTGGGTCATGGTCGCGTAGCTGGCCTGATAGATGCGATTTTGCAGGCCGCCGCTGCCGTCCTCGGTGAACCAGTACCGGATCGTCAGGTTCGCGAGCGGGATGGCACTGGTGCCGTTATTGACCAGTTCGATCTGGTTGCTGATGGTGGAGGTGGTCGCACTGGCCGCCGAGGTCTCGTACTCGGCGGTGACCGTCGCGGGGCCGGAGCCGCCGGATCCGCCGGGCGCGCAGCTGTCATCGGCCGTGGTGGACGGCTGCTGCCCGTAGACGAGCTTCCCGCCCGCGTAGACCGGGATGTACGGATCGGGCGTGCTCGCGTAGCTGCCGGCCGCCAGCCCGGTGAAGCCCGGCGAGGCGGCGGAACTCCAGTAGTACTTGTAGTTCGGCCCGATCGCCGAGTTGATGCCGAACTCGAGGGCGCGCGACGGCGGCAGCCCGATCTGATCGCCCGACCAGTCGACGGTGACATAGTAGAGGCAGCTATCCGCGCCACCCCACTGGGTCGGGGCGCTGATCGACGTGGGCCGGCCGTCGATCTGGTCGGCCGCGTCGTAGTACACGGGCGTGCTGACGTCACTGATGGTCTGGCCCGCCGCGTAGATCGAGCTGATGTCGAAGTAGACCCGGGCGCTCAGGTCGCTCTCGAAGTGCGGCGGCTGGTCGGCCTCGTTGTTGATGCTGACGGTGAGCTGGGTGCCCTGGCCGGTGTCCTGGTTCAGGGCCGCGGTCGCGTAGTAGGGGGTGCCCGCCGGCTCGGCGGACGGGGTGAAGGCGGTCATGGCCTGGCTCTGCCCGTAGTACTGATAAAGGCCGGCCAGCGCTCCGACGAACGCGGCGTTGTAATCCACGGCCACCTCGTTGAGTACGTAGTCGGTGGTGAGGTCATCGGGCTGGTCCGTGGCGCTGGGGCCGCCGACCAGTGCACCCCACAGGATGTGCCGGTCGCTGAGCGGGTCGGTCTGGCTGTTGTCCAGCGAGCCCTGCGCGTCGCTCTGATGCGGGTGCGACGCGGCAGTCGCGGTGCCGCCCACCTCGGAGCCCACGCCCGGGGTGGTGCTGCCGAACCCGACGATGTAGGACCAGTCCGCCGGGTTGTCGCCCATGAGGTAGTTCATCTGGCCCATGGCCCAGTCGGAGAACAGCACGCTCTGCGGGTCGGTCGGGAAATTCTTGCGGTAGACCAGGGCCTCCAGCTGGGCGGCGGTGTCATAGCGGGCTGAGCCCCAGCTCGTCAGGTAGGAGAACCCGGCGGGGGTCGTCGGGATGAAGTTGGTGTCGCCGGGGCTGTCGTGCGGCACATGTGACCAGTACTGGACCTGCCACTTGTTGAAGTAGTGAATGGCGCTCTGGGTCGCCGCCGGGACGCTGGAGTTGCCCGCCACGATGGGGTCGAGCACCGAGAACACCCCGCCCCAGCGCGAGTCCCAGCTCATCACCCAGGTGTTCTGCCAGGTCGAGCCCGGCGCGGTGATGATGTTGGCGAGGTAACCGTTGTAGGTGCCGCTCGAGTTGGTCGAGATGATGTCGTTGATGTAGCTGAAGTCGCCGGTCGCGAGGTAGAGCCAGTCGGCCGCCCACGCTTCCTCGCTGACGTAGCCGCTGGAGTTGTAGAAGCCGCCGGAGTAACCGGTGCCCGGATTGGCGCGCGCGAACGCGTACAGGGCCTGGGCGTACCGCAGGCACTGCGCCGAGTAGCTCGCGTTGCTGCTCGCGGTCAGCAGGGACTCGACCGCCAGCGCCGCGGCCGCGCTGGCGGTCTGGTCAGCGGCGGGCGTCTGGGTCGTCGCGAGGTAGGCCGGGCGCGGGTACTGGGCCGGGCTCTGCAGCTCCGACGGGCCCCAGTAGTCGTGGTCGACCGATCCCTCGCCGACCTGATAGGCGAACGCGACCACCTGGCCCGCCGGGTTCAGGAACGTCGACCGGAGGAAGTAGTCGCTGAACCACTTCATCTCGTCCAGCCCGTGGGCCCAGGTGCCGGTGGCCTGGTAGGCCTGCGGGAATTCCTGCATGCCCCAGCCGAGCACCGAGGCCGCATACGACTGCGGCAGGCCGAACTTGACGTGGTCTCCGGCGTCGTGGAAGCCGCCGGATAGGTTCACGCAGCCGGTGTGGTTCGGGTCGAGCACGGCGGAGTTCGCGGCGATGAAGGCGGCCGACATGTTCACGCCGTTCGGCACCGTGGCTGACTTTGGCTGCAGCGGCACGCAGCTGTCGCTCGGCTCGGAGTCGCCCCGCCAGGACAGCGGCTGATCGCCGTCGGTCCGGGCCGGCCCGGACTTCTGCGCGTCGTAGAAGTACAGCGATTCCTGTAAGGCGAGCGGCAGGCTGTAGTGCGGCGCGTTCGCCAGGCCCGTGCTGGTGAGCGCCGTGCTGGTGAGCACTGCGCTGGCCGGGGCCGCGCTGGCCGGGCCCGCGAGCACCGCGCTGAGCAGCGCGGTGAGCAGCGCCCTGGCCGCGAGGAGGGCCGCCCCGCGCCGGGTGGCGGCCCCGGCTGGCCGTGCGGCACGGGTCGGCTGAGTGGGTTGAGTGGGCTCGGAAAAGCGGCGCGAGCGGCGCGAGCGAAGGAGGCGGCGGACAGGCGTGGGCTTCGGCATGGCTGCGCTCCAGTCTGCGACGGGCCGGCAGCGGGGTGCCCGGGCTTGCCCCGGGGCGGCGGGGTTACCGGGCGCCCACAACGTAACCAGGCGCTGTGCACGCCACCAGGCCGTGCGGCGCCCGGTCGGCGCTGGCTCGCGTACCACGGCGATGACCTGCTAGGACTCGCCGTGATGCGCCGTGGCGCCCGGTTCGGCAGCTGAAATTTCAGCAGCTGCGGCTCCGGCCTCAGCGGGGGAACGCGACAGGAATATGGTCAGGGGTCTGCGAGCACCGAGAAGGAGAGGCGATCCACGCCGTGCAGGGCAGTCAGTCCGACCCGTTCGGCACCGCGGAGCTGCGCCGCCGGGTGCTCGATGCCTGGGCGGCGTCGCCCGCACGGTTCCGTGAGGACGCCAATGCCGAGGAGGACTACGCGCTCGGCGGCTACCGGGACCGCGTCGTCGTGGAGCTGGCCCAGAACGCGGCCGACGCGTCGGCGCGCGAGGGAGTGGCGGGCCGGCTACGGCTGACGCTGCGCGGCGGAACGCTCGTGGCGGCGAATACCGGAGCACCGCTGGACGCGGCGGGCGTCGCGGCGCTGTCCACGCTGCGCGCCTCCAGCAAGCGGGGACCCGATTCCCCCGAGACGGCGGTGGGCAGGTTCGGCGTGGGCTTCGCCGCCGCCGTCGCGGTCAGCGACGAGCCGCGTATCTCCTCGCGCACCGGCGCGGTGGCGTGGTCGCGCCGTGCCGCCGGCGACCTGGTCGGGCAGGTTCCCGCACTGGCCGCCGAGCTCGCCAGCCGGTCGGGTCACCTCCCCGTGCTGCGACTGCCGTTCGCCGCGGACGGCGCGGCCCCCGAGGGCTTCGCGACAGTCGTCACGCTGCCCCTCCGCGACGAGGCCGCCGGCCGGCTTATCGAGCGGTTGCTCGCCGAGACGGGGCCGGCGCTCCTCCTCGCGCTGCCCGCCCTCGCCACCATCGAGATCGAGGTCGACGGTGCGACGCGCGTGCTTACCGCGGCGCACGACGGCGACGGCGTGACGATAACCGCGGACGGGACCGTCGGCCGATGGCGCACGGCGGCCGCGGGCGGCCTGGCCGATCCGCAGCTCCTGGCCGACCGCCCGGCCGAGGAACGTGCGCGCCCGTCCTGGTCGGTGCGCTGGGCGGTGCCCGTCACGCCGGGCGGCGAGAACGGCGACGTGCCGGCTGGCCGCCTGCCCGACGGGGTCAGCAGTGTCCTGCACGCGCCCACGCCGACGGACGAGCCGCTCGGCCTTCCGGCGCTGCTGCTCGCCTCGTTTCCGCTCAGTCCCGACCGCCGCCATGTCGCGCCGGGGCCGCTCACCGACTTCCTGCTCAGTCAGGCGGCCGAGGTCTACGCTCGGCTGCTGCCCGGTCTCATGCCCGGACCCGGTTTGCTCGATCTGGTCCCGGGCCCGGTCGGCCAGGGCGAGCTGGACGCGCAGCTGGGTCGCGCGATCCTGGCGCGGCTGCCGGAGACCCCGTTCCTGCCCGCCGCCGAGCAGGCCGGCCCGCGGGTCCGGCCGCGCGACGCGCTCATCCTGGACGCCAACCTCCCCGGACTCGCCGCCTACCTCGCGCCGGTGCTGCCCGGCCTGGTCGCGGGGCCGGCGCGGCATCCGGCCTATGCGGCACTGGGCATCCGGCGGATCCGGCTTGCCGATCTGGCCGACACGCTCGCATCGCTCGACCGCGACCCGGCCTGGTGGCGTCGGCTGTACGACGCGCTGGCGGCCGCGGAGCCAGGCGAGCTGAACGAGCTGGGCGCGCTGCCGGTGCCGCTCGCCGACGGACGGCTCGTGCGGGGCCCGCGCGGTCTGCTGCTGCCCGGGCCAGGGCTGGAGGACGCCGGACGGCTGGCGATACTGGGCCTGCGTGTCGTGCATCCGGGCGCGGTCCACCCACTGCTGGCCCGGCTGGGCGCGGTGGAAGCGACGCCGCGGGGGGTCCTCGCCGACCCGGCCGTCCGCGCGGTGGTCGCGGCTTCCTACGACGAGGAGGACCCGAGTCCGGTGGCCGACGCGGTGCTCGGCCTCGTCACGGCCGCGCACCTGCGGCCGGGTGAGCAGCCCTGGCTCGCTGACCTGGCGCTGCCAGGGGCCGACGGCGAGTGGTACCCGGCGGGCGAGCTGCTGCTTCCCGGCGGCCCCCTGGCCGCGGTGGTCGCCGCGGATACGCCGTTCGGCATCGTCGGCCCGGCGGTGCTCGAGCGGCACGGCGCCCCGGCACTTGAGGCAGCCGGCGTGCTGTCGTCATTCGGCCTGCTGACCGCCCACGACGTGGCCCTCGATGCTCCGGACCTCGACCTCGATGGCGCCGACGAGTGGGCAGACGACACGTCTGCGCGGCTGCCCGGCGGCAGCGTGCCGCCGGTGGCGACCGAGGTGCAGGCCGTCCGCGACCTTGAGCTCGTCGACCCGGCCCGCTGGCCGCAGGCCCTGGACATGCTCGCCGCGCCGGCGCTGCGGGCCGCGCTCGTCGAGCCCACCCGGGTGCTGCTCGCCGACGGCCGCCGGGTCGACGTGCCGTCTTACACCGCCTGGTGGCTGCGACGCCATCCGGTCCTGTCCGGTCACCGGCCCGCCGACGTGCGCGTCGCCGACGCGGACCCGCTGCTCGCGGGCCTGTATGACGAGGGCGTGCTGCCCGCGGACCTGGCCGTCGCCCGGGCGCTGGGCGTGCGCACCTCACTCGCCGAGCTCCTCGCCGAGCCGGGCGGCGCGGACGAGCTGCTGGACCGGCTGGCCGATCCCGGGCGGCCCGTGACGCGGGGCCAGTTGCGGGCGCTGTGGGCGGCGCTCGCGGAGGTCGCCGGGGCCGCGTCCCCGGACCGGCTGCGCGTGGTCCGCGGGGACGAGGTGGTCGTGGCCGACGCCGCCGACGTGCTGGTCCTTGACGCCGCCGACCTGTGGCCGCTGGTGGCCACGCAGCCACTGGTGCTGGCCCCGCACGACGTGGCTCCGCAGCTCGCCGACCTGCTGGACGTGCCGCTGGTCTCGGAGGAGGTGGCCGGCCTGGTCGAGTCGTCACCCGCGCGCCGGCCGGTCCCCGCGATCGTGTCCGCGGTGCTGCCCGGCGCTCCCGCGACCTACTGCGCGCATGACCCGCTCGTCGTGGACGGCGTGCCCGTGCCGTGGCGCTACACCCAGGGGGACGTGCATGCCGCCGGGCCCGACGGCCTCGCCTGCGGGCTGGCCTGGGCCGCGGGCCGGTGGTCGGCACGGCATCTGCTCGCCGCCCTCCTGCGTGACCCCGATGCGGCCGCCCGCCTGCTCGCGGAGGCCGACCTGGACGCCGAGTTACCACCCTGCCGCTAGATCGCCAGATAGTACCTGAATGGCGAGGGCGGGTCGGGCAGAATGCCTTTTGTACCTGACGTTTCGATATATGTGGCGCTGATTACCGCGGGTGCGGGCGTTGCCGGAGCGGCCGTCCCGCAGATCGCCGCAGTTGCCTGCGATGTCCGCCTGGCCGAGCGCGATCGGCGTGAGCGCCGTGCGGACACGCTGCGACAGGCGTGCCTCAAGCTCCTGCGTGCGGCGGGCGACCTGCGAACACAGGTGGCGAACGCAGCGTTATACCGCGGCGGCGAGATGGGTGCTCAGCTCGCGAAGATCACAAGCTCGTCCGCCACCGTGCAACTGCACGCCGCGAGCACTCGATACTTATCTGGTGCGCAATGTCGCTGAGCGAATGCTAGGGCGAATAACGAGCGTCGACCGGCTGACAACCTTTGGCGCGCTCGCGCTCGGGCCCCTACTTGGCGGAGCGTGCGCTGAGTGGTACGGGATCCAGCAGAGTATCGTGGGTCTGCTTGCCGCTGTTGGCCTGCTCGCTGTGGTTAGTGCCGTCGCCCGTCACAAGCCGACCCGGCCGGACCTGCTTACGCCGCACCCGTAAGGACCTCACGAGGACACTGGCTTTTGCATATGGCGGAGGACATGACTGGGGCGAGTCCGGAGGTCGAGATCTTCACCGATGGCGCGTGCCTGCGTAATCCCGGCCCCGGCGGGTGGGGAGCCATTTTGCGGTACGGCCACCATGAGCGGGAGATCCACGGCGGCGCGGCGGCCACCACGAACAACCGCATGGAGATCATGGCCGCGATCCAGGGGCTGGAGAGCCTGACCCGGCCATCGATCGTGCGCGTCTACACCGACAGCGAGTACCTGCGCAAAGGCATCACCGAATGGGTGACCGCATGGAAGCGCAATGGCTGGCAGACCGCGGCGAAAAAGCCCGTCAAGAACGCCGATCTCTGGATGCGGCTGGACTCGGCGGTCCGCCAGCACGACGTGCAGTGGTTCTGGGTCAAGGGGCACGCCGGCCACCGCGAGAACGAGCGCGCCGACGAGCTGGCCGGCCTGGGTGCCACGGAGGCCGCGGCCAGGTCAGCTCCTCCGGCAGGTCGCGTGCCGGCGCAGTGATCTGGCAGGCCGCACGGGGGTGGCGCGGCGTTCGGCCAGGTCGGCTGCCATGATGAAGCATGGCCGGGGGACTGCAGTCGGGGTCCGGGCGGGTGCCCAGGATCCGGCGGCTGTCGACAGGAGAGGGCGGGACCGGGCGGCGGCGCGGGCAGGTGCTGGCCCCGGCGGCTACGGTCACGTTTGCCGCCGAGCGTGCGGCGGCGGGCATCGACGACGTCTTCGCTGACCTCGACCGGGAACTGGTCGGCCTGGTGCCGGTGAAGAGCCGGATACAGGAGATCGGGTCGCTGCTCCTGGTGGACCGGGCGCGGCAGAGGTTCGGCCTCACCGCACCCCGGCCGAGCCTGCACATGTGCTTCACCGGCGCCCCGGGCACCGGCAAGACCACGGTGGCGCTGCGGATGGCTGACCTGCTGCACCGGCTCGGCTACCTGGACCGGGGACACCTCGTGCATGCCATGCGCGACGACCTGGTCGGCGAGTTCGTCGGGCAGACCGCCCCGAAGACCAAGAAGGTCCTGGAACGCGCCATGGGCGGGGTGCTGTTCATCGACGAGGCGTACTACCTCTACCGGGCGACAGACTCGCGGGACTACGGCCAGGAAGCCGTCGAAATCCTGCTCCAGGTAATGGAGAATGACCGCGACAAGCTCGTGGTGATCCTCGCGGGCTATAAAGACCGCATGGACACCTTCTTCGGCTCTAACCCCGGGATGAGCTCACGGATCGTTCACCATCTCGACTTTGTCGACTATGAAATGGATGAGCTAGTCGCCATTGGCCGGGCCATGCTGGAGAAGGCGTGCTATTACCTCTCCGATGCCGGGGAGATCGCGTTCCGGAGCTACCTCACGCGGCGCATGCAGGAGCCGCGCTTCGCCAATGCCCGCAGCGTCCGTAACGAGCTGGAGCGGGCCCGGCTGCGGCACGCGCATCGCCTGGCCGCCGAGCCCAACCGCGACTGGGGCCGGGATGATCTCATGCGCATTGAGCCCATGGATATCCTCACGTAGGTGGCCCATGTACCGGCTAGAACCAGCGGTGCGCAGCCCAGCGCGACTGCGACTTGGCCCGCAGGAGGCCGACGCCTTCCTGGCGCGCATGAATGGGCGCGCAAGGCCGCGGCCGGCGAGTCGGCCTTCCGCGAGATGTACCTGATATATCCCGACCGGATCGCGCCCGACGCCTCCGAGGCCACGCTGCCCGAGGTGTTTCCGGCCACGGCGCCCGGCAGCTTCACGCAGGTGCCGGAGCTGGGCTGGGTCTGGACCACGTTCCACGAATTCCGGTGGGACCTCAATTACGCCAACCCGGCCGTCTTCCGGGCGATGCTGAGAACGATGTTGGCTCTGGCCAACCGCGGCATCGACGTGCTGCACCTGGACGCGGTTCCCTTCCGGTGGAAGCGGATGGTACCAACTGCCAGAATCGGCCCGAGGCGCTGCCCGTATCGACCGCCTGGGTCTCCTACGTGCGCTGCCACGACGACGTCGGCTGGGCGGTGTCCGATGCGGACGCCGCCACGGTCGGGCTCGACGGCTTCGCCCACCGTCGTTTTCTCAATGATTTTTACGCCGGCCGTTTTCCGGGGTCGTTCGCCCGCGGCGCGCTGTTCCAGGAGAACCTGGTGCCCGGTGATGCCCGCATCTCCGGCAGCGCTGCCTCGACCTGGTCATGCGGGCCGACCGGATAGAACTGCCGCCGTGGAGCTTCGTCTGGCTCAGCGGCGCGTGACCCGCGCGTGACACGGGTGGCCAGGTCCGCGGGCCTGTATGCTCGCGGGACTAGCTGGGGGGCTGGCTGCGCTGATGGCCGAGGGACTGGATCCGATTGAGGTCGGCAAGCAGCTGCATGAACACGGCGGGAACGGCCACGGGGGAGCCGGCCCAGGAGACGATCACGGCGAGACCGGCGGCCGTCATCCCCGGATCGTGCAGATCTGCGAGGCACTGCTGCTCGCACTGGTCACCATCACCGCGGCTTGGGCGGGATACTCGGCGGCGAGGTGGGGCACGACGTCACGCGTCGACATTGCCCGGTCCACCACGCTGCGCAACTTCGCGACCCGCGAGGACCTCATCGCCCTGGAGCTCCGCAACTTCGACTCCGCGACCTTCAACGCGTGGTTCACTGCATTTACCCTGAACAACCCGCAGAAGGAAGCGATCGCGGAGCGCCGTTTCCGGCCCCAGTTCGAGGTCGCCTTCAAGGCGTGGATGGCCACCCACCCGCTGCACAATCCGCACGCGCCGCCCGGCCCGACCTACATGCCTCAGTACAAGTTACCGGCGCAGGCGAAGTCCGCCGCGCTCGACCGGGCCGCCGACGCGACGTTCCAGGCGGGCAGCCAGGACGGGCTCGTGGGCGACAACTTCGTCCGGATCACGGTCTTTCTCGCCGCTGTGCTGTTCCTGGTGGGCATCGGCAGCACGTTCAAGCTGTACGGCGTGCGCTATGCCCTGATCACCTTCGGCT
>Ga0208219_1000738_pt1 | contig 11550 bp, 6 predicted proteins | sample NGESurshal072012_7_FD_184469 | JGI IMG/M metagenome (GOLD analysis project Ga0208219, IMG submission 184469) | Arctic peat soil microbial communities from Barrow, Alaska - NGEE Surface sample 53-2 shallow-072012 (SPAdes) | ecosystem: Environmental > Terrestrial > Soil > Wetlands > Peat ...
TCGCGGGCGCCCTGCCCGCGGGCCGTAACTCCCCGCAGCGCGCCCCGCTGGGCCTGTACGCCGAGCAGCTGAGCGGGACCGCCTTCACCCAGCCGCGCGCGTCCAACCGGCGGACCTGGGTCTATCGGATCATGCCGTCCGCGGCTCACCCGCGCTTCGGCCGGATCGGCAACGGATCGCTGCGCGGCGCGCCGTTCGACGAGCTGGAGCCGGATCCTAACCGGCTGCGCTGGGACCCGCTGCCGCTGCCTGACGGTCCAGTCGACTTCGTGGACAGCCTGTACACCGTGGGCGGTAACGGGGACCTGCGGACCCGTAGTGGGATGGCCGTGCACTTGTACGCCGCGACCTCATCGATGACCGATCGCTATTTCGTCAACGCGGACGGGGAACTGCTGTTCGTGCCCCAGCAGGGCCCCCTCGTGCTGCACACCGAACTCGGCCCGCTGCAACTGGGTCCCGGCGAGATCGCCGTGATTCCCCGGGGCATCCGGTTCCGGGTGGACCTGCCCGGTGGGCCGGCGCGCGGCTACCTGTGCGAGAACTACGGGGCCCCGCTCACCCTGCCTGAGCGCGGCCCGATCGGCGCCAATGGGCTGGCCAACGAGCGTGATTTCCTGGCCCCCACGGCCGCCTACGAGATCCGCGGCGGCCCGGTGGAGGTGGTGCAGAAGTTCGGCGGCAACCTGTGGGCGGCCAGCTATGATCACTCGCCGCTGGACGTCGTGGCCTGGCACGGCAGCTACGTGCCGGTCAAGTACGACACCGCGAACTTCATGGTGCTAGGCACGGTCAGCTTCGACCATCCGGACCCGTCGATCTACACCGTGCTCACCTCGCCGTCCGATACGCCGGGCCTGGCCAACGTGGACTTCGTCATCTTCCCGCCGCGCTGGCTGGTCGCCGACGACACCTTCCGGCCGCCCTGGTTCCACCGCAATGTGATGTCGGAGTTCATGGGCCTGGTCCGGGGCGCCTACGACGCCAAAGCCGAGGGGTTCCTGCCTGGCGGGGCCAGCCTGCACAACACGTTCACCTCGCACGGCCCGGACGCGGAGACGTTCGCCCGGGCCAGCCGGGCCGACCTGGCCCCGCAGAAGGTCGCGGACACCCTGGCCTTCATGTTCGAGAGCCGCTGGATGATCATCCCCACCCGGCAGGCCATGGCCGCGGCGCACCGCCAGCCCGACTACGACTCGGTCTGGGCCGGCCTGAGCCCGTCCTTCGCCGCGCCCGGTGAGTGAGACTGTCCCGCCGGCCCCATGTGACGCGCTGCTCACAGGGCCGCCGCCACGGTTCACCAGCGCGCTGCCGCTGTGGTACCAGCTGGCCCAGAGCCTGCGCGCTGCCATCGCAGCGTTCGACCGGGACGGCGCGCTCCGGCTGCCGACCGAGGCCCAGTTCGCCCGGCACTACGGGGTGAGCCTGACCACCGTGCGCCAGGCGCTGGGCTCCCTGGCCGCCGAGGGCCTGATCACCCGGCACCGGCGGCGCGGCACCTTCGTCAACGCTGACGCGCTGCGCACCCGGGCGCTGCGCGTGCTGGGTTCGGCGGACGCGGTCATGGCCCAGCAGGCCAGCGGCGAGGTCCGGGTCCTCAGCCGGACCCGGGTTCCGCCCGGCGCGCTGCCCGCGCGGCTGGGCCCGGTAGCCGAGGCCGTGCTGATCCGCCGGCTGCGGCTGGACGACGGCGTGCCGGTCAGCTACGCCGAGAACTACCTGCGCCCGGAGCACGCGGCCCGGGTCAGCGACGCGGCGCTGGCCCGGGCCCCGGTTACCCGGATCCTGCGTGACGAGCTGTCGCTGCCGCTCACCAGGATCGACAACGAGATCTCGGCCCGTGCTGCGCCGGCCGACGTGGCCTCGCTGCTGCAGATCGATGCGCTGAGCCCGGTGCTGGTTTCCGAAAACGTGACCTACGCAGCCGGCAGCACCCCGGTGGACGTGGCCCGGATCCACTACCGTGGCGACCTCTTCACATTCGCGATCTCCCTGGACATTCCTTGACCTCACTGACCTTCACCGAGCACGCCCTGCCGTACTGCGTGTTCTCCCGCGGCACGGACCGCCCCCGGGTGGGGGCTGGCTTCGGCACGTACCTCATCGACCTGCACCGGATGTTCGGCGACCCGATCTTCGCCGGGCCCTCGCTCAACGCCTTCATGAGCCGCGGGCCGCGGGCCTGGCAGCGCACCCGGGAGCGGCTGATCGCGTCCGTCCGCGGCGGCCAGATCAGCGAGCTCGTGCCGATCACCGAAGCCACTCTGCACCTCCCGTTCGAGGTGGCGGACTTCGCCGACTTCTACTCCTCGCTGGAGCACGCGACCAACGCCGCGCGGGTCTTGCGACCCGGCGACCCGCAGTTGCACCGCAACTGGCGGGAGATGCCGGTCGGGTACCACGGCCGGGCCGGGACCGTGGTGGTCAGCGGCACGCCCGTGCCGCGGCCGCGCGGCCAGCTCGCCCCCGGCCACGCGCGGCCCGAGCTGGCGCCCACCCGCCGTCTGGACTTCGAGGCGGAGATCGGCTTCGTGGTGGGAGCAGGATCGGCGCCGGGCCAGCCCGTGCCGGCCGGGGCGTTCGCCGAGCACGTGTTCGGCGTGGTGCTGCTGATCGACTGGAGCGCGCGGGACATCCAGGCGTTCGAGTCCCGGCCGCTGGGGCCGTTCCTGGGCAAGTCCTTCGCGACCACGATCTCCCCGTGGGTCATCCCGCTCACCGCGCTGGAGCAGGCCCGGGTGATGTCCCCGGCCCAGGACCCGGAGCCACTGGGCTACCTGCGGGACGGCCAGCCCTGGGGCCTGGATATCGACCTCGCGGTGAGCATCAACGGTCAGGTCATCTCCCGGCCACGGTTCGCCACCATGTACTGGACCGCGGCCCAGCAGCTCGCGCACCTGACCGTGAACGGTGCCTCGCTGCGCACCGGCGACCTGTACGGCTCAGGCACCGTGTCCAGCTTCCGCCGGGACGAGATGGGCTCGCTGCTGGAGATGACGGCCGGCGGCCGGGACCCGATCACGCTGCCGGACGGCCAGACCCGCGGCTATCTGGCCGACGGCGACACGGTCACGCTGTCCGGGTCAGCACCCGGCCCGGACGGCTCCCGGATCGAGTTCGGGAGCGCGTCCGGCCAGGTCACCGGCCCGGTCAGCTAGCCCGGTGCTGCTAGCCCGGTGCTGTTAGCCCGGTGCTGTTAGCCCAGTGCTGCGGCCTGCCCGATCAGCTGCTGGCCCTGACGGATGAGCCCGGCGGCCTGGCCGGGATCGACCGGCTGGCCGCCGAAGGCCGCGCCGAGCAGCAGGGCCCGCATCCTCACCCCAATGGCATCCCGCTCGTTACCTAGCTGCTGGAGCCGCCACTCGATTCGCGAGTAGGTGGCGTCGCCGGGGGAGTGGCTGGCCAGGGCCTGGGTCGAGGCCTTGAGCGTGTCCAGCCCGAACGCGCCGACCGGGGCCTCGATCTGGGTGTAGACCCGGCCCAGCGCCAGCAGGGCCGGCCGGTTCTCCCGCATCCCGGCGGGCAGCGCGGCGGGAGTGAAGATCTCGCTGAGCACCCGCCCGTCGGGGGCGTAGTCGTCGTGCAGCCCGAGCAGCGCCATCATCGTCGGCTGGATGTTCGTGTGATCCGACCAGAGCGTGCTGTCCAGCCCCAGGTGCGCAACACCCGGCCCGGCCATGCCCAACCAGGTCGTGTTGATCTGCGGGCTCACGTCGCCGTGATTCCAGGCGTCGGTCCCGGCCGGCACGGTGAAGCAGGACGTGCCGCAGGAGGCCTTGCCGCTGCCGAGCCAGAAGTTGTCGTTCCCGAACAGGACCAGCGACGGGGTCCGCTTGGGGTCGCCGGTGACCATGTGCAGCAGTCTCAGCTCGACCGGGTCGGCCAGGTAGTTGGTGAGCCGCACCGTCTTCCCGGTGATCAGGTCTTGCCCCTTCAGCCGGGCTGCGGCCTGCTCCAGCGCGCGGACCTGCGCGGCGGTCCGGGCCGGCTGGCCGTGCACGTAAAGGGCCGGGGCGGAGTCCGCTTCGACGTCGAAGGGCGCGGTGGCCCCGGCCGCACCCAGCAGCCCGGTCAGGTTGCCGTTGACCTCGCCGATCCTGGAGTAGTGGCAGGTCACGGCGACGCCGTTGCAGCTGGCCGGGGTGGGCCGGCTTCCGACGAAGTGGTCACCCTCGTCGGCCGTGACCACGAACAGCGTGTTCTGCCGGGTGATGCCGTGGGCGGCCAGCCGGGAGAAGAACGTGCCGAACGCGGCGTTCTCCGCCCGCAGCTGCTGCTCATATCCGGCCTGGCCCGGCCCGAACGGGGTGCCGGTCTTCCACGAGTCGTGCAGGTCGCTCAGGTAGGTGTCGGTGACCGGGACGCCGTGCAGCTGCATGTCGAGGGTGTAGGCGAGCGCGTTCGGGCCGGTCATGCCGTCATAGCCAGGGAACCCGATGTCCCCGCTGGAGTCCTTGATCACGGCGCCGTCCAGGTTCCGGACCGGCCCGGACGGGCTGATGACCGGCTGGACGAACTTGCTGCCGTAGAGCGCCTGGTACCCGTGGTAGCCGCCGGGCTCGCTGGGCAGCACGTCGGGCCGTCCGCCGTGGGCGCAGACCTGGGCGCCCTGGGCGCAGTGCACGGCCAGGCCCTCGAAGTCGGCCGCCGCCTTGTTCTGCAGCTTGGGGTTCTCCGCCTCCTTGGCCTCGGGCGAGGTGGCCCCGAACACGAGTGGGACGTCGGGGGTGGTGTTCTCCAGCTCGGTGTTGGCCCCGGCGACCGTGCCGAAGTTGCAGCCTGCCCGGGTGTAGGACACCCAGGGCGCCGGCGCGTTGGCGCCGCTCTGGGTGACCATGCCGGGACTGGAGTCGCCCACCGGCGCGCTGGTGGGGGTGTCGTAGTCCACGATGGGGTCGGCCCAGTACGCGAACGAGCCCGCCGTGTCGGTGGTGCCGTCCGGCTTGTAGTAGTTGTACTCGTTCGCGATCGGCATGCCCTGGTCACTGCCGTACAGGCCCGACTCGGACGTGACGATGTCGTCGGCTGTGTGCGCGATCAGCGGCGTGTGCTCGTGCGTGACCAGGGTGCCCTGGCCGGTCAGGAAGTGCAGCAGGTTGGGCATCTGCTGCAGGTCGCTGGGCACGTCCGGGTTGTCCCGGGTGAAGTGCACGTTGTCGAACTGCATGTAGATGACGTGGCGGATCTTCCCGCCCGCGCCGAGGACGCAGGCGCCGTCCTGGCTCCCGGCGGCCTGGCTCGCAGCACCGGGGCGTGCTGCGGCGGCCTGGCCGGCCGGGCGGCCCGGCGTCGAGGCCGCGGCCGTCAGGCTTAATACCAGCGCTCCCGCTGCCCCCAGGGAGAGCATCGCGGGAAAGATCTTTCTGGCCATGGGGCACCTCCGGCGCACCACGCCGGCCATCCCCACCGGATGGCCCGCGTTCCGCAGCGAAGCCAAGCACCGCCCGGGAAATTGTTCAAGAACTGCACGTGGCGGGGGGCTGAAACGCGCCCGTCGGGTGCATCACGGGCCGGCCGGGTACGGGGACGGCGTGATCAGCCCGGGGAAGGGGTGATCAGCCCGGGGGAGGGTCCGGCCGGCCCGGCCTGGAAGGCCTCGAGGGCCTCGCCCGCCGTGTCGAAGTAGGCGTCCGGGCCTGCGGCGCCGGTGATCCCGTAGTGCTCGAGCTGCTGGCGCACCGGGAGCATCAGGCTGGTCACCACGAACCGGATGTGCCGCTCGTGCAGCTGGGCCACGATGCGGCTGAGGATCGAGGAGGCGGTGTAGTCCACGTCACCGATGGCCGCGCCGTCGAGGACGAACCAGCGCAGCGGGCCGCCCTCGGCGCTGATCGCGATGAGGTCTTCCAGCAGCCGGGACCCGTTCGCGAAGTACAGGCTGGTGCCGAACCTATAGATGACCAGCCCGGGCTCGGTTCGCGCGCCGGGCGCCACCGGCGTGGTCTGCCAGTGCCCGGCCGCCGACTTCACCAGCACGCTGTTGCGCGGCCGGTAACTGTGCCGCAGGTGGTCGATGATCGAGGCGACCACGGCCACCACGATCCCGCCGGAGATACTCAGCGCCACCACGGCCGCCGCGGTGATCACGGCGACCGCGAACTCGTCTGGCCGCACCCGCCGCAGCCGCCGGATGCCGCGGACGTCCACCAGTTCGGCGCCGATCAGGAACACTACCGCCGCCAGCGCCGCGTCCGGCAGGTAACTGAGCGGCCCGGTCGCCACGAGCAGCACCACCAGGGCCAGCGCGCTGGTGGTGAGCGTGGCCAGCTGGCTGCGCCCGCCCGCGTCGTCTACGATCTGCGTCTTGGTGGGACTCCCGTTCACCACGAATGTCCCGGTGAACGCGGCGGCGATGTTGCCGGCGCTCAGGCCGATCAGGTCGGTGTCCGTGCTGAACGGCTCGGCGTACTTGGCCGCGTAGGCGCGGGCGGTCGCGGCGCTCTGCGCCAGGATGACGATGAAGATGGACGCTGAGGTGCCCAGCAGCGCCAGGCTGTCGTGCAGCCCGAACGCCGGAAGCCCGAACGCGGGCAGGCCGCGGGGCACGTAACCCAGCACGCTGACCCCGTGGCTGGCCAGGTCGGCTGCCTTGCTGGCGATGATCGCGCCGGCCACCGCGATCAGGGCGCCGGGGATCCGGCGGGTGATCCGGCGGGCGGCCATCATCACCGCCACCACACTGAGCGAGACGGCGACGGTGAGACTCTGGGCCTGGGGCAGCGCTTCGACGGTCTCCGCGAGCTTGATCAGCGTGTGCGGGCTCGGCGCACTGACCCCGAACATGTCCGGCAGCTGCCCGATCGCGACCTGGATCCCGACCCCGGTCAGGAAGCCGAGCAGCACCGTGCGGGAGAGGAAGTTGGCCAGGAAACCGAGCCGGGCCAGCCGCGCCACGAGCAGCAGGACCCCGGTAAGCAGCGCCGCCAGCCCCGCCAGCCGGATGTACTGCGCCGAGCCAGGGTCGGCCAGCCGCACCAGGGTGGCGGCCAGGATGGCCGCGGTCGCGGAGTCCGCCGCGACGACCAGGTGGCGCGAGGCACCCAGCACCGCGAACAGGGCCATCGGGAGCAGCAGCGTGTACAGCCCGGTGACCACCGGCATCCCGGCGATCCGCGCGTAGCCGAGCACCTCGGGGATGCCCAGCGCGGCCAGCGTGATCCCGGCGAGCAGGTCCCTGGGCACCTGGTCCCGGCGGAGCGGCAGCAGCCCGTGCAGCGCCGGCCACTCCCGCGGCCGCCGTGCCCACCCGGCCACCGACCTCACCCGGTCTCCCCCCGCTCGCCGTCCCGTTGGCGCAATCATCCCCCTGCCTCGCCGCGGCCGGGGGCCCGTGCTGCGGGTGCTTCCCCGACTTTTCCCGCGTGACGCGCGCCGGGGCGAGCGATTTGTCCGAAATAGGCGCACCATTCGCGGGAGAAGTGGGCAGAAGTGACTGGTGGGATCAGCGGGAGGCCTCGGTCAGAGACCTGTGGAGCGGTAGGGACTAGTGGGGTTTGCGGGGCTGGTGGGCTGGGCGGCGGGGGGTCCGCGGCGGGGCGGCCCCGGCGGGCCTCGGTGGGGCGGGCAGAGGCGAGCGGACGCGGGCTGGGGGGTCACCGGCCCCGGGCGCGGGTGCCGGAGGGGTCGAAGGGCGGCCGGAGGGACACGGTGGCCGGGTACAGGTCGCCGCCGGCGTTGACCTGGTAGCGGCCGGTGCCCAGGAACCCGGGCGTGACCACCTCGCCGCCCGGGTGCCGCAGGTAGCCGAGGCCCACGGCCCGGCCGACGGTCTCGCCCCAGGCCGCCGAGGTCAGCTGGCCGACCGCAACCCCATCGCGCAGCACAAGCTCGCCGCCCCACAGCATGGGCCCGCGCCTGTCTCGATCCGGCTCCCCGACCGGGCCCGGGACTGGCCCCCCTTCCAGTCCCGGACCCGGCTCCCGGTCCGGGTCACCGACCAGGACCGAAACCAGCCGCCGCCGCGGGCCGCCAGCCCGCGCCTTCTCCACCGCCTCCCGGCCGAGGAACGGCACGTCGCCGCGCAGCTTGCAGGCGAACAGCAGCCCGGCCTCCACCGGGCCGTACTCGGGAGTCAGCTCGCGGCCGAAGGCCCGGTACCCCTTTTCCAGCCGCATCGACTCGATCGTGTAGTAGCCGGCCTGGACCAGCCCGAACTCCGGGCCCGCCCCGGTGAGCAGCTCGAACACGCCGACCGTGCACTCGGCAGGCACGTACAGTTCCCAGCCCAGCTCACCCACGTAGGTGATCCGGGTCGCGCGCAGGCGGAAGTAGCCCAGGTCGATCTCGCGGCTGGTGCCGAACGGGAAGGCCTGGTCACTGAGGTCCGCCGTGGACAGCGCGGCCAGCAGATCCCGCGACCGCGGCCCCATCACGCTGAGCACCGCATACGCCGAGGTGACGTCGACCAGCCGTGCGCAGGTGTCCGCCGGCATCCGCCGCCGGATGTGATCCTGGTCCCGCTCAGTCGTGGCGGAGCTGCTGACCAGCAAGAACTCCTCCGCGGACAGCCGGGTCACGGTCAGGTCGGTCTCGTAGCGGCCCCGCTCGTTGAGCATGCCGGTGTACACGGTCCGGCCCGGCGGCACGGCCACATCCGCGGTGCACAGCCACTGCAGCGCCCGTTCGCTGTCCGGTCCGGTCAGCAGGTACTTGGAGAACGACGTCTGGTCGAACAGGGCCACGTCCCGCCGGGCGGCCCGCTGCTCCGCGGCCGACCAGGGCAGCCAGTCCGGGCCGCCCCACGTGTAGTCGATGGCCGGCCCGCCGCCACGGGCCGTGAGATCAGGCGGGGCGAAGACGTTGGGCCGCTCCCACCCCATCCGGCTGCCGAAGCAGGCCCCGGCCGCCGCCACCAGGTGGTGCACCGGGGAACGGCGCAGCGGCCGGGCCGTGACCAGCTCCCGGTTCGGCCACGGCACGGCGTAGTGCAGGCCGAGCACCTCGCCGACCCGGTCGCGCAGGAACCGGGTGTTGCCGTGGAACGGCGCGAAGCGCCGGATGTCGGCCGCGGTCAGGTCCAGGCCCGGGTCGCCGGTGAGGATCCACTCGGCGAGGGCCCGCCCGGCGCCGCCCGCGGACGCGATGCCGACCGAGTTGAAGCCTGCCCCGACGAAGAAGTTCCGCAGCCCGGGTGCCTCACCCGCGATGAACTGGTTGTCCGGGGTGAAGCTCTCCGGGCCGTTGTAGAACTTCTTGATGCCGGTCTCCCGCAGCGCCGGGATCCGCCGCTGGGCCTGCTCCATCAGCGGCGCGAAGTGTTCCCAGTCCTCGCCCAGCAGCTGGAACTCGAACGGGTACGGGATCGCGTCCGGGGACACCCACGGTTTGGCGTCGGGCTCGAACCCGCCCACGACCAGGCCGCCCACCTCTTCCTTGAAGTAGGTGTAGCCGTCCGGGTCGCGGAGCACCGGCAGGTCCCGGTGGACCCCGTCGATCTGGTCGGTCACCACGTAGAAGTGCTCGCACGAGTGCAGCGGGACGGTCACCCCGCACCAGGCCGCCACCTGCTTGGCCCACTGCCCGGCGCAGTTGACCACGATCTCGGCCCCGATGTCGCCGCCGGGCGTGCGCACCCCGGTCACCACGCGTCCGCTGCGGCTGTCTGCGGTCAGGATCCCGGTGACCCGGGTCCGCTCGCGGATCGTCACCCCCCGGGCCCGGGCCCCCTTGGCCAGCGCATAGGTCAGGTCGGCCGGGTTGGCCTTGCCGTCGTCGGGCAGCCAGATCGCCCCGGCCAGGTCGCCGGTCTCCATGACCGGATACCGCTCCCCGGCCTGCCCGGGGCTCAGCATCTCGGCCTGCAGGCCGAAGGCCGCGGCCGCCGCCGCGGTCCGCCGGAGCTGGGTCAGCCGCTCCGGGGTCCGGGCCACGATCAGCCCGCCGCAGCGGCGGAACCCGGCCGACAGCCCGGTCTCCTCCTCGAGCCGCGCGTACAGCTCGGTGGAGTACTGGACCAGCCGGGTGCCGCTCTCGGTGGCGCGCAGCAGCCCGACCAGGCCCGCCGCGTGCCAGGTCGTCCCGCAGGACAGCTGGCCCTGCTCGAGCAGCAGCACGTCGGTGCAGCCCCGCTCAGCCAGGTGATACGCCACGCTCGTGCCGATCACCCCGCCGCCGATAATGACCGCCCGCGCCCGGGACGGGAGCGCCCCGTGATCAGTCATCGCGGACCGCCTCGTCCAGCAGGCGGCCCCAGGCCGGGCTGGTCATCACGGCCGCGGCCGCCTCGAACCGCTCCATGGCCCAGCCCCAGAAGTCGAATTCGATGGGGCTGCTGGCGTGCTGGATCGCCCCCCACAACGTCCATCCGTACCTGCCGATCAGCCCCAGGATCTGGGCGCGCGCGACCTTATTCCGCACCGGGCCGCCGTGGTACTGACTCACGAGGGCCGCGAGGGCGTCCGTGGACAGGCCGCATTCGGCCCAGATGTTGCCGAGCTCGAAACAGGGATCGTTGTTGCCCGAGTACTCGTAGTCGATGAGCCAGATCTTCTCGCCGTCGTCGATGACATTCGCGGCGAGCAGGTCGTTGTTGCAGGGCACCCTGGCCGGCTGCCGGACGGCGAGGGCCCGGCGGGCCGCGTCCGCCAGCGGCATCAGGTCCGCGTACCCGGCCGGGACCGTGAACCCGTGCCTGGTGGCCACGTCCAGGTAGCGCCGCTGGATCTCGAACATGTCGAAGTCACCGGCGAACCGCGGCCCCGCGTGCAGCCGCCGGCACGCCTCAGCGACCCTGGCCAGAGTGACCGGGTCGGTGAGGTCCTCGTTGCGGAAAGTTTTTCCGTCGATGTAGCCGAGCACGAGCAGGCCCTGCTCGGGGCGGTACGCGACGACCGGTGCTCCCACCCCCGCGGCCGCCGCGGCGACCGAGTTGCGGTGCTCGTGGTCCCGGTTGATCGCGAGCAGGTCCCCGGGGGACCAGACCCGGGCCACGAACGTGCCCTGCGGCGTGGTCACCTTGTAGTTGCGGTTGGTGAGCCCGCCGGGCAGCGGCTCGACCGTGCGCGGCATGGCGGCCAGGCCGGGCACCTGGTCAAGCAGGCTGGGGTCCAGCACATCGTCCATTGCACCGCAGGGTAGAGGCCCGCGACGGGAAAGGTCTAGACGCAATCACGGGAATGTCTCGGTCGTACCGCCATGCGGAGATTGGGTCTAGACAGTAACCAGCCCAGAATTTACGCTACGGCTCAACCTGCGGCCCATCGCAGCGCCCTGCTAACCAGGGAGGATCCGCCGATGACCAGCACCCCCCACTCCGCCGAGCACGAGCGTGATTCCGCCGACCTCGCCCAGTTCGGGTACAAGCAGGAGCTGAAGCGCTCGCTCGGGCTGGGCAGCTCGTTCGCGGTCGCGTTCAGCTACATCTCGCCGTCGACCGGCATCTTCACCCTGTTCGCGCTGGGCCTGACCACGATCGGCGGGGTGTTCATCTGGACCTGGCCGGTGGTGGCGGCGGGCCAGTTCCTGGTCGCGCTGAACTTCGCCGAGGTGTCCAGCCACTACCCGGTGGCCGGGTCGGTGTTCCAGTGGACCAAGTACCTGGCCGGCCGGACG
>Ga0208219_1000739_pt1 | contig 11545 bp, 8 predicted proteins | sample NGESurshal072012_7_FD_184469 | JGI IMG/M metagenome (GOLD analysis project Ga0208219, IMG submission 184469) | Arctic peat soil microbial communities from Barrow, Alaska - NGEE Surface sample 53-2 shallow-072012 (SPAdes) | ecosystem: Environmental > Terrestrial > Soil > Wetlands > Peat ...
CAGGCCGCCCGGCGCTGATCCTTTCCCCCGGCCCCCGTCGTGGCGTAGCGTGCTGACCCGTGCCGCAGCCGCTGACGTTCGGGTTGTTCCCGCTGGGCCTGGCCGGCAGTCCGGATGGGGTGGCTGCGGGGCCACCCGATGACGTCGATCAGATCGTTAGGGCCGTGCAATACCTTCAGGGCGACGGCCCGCCGCTGCTGGCCCGGATGTATGTGAGCTGGACCGGAGGCGCCTCGACGGCTTCGACGCTGGCCCAGGTGCAGGAGCTGGCGGCCGCGCAGATCCCCTGGGACCTGGTGCTGTGCTACCGCGATCCGGCTGGCGACGTGGCGGGCTGGGCTGAGTTCGCCGCCGACGTGGCGCGCGGGCACGGCCATCAGCTGGCCGCGATCCAGGTGACCGGGGAGGCCAACCTGACGGGCATCCCGGATGCCGCTGACGGGGCCTTCCCCCGCGCGGACGAGGCACTGGTCCGCGGGATGCTGGCCGCCGCGGACGCGAAACGGGACTCGGGAGCCACGGCAGCCATCGGGTTCGCGGTGAGTCCCGAGGTGAACCCGGCCGGGAACGCGTTCTGGCCCGCCGTGGCCCGGCTGGGCGGCCCGGCGTTCGCGGACGCGGTGGATTACGCCGGGCTGGACATGTACCCGGACGTCTTCGGGCCGCCGGTGACCCTGGACCGGCTCGACGGGGCCGTGGACTGGCTGCTGCGCAGCTTCCGCGAGGAGGTACTGCCGATCACCGGCATCGGCCCCGGGACGCCGATCCGGATCTGCGAGAACGGCTGGCCAACGGGGCCGGGCCGAACGCCGGAGCAGCAGGCGGACGTACTCGAGATCATCCTGCGGGCCGTGCACGCACGGCGGGAGGAACTGAACGTCACGCACTGGGAACTGTTCACGCTGCGCGACGCGGACAGTTCCAACGACGGCCTGTTCCACCAGTTCGGCGTGCTGCGTGACGACTACTCCCCCAAGCCGGCCTTCGAGCGGCTGCGCGGCCTCTTCCGCGAGCTCCGCTAGCACCGGCGCGCCGGCTCAGGAAGGGCCGCCGGATCCCGGGCCAGCCAGCCCCGGGCCGCTCAGCCGGTCACGGAGGGCCCGCAGCGCCTGGCGCCGCTCACCCGGGGGGAGGCGGTCGAGGAAGAGGTGCCCGTCGAGATGATCGAGCTCATGCTGCAGGCAGCGGGCCAGCAGACCGATCCCGCCGACCGTAACGGGCTGGCGGTCCAGGTCCACCCCGGTGACCACCGCGTGCCAGGCCCGCGGGTTGGCCACGTAAAGGCCGGGGATCGACAGGCAGCCCTCCGGGCTGTCCTGATGGCCCTCGCTGGACTCCAGCCGGGGGTTGATCAGGTACCCCTCCTCGTCCTCGACGTTGTAGCAGAACACGCGCAGGTCCACGCCGATCTGGGGCGCGGCGAGCCCGGCGCGGCCCGGGAGCCGGCAGGTATCCGTCAGGTCGGTGACCAGCCGGGCCAGCCCGGCGCCGAAGTCGGTGACCGGACGGCACACCTCGCGCAGCACGGGGTCACCGAACAGGCGGATGTCCCGGACGGTCATCCTGGCGGTCAGCTTTCGGCGCGGAGGATATTCAGGGCGTGGGCGAGGTCCGGCGAGTAGTCGCTGCTGAACTCGACCCGGCGGCCGTCCGCCGGGTGCTCGAAGCCCAGCCGGACCGCGTGCAGCCACTGCCGGGTCAGCCCGAGGTGGGCGGCGAGCACCGGGTCGGCCCCGTACAGGCGGTCGCCGGCGCACGGGTGGTGCAGCGCCGCCATGTGCACCCGGATCTGGTGGGTCCGCCCGGTCTCCAGGATGATCTCCTCCAGACTGGCCCCGCGGAACGCTTCGAGCGTGTCGTAGTGGGTGACGCTCGGCCGGCCGCCGGCCACCACGGCGAACCGGCCGTCTCCCGAAGGATGCCGGCCCGTGGGGGCGTCGATGGTCCCGCGCAGCGGGTCCGGGTGACCCTGCACCAGGGCGTGGTAGCGCTTGTCCACCTCGCGGTCCCGGAACGCCTGCTTGAGCGCGCTGTAGGCGTGCTCGCTCTTGGCCACGACCATAAGCCCCGACGTGTTCGCGTCCAGCCGGTGCACGATGCCCTGGCGCTCCGCGGCGCCGCTGGTGGCGAGGATCTGCCCGGCTCCCAGCAGGCCTTCCAGGACGGTCGGGCCGGTCCAGCCCGGGGTGGGGTGGGCGGCCACCCCCGGCGGCTTGTCCACCACCACGATGTCACTGTCCTCGTACACCACGTCCAGGCCGGGCACGGAGCGCGGCACCGGCGCGGTGGACACCGGGGGCGGCAGCGTGACATCCAGCCACTCCCCCGCGGGTACCCGGTCCGACTTGGTCGCCGGGCGGCCCCCGATCAGCACCTGGCCGCCGGTGATGAGTTCCGCGGCACTCGTCCGCGACAGCCCGAACATCCGGGCCAGCGCGGCATCGACCCGCTCGCCGTCCAGTCCCTCGGGAACGGGCACCCGGCGCTGGTCTCCGGTCACGGGCGCCCCTCACCGGGCAGCCCGGGCGTGGACGGCCGGTCGGAGACGGAGTTGCTGCTGTCCATGGGGGCGCCGCGCGCCCCGGGCGGCTCGCCGGCCGTGCCCTCGGCGATCGGGGTCGCGGTTTCCCGGCCAGGCCCGGCCGGGAGGCCGCTGGCGGCGGCCCGGCGGCCGTCGATGGGGATGCCCCGGGTGGCGAGCAGGACGGCCAGGATGCCGCCGCACACAATGCACGAGTCGGCCACGTTGAACACCGGCCAGTGCGGCAGCTCGATCCAGTCCACCACGTGCCCGCGCAGGAAGCCGGGAGACCGGAACAGCCGGTCCCCCAGGTTCCCAGCCGCCCCGCCGAGGAGCAGCCCGAGCGTGACGGCCCAGGGGACGCTGCGCAGCCGCCGGGCGGTGCGCAGGATCGCCACGATGACCGCGAGGGCGATGAGGGTGAAGACGACCGTGACAGAGGTGCCGATACTGAACGCCGCGCCGCTGTTACGCAGCTCCCGCAGCGTCAGCAGGCCGCCGAGCAGGCGGATCGGGGCCCGATGCGACAAGGTGGCTACCACGATGGTCTTGGAAACAAGGTCCGCAACGAAAACCACCACGGCCACCGTGATCAGCAGGCGGATCCGGCGTGGCCGCGGCGCTGGACCTGGGCCGCCCGCCGTCTCGAGATCCGCGCCCCCCGCAGATCCGGCGCCGTTCAGCGCCGTTCCTCGCGCTGTTTGCAGGCCACGCACAGGGTGGCGCGGGGGAACGCCTGCAGGCGCGCCTTGCCGATCGGCTTGCCGCAGGACTCACACACGCCGTAGGTGCCGCCGTCGATCTTGGACAGCACCCGCTCAGTCTGCGCGAGCAGCTCACGCGCGGTCTCGGTCAGGGCGAGCTCGTGCTCGCGCTGGAATGTCTTGGCCCCGGCGTCGGCGGAGTCGTCCCCGGCATCACCCACCGCGTCACCCAGCCGGTCCGCGATCTCGGACTCGGCGGCGGAGATATCCCGGCGCAGCCCGTCGGCCTCAGTCTCGAGTTCCTGGCGAACCTCCGCCAGCTCCTTCTCGGTCCAGTGCTTCTCACCAGGCCGGACGGCTAGAGCCGCGGCACCCGAACGCGCGGTTGCTGTCATCTCGGCCCCCTTTGACGCGACTTGTCCACTATGCCAACTGCCACCAATCGATCTTGAACCACCGGGGCAGTCACCGGAGGATAGATCCGCCTGCCCGGCACTGCAAACACATCTGTGCCCGGCGATAATCCGCGGCCCGGCGGCGCACGGTCATCCGGCTGTCCGGTCAGCCCCGCATCCGCGGACCGGCCCGTTCCCCCGCGACGGCCCGCCTTCCCGCCGCCGGACCAGCGCGGTGATGGCGCGGCCGTGGTCCCGGGCCGCGGCAGCCAGCATGGCCGCGCCAGAAATGTCCCCTAATACTAGAGATGAGAAACCCCGCGCCCCCGGATGGAGACCCTGATGGCCCAGGCCGCCACCGACTCGCCCCGCACCTCGGTCCGCCACCCTCTCGCCCCGCTGACGGCGGACGAGGCTGGCCAGGCCAGCCGGCTCTCGCTCGCCGCCGCAGGCCCCGGCAGCCGGCTCGTCTACTGCGCCCTGGCCGAGCCGGCCAAGCGCGCCGTCCTGGCCTGGGATGGCCGCCCGCTGCCGCGGGAGGCCCGCTGCGTCCTGTACCAGTACCCCGCCGGACATACCTGGGTGGTCACCGTCTCGCTGGACGAGGCCGCGGTGATCCGGAAGGTCCTGGTACCAGACGTCCAGCCGCCGCTGATGGCCGGGGAATGGCTGGCTAACGGCGAGCAGATCAAGGCTGATCCTAGCTTCCGGGCCGCGCTGGCCCGGCGCGGCGTGACCGACATGTCCCTGGTCCAGGTGGATCCCTGGCCGGCCAGCAACTTCGGGCTGGAAATCGACGGGTCCGGGCGGCGCCTGGCGCGCGGGGTGGCGTACCTGCTCGACGGCCCGGGGAGCAACCCGTACGCTCGGCCGATCGAGAACCTGGTGGCCTTGCTGGACCGTGACACCGGGGAGGTCCTGGAGATCGAGGACGGCGAGGTGGTGCCCATCCCCCGGGACCCCGGCCGGTACGACGCGGCCAGCGCGGGAGACCTCCGCCACCTGTCGGCGCTGCAGATCCTGCAGCCGGACGGGCCCGGGTTCACCGTCGACGACGGGTGTCTCACCTGGGGGCCCTGGCAGATGCGGATCTCGCTGCACCCGATCGAAGGACTCGTCCTGCACCAGATCGGCTATCACGATCACGGGAGGCTGCGGCCCATCATCTACCGGGCCGGCCTCTCCGAGATGATCGTGCCGTACGGCTCCACCGCGACGAACCACTGGTGGAAGAACGCGTTCGACGCCGGTGACGTCGGCCTGGGGAAGATGGCCAACCCGCTGGAACTCGGCTGCGAGTGCCTCGGCGAGATCGTCTACCTGGACGGCGTCCAGGTAGACGAGGACGGTACGGCCCGCGTCCTGCCGCAAGCCATCTGCCTGCACGAAGAGGACTACGGGGTGCTCTGGATGCACCGGGACGCGGCGAACCAGGCTGCGGAGACCCGCCGTTCCCGGCGGTTGGTCGTGTCGTCCATCGCCACGGTGGGCAACTACGAATACGGCTTCTTCTGGTACTTCTACCTGGATGGCACGATCCAGGCCGAGGTGAAGCTGACCGGGATCATCCAGACTCAGGCGGTCCAGCCCGGGACCCGGGTCAGCTACGCCAACCCGGTGACCGCGGAACTAGCCGGCCCCCATCACCAGCACCTGTTCAGCTTCCGCCTGGACATGTGCCTGGATGGCCTGGCGAACTCGGTCTACGAGGTGGACGCGGTGCCCGTCCCGGCCGGGCCCGCCAACCCATACGGGAACGCGTTCACCGTCCAGGAGACCCTGCTGGAGACGGAATCCGCCGCCCAGCGGATGGCCGCGCCCGAGCGCAGCCGGTCCTGGAAGATCGTCAACCACGGCGCGCGGAACGCCTGCGGTGAGCCGGTCGGGTACTCACTGGTGCCCACGCACGCCAGCGCGCCGCTGCTGGCCCAGCCGGCCGCGGCGATCACGTCGCGCGCCGCGTTCGCCACCCGGCACCTATGGGTCACCCCCGCCCGGGATGACGAGATGCGGGCCGCCGGGGAGTTCCCGAACCAGCATCCGGGGGGCGCCGGGCTGCCCGCCTGGACGTCGGCGGACCGCCCGGTCACCGACACCGGCATCGCGCTGTGGCACACGGTGGGCGTGACTCATTTCTGCCGGCCGGAGGACTTTCCCGTGATGCCGGTGGAGTACACGGGTTTCACCCTGCGGCCCACCGGGTTCTTCGACCGCAACCCTGCCCTGGATCTCGCCCCGTCCGAGCCCGTCCCCGGCCACTGCACCCCTAACCAGTGACCGTCCGCCCCACGGCACCGTGGCCCCGGCCACGGCCGCGCGGTCACACTACGCCATTGCCCCCGGCCCCGGTGTGGGCCCCGGGTAATGGCGTCGGCTGGGGATGGGCGATCGGCTATCGTTAGACAGGCAAAGGCGTTGATGGGGACAGCTGCCGCAGCAGGCAGCCAGGAGCGACCCGGGGATGGTGCGAGCCCGGGGGCAGGCCAGCGGACCAGATCACCCCAGAGCCGCCGGAAGAACAGCAGCGGGCCGGTCGCCGTCAGCAGGCGCCATGACCCGCGAGCCCAGTAGAACCGGCCGCGAGACATGAATTGAGAGGGTCGCGTTCCCAGGCGGAGCCGCGGCCAAGGAGGGTGGTACCGCGGGGCCGCCGCCGGCGCGCCTCGTCCCTCCAGCGAAGCCGCGCGAACGGGCTGACGGCCAGCCCGCGAGCGCCCCGCAGGAGGACCACCCGCCATGGGGCATGCAGACGACAGAGCCTTCCCAGCCCAGCCTGGGTCAGCCCAGCCGGGATCAGGCGGCCCGCGCTACTTCCCCGACCTCCCCCCGGCCATCGACCTGCCCGCCATGGAACATGACGTCCTGGCCCGCTGGCAGGACGGACAGTTCTTCGAGCGGTCACTGGAGGCCACTGAGGGCCGGCCCCTCTGGACCTTTTACGAGGGCCCGCCAACCACCAACGGCATGCCCGGGGTCCATCACATCGAGGCCCGGGTGTTCAAGGATGTCTTCCCGCGCTTCAAGACCATGCAGGGCTTCCATGTCCCGCGCCAGGCTGGCTGGGACTGCCATGGCCTCCCGGTCGAGGTGGCCGTGGAGCGGGAACTCGGCCTGTCCGGCAAGAAGGCGATCGAGAGCTACGGAATCGCGGAGTTCAACGCCCGGTGCCGCGAGTCGGCGCAGCGGCACGTGGACGCGTTCGAGGAACTGACCGTCCGGCTGGGCTACTGGGTGGACCTGCAGCACGCCTACCGGACCATGGACACCAGCTACGTCGAGTCGGTGTGGTGGTCGCTGAAGGACATCTTCTCTAAGGGGCTGCTGGTCAAGGACTTCCGCATCAGCCCGTACTGCCCGCGATGCGAGACCCCCCTGTCGGACCACGAGATGGGCCAGCCAGATGTGTACCGCCTGGTGTCCGACCCGGCGGTCACGGTCCGGTTCCCGCTGGCCAGCCTGCCGGACGGGGCCAACCCCCTGCTGAACGGGGCGGACCTGCTGGTGTGGACCACCACGCCGTGGACCCTCGTCTCCAACACCGCGGTCGCGGTCCACCCAGACGAGAGCTACGCCATCACCCGCAAGCCCGGCGACGGCGACACGGTGGTGGTGGCCGAGAAGCTGGTGGCCCGGGTCCTCGGCGAAGGCTGGCACGTGGTGGCCACGGTGCCGGGTGCGGCCCTGGTCGGCGCCACCTACCGGCCGCCGTTCGGCCTGGTCGAAATCCCGGGGGCGCACCGGGTGGTGCCCGGGGACTTCGTTACCACCGAGGACGGCACCGGCCTGGTGCACCTGGCGCCGGCCTTCGGTGCCGACGACATGGAGACCGGCCGGGCGCACGGCCTGCCGGTGGTGAACCCGGTCCGCCCGGACGGCCGGTTCGAGGAGTGGATCCCGCTGGTCGGCGGGATGTTCTTCAAGGACGCGAACGAGCCGCTGGTCCGTGACCTGACCGAGCGTGGCCTGCTGTTCCGGGTCGAGCAGTACGAGCACAGTTACCCGCACTGCTGGCGATGCCACACTCCGCTGCTGTACTACGCGCTGCCGTCCTGGTACATCCGGACCACCCAGGTCAAGGACCTGATGCTGGCCGAGAACGAGCAGACCAACTGGCAGCCGCCGACCATCAAGGACGGCCGGTACGGCGAGTGGCTGCGCAACAACGTGGACTGGGCGCTGTCCCGGACCCGCTACTGGGGTACTCCGCTGCCCATCTGGGAGTGCGGCGAGCAGCACCTGACCTGCGCAGGGTCGCTCGCCGAGCTGAGCGAACTGGCCGGGCGCGACCTGTCCGGGCTGGACCCGCACCGGCCGTACGTGGACGAGGTGACCCTGACCTGCCCGGAGTGCGGCGGGGAGGCCCGGCGAGTGCCGGAAGTGATCGACGCCTGGTACGACTCCGGGTCGATGCCGTTCGCCCGCCTCGGCGCGCCGTGGCAGAACGCCGAGGAGTTCCGGCGGACCTACCCGGCGCAGTTCATCTGCGAGGCGATCGACCAGACCCGTGGCTGGTTCTACTCGCTGATGGCGGTCGGCTGCCTGGTGTTCGGCCGCAATTCCTACGAGAACGTGGTCTGCCTCGGCCTGGTCGTAGACGAGCGCGGCCGGAAGATGAGCAAGCACCTGGGCAACGTGCTCGAGCCGCTCCCGTTGATGGAGGCGCACGGCGCGGACGCGATCCGCTGGTTCTTCACCGCGTCCGGCTCGCCGTGGTCCACCCGGCGGATCGGCGACGGGGCCCTGGACGAGATCGTCCGCAAGGTCCTGCTTACCTACTGGAACACGGTGTCGTTCCTGGTCCTGTACGCCAACGCGGCCGCGGCCCAGGGCCAGGCGTGGGGTCCGGCGCAGGCTGCGGAGGCAGCGCCCGCGGCCAGCCGGCCGCTGCTGGACCGCTGGCTGCTCAGCGAACTGCACGCCACCACCCAGGAGGTCACGGCAGACCTGGAGGGTTTCGACACCGCCGCCGCCGGCCGGCACCTGGCCGCCTTCATCGACGACCTGTCGAACTGGTACGTCCGCCGTTCCCGGCGGCGGTTCTGGGAAGGACCCGGTACGCCGGACGGCTCGTCGGCCTTCGCCACGCTGTACGAGAGCCTGCACGTGCTGACCCGGCTGATGGCGCCCATCACGCCGTTCCTGGCGGATCATGTGTGGTCCGTGCTGCGCGGCCCGGGCGACCCGGAATCGGTACACCTGGCCAGCTGGCCAGCCGCGGATGAAGCGCCCATCGACTCCCGCCTGTCCGCGCAGATGGCACAGACCAGGCGGCTGGTGGAACTCGGGCGGTCGGCCCGGGCCGCCGCGTCGGTTCCGGTCCGCCAGCCGCTGCCCCGCGCCGTGGTGAGCGCGGCCGGGTTCGACGAGCTGGCTCCTGAGCTGCGCGCCGAGGTCACCCACGAGCTGAACGTCCGCGCCCTGGAGCCCATGGCCGCGGTCGGTGAAGACCTGGTCGATTACGTGGTCAAGCCGAACTTCCGGACCCTGGGCCGCCGGTTCGGGAAGGGCACCCAGGCGGTCGCGGCGGCGATCATCGCGGCCGAGCCCGAGGTGCTGGCCGCCGAGCTGAGGTCGGCGGGCAAGGTCTCGGTCGAGGTGGATGGCACCCCCGTCGCCCTGGGGCCGGACGACGTGATCGTGACCCAGACACCCCGGACGGGCTGGACGGTCGCCTCCGAAAGCGGCGAGACCGTCGGCATCGAGGTGCACATCACCCCGGAGCTACGCCGCGAGGGGCTGGCCCGGGAGGTCATCAGGCTGATCCAGGAGGCGCGCAAGTCCGACGGGCTGCACGTGAGCGACCGGATCACGGTGGCCTGGGAGGCCACCGATCCAGACCTGTCGGCCGCGCTCACCGAGCACGGGCAGCTGATCGGGAGCGAGGTGCTGGCCGACCAGTTCGGTCCGGCCGCGCCCGCGGACACGGACCCGGCCGGGGGTGCGCACCAGCACACCGAGGTTGATCTGGGCCTGACCTTCTGGCTGGCGCGGGCCTGACCGCGCACGTCCCCTTCCCCGCCGACGGGGCGGGAGAAGGGGATGCTGGTCGGCCTGGCTAACCCTCCAGCTGGTCGGGCTGGCAGGCGCGGCAGGGCACGAACTTGGCCTCCTCCGCCTCCTGCCTGGTCATAATCTCCAGGTCACCGGCGCCGAGGAACCGGATCAGGATGCATTCGCTGCGGTGGTAGCGGGCTACTCCGGGCACCACGGTCACGTCAACCCGCCCGGGCGCTGGCGGGCCGTCGCCGTCAGATTCCGTAGCGGCGGCCCCGGGGGCAGCCGGCGCATCGGCACCCGCGTCTTCAGCCGCAGGCTCCGGAGTGGCCGGCGTATCAGTGTCCGGACCTTCAGCCACGTCCTCCGGGACGGCCGGACCATCGGCGCCGGTGTCCTCAGCCACAGCTTCCAGGGCGGAGGGCCCATCTGTGTCCGGGCGTGCGGCCGCGGTGTCCGGGCTTGCGGCCGCGGTCTCCGGGACGGCCGGGCCGCCGGCGCCGGGCTCTGCAATCAAAGATTCCGGGGCATTCCCCTCGTCCGCAGTCGGGCCGGCGGGCGCCTGGCCGGCCTCGCCCCGGGCCGGAGGCTCCTGGCCGGCCTCGCCCCGGGGCGGAGGCTCCTGACTGACGGCGTCACGCACGGCTGGCGCCGGAGCGACGTCGTCGAGCGAGATTATCCATTGAGGCCGGTTACGCCCGGCGTCCGGCGGCCCGGGCGTGGTCTCCGCGATCGGCGTGGCGGCTTCGTCATCCGGCCCGCCGGCGGCCGCCTGATCAGCGTCCCGGGCAGGTCCGGCGGGCGCCGCCTCCGGCGTCGGCCCGGCGGCTTCTCCCGGAGTCCGCTCGTCATCGGCTGACCCCGGGCGGTCCAACTCTGGGCCGGTTTCGTCGGGGCTGGTTTCGTCCGGGCTGGTTTCGTCGGGACTGGCTTCGTCCGGCCTGCCGGCCTCCGGACGGGCCGGCGGCGCCGCGAAGGCGGCGGCGGGTGGCGGCCAGGCGGCGTCCGGCACGTCAGGGCGCTGCCAGCCGGCTCCCGATCCCCATATCAAGCCTTGGGTACCGACGGGCGGTGCACCCTGTTCCGGCGGCCCCGCCGATTCGGGTGGAACTGGCAGCTCAATGCCGGGCCAGCTCAGCGCACCCGTATCGCGCTTACCAGCGGATCCGAGTTCCTCCTCGACCCGCTCCCACAGGTCATCACCCCGGCGCTCGGCGGGAAACTCCGGCTGAAGGGGCGCCACCTCAGCTGCTGAGCCTTCGGTGGCGTCTTCGCGCCGGGACGAGCTGTGCTCCCGCCCGGCGCTAGCCAGTACGGGAGCACTCACCCGCTCCTGCGGCGCTGACCAGGACCCCTGCATGCTGGCCGCCCGAGACTCGGCCCGGCCGAATATTTCCGACCAGTGCGAGAGAACCCCGGCCGCCAGGATCAGCGCCGCTACCGCACAGACACCGATGGATATGTACACCATCAGCAAGCTGCTGGCGAGGACGCCGACCACGAGCAGGCCGATCGCCAGAGCAACCAGGAGAGCACTCGACTTGATCACGTGCGCTCTCCGCGGGCTGTGCGGGTCATGCTGCCAACCGAGAAGGAAACGCTGTTGAGCTGGATTACCGCTGCTGTGCTGACTAACCGGCTACCGGTGGTCGTGTGGCGAGCCATCCGACGGGTGGAACCCGCCGTGTGACACAGGCTCCGGCGCGCCAGCGTAGGCACTGGCGATGGACGCCTGCCCGTTCCTGGCCTCCATGCGGGACATGCCCGAGGAGACGGAGGAGTCGGGCCCGCTGCCCATGGCCGGGAAGGCACCGCTGTCGGTCGCGCCTGCTTCCAGGTCACGCATCTGCCCTTCCAGGTACGCCTTCAGCCTGCTGCGGTACTCCCGCTCGAAGGCCCGCAGGTCATCAACCCGCCGCTCCAGCTCTTCA
>Ga0208219_1000740_pt1 | contig 11532 bp, 9 predicted proteins | sample NGESurshal072012_7_FD_184469 | JGI IMG/M metagenome (GOLD analysis project Ga0208219, IMG submission 184469) | Arctic peat soil microbial communities from Barrow, Alaska - NGEE Surface sample 53-2 shallow-072012 (SPAdes) | ecosystem: Environmental > Terrestrial > Soil > Wetlands > Peat ...
GTGCCGCCAACTCCAACGCCAAACTGCCGGCGCAGAAGCAGGCAGCGGCATCGGCGGCGCACCCGGCCGATCCGGTCGGCGATATCTGTCTACTCCCCGACATCGCGGGGTTTGCCCATTAGCGCCGGCTGGAACAGCAACACCGCCGCAAGCGTCATCACCAGCGAGAGCGCAAGCAGTTTGCCCATGCTCGCGGTGCCCGGATGACTGGATAGCCACAGGCTGCCGAACGCGGTCGCCGTCGTCAGCGCGCTGAAAAAGATGGCTCGGGTCAGGCTCGATTGCAGCAGATTGGTGCGGCCGGCCCGCCATGCCGTGACGTAGTAGATCTTGAAAGCGACGCCGACCCCGAGCAACAGCGGCAGCGCGACGATATTAGCGAAGTTCAGCGGCAGCCCGATCAGCACACAGATTTCCAGCGTCACCGCGCCGGCCACCAGCAGCGGCACCAGCGTCAGTAGCACGTCGGTAAGCCGCCGCAGCGCCAGCCAGAGCAGCAGGCTGATCACGATCAACGCCCACAGACCGGCATGGATAAAGGCCCTGACGACGGTGTCGCCGGACTTGAGAATCGAAACCGGACCGCCGATCGCATTCGGTTCGGCGGCGAGCACTGCGCCGGCGAACTTCCGCAGCGTGTCGTTGTCGTTGGGATCGCCGCGCGGCAGCGCCTCGACGCGCTGCAGGCCGCCCTTGGTTTTCCAGGAGGCCACCAGATCGGCTGGCAAGGTCTGCAGGCTGACCGGCTGCGCCTGCAGCGAGTTCTTGAGCTGGTCGAGCACGATCTTCAGCGGCGTCACAAAGATCGCCTGGGTCTTGTTCCGCGTCGCCTCACTCGATCCGGCCAGCCTTGACAGCGCATCGGCGAGACGCCGCGACGCCACGGCGCCGGGTCCGGTTGCATCGCCGGCCGCCTTGCGCAGGCTCTCCGCCGATTCGTTCAAAGCCTGAACGTTTTCCTGGTCGGATGGCGCGGGATCGATCGAATCCGGATTGAGCGCGGGATCGAGCACCTTGGCACCTTGGGCGATCAGCTTGAGTTTTGCCGGCTGGTCGTCGGGCACGAAGTTTTCAAGCGACATGACACGAAGAACCTCCGGCACCTTTTCCAGACGCGCGGCAATTTTCCGGGCGTCCTCGTCGGAATTCGTCATCACGTTGATGGCGTTGGCGCCGGTGTTCGGGTCCTTCCGCAGGTCAAGAAAGGTCGCGATCGATTCAACCTTCGGGCTGCGCAAATTGATCGGATTGAAGTCGAACCTCAGGAAATAAAGCAGCGGCAGGCCGGCTACCGCGACCACGAGGGTGCCGACAATGATGCCAACGCGATGTCTTTCGAGGAAGTGATCGACCGGCGCCAGGAAGGCATAGCCGACGGCTTCCTTCTCGCCCGGCGGGTTAAGCAGGCTGAGCAACGCCGGCAGCACCGTGATGCTCGACAGAAATGCGATCAGCATGCCGACGCCGGCGATCTTGCCGAGTTCGGAGACGCCTTTGTAATCGGTCGGCAGGAACGAGAGGAATCCGGCCGCCGTCGCCATCGCCGCGAGCGAAAGCGGGACCGCGACGTATTGGGCGGCCTGTACCAGCGCCGTCTGCAGGTCATTGCTCTTGAAACGCTCTGAGCGGTAGCGAACGCTGAACTGGATGCCGAAATCGACGCCGAGGCCGACGAACAGGACCGCGAACGCGATCGAAAGCAGGTTCAGCGAACCCACCATCATCAACCCGACCGCGGTGGTGATCGACAGGCCGACAAAAAGATTGACGAAAACCGCGGATATGATCTTGGCCGAGTGCAGCGCCATCCAGAGAATGAACAGCACCACGAGCACGGTACCGATGCCGTTGACCACGGCACCGTCCGCAACGGTTGCGAATTCCTCGTTGGCGATCGGAACCGGTCCGGTCAGCCTCACCCGGGCGCCGTACTCGCCGGCGAGATTGAGGTCTTGGGCGGCCTGCCGGATGGCGTCGGTCGCGTCCTTGCCGGGCTCGAGCGCGTTGAAATCGAGCACCGGCTTGAGTTCGATAAAGGAGCGCCGGTCGGCATCGGTCAACGGCTTGTCGCTGACCAGTTCGCGCCAGGAGAAGGTCCCCGAGCCGGTCTGGAGTACATGCTCCACGGTGTCGGCGATCTGCGTGAACGGCCGCGCGGTGCTGTCGAGTTTGAATTCCCCGCGCTTGATGCCGACAAGCCCGGTCTCGAGCGCGCCCGTCAGTCCACGCAGGCTCGGGTCACCCGCCATGATTTCGATCAGCGGCGCAGCCGAGGCGAATTGGCTGGTGAGCTCGCCGACCTCCGTTTGGGGCAGGAACAAGAGCCCGTTCTTTTCGAAGAATTCTCCTGAGCCGAGCGCCTCAACCGATTGAAAATGCTTGGTATCACCGGACAGTTTCTGCTTTAGCGCGGCACCCGCCGCGCTGGTCAATTCCGGCGTCGGCGCATCCACCACGGCCAGGATGGTGCTGTCGCGATCGAAGGCCTGGTCGAATTGGTTGTCGCGCTGGCGCCAGTCCAGTTTTGACGAAATCAGCGTGTTGATGTCGGTATTGATGGAAAAGTTACGGGCCGTGTAGAAGCCCGCTGCGATCGCAAGGATCAGAGCGACGAGGACCGTAGCAAAGGCAAACCGCGTGCAAGCTTTAACGACCGTTACGACAATACTTGTCAGCACGTCTTTTCTTTCTAAATGGCAAGAACTGGCTGGAAACGCCCCGCTGTCTAGCGGAGTTCCACCGGCCGATCTAACGTTGTTTCGGAGGCTTGGTCTTCACCAGACGAACAGATAGAGCAAACTTGCCCAAATCGCGGTCGGAGGCTGGTATAATTCGGATCGGCCCGCAGTAAAGTGACGAACAAGTGAGGCTTCCAGCACGCCATCCGCGCTAAGGTCGGGCGCGCTGTGCTGTACCATATTACCGGTTCCTCATTTGCCGTGGGGAACCTTTTTGCGATCCACCTTTTCTACCCAATCGTTTTTTGACACAAAGCCCTGTACCTCCACGTGCTTAAGGGCGGTGCGGAAAGGCCGATAGCGTGGCCGTGCGGAGATAGAGAATGGGTTCGGTGCAACGTGCGTAATGGACGTCCAATGGAAGTGTTTCTGGCGCAGCCGCGCGGGTTCTGCGCAGGCGTGGTGCGCGCAATCGAGATCGTCGAGCGCGCGCTCGAGAAGTATGGCCCGCCGGTCTATGTGCGCCACGAGATCGTCCACAACAAATACGTGGTCGAAAGCCTCAAAAACAAGGGCGCGATCTTTGTCGAGGACCTGTCGGAGGTGCCGCCGCACGCCGTCACCGTGTTCAGCGCGCATGGGGTGGCGAGGAGCGTCGAGGAGGAAGCCGCGGTGCGCGGCCTGCCGGTCCTCAACGCGACCTGTCCGCTCGTGACCAAGGTCCACAACCAGGGCAAACGGTACGTGTCGAAGGGTCGGGCGCTGATCCTGATCGGGCATGCCGGGCACCCCGAGGTCGAGGGAACCATGGGCCAGGTTCCCGGCCCGGTGCTGCTGGTCCAGAATGTCGACGACGTCGCCGCCTTGAGCCTGCCCGCAGACACCCCGGTCGCCTATATTACCCAGACCACCCTCAGCGTCGACGACACCAAGGACATTATTGTCGCGCTCCAGCAGCGATTTACCGACATTCAAGGCCCGGACATCCGGGATATCTGCTATGCGACACAAAACCGCCAATCTGCGGTAAGGGACCTCAGCAAGCTGGTCGACGTCATCCTGGTGGTGGGAGCCACCAATAGTTCCAATTCGAACAGGCTGCGCGAAATCGGCACCGAAGTCGGCGTCGCGAGTTATCTGATTGCCGATGGGAGCGAATTGAACCCGGAATGGCTGAAGCATGCAAAGGCCGTCGGCATCACGGCCGGCGCCTCGGCGCCGGAGGTTCTTGTCGATGACGTGATCGAGGCCCTGAGACGCATCGGAGCGGTCGAGGTATCGGTGCTCCCGGGCCGGGAAGAAAATATCGAATTTCGGCTTCCGGCAGAACTGACCGCAGGCTGATCCACTTCTCTACCGAATCCAGAAAGAAACCTGTAATGGCAATACCGTTCTTCAAGGAAGTGCGCATCGGCGGTTATCTGATCAAGCAGAAATTGCGCGGTCGCAAGCGCTATCCGCTGGTGCTGATGCTCGAGCCGCTGTTTCGCTGCAACCTTGCCTGCGTCGGTTGCGGCAAGATCGACTATCCCGACGCGATCCTCAACCGCCGCATGTCGGCGCAGGAATGCTGGGACGCGGCCGACGAATGCGGCGCGCCGATGGTGGCCATTCCCGGCGGCGAGCCGCTGATCCACAAGGAAATCGGCGAAATCGTGCGCGGCCTGGTGGCGCGCAAGAAGTTCGTATCGCTGTGCACCAACGCACTGCTGCTGGAGAAGAAGCTCGATCTGTTCGAGCCGTCGCCCTATCTGTTTTTCTCGGTGCATCTGGACGGACTGAAGGACCACCACGACAAGGCGGTATCGCAGAAGGGCGTGTTCGATCGCGCCGTTTCCGCGATCAAGGCCGCCAAAGCGCGCGGCTTTACCGTCAACGTCAATGCCACCATCTTCGACGGGCATGCGGCCGAGGACATCGCCAAGTTCCTCGACTTCACCACCGAACTCGGCGTCGGCGTTTCCATGTCGCCGGGCTATGCCTATGAGCGCGCTCCCGACCAGGAGCACTTCCTCAACCGGACCAAGACCAAAAAGCTGTTCCGTGACGTGTTCACGCTTGGCAAGGGCAAGAAGTGGAATTTCATGCATTCCGGCCTGTTCCTGGATTTCCTGGCCGGCAATCAAAACTACGAATGCACGCCCTGGGGCATGCCGGCGCGTAATATTTTCGGCTGGCAGAAGCCCTGCTACCTGCTCGGTGAAGGCTATACCAAGACCTTCCAGGAGCTGATGGAGACCACGGACTGGGAGACCTACGGCACCGGCAAATACGAGAAGTGCGCCAACTGCATGGCGCATTGCGGCTATGAGCCGACGGCTGCGGACGCGGCACTGGCCAATCCGCTGAAGGCCATTTGGGTGGCGCTGCGCGGCGTCAGGACGACGGGGCCGATGGCGCCCGAGATCAATCTCGATAACCAGCGGCCGGCGCAGTACATCTTCTCGGCGGAAGTACAGAAACGCCTGTCAGAGATCCGCCGTGACGAGGCCCTCGCCGCCCAGCAGAAAGCCTCGACAGCCGCGTAGGCTGCGCAGCGCGCGGTTGAAATCGATCCCGGTGGAGACCAGCGCGCGCAGGGTCAGCGGGTTGCGTGCTACGCCGCGCAGCACCTTGCGCAAATCGATGTCCCCGTTGGGCTTGATCGCCGCCATCGCCAGCGCCGGCAAAGCGCGGGTGGCGGGGTCGCTGATGACACGCAGGGCGGCGAATGGGAGACCGGCCTCGGCAGCATAGGCGGCGGCGATATGGCTCTCCATGTCGACGGCCGCGGCCCCGGTCTGCGACCACAGGGCGGCCTTTTTGGCCCGGGCCGCGATCACCTGCTCGACGCCCGCCAGGCCACCCCTGACGACGCGCCGACGCCCCAGGGCGACGTTGGCGATCAGTTCTTCGTTCAGCGCCAGACCGGCGAGCCAGCGGGTGTCGCCGTCCATGACCTCGGTCGCGACCACGACATCGCCAGATTTCAATTCCGGATCCAGTCCGCCGGCGACCCCGAAGCTGATGACGCCCCTGATGCTGGATGGGTCGACCACGGTCAAAAGCGCCCGCAATTGCTGCGGATCGCTACTGCTGCAGATGACGGTCATGCCGGGCCCGGCCGCAATTCGGGCCTCCTGTACCAAACCAGTCACAATCAACACCGGCCGCGGGTCGATTCGATCGCCCGCGGAAACCCCGTCCCCCGCCCCCAAATTCACATTCCGACCCCTGCCACCCTGCTGTTAGTGCTGCTCAAATTCCGATACCGCGCTAGCGCCCAGAGCGGAAAGAACTTCGAGTAGCCATGATAACGCAAATAAAACACCCGCGGAAAGCCCGTTGCCGTGTATCGCTGCTCGTCCCAAAGCCCTTTTTCGGTCTGTGTGCTTTTCAGGTACTCGATCCCCCGGGCGACCGCCCGATGGCCGACCTCGCCCGCCGCCATCAACCCAAGCAAGGCCCATGCCGTTTGCGAGGCGGTCGTGGGTGCCCCTTCAAAACCCTTATAGTCGAGTCGGTAACTCGTGGCATCCTCGCCCCAGCCGCCGTCGGTGTTCTGAATCGACACCAGCCAATCCGCGGCCTTGCGGATCGCCGGGTCCTGATGGCCGACGCCCGCGGCGTTCAGCGCGCACAGCACCGACCAGGTGCCGTAAATGTAGTTCAGCCCCCAGCGGCCATACCATGACCCCTCGGCTAGCTGGGTCCGGCGCAGATACGCGACCCCGTCCGCGACGGTCTTGCTGGTTTGCGCGGTCTCACCGAGCTGAGCCAGCATCGAAACGCAGCGGGCGGTGACATCCTCGGTCGGCGGATCGAGCAGCGCGCCATGGTCGGAGAACGGGATGTTGTTGAGATAATATTCGAGATTGTTGACATCGAAGGCGGCCCAGCCGCCATTGCGGCTCTGCAGGCCTTCAATCCACTCGCGGCCGCGCGCGATCGCCGCATCGTATTGCTGGTTTGGACTGGCGCGCCGGGCGCGGTCCATCGCCATCACCACGACCGCCGTATCGTCGAGATCGGGATAATAGGCGTTGTTGTACTGGAACGCCCAGCCACCGGGTCGAACCTCCGGGCGTTTCGCCGCCCAGTCGCCCTTGATATCCAGCACCTGCTTTGGCAGCAGCCAGTCCAGCCCCTGTTTGGCGGGCGGCAACGCCTCTTCGCCGCCGGCCTCGATCAAGGCGTGGCAGGTCAGCGAGGTGTCCCACACCGGCGAGACGCAGGGCTGGCAATAGGCCTCGTGTTCACCGATCACCAGCAACCTGTCGAGCCCTCGCCGCGTCATCGCGCGCGGCGGATAATCCGCGGGCTTGCCGAGCACCTCATACATCATCACGACATTGGCCATCGGCGGGTAGATGGCGCCCAATCCATCTTCGCCGTTCAACCGTTCTTCGATGAAGGCAACCGCGCTATCGATGGCACGAGCCCGCAACTTCTTCGGAAACAACGGCTCGATCGCCCGCAGCACCGTGTCCAGCCCGCGGAACAGGAGAAACCAGCCCCAGCTTTGATGCGGCGCCTTGGCGGTCATTCCGATCGAATGCGGCTTCTGCAGGAACAGTTCGTCGATCCCGGTGCCGCTCACATTCTTCGCTTTGGGCTTCAGCGCCGCCAGAACCAGCAGCGGCACGATCGTGGTTCGCGCCCAGTATGAAATCTTGTTGAGATGAAACGGCGACCACATCGGCAGCAGCATGATCTCGACCGGCAGCACCGGCACGCTGCGCCAGCTCAGCACGCCGAACATCGCCAGCATGAATCGCGTGAAGACGTTGCTGTGAACGGCGCCGCCGCGCGAGCGGATGGCCTCGCGCGCCCGTATCATGTGCGGCGCGTCCACGGAATCGCCGATCATCTTCAGCGCGAAGTAGGCCTTCACGCTGGCGCTCATTTCGAATGCGCCGTCATGGACCAGCTGCCAGCCGCCATGGGCGCCCTGAATCCGGCGCAGGTAATTTGCGATCTTGCCTTCCAGAACGGTGTCGACCGGCTCGCCCAGATAGTGGCGCAACAGCACATATTCCGCCGGGATGGTGCAGTCGGCTTCCAGCTCGAACACCCAGTGTCCGTCCGCTTGCCGGATGTCGAGCAACGCCCGCGTTGCCGACGCGATGCTCGCCTCGAGCGCGGCAGCGTCCTTGATGCCAAGGCTGTCATTGCCGGAATGCATGTCGCTCAACATCCGCTCTATCTGCCTCTGCCCGGTTTCGCCCGCAACCGATCAGGGCTGCCGCATGGCGAGGACAAGGTCGGCCGCACGATCCCCGGATCGTACCGATCCTTCAATGGTTGCCGGCAACCCCGTATCAGTCCAGTCGCCCGCGAGAAACAGGTTTTTCCACTGGGTGGCCGGACCCGGCCGCAGGGCATTCTGCTCTGGCGTGGCCTCGAACGTGGCACGGCGCTCCCGCACGATCTGCCAGGCCGGCAGGTCGCCCTGAATGCCGGCGGCCTTGCAGACATCCCGCCAGAGCGCCTGCGCCAGCTCCTCACGCGGCATATCCATCAGGCGGTCGGCATTGCTGATGGTGATCGACAGCCGCTGCGGGAACGAAAACAGCCATTCCACCAATCCGCCGACGACACCGAGGATCGGCGGCAGGTCCCGAGGCGGATTGACGCGGAAATGCCCGTTCAGGATTGCCCGGAACCTGGACGGGGTTTTCAGGCCCGGCAGCAGCCCGGCTGCGGCGCGCGGCGGGACCGCCATCACCACGGCATCGTCAGCCGCGACCGGCACGACCTCATCGCCAAACCTCAGTTCGCCGACGCGGCCGTCCGACATTGCGAACGCCCGCAACTCCTGCTCAAACCGAACCTCGGCGCCCTTGGCCCGCAGCAGCCTGATCGCGGGTTCGACCAGCACCGCGCTCAAGCCGTCGCGTGCGACCAGCGGGCGGCAGGCCTTGCCTCCGGCCAGCAGCGTTTCCCGCACCACCGCGCCGGCCAGGCCCGCCGAGCCCTCCGGCGGATCGACATTGAGCGCCGCCAGCAGCAAGGGCTGCACCAGCCGCTGGTACAGCGTTCCCTGGCACCGGATGGTGTCGCCGACGGGCTTGCCCGGTCCTGCCCAGATCAACGGCGCCAGGGCCAGATAATCGCGCAGGCCGGTGTCGGGCACGCGGCGGGATTCATCGAATATCCACAGCGGCAGCCGCCCATCTCCGAGATCGAGTTGCCAGCGCTGTCCCGTCGTCAGATCGACAAACGGAAACCTGGCAAGCTGCGGCCCGACCAACCCCGCTTCGGTGCCGATCGACCTCGCATAGGCAAGCGCGTGACGATTGCCCGACAAAAGCAGGTGATTGCCGTTATCGATGGTCAGGTTGGTCGCGGCGTCGAAATAGGAACGGCAACGGCCGCCGGCCAGCTGGGTGGCCTCATGGACATGGACCTTGAAACCGGCATCGGCCAGCCGAACGGCCGCCGACAGGCCCGAAATTCCGGCGCCGATGATGTGTGCGGTCCGTTGCATCAGATCAAAGCGTAGCGGATGAGGATGGCGACGCGGGCCATCTTGTTGACGCGAACCGGAGCGCGCGGCGATGCGAACCCCCTCGTCACCAGCAACGCCAGGATCGCGCGGTAGTATCGCGACATGATCCGGGGCGCGCGCACCACCCGCCGCGGGTTGCGGTTCATGACTTGATCGGCTTTTTCAAAATGTGTCTTCGCCCGCTCGGCCAGCGGCCCGCATACGCCCGGCAGCGCCGGATCGGCGATCACCGTGAGCGGATCGTCGCTGGCAATTCCCGCGTGCAGCAGAGCTTCGCGCGGCAAATACAGCCGGCCGATGCCGGCGTCTTCGTCGATATCGCGCAGGATGTTGGTCAGTTGCAGCGCGCGGCCGAGGTGATGCGCCAGCAGGATGCCGTCATCCTCGGGCAGGCCAAATACCCGCACCGACAACCGTCCGACCGCGCTGGCCACGCGGTCGCAATACAGATCGAGCGTGGCCAGGTCAGGCGCGCGGATATCCTGCGGAACGTCCATCTCCATGCCATCGACGACAGCCTGGAAATCCTCGCGCTTGAGGCCGAATTGCCGAACCGAGGCAACGTAGTCCCGCAGCCGTTCGGGGGGACGGCCCTGATACAGCGCGTCAATATCGTCCCGCCATTGCTGGAGCGCGGCCAGCCGCTTTGGCCGCGGGCCCTCCGAATCCGCGATATCGTCGACCTGCCGGCAGAAACTATAGATCTGGAACATGGCGTCGCGCTGCTCGCGCGGCAGAATGCGCATCGCCGTGTAGAACGAACTGCCGGACGCGGTGGTGCTGTAGTTCGCGTTAGCCGCCGCCGTTTCAGCAATCATGCGCCGGCCGCCGGTCTGGACACGGGCCGGCGCCCCATCACCCGGCGGGTCATTTCGCCCGCGACGCCACCGATGCTATGCGCCAGCAACTCGGCCGGACTGAGATGGACCCGCTCGCTGAGCGGATCGCGCAGCCTGAGCAGCCCGACAATCCTGTCGGCAAAGGACTGGATCACCGAAATCTCCAGCCCGAGACGGAGATCCTTTACCTCGGCGCACAGCGATTTGCTTTGCTCGAGCAAAGCCCCGGTTCGTGCCGCAAGCGAATGCAGGCATTGCAGCAGCGGCGCCGACGCCCGCCCGCCGGCGAGTTCTTCGACCGATGCGCCTGCCGCCGCCAGCGCATCGCGCGGAAGATAGACCCGGTTGAGGTCCTTGTAGTCCTTGGCGCAGTCCTGCAGGTGGTTGTTGATCTGCAAGCCGGCGCAGAGCGCGTCGGAGGCCGCCCAGGTCGAGGTGCATTCGCCGTGAACGTCGAGCATGAAGCGTCCGACCGGCATGGCCGAATACCGGCAATAGTGGATCACTTCTTCCCAATTCTCGTAGCGAAGCTTGGTCACGTCCATCCGGAACGCCGTCAGAACATCGAGCGCATGGCGGGGCGGCATCGAACGCCGCGCCAGCGCCTCGCGCAAATTGACGGCCTCGGGCTGGCTGTCGCCCCGGCCCGATAGTTCGGCCTCGAGCAGGTCGAGATAAGCGAGCTTGTCCTGCGCGGCGAGCGTCGCATGGTCGGCGATGTCGTCGGCGGTCCTGACGAAATTATAGAACGCCAGAATCAGCGCCCGGTGGCGCGGATGAATGATCCACGACGCGACCGGGAAGTTCTCGTCGCGGTGAGTCTTGCCGGATCGCAATTCGTTCGCGGTGGTCATCAACGGCTGGCTACATTGGTCGGGGCATGACGACTTCGCATGCGGCAAAGTTGCCGCACGCAAGGGATCGCGCACCCCATATAGGGGAATACGTCGCCAAAACCAATGCTGCCCGCGATGGCTCGCGAATCCCCGGCCACATCCGATTGCAGTCCTGGATGGGGCTGTCCGTGGCGATAGCCGGGAACGGAGGCTGGCTATTGCCCGTTGTCCTTCAGGACCTTTTCGCACGCCGCGGACAATTTGGCACGGTTTTGCTGCAGGCAGGCGAGAACCGTGAAGTCACCCTGATCGATGACGGAACGGCAGTGGCGCTGAACGTCGCGGACGCAGGCTTTCTGCTCCTCCGGCGTTCCGCTGCGCTGCGGTTGCATCGGCTGGGCGATTGCGCCGGTGGAGACGGAGATCGACAACAGGGTGAGTGCGAGCAAGAACCTGGACATCATATTCCTTCATTGTGACCGCGGAGAATTCCGATCCCGCATAGCACGTGGATGGCGAAACCGAATACTCGGATTGCGAACGCCACGAACCGCGGCGACGAACCGACCAAGAGCGCTGGTAAATGCGGCCAAATTTACGACGGCCTCAACTTGAAATGCCGGGACCTGCCGAGCAGCCCAATGATGTCGATAACCACTTGATGTTGAATTGCTATTTCATCAATCCTG
>Ga0208219_1000741_pt1 | contig 11530 bp, 9 predicted proteins | sample NGESurshal072012_7_FD_184469 | JGI IMG/M metagenome (GOLD analysis project Ga0208219, IMG submission 184469) | Arctic peat soil microbial communities from Barrow, Alaska - NGEE Surface sample 53-2 shallow-072012 (SPAdes) | ecosystem: Environmental > Terrestrial > Soil > Wetlands > Peat ...
CCTTGTTTCTCGGAGCACGACCCTCATGAAAGCCGGGCATGGTGACCGGCGACCGGCGATGACCAGCCGCGTCATACAAGACAGGTTGCATCTTCCCCCTCCTACCGGAGCGTGTGATGGACCCGCCCATATTCGACCTCCAACCACACCTCTGCCTCGCCGGAACCAGGGCTGCGCCAGAGGGATGCAGATTGCCGGCGATACATAGGCAACGTCCCTGTGCTGGGCTTCCACGCCGGTCGACCCCCGCTCGCCTGGCGCCCATGGCCGCTTGACGCCTGAAGCAGAAGTCTGGGATCGGTGGCCGCAACGGCGACAAACCAGAAGCCTCGCGGGCGGTTGGGAGTGTCGAGTCGTGAGTGGGACACAATCACGGCGTGGTTCCCGACGTCGCCAAGGAGGCGGTCCGAGAGTTTCTCGGTCGCCTTGATCGGGCTCTTCCGGGGCGGATCGAGGGCTTCTACATCGTGGGATCGGCGAGCCTCGGCGCGTTTCGCGCGGGCCGCAGCGACATCGATTTCGTTGCGGTCGTCGACCGACCGCTGGAGCCGGCGGAACTGAGAGCGCTTCAGCGGGCGGCCCGGCGCAGTTGGACCATGGCGGTCTGCCGAGATGGCGTGCTATGCCACCAATGGCCGCTGGTCTGCAATGGCATTTATGTCACCGGCGAGGATCTGACGCGGTCTTCGCTCAGGTCTCGCCGATCGCGGCTCACGTCGCAGGCCAGTTCTCGACGCACGCTGGCTTTGATGCCAACCCCGTGACTTGGCAGGTCCTCAGGCGCCACGGCATCGTGGTCAGTGGGCCGCACCCTACGAGCCTGTCCGTCTATGTGGATGATCGGGAGCTGCGCGCGTGGACGCGGGAGAACCTCAACGACTACTGGCAGCGGTGGATCGAGACTGTGTCGCGTCGAGCCTGGCCGCCCATTAATCCAGCATTTCGTCGGGGTGCGGCATGGGGTGTTTTGGGCGCGTCCCGCCTGCATTACACCGTGGCGACTGGCGAGGTGATTAGCAAGGAAGCCGCCGGTCGTTACGCGCTTGAGCGCTTTGGGACGAGGTGGCGGGCAGTCATCGAAGAGGCGCTCGCCTACTGGTCGCGTTCCCCTGGCGGCCCCACGCTGACCCCCAGACGACGCCACCAGGACACCCTGCGCCTCGTCGCGACGGTCATCGCCGACGTGAACGGCAAACCACGGCCGCCATAACTGCGCCCACGAAGCGTAAGTAACCCCCGGCGCCGTGCCGATGTCGTGGCTCCCCTTCGCGATCGGAAAACGCTGAAGCAGCAGTGTCGCCGTCGTGGCCGCAGGGGCGACGAGGCAGCAGTCGTGAGCGCAGCGAGCGTCGGCCTCAGGGCCATCGGCGCTCGCATGGCGTCCGCGTCGAGTGGACTGGCACGAGAAGCCGGACCGATTGCTCGACACGCGATGCCAGAGATATTCTCGGTCGCGGCATGCTCGAGTTGAGGGACGTGCTGATTGAGCGTCACCAGGCTGGCCGCCCGATCTTTGGGCTGGGGCCAGAATTTGAGGGAGCGCGATGGATCTCGCAGGGCGGGGCAGACGATCTGGTGCTCGCTCACGACAATCCTCGCCCAGACCCCGGTCCGCTGGTAGAGGTTGGCGTAACCCGTAAGCGCTACAGCGAGGACTCATGGGTCGACATTCACCACACGATGGCCACTGAGCTGATGCTCGCCGAGCGGTCGCGTAACGACCCTGCCTTCCAGGCCGAGACCCGCGATCAGACAGTCATCGAGCGCGAGCTTGCTTCCGTCCCCGGACCTGATGCCTGGCAGCCAGCGTTGTTCGAAATCGACGGAGCTGCACGCCAGGTGCAGCGGTTTGAGCGCGACGGAGACTGGGTCGCGATCTATGACCTTGGCGACGAGTGGCTGCACATCCACGTCCAGCAACCCAACTCCCGTTCGGTCGCGGTCGCGACGATCGCCGATATCACGCCCTATCTCAGAACCTGAGCGCACATACGCCAGCTTCCCTCCGGGCACATCCCGTCCCCGGCAGCGAAGAGCTGGGTCGGCGACAGAGCAGCGGCCGGCCCAGCGGTTTTCTAGCCTGTGGGGGGCTCGCGATGCGGTGGCGCGTCTGGTTCGAGGTCGGGTCGGGGTGGCTCGGATAAGGCGATGCCGTCCTAATCGTTCTCAGGGCGCGGATTACGCGGCTCGCGGACGCCGGTCGAGCCGGGGTCGAGAAAGTCAGAACCGCAGATCACCGTGTTGCCCTCATCACGAAGCCGGTCGACGAGCTCTCGGCGCAGAGCGTCGATCTGGGCATGCAACGTCCGCCGCTCGTCCGAGACCGCCTGCTCCCTGCTGGTGAGCTCCTTCAGGAGGGACGTCAGCTCGCCTCGCGCGAGCGAATGTGGATCCGGGAAGCCAGTCACGCGACTCATTCTCTTGCGTGACCTGCACCACGCCAAGCTCCACTGGACAAAGAAACACGTCCCGCGTTGGGCCCCCGACGGCTCACAGTTCTCCATTCACGAACGACCAGGCGCGTCGAGCTTCGTGGTGCCGGCGATCGTGGCTTCCGCTTCGGCCCCGCGGACAGCCAAAGCGGCAGCACCGCCACCAGACCCGTGTCGGCGACACCGCGGCAGCGGGAATCTGCTGGCTGAGATCGCTTCGCGGGCTGGTCGGGCGATCGCTCGTTCGGCGCGGGGAGATGTCGGTAAATCCAGGGGTGTTTGGCTGCCGCCGAGGTTGAGCCCTGGCGGCAGCCGTGCCGCTAGCGGGCGAGGGTTTCGTCGAGCCAGTCGTAGATCCGTTGCGCGAGCAGGGACCGTCCCATTGGTTCGCAGTGCAGGCCGGCTCCCTCGGCGTTGGTGAAGGACACGAGCACCTTGGTTCCCGGCAGCATGTCGTAGAGCTGCTGTGATTGTCCGGGCCAGAACTGTTCTCCTTCAGGGTGGGTGATCATGATCGGAGTCTTGATCTGCGCGACCTCGTCGCCGAGCCGGTACTGCTCGGCGGTCTTGAACGTCGCGTAGATAGATGGCTGGTCGCCGTATGGCTTGGCGCGCCAGGCGAACTCCTGTTGCATCGCCGGCGTCATCTCCTGGGTCACTGACTCGATCGCGGTGTTGAATGCGGTTTCGTCGTTGGCGTCGAGCAGCGCGACCATCTCGGTGGGTATGTGGTCCTTCCATGAGGTTGAGACGTCGACCACGCCAGGGTCGGCGATGAGTGCAGCTAGGCGGTGCTCGAACGCCGCCGCTCGGGGAGCCCAATACCCCCCTTGGCTGGCCCCGTAGAGCACGATTTTTGACGCGTCGACTTCAGGACGATCGCTGAGGAAGTCCACCAGGGGGGTGATCACGTGCTCCCAGTCAGCTCGAAACGGAATCCCGCGCTCGAACAGCATGCTCTGCTGACCCGGGCCGTCGAAGATCACCGTGTTGTAGCCGCGATCCAGACCGGGCTGACCCACTTCTGGCCACAGGAACGTCATCGCCCCGTCGCTGCCGTTGTTGAGAATTACGGTCGGACGCGCGACACCATCATCGGCGGGGACGAACAGGTAGCCGGGCAGGTCGCTGTTTTCATACGGGACCGCGATCGGGATCGCGGGCGGGGTCGAGCAGGCCAACGTGCTCATCAAAGCACCTGCGGTGCGCGGCGAACAATTCGCTCAGCTGCGCGCCGGGGTTCTCGGTCCCGTCCACGAACACGAACGCGGCGGCGTAGTACACCGCAGCGCGCAGGTATGCGCCACGCGCACTGACCCGGTGCCCAGCCTTCAGGCATGCATCGCCGATCGCCTGGATACGTTCAGCCAGCGCCCGCCATTCCTTGACCCAGCTCGTAGCGTCACCATCGCTGATGTTGGCCACGGGGGTCAGCATTTCCCCGACGTCGCCGCCTCCGTAGTGGACGCCTCCCAGCAGAGATCGCGTCTCGAAGTCAAACGACGGGTCTGTGAAGAACTTCTCAAACATGTTGCTCCTTTGGTCTTGGTCTTACCGATGGTCCAGCCAGCCCCTGACCTGACGCCAGGAGCAGTTCTTCCGAGCTACGGCCACTCATGCGACCGGCAGTTCACGTGCTTGGTGAAGCACCGGCAGCGTCGGCGCCGCGTTCGCGCCGGGAGCGTCCGGACCGTCGTCGGGGACGGGGTGACGACGATGCAGCGCGGCGGTCGCGATAGCGATCGCGATCATCACGCCGGCGGTGACGAGGTACCGGTCGGCGGTGCCGGTCGCCAGCGGCGGTTGGATTCAGTGATGCCCGGTACCCTCATGGCTGCCCTCCCGGTCGGTTGATCTATCGTTGCTCGGGCAGTCTCACCGCCGACCAACGATCGGTCATCAGTAACCGACTACTGGGATCCGATCATGGCCATCACCGAGCCTGGCGAAGGCATCGCCCAGCGGCATCGGCGCGGGCCCGCCGAAGTTGACTCCGACCCCCCGTCAGAGCCCCGGAGTCGACACTGGGACCGATCACGCGCATGCAGCCGACATCTCGGACGCGTGAGTCGTCTGGGTTTGCCCGACAGGTGCTGAGCTGCGACCTTGCCGTAGGAGTACGCAGCCGACCCGCGACGACGAATCTCGGTCCCGCCTGGCGCCTATTGCCTCGATGGCTCGATCACCGGAGCGGCAGCGAGGACGAGCTAGAGGTCTTGGCGGTTGGAGATCCCGAGCTTCTGCATGGCGTGGTAGAGGTGGGACTCGACCGTGCGGACCGAGAGGACGAGACGGTCGGCGATCTGGGGGTTGGTGAGCCCGCGGGAGGCGAGGTCCACGAGTTGGCGCTCCCGGGAGGTAAGCGAGGTCTCCGCCTCATCGAGGCCCGCGATCGAGGGCAGCGTCCCGCCCTGCCCTTGGGCGTGCAGCACCCGGCAGCGGGTGGCCGCTCGGCGCGCGGAGTCCTGATACCCGGCTCGGTGAAACGCGCCCGCGGCGTCGGCGGCGACCTCGGTGGCGTAGCGGAGTGCCCCGATGGTCTCCATCTCATCGACGACGGCTATGAGGGCGTCACCGTCGTCGGCGACGCGGGCGTTGGCGTGGGCGGCGTAGGCGGCGGTGAGTGGGGCGTCACAGCGTCGGGCGAGCGGCTCGAGATCACGCGCCACCCGCCGAGCCGGCGTTCCTGCGCGCAGCGCCTCGTAGGTGAGGCGTGCCGCGTAGATCGGCCTCTCGCGGAGCCGTCCCGCGGCCTCAAGGAACAACTGCTGGGCGCGAGGCGGGTCGCCCGCGGCGAGTACCGCCCAGGCCTCGGCGCGGGCGAAGTAGGGGAGCTGGTTGGACAGGGGCACGTGGTCTCCCACCGCCGCGCGACAGCGGGCAAGCGCGGGGCCGACCGCCTCGTGGTCACCGGTGAAGCAGGCGACCCCGACCTGCATCGAGTTGGTGATCGCGAGCAAGCCGCCGGCGTCGTGCTGCTCGAGCTGGAGCTCGGCCTCGGCCAGCCACCGACCCGCCTCGATGAATCGGCCTTGTGAGAACCTGAGACCGCCAAGCGCGAGGGCCCCGCGTCCGGCGGCGGCGCGGGACCCCAGCCTGACTCCGCCGGTGAGGGCCGCCGTCGCCCACGTCTCGAGCTCGCTCCAGCCCAGGCCGCTCTCGATGGCGATCGCGCTCCAGAGCACGAATGAGATCTCGTCGGTGAGATCGCGGAGCGGCAAGTTCGGGCGGATCCGCCGGGCCAGCTCGAACGCATCGCGCACGCTTCCCCTGTTGAGAAGGTTGGCGGCGTGCAGCGGCGCGACGCGGCGGCGCACCTCGGGATCGACGCTCTCATCGGCGAGGATCTTGGCCGATGCGGCGGCCGCGAGGTTCGGCGATGCGGCGTCGTCGCCCACGAGGCGCAGGGGGCTCAGACGGTCGCGCCATTCCGGGGAGTCCCACCACGCGTGGGCCCGATCCAGAAGCCGGTTCAGCTCCTCGGAGCGCCGGAGCCCGAAGTGGAGAACCGCTGTTTGCTGCTCGAGGTAGTCGACCGCGTCGGCCTCGCTCTCGATGTCGGGCTCGGCGGCGGCCAGAACCTCGGCCGCCTGCTCGTACTCGCTCTGGATCGTGTGCGCCCGGGCGAGCAAGAGCGATGCCCGGAGCCCGCCGTCCGCGTCCACGGCTCTGCGCGCCAGGCGGACGCCGAGCTGCGGGTCTCCAGCGAGATTGGCCGCAGCGGCAGCCTCGAGCAAGGTCGAGGTGGGAATCGGTTCGTCGGCCTCCAGCAGCCAGCGCGCGACGCGCAGCGAGTCTCCGGTCTCGGGATCGTCACGTCCCGCGACGGTGTCGGCGAGGGCGAGGCGGGTCTGACGCGCGGCAAACGCCGGCAGCGCTCCTCGGAGTGTCTCCCCGTAGAGAGGATGGGCGAGCGTCGCCGGCGCGCTCGGTGACCCGTCGCCGAGGTTCACGAGCCCGCGCGCCTCGATTGCCGCCACCGGCTCGGCGTCGGTCAACGAGATCAGCTCGGAGACGCGTAGGGGCTCGCCGAGGGCCAGCAGCTCGAGCGCCCGTTGCTCGGCGTCGGATAGCCCGGTCATGCGAACGGCGATCAACTCGGTGAGCGAGGCGCTCACCGGTGGGCGCGCGGGCATGCGCCACAGCCCGTGCACGTCGGTGAGCGCGCCGCCCGCGAGCGCGCCGAGGGTGAGCTCGCGCACGTACAGGGGGTTGCCGAGGCTCGTCGCGTACATCCACCGCAGCGCCGACTCCTCGATCGGTCCTCCGACGATGGTCTCGGCGAGCGCGTCGGTCTCCTGAGCAGTTAGCGTCTCGAGCTCGAGCCGCGCAGCGCCCGCGTCCTTCCACACCGAGACGATGGCGTCGGGGACCGGCTCGCCGGTCCGCACCGTGATGACTGCGAACGCGGCCTCGCTGAGCGCGAGCTCGAGCAGGAGCGCCGCCGAGCTGTCATCGAGGAGCTGAGCGTCATCGATCCCGAGCACAAGAGGACGGGCGCCCCCAAGCTCACGCAGAGCTATCGCGCTCAGTCGCAATAGCTCCAGCGGATCCTCTGAGCGAGCGCCATCGGGGATGATGCCGGCGAAGGCCCCGAGGGGAACGGTAGCCGCGCTGCGGGTCGCCTGCACCCACCGCGTCACCAGGCCTCCCTCCTCGGCTCGGCGCAGCACCTCGCGCGCCAGCCGCGACTTCCCCACGCCCGCCGGACCAAAGAGCGCCACGGCGCTCACCGCCGCCCCCCGGGCGCGCTCGATGAACGCGAGCTCTTCCTCGCGCCCGACAATCGGCCAACTCAATGCCGTACCCGAACCCAGCTCGCACCACCTCACTCACGCTGCCGCAGGCCAACTATAGGTGGCGGCTCAGCAACCCTGAGCTGCGACTTCAGTAGTCGGTTACTGAAGACACCGAGCACCCGCGGCGCGAGGCTGTCCTCCGACACTTGAAGATCGCCGCGCCGCCGCCCCGACGGCCGGTCCGAGAAAGGACAGAGGATGCTCTCAGCCACACAGACCGCCGAAGCTGGACCTGCCGAGAAGAAATCCCGTGGTTTCGGGATCTACATCGCCTTCATTCCATGGGTGTTGTTCACGCTCATCACCCAGCACGACACGCTGAAAGCGGCGGCCGTGGTCGCGCTCCTCGCGGCGGTGGCAATCGCGCTGCCGGCGCTGCTCGCCGGCCGACCTAAGCTCCTCGAGCTCGGCGCCGTCGCGGCCTTCGCCGGGTTCACCGTCGTAGCCTTTACCGCCGACGCGTCGACCGCCGCGTGGCTGGCACGCTATGCACGAGCGATCGCCGCCGGGCTGCTCGCGCTCATCGCCTTCGGCTCGCTGCTGTTCACGCCTTTCACCGAGCAGTATGCCCGGGAGTCGGTCCCGCGCCGGTTCTGGTCCTCACCGCGCTTCGTCGCCATCAACAGACAGCTGACGCTGATGTGGGCCTGCGTGTTCACGGCCATGATCCCTGCGCACATCATCGCCGGCGCCATCGACACCCGGCGGGCGAACACGATCTTCAACTGGGTCATCCCGATCATCCTCGTCGTGTGGGCCGCCAAACGGACAGCCGCCGTGAGCGACGACGACCAGGCCGAGGTCGCGCAATGACCGCCCACTTCGACAAAGACGACTTCCAATTCGGCCTGGAGATCGCGCTCGGCTGCGCCTATCGCCAAGCGTCCGACGTCGGCGAGGTGCTTGCCACCGCCGAGCGCATCAAAGACGGAGACGACGACGCCTGGGTGCACGAGTGGACGGCCACCGCCGGCGCCTGCTGGGCCAGCGCCAAGGAAGCGGAGGCGAGGAACCACCAGGTCACCGCCACGTCCTTCTACCGCCGGGCGGCCACGTACTACGCGACCGCGCTCTACCGGATCGCGGGCGCCGCCGACGCCAACGACACGGGCAACGGCAAGGCCTCGCGCCAGCTCGACCTGTGGCGACGTCAGCGGGCTTGCTGGGACAAGGTCGTCGACCTGCAGCTCCTCCCAGGCGAGCGCGTCGCCATCCCCTACGAGGACACGACCCTCCCGGGGTACGTCTTCCGGGCCCCGGACGCCGAGCCCGGGGAAGTCCGACCGCTCGTCATCGTCAACAACGGATCCGACGGCGCGACCTCCCAGATGCTCGTGGACGGCGGGGCGGGCGCGGCCGAGCGCGGCTATCACTGGATGACCTTCGACGGGCCCGGCCAGCAGGCCGCGCTCTACGAACAGAACATCCATTTCCGGCCGGACTGGGAGGCCGTCCTGACCCCGGTGCTTGACGCGATGCTCGCGCGCGCCGACGTGGACCGGGATCGCGTCGCCGTGATCGGGGTCAGCCAGGCCGGCTACTGGGTGCCGCGCGCCCTGGCCTTCGAGCACCGCTTTGCGGCGGCGGTCGCGGACCCCGGGGTCGTCGACGTCTCGACCGCGTGGACGGACTCGCTCCCGCACGTGATGCGCAAGCAGCTGCAGGACGGCAAGCGGACCGCGTTTGACCGGGAGATGCATCTGGCCGAGCTCTTCCAGCACGACACCAAAACGACGCTCAGCTTCCGCGGCCACCCCTACGGCATCGAGAACGGCTCGCGGTTCGCGCTCTTTCAGACCGTGACCGGCTACCGCCTCGGCGACGAGGTCGAACAGATCACGACGCCGCTGCTGATCACCAACCCCGAAGACGAGCAATTCTGGCCCGGCCAGGCCCAACAGCTCTACGACCGCCTCCCCGGCACCAAAAAGCTCGTGAGCTTCACCGCCGCCGAAGGCGCCAACCGCCACTGCGAGCCGATGGCGAGATCACTGCGCGACGCTCGCATCTACGACTGGCTCGAGGGGTATCTCGGATGAGCCACCCAACCCCCCGTCTCACCAGGCCGCTCTCCAACCCGTTCGGCGGGGCTCGCGCCCTTGGACTCTCCTGTCGGTCGTCGAGGCGCCCAACCGCCACGAGGCCGCCGCCGCCCTGGCGTTGGTGCTCTCGATTCTCATCGGCGTCATGGGCCTCGACGTCGGGATGCGCCCCGAACTGCTCGACCTCGCGAGGATCACTGTCGCCAGGTCGAACCGACCCGCGTGGGCAACCTGTTTCACGGCGGTCAAATCCGGGTGCCTCCGAACGGTCGGCTGGCCGTCGGGCAGGAACCCCGCTCGTTTGTCTCACATGCAGGTCCTGTCCTCTTGCCCATGCCGCGTGGCGGCATGGCCTCACCGAATAAGGAGTCTCATGCCCAGACATATTTTCTCCCGCGCGATACTTGCGGCGGCGGCCGTCGCGGTACTGGCGGCGTCGCCCGCGGTCGCGGCCCCACCGCGCCAGCTCCTGGTTCCGCCGAGCAATCCCTACTGGACGCTTCTGACCGCTGAAAGCAACAAGGCGCTGTCCTACGGGGCGCGCGTCGGAACGTGCACCTTCGTGCCACGCACGTCTTGCGTCGCGGCGCAGCTATCGGGCCAGCAGCTCAGCGGAGCGTTTGTACCGTTCGGCAACTTTCAGGGAGCCGATCTCGCGGGAAGCACGCTCGCGGCCTCGTTTATCACCCACACCAACTTTCGCGCCGCCGACCTGACCGGCGTGAGCCTCGTCGGGACGACACCGGTCGACGCGGACTTTGCCGGCGCGAGCATGCGCGGCACCGCCCTCACATTCGCCGGTTTCACGAACGCTGATCTGCGCGGCGCGGACCTGCGCGACGCGGATCTGAACTTCGGGGCGATCGTCGGCTCAGATCTCCGCGGCGCGGACCTGCGCGGCATGAACATCTCCGATTCCGACGTCAACGGCACCGATCTTCGCGGCGCGGACCTCCGCCACGCCAACCTGTCTAACGCCGACCTCAGCGGCGCTCGCCTCGCCGGAGCCGACCTGCGCGGCGCGATCTTCTGCAAGACACTGATGCCCGACGGCAAGGTGCGCGCTCCGCGCAAAGGCCTCTGCCCGGGCCAGCACGGCGCCAAGCCTCCGCCCGGCGCGAAACCGATCGCGATTCCGGCGACAAGCCCATTCTTCCCCGCGGTGTACGCGCTCAAGTACGGGCGACAGACCGCCTCGGGAACCAAGCTGCGCGGCTGCGTCATCCGCGCGTTCACCCGCTGCCGTGGGGCGCGTCTCCGTAACGCCGACTTGCAGGGCGGGTTCTTGGCCTACGCCGACCTGCGCGGCGCCGACCTGCGCGGCGCCAACTTCCAACTCGGGGATCTCGCCTACGCCGACGCGCGCGGCGCTCACCTCGACGGCATTCGGCTCGGCGGCACGTCGGTAGTAGACGCCGACCTCAGGGGAGCCTCGCTGCGCAACGCATCACTCGGGATCACCGTCGCCGTCGGAGCAGACCTCCGCGGCGCCAACCTCTCCCGCGCTGACGCACGCTCGAGCGTGTTTGACAGCGCCGACCTGCGCGCAGCCAACCTCACAGCAGCACGCCTCTCTGCGGCCAACCTGACCGCGGCAGACCTCCGCGGCGCCAACCTCACAGACGCCAACCTGAGCCAAACCTCGCTGATCGGAGCCAACCTCACCGGCGCCAACACAACCGGCACGATCTTCTGCAACACGATCATGCCCAACGGGACGATCGCCAACCCCACCCGCACCGCCTGTCCCGGAACCTGACCCCCGCAGCTGCCGGGATCACCACGATCCCGGCAGCTCCCCACCGGCAAGCCACGAATCCCAGCAAACCACCTGCCGCGCAAGGCGAATCCCAATAGCAGCGCCCGCCTTGCACCACGGTCCGGGCTGCTACCTCAAGCTGACCCAGTCCGAGCTGACCCTCACCCAACCCCACCAACCACAGGAGATCCGATGAGCGACGCCACGCTACGGGCCTTGCAGCCCGATGACAATCGCCGATCAACCCGTCTCAGACCGGGACCAGCAAGACCACTCCCGCTAGGTCCACCACTTCTGCAAACACGAACGAGCAGCACTCTCGCGGCGGTTCCGGCACGGCCCCGGGGCTTCTGCTCTCGGACAAACCCGGTCACGCCGCGGCCCATCGGTCTGGGCCGCCGGATCGCGCAGCTCGCCGCAAGCAGGGCCGACAATCTGAGCTGCTGGTCTGGCATTTTGCCTAAGCAACCGGGTAGATCTGCACGCTCGGATCCGGCC
>Ga0208219_1000742_pt1 | contig 11521 bp, 10 predicted proteins | sample NGESurshal072012_7_FD_184469 | JGI IMG/M metagenome (GOLD analysis project Ga0208219, IMG submission 184469) | Arctic peat soil microbial communities from Barrow, Alaska - NGEE Surface sample 53-2 shallow-072012 (SPAdes) | ecosystem: Environmental > Terrestrial > Soil > Wetlands > Peat ...
AGTGGAAAGCAGTGCGGTTGACGAGGAACGTGCCGAGGGCCGCGATGGCGAGCGAACCGGCCAACGTGCGCGTAAGATTGTACAGCGCGGATGCCTCCGGCTTTTCTGACTGCGGCAAGTTCTGAATGCCGATCGCGGTGAGCGGGATGAAGATGAAGGGCAGCGCCATGCTGCGAGTCATGTTGAGGAACACGAGCCACCAAAACGAGGTATTGCCGTCGATGGAGGTGTTCAGCCAGCACGACCACGTGAGCACCAAGAAGCCGAAGCCGCAAAGGAAACGCGCATCCACTTTCTGCACGAGCCGCGCGACGATCGCGAAGAACGGCAGCGAAGCAAGCGCAGCCGGGAGCAGCGAGAGACCGATGTCCAATGAGTTGTAGCCGAGCACCTCGGCCGAGAAGACCGGGATCAAGAACACGGCGCCGAACAGCGTGATCGCCACCACCGATCCCATGCCGTTGCCGACCGAAAAATTATAGTCCTTGAAGATCCGCAAGTTGATGAACGGGTGCTCCACGGTGAGCTCCGTGTAGATGAAGACCACGCCGGAGATGATCGAAAGGATCGTCAACCAAAGGATGAGCGGCGCATGGAACCAGTCGTTGCGCTGGCCTTCTTGCAGCACCACTTGAAATGTCGTCAGCCAGATCGCCGCCGACGCGAGTCCGAGCACGTCGATGGCTTTCTTCTCCGTGAATTCGCGCTTCGGCGTGTGGATAGCGATGTAGGTCATGAAGAGTCCGACGAGCACGATCGGAAGGTTCACGTAGAATATCCAGCGCCAGGAGAAGTTCTCGGTGAGCCAGCCTCCGAGTGTCGGACCGATGATCGGCCCGAGGATGGTGCCCGACCCGAATATCGCCGTGGCCGTGGCCGTCTGCTCGGGCGGAAAGGCCTCGAGCATGATGGAGAACGAGACGGGCAGCAGCGCGCCGCCGCCGATGCCTTGCAGGATCCGGAAAAACACCAGCGACGGCAGATTCCAGGCGGCGCCGCACAGCATGGATGCGATGACGAACACGATTTGGCTCGCCATGTAGTACCGCTTGAGCCCGACCCCGTTGGCGAGCCAGCCCGTCATCGGAATGATGACGACGTTGCTGATGAGATACCCTGTGAGCACCCAGGTGATCTGGTCGATGTCCGCGCCGAACGCCGCTTGGATGTTCGGAACGCTGACGTTGACGATCGTGGTGTCTAGGATGGCCGTCAGCGCGCTGATCATGACGGCGACGGAGATCAAGTAACGGTTGCCGGTGACGCGCGGCTGCGCGCGGTTCTCTGCCATGACTGCGGGCGACTTCACGCCGCGTCCGGCGGGTCCTGTTGCACGCGTGACGAGGTGCGCCGCGATGCTAGCCTGAACGGATGAACGATGGCGTGCGCGAGTTTTTCGCGCTTGCGAGGAGGTATTTGTGCACGACCCGCCGGCCCAGGGCGGCCTCGATCAAGCGAAAGTGCGGAGCTTCATGCAGCGGCGCAAAGCCGAACAAAGCATGCCGCTTGCTCTCGCGGGCGGTTTGGTGGCCGCGCTTGCAGGCGCGGCTGTTTGGGCCATCGTCACCGACATGACCGGATATCAAATCGGATGGATGGCCGTCGGGGTGGGCTTTCTCGTGGGTTTCGCCGTGCAGTTCCTCGGCAAAGGCATCGAGCGTCCGTTTCAATATGTCGGCGCCGCCTGTGCGTTGCTCGGATGCGTCCTCGGCAATTATTTCGCCATCGTGGGCGAAGTCGCTAAAGAAACGCACGTCGGTTTCTTCACGATGCTGACGCAGATCCCGCTCGATGCGGCGGTCACCGCGATGCAGCGGTCGTTTCAATTGATGGACCTGCTGTTCTACGCCATCGCCGTTTACGAAGGCTACCGTTTTTCGTTGAAGCGTTTGAGTCCGGCGGAACTCGCAGAGCTGCAATAGCGGATCAAAGTTCCACGACACCGCTCGTCCCCGGTACGCGGTCGTCACTGTCACCCGGGCCGGCAGGGCCGTGCTTGCGTGACTTCGCGCTCCAGGCGTCGACCGTGATCGCGACAAGCCGCGTGATGGCGAGATGTGCGCTGGTCGCGGCTGAATAGTCGCGCCCAAGCGTGCGATCCGAAAAATAGCGCTCGATCATGCGGTGCAGCACGTCGGCTTTGCTCTGTTCACCGGTCACCTCGCTCATATGGCCGAATCCAACGACGCTGCGGTGGATCATCGAGTGATTGAGCGCGGTCTTTGAATAGACTAGGCCGCTGATCACAGTCACGTTGACGCAGGCGGGGGCCCCGCGGTCGGCGCCCGCAAGGATGCGCGCTTCGATCGATCCGTGGATATATAACACGTTCGGGGTGGCCGCGTCGTAGGCATAGGTCATTGGGATGACGACCGGAAGGCCGTCTTCGACGATGCCGATGTGCGCGACGATGCCTGAGGCCAGAATATCGCCGACCTCGTCCGGGACGGATCGTTCCGGATGGCGGCGAAGCGCGGTGGAAATGGTGGGGGACTTCATGATTGCACCTGCTTTGCCGTCATGATACCATGTTAATGGCCCATGCAAAAGGGCCATTAACTCTCATATTGATGGAGCCATTATGTCGAAGTCGCCGAACGCCGTCGCGATTCCGGGTCTCGCGCTTGACGGCCCGTCTCCGTTCCCGATGTACCGGAAGATCTATGACGGCATCCGCGCCCTGGTGCTGGATGGCCGGTTGCAGCCGGGCCAGGCGCTGCCGTCGACGCGCTCGCTTGCGGCAGAGCGCGGCATCTCGCGCAACACAGTCGTCGCGGCGTTCGAACAATTGGCGGCCGAAGGGTTTCTCGTCACTCGGGTGGGCGATGCCACGCGCGTCGCCGCCGGCCCGAAAGCCAAAGCGCAAAGCCACGCATCCAGTCGTTTACAAATCGCGAGGCCGCCGCGTTTTTCTCGCCGCGGCGCGGCGCTTGCTGCGGCGGTCGTCAGCCTACCCGCATCGGTCGGCCGCTGGCGGGCATTCCGGGCGGGAGTTCCCGCGCTCGACGCCTTTCCGCACTCGCTGTGGGCGAGGATGTCGGCCGCGCGCTGGCGCAGCGCCGATAGCTCGCTCGCCGCTTACGGCGACCCGGCCGGTTATCGGCCGTTGCGCGAGGCCGTCGCGGCCCATTTGAGCACTGCCCGCGCCGTGCGCTGCACCGCCGATCAAGTGATCATCGTGAGCGGATCACAACAAGCGCTCGATCTCATCATCCGATTGCTGCTCGACGCCGGCGATGTCGCCTGGATCGAAGATCCGGGCTACCTTGGAGCGCGCGCGGCGTTCTTAGGCGCAGGAGTCACCGCGGTTCCGGTGCGCGTCGACGGCGACGGCTTCGATCCGGCCGCCGCGCTTGCGGCACATCCGGGTGCCCGGCTTGCGTACGTGACGCCTTCGCACCAGTATCCTACCGGCGCCGTGATGAGCGTGGCGCGCCGACTGGCGCTGCTCGCGTGGGCGCGCCGAGCGCGCGGCTGGATCATCGAGGACGACTACGACGGCGAATTCCGGTATCGCGGCAAACCACTCGCGTCTCTACAGGGATTAGACGACCACGCGCGCGTCATCTACGTCGGTACGTTCAGCAAAGTGCTCTTGCCTGGCTTGCGGTTGGGTTACGTCATCGCGCCGCCCGAACTCGCCGCGGGGCTGATCCGTGCCAAAGCAGTTTCGGACCGGCATTGCGCTGCAATCGACCAGGCTGTGGTCGCCGATTTCATCACCCAAGGTCACTTCGCGCGGCATCTGCGGCGCATGCGCGAGCTGTATCAAGAACGCCAGAGCGCGCTCGTCGCTGCCGCCGCTCGAGATCTTTGCGGCCTACTCGACATCGCATCGAGTCCCGCCGGGATGCACGTCGTCGGTTATACCGCGCGCGGCATCGATGACCGCCTCGCGGCCGCCGCCGCAACGCAGCACGGCGTGGAAACAACCGCGCTTTCATCATTCCGAATGGCGCGTCGCGGTCCGGGCGGGCTCGTACTCGGCTACGCGCAGGCCGCGCCGGCCGAGATCGAGTCGGGTGTGCGGGCGTTGCGTGCTGCGCTCATCGAAGTGAAAGGCCACGCACGCTCGCAAAAACCGGTTTCGAAATCTCGCTGACTTCTTTAGGCCGCCACGTACTTGCGAAACCAGGCAAGGGTTCGCGACCACGCGTCGGCAGCCGCGACTGCGACGTACGAAGGGCGCGTGTCATCGAAGAACGCGTGACCGGCCCCGTCATACACCTTGAGATCGTTGGGCACCGTCAGGCGAGAGCGCAGCGCCGCGACGTCGGCAACGGGGATGCTGCTGTCGCGGGCGCCCCAGCTTCCGCACAGCGGCATCTTGATCTCGTCGGCATACGCGAGGGACATCTCAGTGGCGGATCCGTCGGTGCTCGTGGATTGCCGGATCTTGCCGTAGCACACGGAAGCGGCCGAGAACTGTGGGCTGTCCACCGCGTTTCGAAGCGTGATGGTGCCGCCCATGCAAAATCCCATGATGCCGACCTTCGGCGCGTTCGTGGAAGTCGACGCGTTCGCGGTGGAGCGTATCCACGCCGCACCCGCCTGAAGGTCGCCATCCACTTGATCGTCGATAAGCGCTTGGGAAAACGGACTGAAAATCTTGAAGTCGGACGCGCCGTCGCCGCTCGGTGCGTGCTGGCGCGCGTAAAGATTTGGCGCGATCGCGACGAATCCGGATTTTGCGAGTCGCCGCACGACATCGCGGATCTGCGCATCGACTCCCCAGATGTGCTGCGTGACGACGACGCCGGGAGTGCCCGCGGCGCGGCCGGCGGGCATGGCGGCATACGCGTCGATGCTGCCGTCCGTGCGCGCAAGTGACGGCCGCTCGACCCGGATGTCGGAATCGTCTTCTGCGACAAGCGGGGGATGGGGAGCGCCGAGTGCAGTGCCGTCAGCGAGCGCACGTGCGATGGCGCTTGAAGCGGCGATCGCTCCCGACGAGAGACCGACAAAGAAGGCTCTGCTCATATTCGGACTCGGGCGCGCAGTAGGATCGATGATGTCAGCCATGGCCGGCCACTTGTGACGGACGCGGCGAAAGGCCCTGCATCAAGATGCTGTTCCCTCTTCGTCTGTGGGGCCGACATTTAGGGTCGGCCGGCCGATGATAAACATCGGGCCCACATTTCATGTCGGCGCCGCTCGTCATGAAAAAACGCTTGAGCCTGACGCGACGTCTGGCTTTACAATGGTGCTGGAGGAGATAGGCGGTCGACATGGGTGACCTTGGTGCGACGATGCAGGCCGGCGAATTCGCCAAGCTGACGGGCGTCACCGTGCGGACGCTGCATCACTACGACCGGCTCGGGTTGCTCTCGCCTGGATCTCGAAGCGGCGCCGGTTACCGCCTGTACGGAGATGCCGACCTCGCGCGCCTGCAACACATCGCTGCGTTGAAATTTCTCGGCTTGCCGCTTCAGCGCATCAAGGCGTTGCTGGCGCAATCTCCACCCGACCTTGCAGCGACGCTCGTTCTGCAGCGCCGGCTGCTCAGCGAGCAGCGCGCCGCGATCGACGCCGCGTTGCGTGCGATCGAGCGCGCCGCAGCAGAATTGGCCGGAGGCGAAGCGACCGCCGGAAGGCGATCGCTGCGCGCCATCTTGGAGGTATTGACGATGCATAAGAACATGGAATGGGTGAAAAAATATTACAGCGCCGAACAACTAGCGGATCTCGCAACGCGCGACGATCCTGAGGCGCGCTCGCAGGCAGAGGGCGACTGGACGAACCTTATCGCCGACGCGGAATCCGCGCTTGGTGAGGATCCGGCGGGCGAGCGCGGACAGGCAATCGCGGCGCGCTGGTCAGAGCTTATCGAGGCATTCACGGGTGGCGATCCCGGCATTCGCAGCGGATTGCAGAAGTTGTACGCAGATAGGAGCAACTGGCCGGAAACTTTTTCGATGCCCTATAGCGAAGCGGTCGGCGCGTTCATCGCAAAGGCGGTGGCGGCGCGTGAACGCGACGCCGGCTGAGGTGCCGTGCGGAAGCGCGGGCTAGCCAAGGAGCTTTGCGCGCGCTGCCTGATACTGCTCGTCGCTCAAAACACCGGCCGCGTGCAGATCGTCCAGCTCGCGCAATTGGGCCGCTGAGGCATCAAGTGGCGCATCGGGGTTCGGGTTCGACGCGGCTGTTGCGTCGGTGACTTCGGCCGCGGTCGCGGGCGACAACAACGTTCGCAACTTCTCCTTGACTTGCTCGATGTCACCACCCTCGATATGTATAGTCGATGCCTTCGACGGGTCGTTGAGATCGGCGAGCATGCCGGTGAGCAACGCTTTAGAAGAAGCATCGACGAGATGTGAGAGGGCCGTGGGGGTCATACCGGCCGGGTCGACCCCGATGGTCCTCGTCGTCTTGGTCATCGTGATCGAAAGCGGCTTGTTTGCGTCAGTGCCGGGAATTGTGGACACAGCAGAAACGGTCGCCGATTCACCCGAGCGCCGCGCGATCTCCGTCAGCGCGATTCCGATAACGATGAGAACGGCGCCGGTCGATTCGAGCAAACGGTCCGAAAACTGCGTTGGCGGAATAGTGTGAAACGATTGGGCGATGCCGAGCGCGATGAGGAGAAAGCCGAATACGATACCGACGAAGCCAAGCGGTCGCAGAACGTCCTCCATATGCCGGGTCTTAGTGACGCAAACCCAGTATGCCGACGACTATTTCTATTGCGATCAAGAGTATCACGATGATCTCGAGAAACTCACCACGCGCGATTTGCGCTTGATCGATGAGGTACCGGTACACTTCACCGACGCTATCGAGCTTGCCTTCGATTTGGTTCTGCCAGTCCGCAAGACCAAGCCGCGCTGCGATGCCGCGATAGATGCGCGCGTAGTACGCGTCGCCGATGATCTTCAAGGCGTTGCTCGTGCGGTCGGCGAGCTCGCGGATATCGACCATGAGATATCGCAGCTGCTGCGCGCGAAGGTCGGCTGCGCGTCTGCCGAGCGGCCGTGCAGCTCCATGGCTCGGCACGTCCATGTCATAGATCGCGTCGAGCTCGGCGTCAAGCCGGGCGTCGTATGTGCGAAATTCGACGAGTTGGGAGTTGGCGAATTCGAGGATGTCCTCGATGACGTCGGCGTCGTCGCTGTTCTCATAGACGAATGCAGAGTCCCAGAGCACGACGACGAGGTCGTTTGGAAAATAACTGTAGTGATGGCGCAGGGCTTCAGACTGTTCTTCGTCGCCGAGCGCTTGGGCCTCGGCCATCATCAGCGAGATGAGGGCGGAGCGGTGGTCGCCAAGGAGCTCGCTCGCTTCCACAGGTCGCGTGAACGCCTCCACGGTGTAGATGAAGTAGTCCTCGACGAGCGGCTCGTGGGGGTCGTCGAGCGCTGTCGCACAATCGCCAAGCGTTTCGAGAACGAGGCGGCGTGCATGCACGAGCAGTGCTTCATCCTGCCGCAACGTGGTCGCGAGCGCGGCGAAATCTTCCCACGCACCTGCGAATGGAAACGAAAAGCGGATCGCTATGACGCCGAAGTCGTAAATCTTGACGCGCGACGTTCCCTTGTTCGCGCCGATGGCGATGGGCGGCATAATAGCCGCTAGCGGCGGAACTGCGAATTGTATGTTGCCCGGCGACAAGGTGGTTCGGGGCCGCAACGGCGCGGGATGTGCGCTCGTGCCACCGATCTGACTGAGCTGCTTGAGGTCGATGGCGTCGGCAACGTCGAAAATGAAGCAAGCGTGGAACGTGCCCGAAGCGATTTGCGGCCCGCTCGACATCATGATGCGATGCCACATTGACCGGGCGTGTCGGACTTCCTGGTCTAGCGCATTCGCGCGCCGGGCCAGAGGGCCGCGGCGCCGGGTTGCACAATGAAGAATATATGAGTGACCTCAAGACGGGCATCGCTATCGGCATTGACGGCGGCGGCACGAAGACGCTCGGTATTCTCGTGAACAGTGAGGGACGAGAAGTGCTGCGCGCGCAAGCCGGGGGCGCCAATCCATGGGATGTGGGACCAGAAGCCGCCCGCCAAGCGCTTCAAAGTGTTCTCGACCCACTCATGACAGGGGGCAACGTGCGAGCCGTCTGTCTCGGCAGCGCGGGAGTCGATAGCGCGGCGGACCTCATCACGACCGAGAAGACCTTGCGATCCTTGGTCCCAAGCAACATCGCTATCAACGTGCGCAACGATGCCGCCGCTGCACTTGGAATCGTCGGCCCCAAACGGCCGGCCGTCGTTGTCATTGCGGGGACCGGCAGCATCGCGTACGGCGAAGACGCCAATGGAGCCGTCGTTCGCGTGGGCGGTCACGGCGCCATCATCGGCGACGCGGGGAGCGCCTCTGCGCTCGGCCTTGCCGCCGTCCGCCACACGGCCAATGCCTTCGACGGCAGCGAACCGCGCGGGATCCTAGCCGAGGCCGTTATCAAGATGCTCAATCTTCGTCAGGCGTCTGACATCGTGTTGCGAATACAGCATCCCAATTTCGACGTACCGCTCGTCGCCTCTCTCGCACCGCTGGTCGAGCAAGCCTATCATGCCGGCGACAGAACGGCGAAGGCGCTGGTGGATATCGAAGCAAGCGCGCTTGCCGCCAATGCGAAACGAGTCGCGCAGGTCGTCCGGGGTGAGGCCGCGCTGCCCGTGCTCCTCGTCGGTGGGGTCTTCGGAGGACTTGCCGAAATCCGCGATCGCGTAAAAGCCGCGCTGCGACAGACGGGGACGGTCGTGATTCACGAGTCGTCAGAATGCGTGCACGGCGCCGCGCGCATCGCGCTCGAACTCGCCGGCTAGGTCAATCAGGCGCGCGCTCCGCGTATCGCAGAATCGGCGAGAAAAGCACGACTAACGTCGTGACGAGTCCGCAGCCGATGCCCAAGAACAAGACGGGGTACAGGCCCACGATTTGCGCAAGCCCACCGCCGATGATCGATCCGAGCGGAAGCGCTCCCCAGGCGACGGTTCTGACGGTCGCGTTCATCCGGCCCTGCAACGCGACCGGCACCAACCGCTGCCGCAGACTCACCTGGGTGATGTTGTAGAGAACATTCGACATGTCGGCGATGAAGTTAGAGGCCGCGAGTATCGCGAGTCCGTAGCCAACCACCGCCAATGGGATGAGGGCGGCGGCCAGGGTGAATCCGATGGCCCCCGCCAAAATCGTGCGACCGAATCCAAGCGCGGCGCCGATGCGCGGCGCCAGCGCCGACGAAAGCAGCATGCCCACCGCGCCGATCCCGCCGACCAGTCCGACTTGCAGCGGTGAGATGTGGATGAAACGATACGCGTACTGCAGCCACAGCGCGATGTTGATGCCGCTGCCTAGATTACTGATCGCCGTACACAACGTGACGTAACGGATGATCGGCGTCTGAAAAACGACCCGGACACCTTCGCGAAGCATATCGATCGGCCGTTCGCTTGCGACGTCGGGTGCGACGTCCTTTCCTGGAATGAGCAGCAGGCTTGCGGCCGAAGCGAAGAATGAAAGCGCATCTGCAACGACCGCGTTGGCGGCTCCGAAGATACCGATCAGGACGCCGGCGAGCGGCATGCCGCCGAGTTCCGCCGCCGATGCGCTCATCTGCAGGCGGGAGTTCGCGTGGACCAACACGTCGCGCTCGACAAGCTCCGGTAAGTACGACTGATATGTGATCTCGAAGAAAACCGAGCCGATGCCGACGACAGTCGCGACGACGTAGAGCAGCGGCAGCGAAAGCGCGTGCAGCAGAAACGCCAGCGGAACGACGAGGAGCGCGCACCCGCGGACGATATCCGCGGCGATCAAGATGGGCCGCCGGCGATTGCGATCGGCGACAACGCCCACGGTGAGGCCGAGTATCGGTAACCACAGATATTCGAGGGTTCCGAGCAAGCCGGTTTGCGCCGGAGTGGCGTGAAGCGTGAGGATCGCGATCGTCGGAATCGCCAAGAGGGAGATCTGCGTGCCGAAGCCACTGATCGTCTGACCGGCCCACAACAGTAGAAAGCGGCGATCCATCGGGCCGCTCTTTGCGTCGGGGAACGACATCGCCTACGCGCGAGGCAGACGACCGATGAGGTTCAGTTTCTGAACATGTTCAAAAATTCCTTGACACGGAGCGGGCCACCTGTTATGTATAGTTTATGGGAGTCAAAACGGCGCTTCGAAAGAGCGACCGGACGCGCGCACTGATCCTGGATACAGCACTCCGCCTTTTCCGGAAAGAAGGCTTTGAGGACACGACCCTTCGGGACATAGCGGCCGCTGCCGGCATCTCATTAGGGTCGGCCTACTACTATTTCGAGAGCAAAGAAGCGATCATCGCGGCTTACTATGACTTCGTGCAGTCAGACTACATTTTAAAAGCAAAAGAAGCTCTAGCGTCCACCCCAGTATTTCGGGCTCGGCTCGCAGCGGTGCTTCACGCAAAACTCGACGTTTTGAGAGACGACCGAAGGATTTTGTCGGGCCTGTTCCGCTTCGGCGGCGACCCGTCGCACCCGCTATCGTGGTTTGGGCGTCACACGGAGCACCTGCGCCGGAGCAGTATGGAAGTCATGGCCGAGGTCACAGACGTGCTGCATATGCCGGCCGACACGCGACGGGTGGCGCCGACGCTGCTCTGGGCGCTCGAGATGGGCATCCTGCTGTACTTCGTGCACGATGGGTCGGCCGGCCAATGGCGCACAAGGAAGTTGATCGATGGCGTCGCCGGCCTTGCCGCGCGCCTGGCGGGCTTAATCGTATCACCGTTTGCGAAGCCGCTGCGGTCGCATGGGATCCGGCTTTTGCGCGAGGCGCAACTCATCTCCGAATTCGCGGAAGGGTAGTCATGACGGTCGAAGTTCGACGCATCGCGCACATGCTGTTCTCGTTCTCGGGGAAGATTTCGAGAAAAGAATACATCTGGATCGCATTTGTCGGCGTGCTAGTGAAGCACGCGTTGGATGTCAGCGTGGCGTGGAATGTCTTTCACGAACCATGGGGCTTCCCGAACTATATAAGCCCACTGAGCGTCTCCGTGCCGATCCTCGCGATGACAACGAGCAACCTACAATTCGTCCTTGGCATGCTCGCACTATCGTTGCCGTTTGCCTGGGTCGGGCTCGCGATCACGACCAGAAGATTTCGAACCGTCGGCTGGCCGCCGTGGCTCGTGGTACTCTTTTTCGTGCCGGTAGCGAACGTAGTATCGTTTGCCGTGGCGGCCGCGTCGCAGGATCAGGACGAATCGGACGTTGAGACCACCGGACTCCTTGCGCGCATAGCGCCGCGGGACCGGTTCGGCGCGGCCGTGGCCGGCGTCGTCGGCTCCTTGAGCATTGGATTGCTTCTGGCGTTCCTCGGAACAGAAATCCTCACGTCCTATGGATGGGGGCTATTCGCCGCCGTGCCCTTCGTCCAGGGAGCATTCGCGGTCATCGTCTACAACGCGCACGAGCGGCGCACGCTGGGCCAAAATATCGTGGTCGCACTGATTTCGGTGGGGCTCACCGGTGCGGCGATGCTTGCCATCGCCTTTGAAGGCGCGATCTGCATTGCGATGGCGATGCCCATCGCGCTT
>Ga0208219_1000745_pt1 | contig 11495 bp, 10 predicted proteins | sample NGESurshal072012_7_FD_184469 | JGI IMG/M metagenome (GOLD analysis project Ga0208219, IMG submission 184469) | Arctic peat soil microbial communities from Barrow, Alaska - NGEE Surface sample 53-2 shallow-072012 (SPAdes) | ecosystem: Environmental > Terrestrial > Soil > Wetlands > Peat ...
CGACCTGTACGTCACGCTGTTCGAGGAGTTCCACCAGGGCCAGGCCTGGCGGGCGCGCCAGGCGGCCCGCGGCGCCCGCGAGGACCACGTCAGCGAGCCCCGGCAGATGTTTCTCGCCGTCGCGCGCGCCTACCTGGATGGCTGCCTGGAAGAGCGCGAGCTGTCCCGGCTGTTCGTCTCGGGGGATGCCCCGCCCGGGTTCGACCTGATCATGCGCCAGCGGCTGCGTGAGTGGGCCAGCCGGAACGCCGACTTCTTCGCCCGCAGCGCCGGCCCGATGGATGAGGCGGTCGCGGTCGTGATGACCGGCGCCCTGATGCTTGCGGTGGCCGAGGTGTCGCTCGACGAGGATGCCGCTCACGCCCGGCGGCTGGCAGGCAGCGTGCTCGACGTGCTGTCCGGCGTCAGTCTCCCGGTCCCGGGCGTGACGAGCCGGCTACCTTGATGCCGTGACCGCCAAGGCAGAGCCGACCGGGAACGGTGCAGCGCAGCCGGCCGGGGACGACGGCCCAGGCGCCGCGCTCAGCTACGAGCAGGCCCGTGACCAGCTCACGGAGGTGGTCCGCCGCCTGGAAGGCGGCGGGCTGACCCTGGAGCAGTCGCTGGACCTGTGGGAGCGTGGCGAGCGGTTGGCCGCCGTCTGCGAGCAGTGGCTGGAAGGCGCCCGCGCGCGCCTGGCCGCCGCGATGGCCGCCCGCGCACCGGACTCCACCGATCCGGACGCACCCTTTTAATTCTCCGCAACGAAAACCGTCCGCCCGGGTCACTCGGGGCGGCCCAAGATCCCGGGGCGCCACTTCAGCCGCGCCCGTACTCACTCAGCTCCGCATCGGGTCCCGGGCGTCGTGATCATGGGATCGGTGTCGTTCAGGCAACACCGATCCCATGATCATGACGCGTGAGAGCAGAGATGTGGCGGTGGGGACTGCCCGGCCGGGTGGTCAGCCGAGGGGCGCGAAGCGGTGGGTGGCCGGCGGCAGCGTGGCCGGGCCGGCCGCGCCTGCCGTCCGGGCGGCCCGGACCGCCGTGGCGACCATCCGCGCATAGAGCCGGGCGCCGCTGGGCTGCGGGTGGACCTCGTCCGGCCACAGCAGGCGGGTCCGGTGCTCGATGGCCGTGAACCAGTTGGCCATGGCCACGTGCGGATACCGGCGGGCCGCGGCGGCGATGACCCGGTTCACGCCCGCCTCCCAGGACCTCGCCTCATAGGTATTGACCAGCACCAGGTCCCGGTGCGGGCCGACCGCGCTGATGAGCTGGCGCATTTGCTGCGAGGTGAACGCGCCGTTGGTGCCGAGCGCGAACACCACCACCGGGCGCAGCCTCCCGGCCGCCGCGAGCCGCTGCACGATCGACAGGCCCACGCTCACCTGGCGGCTGACCTGGGCGTCGATGGAGATGCCCGGCAACGCGTTCGCCAGCTGGACGGCCGAGGCGAGCATGACGGAGTCTCCCACCGCGAAGACGTCGGAGCCGGTCACCCGGGCCGGCCTGGTCGCGGCGGTGATCGCGGCCGGGGCCGTCGACGCGCTGGCGGCCGGGGAGGTCGCAGATCCAGTGCCCGGGTCGGTGGCAGGGCTAGCGGGCAGAGGGGTACCGGCCGGGGTGCTCACTGCGGACCCCGTCGCCGTGGGCGCCGTCGCCGTGGGCGCCGTCGGCCCGGGCGTGCTCGCCGGTACGAGGGCAGCGGGGTCGGCCGGGTTCTGCTGGCTGACCTTGATCCCCTCGCTGATCTGCTCGGCCAGCCCCGAGGATGAGTGAGCGTGCAGCAGGCCATAGCCCGCGGCGCCCGCCACCGCCACGGCGGCCACCACCGCGAGCGCGGAGACGACACGGACCGGCAAGCGGTGTGCCCCGGCCTGGGAGCCGGTGACCAGCCTGGAGCGGGCCCGGACGGTACTCCGGAATCCCTGGCGGATGATGGGTTCCTCGACCCACCGCCAGGACGCGGCGGCGAGGGCGACGGAGAGCGCGGCCTCGGGCAGCCAGATCCAGCCCGCCGGGCGCTGCTGGGGGAAGGCCGCCGTGGCCACCGCGATCACCGGCCAGTGCCAGAGGTAAATCCCGTAGGACCTGATCCCGATCCAGCGCAGCACCGACCGGCCCAGCGCCCAGCTGACCAGGCCCGGGCTCGCGGCGGCCAGCACCACGCCGCCCGCCGCCAGCGCCGCGACCAGCAACCCGGCCGGGTACAGCACCCGGTCGGTCCCGGCGAAGTGACCGACGGCCCAGGCCAGCACGGCGATCCCGGCCAGGCCCAGCGCGTCGGGCACCCGGGCGCTGTCGCGGCTCAGCGCCTGCAGCCGGCGCAGCGGCCAGCTCAGCGCCAGCGCCGACCCGATGAACAGGGCCGACGCGTGCGTGTCGGTGCCGTAGTACACCCGGGATGGGTCCGCGCCGGGCACGTAGACCAGGGTCATGGCCACGGCGGACAGGGCCGCGCCGAGCCAGGCCAGGCCGGCCCGGAGCCGGCCGGACTGGCAGGTCTTCAGCATTGCGACCAGGAGCAGCGGCCAGACCAGGTAGAACTGCTCCTCGATGGCCAGTGACCACAGGTGCTGCAGCGGCGGTGGTGGCCCGAACCGGGCGAAGTAGGAATGGTGCGCCAGCGCCTGCCACCAGTTGCTGGAGTAGGTACCGGCGGCGAGCAGCGCTGACCGCAGCGTGGCCAGCTGGGCGGGCTCGATCACGGCCGTGGCTGCGGTCACCGCGACGAGCAGGACCGCCAGGGCGGGCAGCAGCCGCCGTGCCCGCCGCGCCCAGAACCCGCGCAGGTCCAGGTGACCGTGCCGGTTCCAGTGGGCGACGAGCACGTCGGTGATCAGGTACCCGCTGAGCACGAAAAAGACGTCGACCCCAAGGAATCCGCCGGGAAATGCGGACAACTGCTCATGAAAAGCAATAACCGCAATAACGGCCAGAGCGCGCAGCCCATCCAGCCCCGGCAATCGTGAAGCGGCCTGGTCGGATATCGTGCCTTTCACGGCATGTGTCGTCACTGCGCTGATCCCCCCCGGCTCACAGCATTGTTCGGAGTTCTCGCCCGTTCAATGCGGGAAGAAACGCGGTGGCTGGTAATAGGGGGGAAGAGTTTTGGGCTGGCGGAGTGACCCGCGGCGTGCCGTGCTGACCTGCGGGCGGAGTCCCGGTTACTGGTCTTCGGCTACGGCGGTGAGCTGGTCGTCGGCGAACCGCAGGGTGAGCCGCTCCCCAGGCGGCACCTCAGCGGCCGTGCGCACCACGCTGCCGTCGGGACGCTGCACGATGGCGTAGCCGCGGCGCAGCGTGGTGGCGGGGGACAGGGCCAGCAACCGGGCCCGCACGTGGGACACGTCGTCCCCGGCGCGGTCCAGCGTCGCGGACAGCCGGCGCCGGGCCCGCTCGGTGAGCCCGGTGACCAGTTCCTGCCGCCGCTCTATTTCCTGGACCGGTGAGGCGAGCGCGGGCCGGGACCGCATGTCGGCCAGCCACGCGGTCTCCCGTTCCATCCGGCCGGTGAGGCTGCGCCGGGCCCGGCCGCGCAGCTGGCCGATGATGGTGAACTGCTCGCTCACGTCCGGCACGATGCGCCGCGCGGCGTCGGTGGGCGTGGACGCCCGGACGTCGGCGACCAAGTCGAGCAGCGGCGTGTCCTGCTCGTGCCCGATCGCACTGACCACCGGGGACTTCGCCGCCGCGACCGCGCGGATCAGTGTCTCGTCGGAGAACGGCAGCAGGTCCTCGATCGAGCCGCCGCCCCGGGCGATGACGATCACATCCACCGACGGGTCCGCGTCCAGCCGGTGCAGCGCGTCCACGATCTCGCCCACCGCGTACTGTCCCTGGACTGCCACCGGCTCCACCCGGAATTGGACCGCGGGCCACCGATGGACCGAATTGCGCAGCACATCCTTTTCCGCGGCCGAATCCCGTCCGCAGATCAGGCCGATCTTCCCGGGAAGGAACGGCAGCGGGCGTTTGCGCTGGGCCGAGAACAGCCCTTCGGTGGCCAGGGCCCGGCGGAGCCGTTCTAGCCGGGCGAGCAGTTCGCCGATCCCGACCGCCCGGATTTCGGTGGCGGAAAGGGCGAAAGAGCCCCGGTTGGCGTTGAAGTCAGGTTTCGCCCACACCAGTACCCGGGCTCCCTCACCGGGGGGCGGGTCGGTGGCATCCAGCACCGTGCGCGGACAGATCACCCGCACCGATACCGCCGCAACCGGGTCACGCAGGGTGAGGAACACCGTGTTGCCGCGCCGGGTGAGCTCGGCGATCTGCCCTTCGACCCAGACCCGGCCGAGACGGCCGATCCAGTCGCTGGTCAGCCTGAGGATGGTCCGCACCGGGACCGGCGCTTCGGGCGATGTGTCAAGGGCCATGGCAGTTAGCTGCGGCGGATTCCGGCTGGTGACGGCCGGACGCGGCCGGCCTCAGCTGCCTTCGCGGAGCTTGGTGAGACGGCGCTCGAACATGGTGATGACGGCTGGCCGACTCTCGTGGGCCTTCTCATAGTCCAGCAGGATCTGGACCTGGACCGGGTCCAGCACCCGCAACCGTGCCCGCAGCGACGCCACCGAGGCCTCGTCGTAGTTGGGGACAGGCAGGGCCTCGCCGGCGGCTGCCGCGACCGGAGTGGCCTCGGCCGGAGTGGCCTCGGCCGAAGTGGCCTCGGCCGAAGTGGGCTCGGCTGGGATGGATACGGCCGGGACCGGCTCGGTGGGCGTGTACTCGGCGAAGGCGGGAGCCGGCTCAGGGGTGGCCTGAGTAACTGGCCCAGGGATGGAGGATTCCGAGACAGACGGCTCAGGGCGGGGTGGCTCGGGGACGGCGAGCTCGGGGACGGCCGCGGTAGCAGAGTCCTCCGCGTCCTGGTCCTCTTCCCCGTCGAGCAGCCTGACGTTCCCCGTCTTATCCAGCGACCGCCAGCGCGTGCTCCCCGCGTCCTGGGTCGGCGCTGCGGCGGGCTTCGCGGGGCGTGCCGGGGCTGGGGTCCGATCGGAGGGCGGGGCGGCCGTCGCCTCGCCGCTGCCCGACAGTTGCTCGGCGGCCCGCACCCGGAGCCGGTCCGCGACCAGCAGAAGCTGCCCGACGGTGGCGAACAGCGTTCGCAGCGCCTGCGCAGGGATTTCCTTTAGCCGGTCATTGACCTGCGGCAAAGGCATCTCGATCGTTCTCCTCCGGTTTGTCCCGGCGTAAGCAGGCTCGGTGGCCTGCGCGCCCCACGGCGCCTGCCTGCCTACCCCGGCCGCGCAGCGTGGGTCCGTGACAGGCACAGTCGTATCAGACCGAGCATGACACTGTCACGGGCCGCTGCCGGGGCAATTGGTGCTTCCGGGACTGTAACCAGGGAACTCGGCAGCGGCCCGGTGCCCGGGTGCCGCCTGGTACCGGGCACGGCAGGCTCAACTACCATAGGGGACATGCCCGCGACTACCCGACGCGTATTGCTCGCCAAACCCCGAGGTTACTGTGCGGGGGTTGACCGGGCGGTTCAGGCCGTTGAGACGGCCCTCGAACGCTACGGTGCCCCGGTCTACGTGCGTAAGCAGATCGTGCACAACACGCACGTGGTGCGTGAGCTGGAAATGCGCGGCGCGATCTTCGTGGACGAGGCCGAGGACGTTCCGGAAGGCGCCGTGGTGGTTTTTTCCGCCCACGGGATATCACCCGACGTGCGTGAGGAGGCGAAGCGCCGCAGCCTGCGGACCATCGACGCCACCTGCCCCCTGGTCACCAAGGTGCACAACGAGGCCAAGCGATTCGCGGCCCAGGACTACGACATCCTCCTCATCGGCCACGAGAACCACGAGGAAGTGGTGGGCACCACGGGGGAGGCGCCAGGCCGCATTCATCTGGTGGACGGGCCTGAGGGAGGTGCGGATGTCCAGGTCCGCGACCCTGCCCGGGTGGCCTGGCTGTCGCAGACCACCCTGTCCGTGGATGAGACGCTCCAGACAGTGACGGCGCTGCGTGAGCGCTTCCCGATGCTGGCCGACCCGCCCAGTGATGACATCTGCTACGCCACGCAGAACCGCCAGTCTGCGGTGAAGAAGATCGCCAACGACGCGGACCTGCTGATCGTCGTGGGATCAGCGAACTCGTCGAACTCGGTCCGCCTGGTCGAGGTGGCCCTGGACGCTGGCGCCCGCGCCGCCTACCTGGTCGAGGACGCGACGGCGATTGACCCGGCCTGGCTGGACGGGGTGGGCACGGTCGGGGTGACCAGCGGTGCCTCGGTTCCCGAGATCCTCGTGACCGGCGTGCTGGAGTACCTGGCCGAGCAGGGGTTCGGCACCGTCGAAGAGGTCGAGGCGGTCGAAGAGCGGCTCGTGTTCGCGCCGCCGCCGGAACTGCGCCGCACCGCCCCGCGCTGACGTCTGGCGGGCTGGTTGAAGTCAGCGGTAGCGCCGCGGCCCGGGTGAGTACGCTGACTGGCCGGCTGCGGCCCGGGTGCTCCCCGATCGCGGCGGTGCGAGATCAGGCCGCAGATCGCGGCGCAGGTCACTGACGCATTGAGGTAGGCCGCGCACCCAGGCGACGATCAGGTACAGGATTACTCCCGCGAACAGCCAGGGCGCGACATTGGCCAGGGTCAGCGCGGTTCCCGCCAGGGTCGAGATGATCGCGCTGCCCTGCGCGGTGAGGGCCTTGACGCAGACCAGCGCACCGAAGAAAAGCAGTGGCGGGCTGACCGCCACGGTCAGAAGGTCCCGTGGCTTGGTGTACCAGGCTGCGGCCACACCACCGATCACGAAGCTCACGCCGGCTAGCACGCCCCACTGCAGCCAGGTTGCCAACAGCAGGCTGAAGAAGAACAGTACGAGCATGCCCGCCACCGCGCCGCGCCCGGTCAGTGAGATCCGGCCGCGTGGCCCGGCCGAGCCCCGCTCTGCCGCCGCACTCCGCTCTGCCGCCGCGCCGCGATCTTCGGCATCGGGCGGCCACTCCTCACCCAGGCCGGGGTCGGAGGGCGGATCGGCCACTTCCCACGCACGCACGGGGACGGGGACCTCGATCCGCTCCGCGGACCACGGGTTGGCGGGCCTCCTGGACGGGTTAGAGCGGCTTAGTCCCGGCCGGCCGCGGGGCCAGGATGCATCAGGCTGTGGCTGGGACACCTGTGCTCCCTCCCCGGCGCTGCCGTGCCGATGACGGCGTCGCTGGCCACGGTACCCCGGCCCGGCGCCCGATCTGCGCTATTGACACGCCCGGACGCTGGGCTGAAACGCGGCTCCCGAGCCCCGGGTAATGCGCTGGTCACGCGTTTGACTAGAGAGCTTTCCGCTGCGTCATGTGGTCCGCTCATCCGGCCGGATACGTCAGCCGACCGGATCGCAGCGTCTTCTCCCTCTTCCTGCTCCTCGGCGGACCCACCGAAACGGTCCAGCGCCAGCCCAAGCACCGCGACCAGGATCCAGAAATAGGTGGCGAGGGTGGCGGACACGAGTGCCATTGGGATGGACAGCAGGAAAATCAGGAATGCGAAGCGCCTGCAGCGCTATAAGGCGGCGCACCGCAGGAGGTGTACCGGGCACCAGGAGAGCCCTGACCCGACTCGCGTAAAGCCAGACGGCCAGCTCAGCTAGCCCGGCGCAGGAGATGCGCACCGCATAGAAGATCACCGCAACCGCATCCGAGCTGTCTCAGCCGGCGAGCAGGGAGGTGGGGTACGGCAGGAACGCGATGGTGCCCAGGAAGATCAGGTTGAGGGCAATCAGCGGGCGGCCGGCTGAGTTCAAGTGCAGGGTCTTTGATCCCGGGGACCTGTACGTCGATCACTAGCAAGGCGATCGCGATGGCGAAGATGGCGTCGCTGAAGAACAGCACCCGGTCGTACTCCAGAAGGCCGGACCGGGCCAGCAGGCGGAGCCTGGGCGGACGCCGCTTAGCTGGCTGCGCCATTGCCGCCCGGTATCGCCATCACGGCGCCCGGTGATTCCCCGGCCCGGCGGACCTCCGGGTCTGCCTGGGGGAGCCCGGGGGGTTCCGGGCAGATCTGCCCGGCGTCTGGAGGGTCCGGTTGCGGGGGGATAGTGACTTCCGGGGCCGCCAGTGCCGGATTGGCCGATTCCCCGGCAGCCAGTTCCGGGGCGGCCAGTTCCACGGCGGCCAGTTCGGGGGCGGCCAGCGTCCTGGTGGCCTCCTCGATGAGGGCGGGAGTCTCCAGGTCCCCGTCCACCACGCCAAGCTGGTTCAGTTTGCGGGCGCTGACCAGGACCCGGCTCTCCAGTGAGCCGACGGTCTGGTTATACGTGGTGACCGCGGAGGTGAGCGCACGACCCAGGCGGTCCACATGCCGCCCCAGGCCGGAGATCCGCTCATAGAGCTCACGGCCAAGGTCAAACGCGGTCCGGGCGTTCTCGGCCAGGGCGTCCTGCTGCCACGCGTACTGCGCGGTCCGCAGCATCGTGACCAGCGTGGTGGGCGTGGCAATGTGTACCTTGCGGGTCATCGCGTGCTCCAGCAGTGCCGGATCATGTTCCAGCGCCGGGGCCAGGAACGCCTCACCGGGAATGAACAGCACGACGAACTCCGGCGCCGGGCTGAGCATGGTCCAGTACGACTTCGCCGCGAGCCTGTCCACGTGCTCCCGCAGGTGCCGGGCGTGGGCATCCAGCCGCGCCGCGCGGACTGCCTCGTCCGAGGTCTCCGCCGCTTCCAGGTACGCGGCGAGTGAGACCTTCGAGTCGACCACGATGTTCTTGCCGCCAGCCAGCCGCACCACCATGTCGGGGCGGAATGTGCCCTCGGCAGAGTGGACGCTGACCTGCTCGTCGAAGTCGCACCGCGGGGCCATCCCGGACAGTTCCACCACCCGGCGCAGCTGCATCTCGCCCCACCGGCCGCGGGCCTCCGGGCGCCGCAGGGCGGTCACCAGGGCCTGGGTCTGAGTGCGCAGATCGTCGGAACTCTGCCGGGTGATCTTCATCTGCTCGGTCAGGGCCGCATGAGACAGGTGCCGAGCTTCCTCGGTCTCCCGCAGCTGGGCCTCCACCTTGGCCAGCGTCTCCCGCAAGGGCTGGACCAGGTGCTCGACGGCGGCCCGGCGGGTCTCCAGCTCGCCTGCGGCCTTCGCGTTGGCCGCGCTGAGCCGGCCCTCGGCGATCTCCAGGAACATCGTGGCGCTGCGGTCGAGCGCCTGGGCTGACATGGCCTGGAAGCGTTCAGCCAGCTGCCCGTCGATCAGTGCGGCCCGTTCCTGGGCGGCTCGCTCCAGGATGGCCGCGTGGTCCTGGGCGGCCCGCGCCCGCTCCTCGGCCGCGCGGGCCTGCCCGGTGAGGTCGGCGGTCATCGTGGCCAGGCGGCCGCGGGCATACAGGTAACCGAGGGCAGCACCGACCACGGCACCCACCACGAGTAGGGCGAACATCCAGAAGACGTCCATGGTCCGTCATGGTGGCAGCGGTCACTGACACTTTCCTGTCCGACACGCTCGTCCGGGCAGCCGGCCCGGGCCGCGCCCGGCGGGTCCACCCCGTGAACCGCTCTAGACTCGCGCAGGTGAGTCTCTCGATCGGTATCGTCGGCCTGCCCAACGTCGGCAAGTCCACCCTGTTCAACGCGTTGACGAGAGCCGACGCACTGGCCTCCAACTACCCTTTCGCGACTATCGAGCCGAACGTGGGCATCGTCGGCATCCCTGATCCCCGGCTCGCGGTCCTCTCCGGGCTGTACGATTCGGCCCCGATCGTGCCCGCCACCGCGCGGTTCGTGGATATCGCCGGGCTGGTGCGCGGGGCGTCACAGGGCCAGGGGCTGGGCAACCAGTTCCTCGCGCACATCCGCGAGACCGACGCGATCTGCCAGGTCGTCAGGGTGTTCTCCGATCCGGATGTGAGTCATGTCGATGGCGATGTGTCACCCGCGCGCGACGTCGACACCGTGGCGACCGAACTGATCCTGGCCGATCTGCAGACCCTGGAGAAGGCGGTTCCCCGCCTCGTTAAGGAAACGAAGTTCGCCAAGAATCCGGAGCGCCAGCGGGTAGCTGACGCGGCCGCTGCCGCCCAGCAGGTGCTGGACGGTGGCACGACGCTGTTCGCAGGGGCGGCCGCGGCCGGCATCGACCTGGCTGACCTTCGCGACCTCCACCTCCTCACCGCGAAACCCTTCGTCTACGTGTTCAACATGGATGAGGCCGAACTGGCCGACGGGGAACTGCAGGCCAAGCTGGCCGCGCAGGTGGCGCCGGCCGAGGTGATCTTCCTGGATGTGAAGACCGAGGCGGAGCTGGCGGAACTGCCCGAGGACGAAGCGGCGGAAATGGCGGCCGAACTCGGGATGGGCGAACCCGGCCTGAACCGGCTCGCGCACGCGGGATTCAGCGCCCTGGGCCTGATGACCTTCCTGACCGCGGGGCCGAAAGAGGTCCGGGCCTGGGAAATCCCGGTCGGCGCAACGGCCCCGGAAGCAGCGGGCGTGATCCACACGGACTTCCAGCGCGGCTTCATCAAGGCGGAAGTGGTCGCGTTCGATGACCTGGTGGCCGCGGGGTCGCTGACGGCCGCCCGATCTGTGGGCAAGGTGCGGATCGAGGGCAAGGACTACGTGATGCACGACGGCGACGTCGTCGAGTTCCGCTTCAACGTCTGAACGTCAGACCCGTCTTCTACGGTACGTACCGCCCAGAGGCTTCGGCAGCAGCACCGTCCGGATCCACCACGAGCCCGGCGAGCAGCCCTGGGCCGAAGTCCTGGAGTTGCCTGGCTGCTTCGCCGCCGGGAGCAAAATGGATGAGTTGCGGCAGGCCCTGACTGAGGCCATCAGCCTCTACCTGTCTGAACCTGGCGACGTGAAGCACGTCGAACTGGAGGACGAGCCAGGCACAGTCACCGAGCACCGGATGCTGGCGCGGACCGCCTGACGGAGCGCACCGCGGTCAGTGATTGACCACCCTGAACCCGACCTCAGCGTGCGATTCCTGAAGCGCCCGCCCGGCAATCAGGTGTACGGCAGTGAGCTTGTGGGTGGACAGTGAGATTCCGTGGCTTGTGAGGCTCGATAAGCCGGTTGATTTGCGGGCACTAAGGGCCGGCCGAGACTGCTTTTATGTAGCGGATGAAGTTGCTAAGTAGCGGATGAAGTTCCCGCGCTGCCCGGCAATCAGGTCGATCGCTCCAGCAGACGGCAGCGGCGTCACGACGTCCAGTTGGCTGCGCGACACGGGCGTTGGGTGCTCGCCCGGGCCCCCAGACCCCGCTAAGATGCCTCGTAAGGCATCGGGTGTAGCGATTTTGTCGTGTGCTGCGGAGCGGGCTGGCAGGGGTCAACAGAGAGTTTCCGGCAAAGCTGAGTATCGACGTAGTCGCAGGTCAGAGACACCATGGTCGCTAATCGTGTTGCTCCCCGCCTGGCCAATGGGCGGTGTGATTGCTGGTCCATCCGGTGCCGGGCCTCGCAAAGGGGCTCCCGGGTCGGCAGGTTATGGCGCAGAATAGGGCGATAGACGGCATAGGAAGGCACCGCAACTCATTGCTGCGCGTGCGCAGGAACGGGCGGAGGTGCGATGGTTCGCCGGT
>Ga0208219_1000746_pt1 | contig 11480 bp, 6 predicted proteins | sample NGESurshal072012_7_FD_184469 | JGI IMG/M metagenome (GOLD analysis project Ga0208219, IMG submission 184469) | Arctic peat soil microbial communities from Barrow, Alaska - NGEE Surface sample 53-2 shallow-072012 (SPAdes) | ecosystem: Environmental > Terrestrial > Soil > Wetlands > Peat ...
TCTGCCTCGAACGTCACGCCCTCTACGACGAAGATGCAGCGTGGTCGCAGCGTCAGGCTGCCGCCGCTTGACAGCTTCGGGTCAAGGGGTGTCTAGCCTGCGCTTCTCAGTCACTTGTCTGGAGATCGCATGGTGGATCCGAGCGCTTGGGATGACACTGCCTCCGATTATCGCGACGACGCCGGACGACCTCCCGAAGAGCAAGTGCCCCCTGCCAAGGGCTTTCTGCGCGCGATCCTGAGTCTCATCTCCAGCCTCCAGAACTAGTCGGGATGTCGGATCGCCGCTAATCGCTCCGGTTCCTACGATGCGAGCGGTCAGGGACGGCGCTAGGTGAGCGCGGGCTCGCGCTTGGGGCTACCAGTACTGTCGGCATAGCGACTGAAATGACCTCTGAGACGCACGACGTGACCCCGCGTCATCCCGGCAGGATGCAGGGTCGCATCCCACGTTCGCGCGCCCGTAGGCCCTGATCACAAGGTTGAGTGGTGACGACACGCGGTCAGGGAGCGAGTGCCGACTGGAGCTGGCGCCAAGACCTTCTCAGCGCCAGCTCCAACAGCCGGCTGATCAGAGAGCGACGATGCCTTCGCCTCCAACTGCTCCTGGGACCGTCACTGAGCCGATGCTCGTCAAAGAACCGTCCCAGTTGACGCTGAACTCGTCGACATTGCCATTCAGGCCGGCCTGCACGTACAGGAATCGGCCACCGGGTGATGCCGAGGCGTCCACGGCGCCCTTGTCGGTAGCGGTTGTGCTGACCAACGCCAGCTGGCCGTGGTGACCCACCTGGAAGCCACTCTCGGAAGGAGAGCCGGCATTCGAGGCGAACAGGAATCCTCGGGCCGGTGCAACCCAGCATGTCGCAGCCTGGCCTGTGAGGACGGTGTCGAGGGGCGTCACCGTCCCGTGCCAGTTGAGCCGGAAGGTCGAGACGGAGTTGGTCCCCGCATTGGCGATCGCGAGATCACCTCGCTGATCGAACGAGATCGCGAAGGGAACCGTCCCTGGCTCGGAGTTCACGACCGGCGAACTCGACAGTGAGCCGCCGTGGTGGACTTTGAAGACGTCGATCGAGCTGGTCGTCGCCTTGGTCGTGACGATCAGCTGGTCGCCATTGGGGGAGAACGCGACCTGGCCGGGCGTGTGGGTGAACTGCGTCGTGTCCGTTGGGATCGTGAGGCCGAGCGACCGAGTGGATCCCGGAATCGGCGTCAATTGCCCATCGCTGATCCAGAACCCTGACACCGAGCCGCCGTCGAACGCGTTGAGCACGTACAGGATCCGGCCGTCGGTGGCCACGCTGACGGGGAAGATGCCACCGGACCCGACCTGCTGGACCAAGCGGAGCTCGTCGTGGTGCACGGAGAAGACCGACACCGAGTTGCTGCCCGCGTTGACCGCGAACAGCAGGCCGCGGTGCTGGTCGTAGGTGAGGGAGCCCTGGGAGGCGAGATGGTCGACGACCGACCCGTTCAGCACGCCACCGAGACCACCGGTGTCGTAGGTGTTGGCGTAGGTGAGCGTGCCGTTCCAGGATCGGTCGTAGGCGACGATCTGGTTCCCGGCGGTCTTGTCGGTCTGAACGAAGACGACATGGGACCCCCCGTGCCACTGGTCATGTCCGCGTGCGGTCGCTCCGGCGAGCCCCGGGGCCGCAAGCGCCGACAGGGCGAGCGCGATGCCCGCGCCGGCCGCCAAACGTACGAAGCTTTTCATTTGATTCTTCCTCCTGAGAGAGCAACGGATGTGCGAACTAGTAGTCATCAGGTGCCGGCGGTCCGTTACAGCGACGACGAGCCGGACCTGGACTCCGCGCTCGAGCTGGCTCGTGCGGCGGCAGACGCGCACCGCCAGGCCTCCGGCGAGGCCCCCCGAACGATGCCGACCGCCGGCGCGCTCGTCAGCCGAGGTCGAGGGGGATCGCAACGGCGGTGTAGGAGTCCTTCGGCACGGCCACGTCCACGCAGGGAAGCACGGCGAAGCCGGTCAGGTCGTCGGTCGTGCCAGGTGCGATCTTGTCGGTCCAGCCGCTCGGACTGTCCTCGACCGCCTTGCCCTTGATCGCCGCTTCGATGGAGGCGTAGGCCGCAGGCGTGACGAGCGGCTCGGCGCCGCCGGCGTAGCTGTTGCCTGTGGCCGTGATCAGCGGCACGAACGTGCAGTGGAACGGTGTGGCGGTGACCGTCGACCAGGTCGAGACGCCGTTGATCGACGTCGTGTTGCCCGAGAACGCATTGTCGGTGAAGGAGATCTTGGAGCCGAGCGCCGCGACGGCGTACATCGCCGTCTCGTTCTTCGTGAAGGTGCCCTTGGAGACGTCGGCGTTCCCGCCGTTCGGCACGTTGATCGCATTGCTGGCGTAGGAGAAGTGGTCCGACACGACCGTGCTCGCCCCCGACGCGTTGTCGAACTCGATCGCCGCGCTGTAGGCGCCGGGCTTTGGCGTGCTCAGCTTGCCGTCGCCGTTCGAGTCGCCGGCGATCGAGTCGTCGGCGATGGCGGTGAAGTACGCCTTCGTCACGTTGAGCACGCCGGCCTTCACGACGTCGATCCCGGTGCCCCCGTTTACCTTCACGACGGTGCTCGGGTCGATCGTGAGCTTGCCCCCAACGGTCACGCCGGGGTTCGTGAGGTACTCGTAGTCCACGGTCGGCGAGAGCACCGCGCCCGTGGCCGGGCTCACGGTCCACGCCGTCCCCGCGGGTACCGTCGTCCCGATGAGATCGACGACCCGACCCGCGCCCTGGCCCGTGAATCGGTTCGCCGTGCTTCCCGAGAGGGAGAACCCGGCGGGATCGACGTTGGCGAGGTAGACCGCGGGCTGCAGCGCGGCCGGGTCGTAGCCGCCACCGGAGGCGAAGTTGCCACTCGGCGCGCCGTTGAAGGCCCAGGTGTCGTCCGACAGCTGGGGCACGTAGCCGACCTGCTGGCCACCGAAGTCGCCCAGTTGGACCTCCTCTTGGAAGACGCAGTGCGTGATCGTGGCGGCACCGCGGCTGATCGGTGCCACGTTGTAGGCGGGATCGAATGCCCAAAGCCCGTCGCGGAACGTGGCGTAGGTGACGTCGACGGACGTGTCCTCGTCCGCCTGGACGGCGACGCCGTAGTTGCCGCCCTTCTGCGAGGGAGTCCCGACGGAGGACCCGGTCGCGTTCGAGTCTCCGTCGACGGTGCTGTCCTCGATGCTCGTGAAGGTCACCCGTTGCGTGGCCGTGCCGAGCGCCCGGAGCGTGCCACGCGGCTCGAGGAAGATGCCCACGCCTGCGACGACCTTGGCGACCGACCCCGGTGCGAGGTCGAGGGTGCCAGAGACGAGCAGCGCTGGTCCGTAGCCGGCGCCGGACCACAGCCCGAGGAGTGCGCCGCTCGCCGGCGCGACGGTCCAGGTCTGCGCGGCGGGGATCGTCGCGTCCGCCACCTCGACGACACGGTTCATCCCGACGGCGGCGAAGTGGTTCTCGGTGCTGCCCGAGAGCGACAGGCCCTCGAGCGGCCAGGAGTCGACCCACACCGCCGGCGACTGCGAGCTCGCGGCGACTTTCGTGGCCGTCGGCACGAAGCGGTTGCCCTCGACCTCCAGGCGACCCGGGTCCGCGACGTTGCTCGTGAGCCGCAGGTACTGGGAACCCGACGGCCTGCTGACCACGTTGTCCACGAGGGTCAGGGTCTCGGAGCCAGCGGTCGCGCACTGCCCGAGTTGGATGCCAGCGTCGAGGTGCGAGTTCTCCACGGTCACGTGCTCTGGGCCGGACGAGCACGACGGCTCGGCGACGTCCCACCCGTTCGGCAAGGTCGACATCGCGCCCGTGAAGGTCGCCTGGTTCATCGTCAGGGTGCCCGCACCGAAGATCGCCGCAGTGCTGTCCTCGGTCATGTGGACGGGTGCCGCGGCGGTGCCGAGTAGCCGCAGCGACCCGTGCTTCTCGACGTCGAGCTGCATCGGGTTCAGGGCCGCCCCGAGGGTCGTGCCCGCCTCGATCGTGAGCGAGCCGTCCACGACGAACTGACCGCCTGAGGACAAGTCGAGCGCCGTCCCCGCGGGCATCGACACGGTGACGTCGGCGCCCGCGACGAGCGAGCCCGAGATGCCGACGACCTCGAGGCCCGAACCGGGGGCGAATGCGTTCGTGGCCGCGCCGGCGAGCTGGATACCGACCGGCGACTGGGTCCAGATCGCGCGGGCGAGGCCTGTGGTCCCCTCGAAGTCGATCCAGTTGCCCGCGATCGAGACCGCGTCGGTCGACTCGCGCTGCAGCTGGATCGCCGCTGGCTGGGTGATGGGCGTCTCGAAGTCGTTGGCGGTCACCTGGAACGTGGCGTGACCGCGTGCGGTGCAGTTGCCGAGGTTCACCGCGGCGGTGACGATCGAGTCCGTGAGGCTGACCGCCTCGTTGCCGGCGGTGCCGCAACCGGTGTCGTAGAAGTCGTCGGCGACTGACGCGTTGCCGAAACGGATAACCGCGTTGGTGATGGACGCCGAGCTGCTCGCCTGGAGCTCGATCGCGGCCATGTAGTCCCCCGGTGCGGGCGCAGGCTGCTTCGTGACGGCGCCGCCCACCTCGGGGTCGCGGGAGCTCGTGAAGGTGACCGGGGCTCCGGTGCCGCCGGCCACGATGCGGCCGCCGCTGTCAGCGATGAGCATCGCGTTGCCGGACAACTTGACGACGGTGCCGGGCTCGATCGTTAGCGTCGCGCCGGAGGCGACCGAGAGCTTGCAGTCGAGGTCATAGGTCGTAAACTTGGTGGGTGACCACGTCGAGGACTTCGCGATCGTGCTGGAGGATGCACAGGGATTGGTCGTCGTGACCTTGCCTGCCTTCGTGACGGCGGCGACCCTGACCGACGTCGAGTACGGGCCCGCACCAAAGGAGAACACCGAGTAGCTGAACGTTGTCCTCGGGCTCAGGTCGGCGTCGGTAAACGTGGTCGCGCCGGCGCCGAGCCTCGCGACGAGCTCGCCGCCCCAGGGCACGGTGGTCGCCGTGGATCCGAGGGTGCGGCGGATCGTGACGCCGCCGTACGTCTTCTCCGACGGGCGGACCCACGTCAGCACCACCGTGGACGCAGTCGACTTCGTGACCTTGAGCGAGGTAACCGGGTCGATCGGAACCGCCGCCTTGTGGGGCCGGTCGACCCTCGCCGCCGCCGTCACGTGGCTGACGGTCGTGGACGCGGCGGACGCGGCCTGCGTCGAGAGCAGGGGCGCGGTCAGGGCCGCAGCGGTGAACACGACTGCCAGGCGCAGCTCGCGCTTCGTGCCGTGTCGCGATCCGCCCGCGATCGAGGTGCGAGACATATAGATCCTCCTCAACGGTTTCGACATCATATGCAGCATGCCCAAAGCGGGCGGGTGCGCCAAGGTTAGAAGTGCCGATTCGCTGCCGTCACGGCGCAGACGACTTCGCCCAGTGGCGGGGGGTACGTGCGCAACCTCGGCCGACACCGCCAAGTACCTCGCATATGCTGGAGACGAAGAGCACCTTCGCTCCTTCAATGCAGCCTTGCATCCTGCTAGCCAATCCCTGTCGACTCTCTTGGCCTTGACGGATCACGTCCGTCCGGAACTGCGGGCTTGCGTTGATAAACTATCCCTACCGCGTGACCGGCAACCCCGCGATCTGGACGGTGGCGGACGAGTGCGAACAGCGGCGAGCGTTACCGTTGTGTTACCGCGCCACGACTCCCGAGTGCGCATCTACGTCCGGCCAGAGTTCGGACGATTTGACCGTGAGTGCTCCAAGACTGCATGGCGCAACGAGGGCGGTCAGCCGCGTGCCGGCGAGAAGATGTTGTCATCGAGGACCTGAAGAAGTTCGTCGGCGTCGACCGGCTTCGTTAGGAAGGCCACGGCACCAGAGTGCAACAGCCGATTGATTCGTCCCGGAGTGGCGTCCGCGCTGAGGATTACCACGGGAATCCTCGAGGTCTCGTCAGACTCCAGGAGTCGGCGAAGTACCTCGTCGCCGCTTATGTCCGAAAGATGCAGGTCGAGCAGAATCATTGACGGCTGATGCTGTCGCGCAAGCTCGAGTCCGAGTCGTCCCTGCATCGCTGGGATGATGTCGATGTTCTCGCGTTCCTGGAGAATCCGCTCCACAAGTCGAATGTTTGCCAAATTGTCCTCTATGTAGAGCAGGGTGCGACGTGGAGCTGACGGGACCTCTTCGGCGCGGCTCGACCTGTCGGGCCTGACGCGATCGAATCGCTCAAGCGGCCCTTCAACCAGTGGAAGCTCAACCCAGAAAGTGCTGCCCACTCCGGAGGCGGTCTCCAAGCCCATCGTGCCACCCATCGCCTCTGTGAGCTGGCGAGAAAGCGCAAGTCCAATGCCGGTCCCTTCGATGCCGCTCTGTTCTGCCCCGAGGCGCTCGAAGGGCAGGAACAGGCGTCCAAGCTGCTCTTGTGGGATCCCTTGGCCCGTGTCGGAGATCTTGATCCGCAGCCGCGAGGATTCGAGGTGCTCGCAGGTCACCGCGATGATCCCGCCCTCGCGGTTGTACTTCACGGCATTCGAGAGCACGTTCAGAAGCACTTGCTGCAAACGATGACGGTCGGCGAGGACGTAGCAAGAGCATGCCTCCTCCTGTGACCGAACGACGCGAATCGCGCGTTGCGATGCCAGCGGCCCGATCAGGCCGAGGGTCTCACTGAGCATGTCCGCCACGTGGACAGGTTCGGGTGAGAGCGCAAGATCGCCCGCTTCGATTCTCGCGATGTCGAGGACCTCGTTCACCAACTCAAGCAGGTGCTTTCCACCCTTCAAGATGTGTTCAACGGAGTCCTTCTGGTCGTCGGACAATTGGTCGCGCTCGAGGAGCTGCCCGAACCCGATCACTGAATTTAGAGGCGTGCGCAACTCGTGACTCATGCGTGAGATGAATTGGCTCTTCACCTGGTTGGCTCGCTCCGCCTCGTGTCGGGCAGCCCGCTCCGCTTCTTGCAGACGCCCCTGCTCGGACAGCGACGACCGCAACTCTGAAGTCCTAGTCTCGACAAGTTGGAGGGCATACGAGCGGCGTCGAGCCAGTCCCTCAATGAGCGCGACAACCAGCATCGTCAAGAGGAGACCCGCAAGCAGGGCGACCCACGGCAACTCATTGGTGAGCGTGCCCACTAATGGCGTTTGAGCGCTGACAAGAATCAGCCAGTGATCCGCGCCGACCGAGAGGGACTGCCGGTCAACGAGCCCAGTAGGAAGCGTGCCGGAGATCAGGACCAGAGCAGCGGGAGTTGGGTGCGCGGAGGCGTAGAAGGCAAGATTGACGTCGCCAAAGGGGGCGCCCGGCGGCGGCGGTGCGTTAGTCGTCACCGGCCCCAGGCCAGACTCCTCCAACACGAAAAGCCCGTTCGGCATCGCCAGGGCGAGGAGCAGCGTCCGACCGCCGCCGGCGTGCACGATCCCCGACACGAGTCCCTTGGTCCGCGAGGCTCGCCTCAACACCACAGCTACGCCACCGGAGATCGTTGGACCTATTGCCTCCTTGCCCACCGTCGCCGCGGTCCGATATACCACTCCGGTCCTCCGTACGATGGCAACGGACGATGTGGAATCCTGCCCGACGATCGATCTGCCGATTTGGTCAAACGACCTGGTCGCTTGACCGGAGGAAGGCACCGCCTCGCCAGCGAGAGGCAAGAGGTTGCCAATGCTCTGTATCGATTGATCCAGAAGAAGATTCAACTCCCCCGCGTGCTCATGGAGAAGACGTCGTTCCTGGTCCGCAACTGAGCTTCTAATGACGAAGAAGAGCGAGATCGAGCACGCCGTCATGAAGATCATGACAGCCATTGCTATTCGAGTGATGCGCAGACGCTTCATGGATTGCTCCGGGATCGTGCAGCGATGAGTGGATCAGCACGCCGCCGCCCTGCGGCGCGGTGCGCCATTCTCATCGAGCGCCAGCAGCAGTAAGAGCTCGCAGGGGAGCCGGACGAGCGATTACGAAACCCTGCCCGAGGTTCACGCCAAGATCGCGTAGTGCCTTGAGCTCGTCCTCCGATTCGATGCCTTCTGCGATGAGCCGTGCGTCCATCTCGTTCCCGAAGACGACGAGCGAAGAGACCAGTGCACGCCGCACAGGGTCAGCGTCGATGTCCCGCACAAGCGAGATGTCGAGCTTGATCAGATCTGGACGCAGCCTCAGTATGTGCTGCAGGCTCGCGAAGCCTGCCCCTGCGTCGTCCACGGCGAATTGAATGCCGCGCTCGCGCAGCGCAGCCACGCACTCGACCAGCGGCCCGTAGTCGATGACCGGGTGGTGCTCGGTAAGCTCAATGACGAGTCCGGCTCCCACGTCTCGGCTGACAAGAAATCGTTCAAAGTCGCCGTCGGCAACAATGGCTGGCGAGATGTTGACCGAGAGGAAGACGCCGTCGGGAATCAATTCCTTCCACGAGAGCGCAGCGTCGACTGCAAAGAGTTCGAGATCGCGTCCAAGTCCGACCTCGTGCGCGGCTTCGAACCACGTGGCAGGAGACGTCTCCTGGGACTGGGGGAACCTGGAGAGCGCCTCGATCCCTACAGTCGTGCCGCTGGCGAGGTCGATGATCGGCTGAAAGACGATCTGGAGGCTGGAGTCCGCGAGCACGCCTTGCACTCGCTCGGTCACTTCCGACAGCCGCTGTGCTTCAGACTGCTGCGCCAGCTCATGCTCGAGCAGTCGCGCGGCAAGCGATTCTCGTTCCTGCTGAACACGGAGGTGCAGGAGTCGGGTGCGGAGCAGGTTGCGGACCCGAAGCGTGACCTCTGTCGCGTCAAGTGGCTTGGTGAGGAAATCGTCGACTCCCGACTCCAATGCGGTGCGACGTGTCGCCGAGTATGCGTCAGCGGTGAGAATCACGAAGGGTACAAAGTCCCCCTCCGGCATGCTGCAGCGGATCTTCGCCATGACCTCGACTCCGTTCATCTTGGGCATGTGAAGATCCAGCAACACGAGGTCAGGATGATGGTCGACGAAGAGCTTCTCAGCCTCGAGGGGATTCGTCGTCGAAATGAATCGGAGTCCCTCGATCGGGCGCAGCAATTTCTCCAGCAGGTGAACATTTGCCGGCTCATCGTCCACTACGAGTACGCAGGCGTCTCGCATTACGGGTTCACTAGTCATGTCTTCATCGGATCCACGCGGCCCAGGTTCGGTCCTGTGTGCGAGATCACGCATACGAACATGGCAGCGCCCCAACACGGCGTCCACTCCTTCGGCACAATTCACCCTCAACTCGAAGGACGTAAGGAATAAGAAGGATTAAGTCCCTTCTTCTCCCTCTGCCCGTGTTTCCGGTGCGCGTGCCTGAGGGTGTGGGATCGCGGCCGTCTGGTACCCGTCCCTCTCTCTCCCAGACAATGATGGTGGAGACGATGGGACTCGAATCCACGACCCCCTGCTTTCCCGCCAAGGAGTCGGGCCGCATTCGAACTCAAGGGCTGCAAAGTGCCTGATCAAGACAGCGCCGGATGTCCGATAACCGCCAAGTACGGCGATGTCGGGTTTGAGCGTGTTCCCAAAATGTTCCCATTCCGGATTTGAAGCAGCGCCGTACACGTCTCCCCAGGCGTGTTTCCCCTGATCACATTGGGTGGAGACGATGGGACTCGAACCCACGACCCGGCACTGACATACCTGCCAAAGTAGAAATGCAGAAAGCCTTGCGGTTACTGGGGATCAGCGACGAAACCACGACCGGGGATAAATGGTACGCGGATCGTCGCGGTACTCGTGGACGTGGTGCTGGACTGGCAGTTCTTCCTTCACCTTTTGCTTCTCTGGAATGAACGGAAGCATTAGGGCATAGGCAATGACCAGACATCCAATGATTAGTCCAGCCACGTGTGACCATTCTCCAAATCCCGTCACAGCTATGCCTGCGACGATTAGTGCCGTACTCTCGTTAAGCCGTCGTTTCCGTTTCGGCAACCGCACACAACAATAGTAGCAGAATCCGTTGACCAAGTACCCCTATGACACGTAGAATGACGTTGCCAGATTGGCTCGGCAACCCAGTTGCCACAAGGGGTTCTGTCAGAATACTTGACAGACATGAAGGAGGGTCGCAAGATGGCTATACGAGATGCGGAAATCCGCGCTGCGATTGCGAGTCTGAGGACAGCACCGTCAAATATCGGCAGTGCTTATGCCACGTTCGGTGAGAAACTCGATAGTCAGATCACGGAGGTCATCAAACTCCGAACGGAGATTGACAAGTCCAAGACGACTTTTCTCAATCTTGCTGCCAAGACTCTCAAGGCCCTCCCCTAGCAAGGGAAGTCCACGATCTGCGACTACTTCGTTACGAACGTCTGTTCGTCCATCTTCGGGGGTTGGCTGCTTTGTGGGGTATGTCAGTGCCCACGACCCCCTGCTTGCAAATTTGACCGCGGCGTACGTGGGCGAACGACATGGCGCGTATGGCCTGATGAGCGGCGCTCCAGGCGCAGCCTGAACTCAGGCGAACGGGAGCGGATGTTCCCAAAATGTTCCCATTCTCGAATTCGCCCCAGCCCGGCCGACCGAGGCTCGGCCCTGATCAGATTGGAAGCGGCGAGCTCCTTACAAAAGTGTCACCCGTGTAACCTTGCGATTAAACCCGTGCTGCAGTTCACGCAGCTCTTCTGATGACTGGATAGCGAGTTCTCGGTGGTCTTCGTGTGCCCTTGGGTCGTCCGGGACCCGGCGTGATCGATTTCGGTGCATGCGCAGGCGTGCCGATCGTTGCACGCAGCTGGCGAAACCCTCTGCGAACTCGTGACGGAGTGAGTTGTGAGAGCTCACGCCGTCGTTCCCATGGCAGTCGGAGGTCCGCGACGAGCCCTCGGGAGATGCGCAGCTGCGTGTAGGCGGCCAAGACGAGCCACGTCCAGCGGTCGGCCTGCTCGGGGTTGCGCAGTGCGGGCGTGGTCCAGCCGAGAGTTCCCTTCATGAAGCGGAACGTGTGCTCGATGTCGAATCGGCGAAGGTAGGACTGCCAGCAGCGGCTGAGGTCGGGTGTGCCGGTCCCCGACCACCAGAGCCAGAGCGTCTTTTTCGTCCGGCCCGACGGCTTGGGCAGTCGCTCGACTTCGACGCGCAGCACGCTGCCGTGCACGATGGGCATCTTGTCGAGCTCTCCCCAGCGCCCCTTGACCCGCCCGCTGATCCTCGGGTGCACGTCGTGCCACGCCTCGACCGTCACGGTGCCGTAGCGGAGGTCCTCTGCTGTCAGCGAGTCAGTGGGCGCGGGCCAGGTCTTTTGATCCGACAGAGAGAAGCGCAACCCGTGGCGCCGGGGACGACCGACCGTGCCAGTTGGCGGCACCACAGGGTCGAAGTGAAAGACCCTCTTCGAGCTGATGCGCACGAGCACCTCGCTGCGGACGTCGCCCAGCCCGTAACCGAGCGCGATTGAGTTGTAGCCAGCGTCGAAGACGAAGAGCGGGACCTCGCGATCGACGGGCAGCGCCGAGACGAGGCGGGTCACCTGGTCGATGGTGCGCGCGGACTCGT
>Ga0208219_1000748_pt1 | contig 11456 bp, 13 predicted proteins | sample NGESurshal072012_7_FD_184469 | JGI IMG/M metagenome (GOLD analysis project Ga0208219, IMG submission 184469) | Arctic peat soil microbial communities from Barrow, Alaska - NGEE Surface sample 53-2 shallow-072012 (SPAdes) | ecosystem: Environmental > Terrestrial > Soil > Wetlands > Peat ...
TCTACAACACCGACTACGACGCCGAGCAGGCCACGCTGACCGGCGAGCTGGCCCCGGTGCTGAACGGCGCGCAGGCCGACGTGCTCCTCATCCCGGCGGCGGCCGGGGACGAAGTCGGCATTTACCTGGTGGACGCCGGAGCCCCGGGTCTGACCAGGGTGGCGCTGACCACCGCCGATCCCACCCGGGCGCTGGCCAGGATCGCGCTGGCGGAGACGCCGGCCCGGGCGCTGGCCGGTGACGGCGCCGGCGCGCTGGCCGCCGCGGCCGACCTGGCCAACCTCGCGCTCGCCGCCGAGCAGTGCGGTGCGATGGCCGCCTGCCTGGCGATGACCACCGAGTACGCCAAGCTGCGGGTAGCGTTCGGGCAGCCGATCGGCGCCTTCCAGGGCGTCAAGCACCGGCTCGCCGACATGGAGACCGCCTGGGAGCTGGCGCACGCGACGCTGCGGGCCGCGGCCAGGAGCGCCGACGAGGACCCCGGCAGTTTCGCGGCGGATGCCTCCGTGGCGCGGGTCATGGTCTCCGGCCCGTACTTCACCGCCGCCGCCGACACCATCCACCTGCACGGCGGAATCGGCTTTACCTGGGAGCACGACGCGCACCTGTTCTACAAGAACGCCCTGTCCGGCAAGGTCCTGCTCGGCGGCCCCGGCGATCAGCTCGACCGGCTCGCGGGGACGCTGGGTGTGTGATAGCCAGGGCGCCTAGGCCCGGCGAGTTCTGGATGGCAGATCGATGCAGCGCGCGGCACCGGCGGTAGGCCCCGCAGTTCCGTCCACGCCCGCCCAGCACGGCCGGCGCGACCGCATCCTGGAGACCGCGACCGCGATGCTCAGCGGGGGCGGTGAGGACGCGCTGCAGATGAAGGAGCTCTCCCAGCGCGCTGACGTATCGCTCGCGACGGTGTACCGCTACTTCCCGGCCAAGGACCATGTCCTGCTCGCGATCACGCTCAGCCGCTACGAGCGCGCGCTCGCGCGCGTCCAGGACGAGCCGGCGCACGGCGGAACGGTTCGCGAGCGGGTGACCGCTCACCTCCTGCGCGAGTTCCGCGCGGGGCAGCGGGAGCCGCGGCTTACGGCGGCCCTGAGCCGCGCGGTGAGTGAGACGAGCCGCAGCTACAGCGCCACGATCGAGCGGATCGAGCGCCTGCACCTGCAGGTGATCCGGCACGTGGCCGCGGTCGGCGGCCCGCTCGCTGCCCCGCTCAGCCCTCGGCACGACGCCGTCCTGCCGGTCGTGGCGGACGTCTTCACCGCCGCGACCCGGCGCTGGCTCGCGGGCGTCTCGTCGCCGGCCGCGGCCCGCTTCGAGATCCGGATCGGCTGCCGTCTGCTCGACCTGCCCGACGAGGCGCTCGATGAGGAGATCGCGCTCGCCGGGCCGGTGACCGCTAGCGGCTCACCTCGAGAATGACGACGGGGATCTGCCGGGTGGTCTTCTCCTCATACTCGGCGAAACCCGGGTAGGCGCTCTTCTGCGCCGACCAGATCCGGTCGCGCTCGTCGCCGCCGGCCACTCGCGCGGTGAACGGCAGCGTCTGGGTGCCGATCTCGGCCTGCACGCTGGAATGAGCGACGAGGTTGTGGTACCAGTCCGGGTTGGTGGGGGCGCCCGCCTTGGAGGCGAACACCGCGTAGTCGTCGCCGACTCGCTGGTACATCATCGGGTGGACCCGCTCCTGGCCGCTCTTGGCTCCGGTCGTGTGCAGGAGCAGGACCGGCGCGCCCTCGAACGGCCCGCCGACCTTCCCGTCGTTGGCGCGAAACTCCGCGATGATCTTGCTATTCCAGTCGTTGGCGTCAGCCATGCGAACTCCAGGATTGCTCGTCGGATGATGGTGCGCCGCCGCAGCTGGTGGTGATCTGCGCCGGATGGTGGTGATCTGCGGCCGCGCCGCGGTCAGTGCGCCCGGGCCGGATCCGCGCCGCGCACCTCTAGGTGATCCAGCAGGTCCGCCGTGGCGGCGGTGATCGCCTGCACGGCCCGGTCGAAGGCTTCGGCGTTATGCCCGGCCGGGGTGCGGAACCCGCTGACCTTGCGAACGTACTGGAGCGCGGCGGCGCGCATGTCCGCCTCAGTCACGTCAGCGGCGTAAGGCTCCCGGAGGGTCTTGATGCTGCGGCACATGCCAACGACGTTACGCCAGGAAACCCACGTACCGTCGCGTGGTGCGGACCCCGGCGGGACCAAGATGGCCCGACAAGGTTTACTGGTCCTTTCCCGCAGCGCGCCGATGCCCTGCTACGTGGTAGATCATGCCCGCACGGAGGTACTTGCAGTGGCCGAGCCGGAAAACGTGCGGGACTCCGCCGACGGGAGTCCTCGCCCTGGTGCGCTCACGGACACCAAGCCGGCCGGGGCCGCCATCGCGGCGAGCGATCTAACGAGGGCCGGCCTGGCGGATGTCGACCTCACCGCCGTCGACGAGCTGGCCCGCGCCTTCGCGGAGCGCGACGGGCAGCCGGGCCTGGCGTACGGAATCGTCGCCGGGGGCACCCTGGTGCACTCCGGCGGCCTGGGCGAGCGGTGGCTGGGCGGTCCCCGCCCGGACGCCGGCACGGTTTTCCGCATCGCCTCCATGACCAAGAGCTTCACCGCGGCCACCGTGGCGCTGCTGCGGGACGAGGGCGCGCTGCGGCTCGATGATCTGGCGCAGGACTACGTCGGCGAGCTGAGTGACCTGCGCCTGCCCAGCGCCGATTCGCCGCGGCCGACGCTGCGGCACCTGCTGACCATGACCGCGGGATTCCCGACCGATGATCCGTGGGGAGACCGTCAGCAGGGCCTGGCGGCCGGGGAGTTCTCCCGGCTACTGCGCGGCGGCGTGCGGCTCGGCTGGGCCCCGGGAACCCGGTTCGAGTACTCCAACCTCGGCTACGCGATCCTCGGGAAGGTGATCGAGGCCGTCACCGGCACGGGCTACGCCGACGCTGTCCGCGCCCGGATCCTGGGCCCGCTCGGCCTGACCCGGACCGGTTATGAGGCGGGCGAGTTCGACCCGGCGGAACTGGCCCGCGGCTATCAGCGCGACGGCGGCGGCTGGCGGGAGCTGGTCCCCGGCGGAAACGGTGCCTTCGCGCCGATGGGCGGGATCTTCAGCACGGTCGCGGATCTCGCCCGCTGGGTGAGCGGCTTCGCCGACGCCTTCCCGCCGCGCGACGGCGACGCCGCCGGGCACCCGCTGAGCCGCGCCACCAGGCGGGATATGCAGCTGCCGCAAGTCGCGATCAGCACCCGGTCGGCTGGATCCTACCCGGATGCCAGCACGGCCAGTTACGGCTTTGGCCTGTTTGTCGAGGATGACCCGGCCCACGGCACGATCGTCCAGCACAGCGGTGGCTACCCCGGCTACGGCAGCCAGATGCGCTGGCACCCCGCCACCGGGGCCGGCGTGGTCGTCCTGGGAAACGGCACCTACGCGGCGGCGGGGCAGCTCGCCGGCCGGATCCTCGATGAGTTGCTGCGGCAGCTCGGTACTTCCGGGTCCAGTGCTTCCGGGACCAGTGCCCCCGGGACCAGTGCCCCCGGGACCAGTGCCCCCGGGACCAGTGCCCCCGGGACCAGTGCCGCAGCGGTCTTCGGGCCCGCGCCCGCGGGCAGCCCGTGGCCGCAGACGCTAGCCGCGCGGGCCGAGGTGGACGAGCTGCTGGAGCACTGGGACGACGATGTCGCGGGCCGGCTGTTCTCGCCCAACGTCGCCTGGGACCAGCCGTTCGCCGACCGCCGCGCGGCGCTCGACCAGATCCGCGAGCGCATCGGCAGCTTCCGGCCCGATCCCGGCCGCCCGGCGGAATTCGATTCGCCCGCGCACTGCCGCTGGTGGCTGCGCGGCGACCGGGGCAGCGTGCAAGCCGAGCTCAAGCTCGCACCGCTGTGGCAGCCGCTGGTGCAGTCGCTGCGGGTCGCCGTGCCCCCGGCCCCCGGCTCGTCCTTGCTGCGGCTGCTCGACTCGCTAATCGGGATGATCAACGAGGGTGCCGTGCAGTGGCCGGACTGGCTGCCGGCGGCGGGGGACGTGGACACGGCGGCGGTGGCCAGGCGGCTGCGCGTCGCCGCGGCGTGGGCCGGCCGGTGCAGCGCGGGCGCGTTCCGGGCCGGAGACGGCGAGGCCAGCACGACAGTTGAGCTCGAGGGCCAGTCCGGCCGGGTCGTCCTAGCGATCTCGGTAGATGTAGATGAGGGGGGCGACGTGCTGCGCCAGGCGGACATCATCCTGCTGCCCTGATCTGCGCTGCCCCTGATCTGCGCTGCCCCGATCGGGGCGGCCCAGGATCGGGCGGCGCGCTCAGCGCGGCCCCGTCCGGCACCATCGTGGCTGCCCGAATCGGGACCGCGCCGCCTGCCCGGTGCTCAGTGCCCCGGACCGGCCAGGACCTGCCGGCTAGGACTTGAAAGCGTCCTTCACCTTCTCGCCGGCCTGCTTCAGGTTGCCCTTAGCCTGGTCGACTTCCCCCTCGGCCTGGAGCTCCTCGTTCCCGGTGGCCTTGCCGGCCTGCTCCTTGCCCTGACCCTTGAGCTCTTCGCCCTTGTCCTTTGCCTTGTCTGCCAAGCCCATGGAAAGGCTCCCTTCTGGTGAGTCTCCGCTGCGAGCCGCAGCGAACCGATGGCCTGCCGCCTTACCCCGCTGAACTCCAGCGCGGGCCTCGCCGGCCTCCCGCGCGGGGCGGCCGCGGCCAGCGACCGCAGGCCAGCTCTTCCTCACCTACCTGCTAGCGGCCGTCTCTAACACCCGGCGGCGAGATTTCGGCTGGGCCGGTCTTCTGGCGCCCCCTGGCAGCCCGGGCCGTAGGCCTCCCGCCAGCCAGGACGCCCCGGCCGGAGGGCCCGGCCGGGGCGTCCTGGGCGGCCGGCTCGGGCCGGCCGGATGGCGGTCAGCTCGCGGCAACCTCGGCGCGATTGGCCAGCTGGGGGAAGATCTCTGCCTCCGGAGTGGCCCGGCGCAGGTGGGCGATTCCGAGGGCGGACAGGATCAGCATGAGGGCGGCGGCGGCGAAGGCGGCGATGGCGGCGATCAGCATGATCTGGCCCATCTCCCAGAAGGCGTAGGCGTTCAGCAGCAGGCCGCGCAGGGTCTCGCCGCGGAAGACGGTCTGGACCTGTGCGGCCAGGGCGGCGTTCTTTGGCTGGGCCAGTGACTGGGCGGACAGCTGGGCGTAGGTCTTGCCGCCGCCGATCGCCTTGAGGTGGTTGGCGATGAAGTGGTCGGCGTAGACCTCGGCCTGGGCGCCGGTGGTCATCTGCTGGCCGGCGTACTGGTGCATGGCCGCGAACTCGGGGGCCTTGATCGCCGGGCTGTTACTGGCGGGGAAGTAGATCTGCTGGGCCGCGAGCTGGGTGTGAACCTCGTTATTGACGAACGAGTGACCCCACGTCAGCAGCACGCCCGCCACGACCAAGATGGCCACCAGAACAAGCCCGGCTGACGTGGCAAGTGCGTCGAATGTCTTCCTGCGCATGGGAATGCCTTTCTGTCATGAACGCCGGCTGGCCCGGTCCGGCCCTTAGGGGTTTTCTTCAACGGCCATTCACATCATTTCGCCGACGGAGTGGGCGCGGCAGGGCACCACGGCCCGCGATAGCGGGACTTCCGTCACCGACCTGCACAGAGGGCGCTTGTAGAAAGAGCGCGGGGATTTCTCAGTCGAGGAAACTGAGAAATCCCCGCGCTCATGTGAAGCGGCCGGGTTGGAGCTGAGCGGCTGGGCTAGCTGGCCGAGGTTCCGCGGCCGGCGTGATCTTGGTCGTCGAAGACCTTGGCGGCGAAAGCGGCTGCCTGAGTCCGGCGCTTCATGCCGAGCTTGGCAAACAGCGCGGAGACATAGTTCTTGACGGTCTTCTCGGCCAGGAACATCCGCTCGCCGATCTGCCGGTTGGTCAGCCCTTCCCCGATCAGCTCGAGAATCCGCCGTTCCTGCGGGGTCAGCTCGGCGAGCGGGTCCGAGCGGGTCGCCTGGTCGCGCATCCGCTGCATAATCCGGCTGGCGGCCGCCGGGTCCAGCAGCGACCGGCCGGCGGCGATCGTGCGCACCGCGCCCACCAGGTCCGTGCCGCGGATCTGCTTGAGCACGTAACCCGCGGCCCCCGCCATGATCGCGTCGAAGAGTGCCTCGTCGTCACCGAACGAGGTCAGCATCAGGCACGCCACCTGCGGCAGGGCCGACCGGATGTCGCGGCAGACGCTGACGCCGTCACCGTCGGGCAGCCGGACATCCAGGACCGCCACGTCCGGCATCAGCGCCGGGATACGGGCCAGCGCCGACGCGGCCGTGCCCGCCTCACCGATGACGGTGATATCAGGCTCGGCCTCCAGGAGCTCGCGCACGCCACGCCGGACGATCTCATGATCATCCAGGAGGAATACCTTGATTCCGCCGCCATCCCTGGCCGCCTCATGAGCCGCCGACTGCGTGGTGTCGTTCATCTGCGGATGGCACTCCTGTCGCGTCGCTGCTGTGGCCGACTCTGGGTGGCTTCGGCGTGGTGATCCGCCCGCTAACACGGTATCCCCAGCTTGCGAGTGGTCCCAGGAACGATAGTCCCCGCCATGCCGGCGGGCGCCGGGCCAGATGGAGCAGCCGGTGCGAGACGCCGCCGAACGGAAGGTGCGGCAGGTCGGTGCGCCCGCTCGCGCCCAGGACCACGATCCGGGCGCCATGCTGATCCGCCGCTTCCAGGACGGTCCTGGGGGCATCCACGGCCAGCAGGATGATCTTGCTTATGGTTTCTCCCGGTGGGTTCTCTCCTGAGCCCTAGCATCCGGCAGCGAAGCCGCCCGGGGGAGGGCCGATGGTCCCGTTTCTGGGTGTCTTACGTCGGCCGGCCGGCCGGCCGTTCGGCTGCTGCATAATGCTCGGTCGTAGTGCTGAGCTGGAGCTATCAGCGGGAAGGAGGGGTCTCCATGACCACTACCGTCAGGGACGTGATGACCGACCGGGTCGTAGCGCTCCGGAAAGACGCGGACTATAAGGAGATCGTCTCGGTGCTGCGGCGATATCGGGTGAGTGCCTGCCCGGTGATCGACGACGCCGACCGGGTGGTCGGGGTCGTGTCGGAGGCGGACCTGCTGTTCAAGGAGGCCGACCAGGAACTGCCGACGGGACTGGTCCGCCTGCGGTGGCGCCTGAAGGAGGAGTCCAAGGCGACCGGCGTGACCGCCGAGGAGCTGATGACCCGTCCCGCCGTGACGATCGGGGCCGACGCGACTGTCGGTGACGCCGCCCGGCTTATGCAGGCCAAGCGCGTCAAGCGGCTGCCGGTCGTCGGGCGGGATGGGCGGCTCGTGGGGATCGCCAGCCGGATGGACGTGCTCAGCGTCTTTGAGCGGCGCGACCAGGACATCTGGGACGAGGTCGTCAAGGAGGCCATCGCCGGCGAGTTCGGCCTGGACCCGGACAGCATCGAGGTGACGGTGACCTCGGGCGTCGTGACGATCGCCGGCCTGATCGACCGGTGCGGCACGGCGCTGAACCTGCTGGCCCGGATCCGGCACACCGACGGCGTCGTCAGCGTCCGCGACCGCCTGAGCTACCCCGATCGGGACTAGCCCTCGGATCCGGCGTCACCCGCGATGGCGACGTTGATCTTGCGAGCCGGGTGGGTGCCCGCGAACCCGACGGATACCTCGAGGATCCCGTTCTCGTAGGTAGCCCGGACATCGCTGTCATCGATACCCGCCGGCAGGGTCATATGGCTGCAGAACGTGCCATAACGGAACTCGGTGTGATATCTCCCTGCCGCGCTAGCGGCCCGCTCGGCGTGAACCGTGAGGACCTGCGCCTCGATCGACACATCGAGGCCGTGCTCCGGATCAATCCCGGGCAGCTCGAAGCGCACCATATAGCGGCCGTCCCGCGGAAACTCCTCGGTCCGGATCGGCTGCGTCACCGCGGTCGGGCCATGCAGCGTCGACAACGGCGATCCAGCCCAGTCTGACAGGTCCGAGCCCGGTCCTTGACCGGGCAGTGTCTGCGCGCTCATAGTTTCCCCTTCGTCGCCTCAGGTGGGCTTGATGTGCTGATTGACCATCACGGGGATGTGCCGGGACTCCCGCTCCGCCGCGTCCTGCTTCAGGTCGGCGGTGATCTCCAGGATGCCGTGGCCGTAGATGGCCCGGATGTGGTCCTCGTCCGCGTCCGGCGGCAGCGCGAAGCTCCGCGCGAAGGTCCCGTACCGGAACTCTGAGTGGTGCCGGCCCGGGGTGTCGCGGTGCCGCTCGGCCTTGATCGTCAGGACGCCGTTGGCCGCGGTCACGTCAATGTCCTTCTCCGGGTCGACGCCCGGAAGCTCGGCCCGCAGGACGTACCGGCCGTCCTCCACGCAGTCCTCCGCCCGCATGAAGTGGTGACCGGCGATAGGATGCAGAGCCGTCATCGGCCAGTCCAGCCAGTCGAGAACGTCCGCGAGCGGTCCCTTTTCCCAGTGCGTAAATGCGTTCATCGATGCGCCTTCTCCCTTCTTGCCTCTTTGCATTCCATCCCGCGACGGTCTTGCGCGGCAGGGGCGAAGGTAGCCGCGGACCGGGACCTTCGTTAGGTCCGGTCGGGCCCTGGCACGACCACCACGGGGCAGTCGGCGTGGTGCACGACCTGGCTGCTGACCGAGCCCAGCGCCAGACGATGGAAGCCGCTGCCACCGCGCGCGCCTATCACCAGCAGGTCGGTCACGCCCGACGCGTCCAGGAGCTCCCGGGCCGCGAAGCCGGTGACCGCGCGCACCTGCACGCCGGCAGGCCGGGCCTCCCCGAGCCTGCTCTCCTCCTGAGTCACCGCGTCGACAGCCGCCTCGCGCGCCTTGTGCTGCAGCGCCTCGTCCGCGTGAGTCGTGACGGGATCCCCGGTCCAGAAACTGGCGACGGTCTCATGGACCGTGAGGACGGTAAGTTCGCAGTGCCGAACGGCTGCCTCCCGCATCGCCCACCTGAGGGCGCGGCGAGAATTCTCCGATCCGTCCATGCCCACGGTGATCCCGAGCATTGCCTGCTCCCTCTGCAAGACGCTGCCTTCACTGTCGCTCGGCTCCCGGCTGGCGGCCAGGGCCGTCGGAAGGCGCCAGGCGGGACCTTCGGCCCTGACGGCCCCTCCCGCGGCCGCGTTGCGTTGATGGCGGGTACCGCATTCCGGCACGATGGCCGCCTGCCATCCCCTTGGACAACGAGGGCCAAGATCACAAGAGTCGAGGGGGAGCCATGCAGTACGTTCAGCCCGGCCGACCGGGCAGCATCGTGTCGGTGCAGGACCGGTATGAGAATTTCATCGGAGGCAAGTGGCAGGCGCCCACGCGGGGCCAGTACGGGACCGACCTGAGTCCGGCGACGGCCGGCGCGATTACCGAAGTGGCGCACTCGACGCCGGAGGACGTGGAGCTGGCGCTGGATGCCGCGCATGCCGCCAAGGACGCCTGGGGTGAGGCATCGCAGACGCAGCGCGCCGCGGTCCTCAACGCGATCGCGGATGCGATCGAGCAGCACCAGGAGATGCTGGCCGTCGCCGAGAGCTGGGAGAACGGCAAGCCGGTCCGCGAGACCCTGAACGCTGACATCCCGCTGGTGATCGATCACTTCCGGTACTTCGCGGCAGCGGCCCGGGCCGAGGAGGGCCGGTCAACGCAGATCGACGAGGACCTCGTCGCCTATCACTTCCGCGAGCCGCTGGGCGTGGTCGGCCAGATCATCCCGTTCAACTTCCCGCTGCTGATGGCAGCGTGGAAGCTGGCGCCGGCGCTCGCGGCGGGTAACTGCTCGGTGATCAAGCCGGCCTCCCCGACGCCATGGTCGATCCTCAAGCTGATGGAGACCATCGAGGATGTCCTCCCGCCCGGCGTGATCAACGTCGTGACCGGCCCGGGTGGCGAGATCGGCAAGGCACTGGCGACTAGCCCGCGGATCGCCAAGATCGGGTTCACCGGCGAGACGGTGACCGGCCGGCTGATCATGCAGTACGCCGCGCAGAACCTCATCCCGTCCACCGTCGAGCTCGGCGGGAAGTCGCCGAACATTTTCTTCAGCGACGTGATGGCCCACGATGACGACTTCCTCGACAAGGCCGTCGAGGGCCTCGTGCTGTATGCGTTCAACAAGGGCGAGGTCTGCACGTGCCCGTCCCGGGCGCTGGTCCAGGAAGATATCTATGACGAGTTCATGGCCCGCTGCCTGGACCGGATCGCCGCGATCAGGCAGGGCAACCCGCTGGACACCGAGACGATGATCGGCCCGCAGGTATCGGCACAGCAGCTGGAGAAGGTCGAATCCTACGTCGGCATCGGCCGCGGCGAGGGCGCGGAGGTGCTCATCGGCGGCCAGCGGGCGAAGGTCGCCGGCGAGTTCGCTGACGGCTACTACTTCCAGCCGACGGTCCTCAAGGGTGACAACAAGATGCGCGTGTTCCAGGAGGAGATCTTCGGGCCGGTCCTGGCGGTCACCACGTTCACTGACGACGCGGACGCGCTCGCGATCGCCAACGACACCCTGTACGGCCTCGGTGCCGGCGTGTGGACCCGCGATGGCAACCGTGCCTACAAGATGGGCCGCGGGATCAAGGCGGGGCGGGTGTGGACGAACTGCTACCACCAGTACCCCGCGGGTGCGGCCTTCGGCGGCTACAAGATCTCGGGGGTCGGGCGCGAAAACCATCGCATGATGCTCGATCACTACAGTCAGACGAAGAACCTGCTGGTCAGCTACAGCACTAAGCCGCTCGGCCTGTTCTGAGTCGGCATGTCGCAGACACCCGAGCCATCCCGGATCACGGCTACCCCTGCGGCGCGCCTAGCCCTTGCCGGCCTGCGCGCCGCTCGGGGCGGCCCGGTGATGTTCGTGCAGTCGGGCGGCTGCTGTGCCGGCAGCACGCCGATGTGCTTCCCGGACGGCGAGTTCCTCGTCGGCCCGCTCGATGTCCTGCTGGGCACGATCGACAGGTGCCCGTTTTACATCGACAGGCGGCTCGACGAGGCCTGGCACCAGGATCAGTTCGTCCTCGACGTCGAGGCTGGCACGCCGGAGGGCTTCTCGCTGGCGGCAGGCGAGGGCCAGCGCTTCGTTACCCGCTCGGCCGCCTGCGTCGTGCCGCCGGCCGCTCAGTCGCAGGGCTGAGCGGCCAGGGTGCGATTGCCCTGCTGGCTGGCCTGCCGCCGCACGATGGTGCCGGCGGTGCCAGTCAGCAGCGCGGCGGCGTCGTCGAGGCGGCCGATCGCCGCCGTCCCGCCGGTGGCCTCCACGAAGCGGCAGGCCGCCTCGACCTTCGGGCCCATCGAGCCGGCCGGGAATGACCGGGCCCGCAACTCGCGCGCCGTCGTGTGGTGGATGGGCCTGGCCTGCGGGGTGCCGTACCCGTCGAGCACGGCCGCGACGTCGGTCAGCAGGAGCAGGGCGTCAGCGCCGACGGCCCGGGCCAGCAGCGCCGCGGTCAGGTCCTTGTCCACCACGGCCTCCACTCCGCGCAGCCCGCCGGCGCCCT
>Ga0208219_1000749_pt1 | contig 11452 bp, 6 predicted proteins | sample NGESurshal072012_7_FD_184469 | JGI IMG/M metagenome (GOLD analysis project Ga0208219, IMG submission 184469) | Arctic peat soil microbial communities from Barrow, Alaska - NGEE Surface sample 53-2 shallow-072012 (SPAdes) | ecosystem: Environmental > Terrestrial > Soil > Wetlands > Peat ...
CGGCGACGTCCTACTGATGCGGGCGGATCAGATCGACCTGATCGACGTGTCGCCGAAGCAGCTGGTGTCGGTCGCCGCGGCGCTGATCCCGTTCCTGGAAAACGACGACGCCAACCGTGCGCTGATGGGCTCGAACATGCAGCGTCAGGCAGTCCCGTTGCTGGTCACCGAGTCGCCGATCGTCGGGACTGGCATGGAGACCCACGCCGCGCGCAACTCCGGCGAGATGGTGCTGGCGCGCAAGCCGGGAACGGTGGTCGGAGTCGCATGGCCGGAGCCCGCCGACAATGACCGCTCGGTCGAGAAGATTCGCAGCGGACAGGACAGCGGCATCGGCATCCTGCTACGCCCCGACGACGGCGGTCCGGACCAGTGGTACGGCGTCCACAAATTCGTGCGCAGCAACCAGGGAACCTGCCTGTCGCAGCGCATCACGGTCTTCAGCGGCGCGCGCATCGCCGCCGGTGACGTGCTCGCCGACGGTCCGTCGACCGAGGGCGGGGAGCTTGCGCTCGGCCGGAACATGCTGGTGGCGTTCATGCCCTGGGAGGGCTACAACTTCGAGGACGCGATCCTCATCAGCGAAGCCGTCGTGCGCGACGACAAGTACACCTCGATACACATCGAGGAGTTCGAGATCGAGGCCCGCGACACCAAGCTCGGCGCCGAGGAGATCACCCGGGATCTTCCCAACATCAATGAGGAATCGCTCAAGAACCTCAACGAGCGCGGCATCATCTATGTCGGCGCGGAGGTGCACCCCGGTGACATCCTCGTGGGCAAGATCACGCCCAAGGGTGAATCCGAGCTGTCCGCCGAGGAGCGTCTGCTCCGAGCCATCTTCGGTGAGAAGGCGCGCGAAGTGCGCGACTCGTCCTTGCGCGTTCCCCACGGCGAGCGCGGCATCGTTGTCGACGTCAAAGTCTTCAGCCGCGAGAGCAACCACGAGCTGCCTCCGGGCGTCAACGAGCTCGTGCGCGTCCACGTCGCACAGAAGCGAAAGATCGCCCAGGGCGACAAGATGGCAGGCCGCCACGGCAACAAGGGCGTCGTCGCCCGGATCATGCCCATCGAGGACATGCCGTACCTGCCGGACGGTACCCCGGTCGAGATCGTGCTCAACCCGCTCGGTGTGCCGAGCCGCATGAACCTCGGTCAGGTGCTCGAAACCCACCTCGGGTACGCAGCCCATGCGCTCGGACTCAAGGTCGCATCGCCGGTGTTCGACGGTGCGTCGGAGGAGCTCATCGAAAGTGAGCTGGCGCGTGCGGGATTGCCGAGCACGGGCAAGGAGCGTCTGCGTGACGGGCGCACCGGCGAGTTCTTCGACCGCGAGGTCACCGTCGGCTACATCTACATGCTCAAGCTGCATCACCTGGTCGAGGACAAGATCCACGCCCGCAGCACGGGTCCCTACTCGCTGGTCACGCAGCAGCCGTTGGGCGGCAAGGCGCAGTTCGGCGGCCAGCGCTTCGGCGAGATGGAGGTCTGGGCACTCGAGGCGTACGGCGCCAGCCACATCCTCCAGGAGATCCTCACCGTGAAGAGCGACGACATCGTCGGCCGCGTCAAGGCGTACGAGGCGATCGTCAAGGGCGAGAACACGCTCGAAGCCGGCATCCCGGAATCGTTCCGTGTGCTCGTCAAGGAGCTTGAGGGCCTCGCGCTCGGCGTTGAGATCCAGTCCGACGACGAACACCAGATCCTCCTCGGCGAGGAGGACATCCCCGACATCCCACTCGACCTTGGTATCCACCTCGAGCGTGACGAGCGCGACGACGTGGACGACATTCGATAGCAATCGGAAGTTAGGACACACATGCTGAAACTCGAGAACTTCGATGCGCTGAAACTGTCGATCGCCAGTCCGGAGATGATCCTGTCCTGGTCCCACGGTGAGGTCACCAAGCCGGAGACCATCAACTACAGGACGCTGAAGCCGGAACGCGACGGTCTGTTCTGCGAGAAGATTTTCGGTCCGACCAAGGACTGGGAATGCCACTGCGGCAAGTACAAGCGTTATCGGTACAAGGGCATCATCTGCGACAAGTGCGGCGTCGAGGTGACCCGTGCCAAGGTGCGTCGCGAGCGCATGGGTCACATCAAGCTCGCCTCGCCGGTGTCCCATGTCTGGTACTTCAAGGGCATCCCTTCGCGCATGGGACTGCTCCTCGACATGAGCCCGCGCAACCTCGAGAAGGTCCTGTACTTCGCCAACTACATCGTCACGTCGATCGATGAGAAGGCACGCACCGAGCTGCTCGCCAAGCTCGATCCGAACACCGACGAGCGTGTGGTTGCGCTCAAGGAGCGGATGAGCTCGGGAGGCGCCGACGAGCGGCCCGAGATCGAAGCACGCATCGCTGAACGTGAGGCGGAGCTCGCCGCGCAGCGCACCCGCCTCGAGGAGGAACTCGAGAACCGGGTCGCCAAGCTCCGCGGGTCCGCGGCGGACCTCGACTCGCGCATCCAGGAGGCGAAGGGACACAAGGCGGTCGCCAACTTCACGCTCAGCGACTCGGTCATCGCCGAGGTCGTCGCCAAGAAGGGTGTGATGCTCGAGGAAGACCTCGCGCTCGAGGTGCAGCGCCGCGCCTCCGAACGTGAGGAGGAGTTGCGCGCGAGCATGGCGCAGCGCATCCAGGAGGCCGAGGACGCCGCCGGCGCTGAGATCGCCGGACTCCGTGCGGACCTCCAGGGCAACCGTGCGGAGCGCGAGGTCAGCGCGCAGGAAGAGCTCGACACTCTTCGTGCGGACGTGCAGCGTCAGCGCGATGAGCTCGAGTCGCTCACCGTCCGCGACCTGCTCACCGACACCCAGTACCGCGAGTACGTCGAGAAGTTCGGCAAGGTCTTCAAGGCGGGCATCGGCGCCGCCTCGATTCGCGAGCTGCTCCAGCAGATCAACCTCGCCGATGAGGCCCTGCGGCTTCGCGAGGAGTCCAAGTCCACCAGCGGCCAGCGTCGCCAGAAGGCGATCAAGCGGCTGCGCGTGGTCGAGGCGTTCCGCAAGTCGTCGACGTCACCCGCGTGGATGATCCTCGACGTCCTGCCCGTGATCCCGCCGGAGCTGCGCCCGATGGTGCAACTCGACGGCGGCCGGTTCGCCACCAGCGACCTGAACGACCTCTACCGGCGCGTGATCAACCGCAACAACCGCCTCAAGAGGCTCCTCGAGCTCGGTGCGCCGGAGATCATCGTGCGCAACGAGAAGCGGATGCTCCAGGAAGCGGTCGATGCGCTCATTGACAACGGGCGTCGTGGCCGTGCCATCACCGGCACCGGCAACCGCAAGCTCAAGTCGCTCTCGGACATGCTCAAGGGCAAGCAGGGCCGTTTCCGGCAGAACCTGCTCGGCAAGCGCGTGGACTACAGCGGACGCTCGGTCATCGTGGTCGGCCCCGAGTTGCGCCTGCACGAGTGCGGGCTGCCCAAGAAGATGGCGCTCGAGCTCTTCAAGCCGTTCGTGATGCGCGAGCTCGTCTCTCAGAACAGCACCCAGAACATCAAGAGCGCCAAGCGCATGGTCGAGCGCGTGCGGCCCGAGGTCTGGGACGTCCTCGACGGCGTGATCAAGGAGCACCCGGTGCTCCTGAACCGTGCTCCGACCCTCCATCGCCTCGGCATCCAGGCGTTCATGCCTGTGCTCGTCGAAGGTCAGGCAATCCAGATCCACCCGCTCGTGTGCAAGGCGTTCAACGCCGACTTCGACGGGGACCAGATGGCCGTGCACGTGCCGCTCTTCAGCGGTGCCGTGGCCGAGGCCAAGAACCTGATGATGTCGTCGAACAACATCCTCAGTGCCTCCAACGGGAGCCCGGTGGTCGCCCCGCACCAGGACATCGTCCTGGGCGCGTACTACCTCACCCAGCGCGGAGCCGACGACGACCGGCCCGAGACCGACCTGCACACCTTCTCCTCCACCGGTGAGGCCCAGCTCGCGTTCGAGCACCACGTCGTCAACCTCCACGAGCGGGTCCGGGTGCGCATGCCCAAGCGCAACGTGCACTCTCATCGCGCGTCGGAGGAGGATCCGACAGGCACCGAGATCATCACCACCACCATCGGCCGGGTCATCTTCAACGAGGTCCTGCCGCTCGGTGACGCGGGAGCCGACAACGACCTTCCGTCGATGGCGTTCCGCAACGAATTCCTCGACCTCGGCAAGCTGTCGCACCTCGTCAAGGAGTGCTACGACCTGCACGGCGCGGAGACCACCGCACAGCTGGTCAACAGCATCAAGCGACTCGGATTCCACTACGCGACCGTCGCCGGTGTGACCGTCGCGGCCATGGACATCAAGACTCCGCCGGCAAAGGCGGGGATCATCGCCAAGGCGGAGGACGAGGTCGAGCAGGTCGACCTGCAGTTCCGCCGCGGACTCATCACCGACGACGAGCGCTACCTCAAGACCGTCGACATCTGGACGAACGCAACCGACAAGGTGACCGAGGTCACCATGAGCTCGTTCGACCGTTTCCACTCGGTGCTGATGATGTCCCAGTCGGGAGCGCGAGGCAGCAAGCAGCAGATCCGGCAGCTCGCCGGTATGCGCGGACTCATGGCAGACCCGACGGGACGGATCATCGACCTGCCGATCAAGGCCAACTTCTCCGAGGGCCTCACCGTCCTCGAGTACTTCATCTCGACGCACGGAGCCCGCAAGGGACTCGCGGACACCGCGCTGCGAACGGCTGACTCCGGGTACCTCACCCGCCGCCTGGTCGACGTGGCACAGGACGTGATCGTGCGCATCGAGGATTGCGAGACCACCGCCGGAATCTGGATCGAGCTCACCGACGACGAGCTCAAGGATCGAGTCATCGATCGCTACCAGGGACGGATCGCGGCTCAGGACATCGTCATCGGCGACGAGACGGTGAAGCGCGCCGGCGAGGACATCGACGACGAGACCGCGCGCCGGATCCTCGCTGACAAGGACTCGGTCGGCAGGGTCAAGGTGCGCAGCATCATGACCTGCAAGGCCCGCGAGGGCGTCTGCAGGATGTGCTACGGGCGCAACCTCGCGACCGGCCGGCTGGTCGAGATCGGCGAGGCGGTCGGTGTGATCGCGGCGCAGTCGATCGGTGAACCGGGAACGCAGCTCACCATGCGGACCTTCCATACCGGTGGTGTGGCAACCGGTGGCTCCGACATCACACAGGGTTTGCCGCGCGTCGAGGAGCTGTTCGAGGCTCGGGTACCCAAGGGCAAGGCGTTGATCAGCGAGATCGACGGCGTTGTCGAGGTCATCCGCGGTGAGAACCGGTCGCAGAAGGTCAAGGTGACCTCGCGCGACATCTTCGACACGACCTATCCGATCCCGTCCAAGCACGCGGTTGCGGTCGAGGACGGGAGTAACGTCGCCGAGGGCACCGAGCTCATCCGCGGCGTCGATGAGCATGGCAACGAAGTCTCGATCCGCGCCCGCTACGCGGGCTCGGTGAAGGTCGACGCGAAGCACATCCTGGTGCGCAGCACCGACGACGACTCGCGCGAGTACCCGATCCCCGTGTCGGCGCAGATCAAGGTCCGCGACGGCGACCATGTGAGTGCCGGCGATAAGATCAGCGAGGGTTCGATCAGCCCGCAGGAATTGCTCCTCGTCCGCGGGCGCGACGACGTGCAGAACTACCTCGTCCGCGAGGTGCAGCGCGTGTACCGGACCCAGGGCGTCGACATCAACGACAAGCACATCGAGGTCATCGTCCGGCAGATGATGCGCAAGGTCCGCATCGACAATGCCGGCGACAGCGACCTGCTCCCCGGCGAGATCGTCTCGCAGCTCGAGTGGGAGGAGGCCAACGCCAAGGCCCTGAGCGAGGGCGGCGAGCCCGCGATCGCACAGACGGTACTGCTCGGCCTCATCAAGGCAGCGCTCAACACCGCGTCGTGGCTGTCCGCCGCGTCGTTCCAGGAGACCACCCGCGTGCTCACTGAAGCGGCCATCTCGGGCAAGATCGACCGGCTGCGCGGCCTCAAGGAGAACGTCATCATCGGCAAGCTGATCCCTGCCGGGACGGGCCTGGACTACTACCAGAAGCTTCGTGATGAGGCGCTTCGCCTCTACGAGGAAGAGGCAGCAGCAGCCGGTGGTGGTGACCCCGACTACGTCGGGCTCGACATGGGTGTTGACGCCGATGTGGCGCTGGCACTCGAACCGGAACCGCAGCCAGACCCCGTCGCATAAGCGGGGCGCTGGAACGTAGACAGCACCCACGATCCGGTGACGGCTTCACGGCTGTTACCGGATCGTGAACTGTTGCGTCGCAGTCGGGGGCTAGGCTTTGTCCAATGCTCCTTCTCCTCGCAGCTGCTGCGCACGCCTCGAAATCTGGATCGATCCCGGGAGACGTCTACCTCGCCGCGACCGGCGCGCTGGTCTGCTGGGTGGTGGTCTACCTCGTCTACAAGGTCGTCATGACCGGCCGGAAGGACTTCGGGATGCCGGTCAAACGGCGCCTGCTCTGCAAGCACCTTCGCGTCGACCACGACCAGAGCGCCGAGGTGCCGATCTGGTGGACCGATCTCCAGGTGCAGCGTGCCGTGCGCGCCCACTGGCGGCATACGCTCCGGCTGCCATTCGGCACGGCATCAGAGGCGCGGCCGCAGTTGTAGCGTTCTCGCACAGACGTGTGACGAGCACCTCCGAATTGACGCGATCAGAGACTATGAACGCCTGGTCGCGATCGGTCGCGGCCTCGAAATGGCCTGACGTGGAGGTAATCACGCAGTTGGCTCGGGTTCTGGTCGCTGAAGATGACGGGCTGACTCGCCGCTTCATCGAGGAGACTCTCGAGTTCGCCGGGCATGATCTGACCAGCGCCTGCAACGGCGCGGAGGCCATCAGCGCCGTCGATGCCCCCGGCTGCTTCGACGCGGTGATCACCGACTACGCGATGCCGCATGCCAACGGCGTCGACCTGATCACCCATGCGCAGCGTGTCGACCCGATGATCTCGTGCATCGTGGTGACCGCGTTCCGTGACCTCGACCTGGCAATGCAGGCGATGCAGGCCGGTGCGGTCGCGTTCATTCCCAAGCCCTTCAAGTCGATGCATCTGCTCACCGTGCTGGATCGCGCACTCGAGCGCCGCGAGCTCGCCGACGAGGCGCTCCGCCTGCGCTTTCTCGCGCCGATGCTCGAGCGTTTCACGATGGTGCTCGCCAACGCGCTCGAGTCCAAGGACTACGAAACCCAGGAGCACTCGACGCGTCTGGTCGGGATGTCCGACGCAATCGCGCGCCACCTCGGCATCGGCGACGGAATGCGCAGCATCATCCGATTCGGCGCCTGCCTCCACGACATCGGCAAGGTTGCGATTCCGGAGGCCCTGCTGCGCAAGCCCGAGGCGCTCACCCCCGCGGAGCGCGACGTGATCCGGACGCACCCCGAGGTTGGAGCGGCGATCCTCGCCGACATCGACACCTGGGAAGACGTCCGGCTCATCGTCAAACATCACCACGAGCATTTCAACGGCGGTGGCTACCCTAACGGGCTTCGCGGTGATGAGATCCCGCTCGGCGCACGCATCGTTTCGGTTGTCGATGCCTTCGATGTGATGCGCACCGGCCGCCCGTACCAGCCCGCCCGCTCGTACGACTGGATCCTCGATGAGCTGGGCCGCGAGAGCGGTGGGCAGTTCGACCCCCAGATGGTCGCGGCGCTCCTGGCTGTGATGCCATCGGAGGGCACGACCATTCAGGTGCCACCCCTGGAGTTTCACCCCGAGCGTCGAGCGGCGGTCGGACGCCGCCAGAACGACGCCGCCATCGCTGCCTGGCTGCGAGGCGATGCTGCGGTGATCCGGGCGCCGATCCTCCCCGGCTGAGGCCTAGCCCGCGAGCGGGCTGAGTGCGGTCAAGGCCCCGAGATCGCCGGCGACCAGGGCCGCCGCCAGCAACTGAAACCCCTTGCCATTGGGCTCGCTGAGCACGACGTCCGCCCGCGCCTTGAGGGCGTCGACGGCATTGGCGACCGCCACCGACACGCCCGCGACCGCGAAGAGGGCAATGTCGTTCTCGCCATCGCCGACCGCGACGGTCGCCGATGGCAGCTCACCCATCGCCCGGAGTGCCGCCTCGATCCCTGTGCGCTTGCTGATGCCCGGAGGCAGCACCATCGCGGATTCACGATTGCGGACGACCTGACGATCGACGCCGAGCTTGGCGATTGCAGCTGAGAGCTTGGGCGCCTGGCTCCACGCCGTCGAGCAGAGCACGCGTCCGACCACAAGAGGAACGACACCGGTTCGCTGGAGCTCGGCGACCAGGCCGCTCGGCAGGCGCGGCGCGAGCAGCCGCTCCTCCCCACTCGCGACGTCGATCACCGCCGCACCGTTCTCGACCACGATCTCCTCGAACAGGCTGCCGGGATCGAAGACGTCGACCAGTTCCTCCCAGGTCCGTCCAGTCACCAGGACGAGCCGGATACCGGCTGCGGCGACGCGCTCCAGGGCCTCGACTGTCTCGTCGGTGCACACCCCCTCGGTGGCGAGTGTCCCGTCGAAGTCGCATGCCAGTACGCGATGCCGCATCCGTTCCATTGTCGGGGGGACGTACCGATCCAGGCTTCGCGCGTCTCGGACCGGTGCTCTCAGAGATCGAATGTCGCCCGGACCTCCGTCCCCTTGCCGAGCTGGGACCTGATCTCGAGTGTCCCCTTGTCCCCATCGGCCCGCTCACGCATGGTGAGCAACCCGAAGTGGCGGGTCCGGTCAACGCTCGCCTCGGTCGCCTCGACGTCCATGCCCACCCCGTCGTCGCGGATCACCGCGCTGACCTGCTTGGGCAGAAAGGTGATCACCACCTCGACGTTAGACGCCTTGGCGTGCTTGCGCGCATTGTTGAGCGCCTCCTGGACGATCCTGAAGAGCGTCTGCTCGAGGCCGCCGCCCATCCGGATCTCCTCGCCGACCACGCGCAGGTGCGCGTTGACCGAGTTGCGCTCCCCGAACTCGGCGACGAACTTTCGGAGCGTCGGCACCAGGCCGAGATCATCCAGGGTCATCGGCCGGAGGTCGAAGATCAGCCGGCGCGTGTCATCCAGGACGCTGCGGACACCATTCTTGAAGTCCGCGAGCTCGCTGACCACCATCTTGGGATCGCGGGCGATGAGCCGCTCGATGATCTCGGCCTGGAGGACCAGGTTGGCCATCGACTGCGCCGGCCCGTCATGCATGTCTCGGGCAATGCGCATCCGCTCTTCCTCGATGATCTGAAAAGTCTGCCGGGACGCGTCGCGAAGCCGGGCCGTACCGTTCGTGGGCCCGGCGCTGGCGGCGAGGAGATCGTCGAGGCTGCGATAGACGGCCCGGAGCACCTCCTGCTCGGCGCGAATTCCGGTGAGGCGGGTGCCAAGCTCGACCTGGCGCTCCTCGGTGGCCGCGAGGTCTGCGCGGATCTTGGCGAGCGTCCGGAAAGCGCTGTCGATCTCGTCGACATCGCCGGCGGGGAGCACGCTCAGCAGCGCCCCCCAGCGCCCCTCGGCCTCGTGCTGCCCGGCCCGCAGCTCCTGCAGGCGCAGCGCCAGCGCGGAGAGCTCATCGTCAAGCGCGGCAGCGGTCGCGTCGAGATCTTCGATCCGCTTGGTGACCAGGAATCGGACGCCGGACAGCGCCGATGGATTCATGGTGGGGGTCACTTCGACGTCGCTCACCATCGGCATCATGTCACCGCAGAGTCGCACCCTGCCTGTAGTTCACAAATGGCTGTGACAGCCCTGTTGCACGACGAGCCGCCAGTTGCGCCCAGCGTATAACCAATCGCAGTCGAACCACCAATCCAGGGAATGTACAGCTTTATGACGCACGGCGACCCACCTCGGATTCTGATCGCGGAAGACGACGACTCTCTGCGCCGTCTCCTCGAGTTGCGGCTCGCCAGCGACGGGTTCGACGTCCGCTGTGCCGAGGACGGCATGGAGGCGCTCGAGATCGTGATCAAGGGCTGGCTCCCGGATGCGGTTGTCTGCGACGTGATGATGCCGCGCTTGAGCGGGCTCTCGGTATGTCGTGAGCTGCGTGCTCAGGCGAAGACCGCGACATGCCCGATCATCCTGCTCACCGCGCGCTGTTTCGACGAAGACATTCAAGCTGTCATGGATCTCGGCGGGATCACATACATGGGCAAGCCGTTCGAGTTTGCGCATCTGCTCAAGATGCTCTGGTCGTCGGTCGGGCTCGAACAACCGGGCAATGCTTCCGCAGCCCGCGTGATCTCGGGAGCATCACAGAGCTGACGGACAGGTAGCGGGCGGCGTTATGAGCAGCGTGGCGGCTGAGGCGGTGCACGAGCCGCGGAGCGGATTCCGCGAGCGCCTGGATTCATGGACCGCACCGAGCGGACTCTTCATCCTGGCGGTGCTGGTCATCATGGCGCTGCCGGTCACCCGGACCATCCAGGACCCTGACTTCTGGTGGCACCTTCGGGCCGGCCAGCTGATCATCCAGCACGCCGGCCTGCTCGGCAACGACCCGTTCACGTACACGGTCGCGAATCACCACTGGACGATGCACGAATGGCTGAACGAGGTGCTCTTCGCAGTCGAGTTCGCCGTAGGCGGTCTCGGACTCATCGTGCTCGTGCTGTGCACGGTCACGTGGCTCGGACTGCTCGCGATCATGCAGAAGGCACGCCTCCGCAATCCAACTCGCGGTGTCCTCGGCACGGGCATGCTGATCGCGGTGATCGCGGGGTTCCCCATCTGGGGGCCACGGGTCCAGATGATCACGTTCGCATTCGCGGCGTTGACGCTCCTGCTCGTCGAACGGCACCTTGTCAAGGGCGGCAAGGCCATCTGGGCGCTGGTCCCGATGTTCCTGGTGTGGAGCAACTTTCACTCCGGATTTGTGATCGGTCTTGGATTCATCGCGATCATCCTGGTCGCGGAGCTCATCGGAGCATGGCTGCACATGCCGGATTCCGCGCCGCGAGAGCGGCTGCGTCCCTTGCTGTTGGTGCTGATCGCGTCGGTCGCGGTGAGCATGATCAATCCCAACGGGCCGACGATCCTGCTCTATGCGCTGGGCACGCAGACATCCGGTGCGCAGCAATCCCTCATCGAGGAATGGTTCTCTCCAAGCTTCCACGACTGGGAGGTGCTCGTCTACGGCGCCATGCTGCTCAGCATGGCGATGCTGATCGTCTTCAACCGTCACATTCGTGCCCGGGATGTCGCCCTCGTGCTGGTCACGACAGCGCTGTCACTGCAGTCCGCGCGCCACGTCGCGCTCTTTGTGGCCGCGTCGACCCCCGTGTACATCGACCAGCTGGCGCTCGCTGATCCCGAAGGCGGCCGCCGTCTCGGCCATGCCGACGGCCTTGCGGCTGACCACGTACGGGACCAGGGCCAGCAGCCGCTGCAGCCGGTCCGTCGCGGTCGGCGCCCGCGTCGCCTCGGTCGTCATGCCAGCACCCCCTTGAGCCTTCCGATGACGGCCTCGCGCAGGTC
>Ga0208219_1000752_pt1 | contig 11436 bp, 10 predicted proteins | sample NGESurshal072012_7_FD_184469 | JGI IMG/M metagenome (GOLD analysis project Ga0208219, IMG submission 184469) | Arctic peat soil microbial communities from Barrow, Alaska - NGEE Surface sample 53-2 shallow-072012 (SPAdes) | ecosystem: Environmental > Terrestrial > Soil > Wetlands > Peat ...
TGGGTCGACCGCTGGTTCCCTTTCGACTATTCCAATCGCGCGCCGCTGACATTGCCAGGGCTCGTCGACTGGTCTTCCGGGGTAGCCGAGTGGAAGCTCTACCATCCCGACCCCGAAGACTTCCGTCGTCCCGGTGCAGGGAGTCGCCGCATTGCCCGCTGCCTGGATCTCGCTACGAACGTTCATTCTCTCGACGAAGCGGACGTCGAGCAGGCGTTCGCGCGCGCCAAGACAGGTGAGGCAGCGATCCTCTCCGTGTTCGACCACGACTATCGCGACATCGCCGACCGGCTCGACGCCTTTCGCGCGCTGGTGCACGAGGTTGCGGCGCGTTATCCAGAGGTGAGCTGGCGGTACGCGGCTCCAGTCGAAGCGGCGCGTGCCGTGCTCGACGCTCCGCGGCCCCGTCGTCTCGAGCTCGAAGCAGCAGTGTCCGGCAGCGCCGTCCACGTCTGGTCGACCGAGCCGGTTTACCAGTCCTTGCCCTGGCTCGCCGTTCGAACAGCGAACGGCGAGGCCGGTCATGTCGAAGACGGTCTCTTGCGCCTGGACGAGACTCGCTGGCGCTGGGAGCCCAGGTTCGAATGGGAAGAGGCGGTGTTCGCCGCGTCGACGGATCTCGGTGAGACGGCAACCGTGCGGATCACGCCGTCGACAGGGCCGGGTGAGGTCTTCCTCGGTCGGACGACCGAAAGCCATCCGCTGAGGCCGCGCTCGATCTGGGAACACACGAAGGGATACACGCGATCGGTCGCCGACCGGAGCGCTGGTCGGGAGCTTGAGATGGACTCTGTCGCGCAGGCGCGGGAATTGCTGGCCGCACGACTCGAACCGGGCGCAAGCGTTCTCGACGTCGGATGTGGCGCAGGTCATCTTTGGCGATCCGTTCGTGATCTCGGCATTGAGTACCACGGCATCGATCCGTACCGTCGCGCAATCGAGATCGGCCGGTCGACTCTAGTCCACGACGGCTTACCAGCGGACCGCCTGCGCGTGCTGTCCGTCGAGGATCTTCCGGTCGACGAGCGATACGACGCGGTCGTGTCGCTGAGCACGTTGCTCTACGCCCCGGACTGGCGGTTGCCGCTCGACGCAATGGCGTGCGCGGCTCGCAGGCTTCTCGTCATTCGCTCCAGCTTCGGCGAGCGGACGGAGGTGCGCTACCTGCCGGACGTGCTGCTCGAGCCGGGATTCGAGCAGATGCACGCGTACTTCTCCGTCTTCGGCCGCGCCGAAGTCAGCGACTTCCTGCAGGCAGACGGCTTCCAGGTGGAATGGGTCGAGGATCGCCGCCAGCGTGATCGATTCGGAGGAGAACCCGAGCTCGTCGGCGGAATTCCGCTTCCCTATGAGTTCCTCGTTGCGGAGCGGACCTAGGAGGGTCTAGCAAAACCCGTTAGCCGTCTGTCCAGGCGGCTTCCAGGCTACCGCGGTCGAGCGGCTACCCACCATTTCCGCGACCTTTACCCATCGGTTCGCTACTCGACCCAACCGACCAGTCGAGCATAAGGCCCCGGCCCGGCCTCACCACGCTGGGTTTTTTGCCAAGGCCCCTAAAGGCGTCCGGGACTCCTCGATAACCCCTCGCTTCAAGAGTGCTTCCGCGTACCTCGTGCCCCAGTGGCGAATCTCGAGGAAGTGCGAGTTGGCGGCGTGCGGCTTGTAGAGCCTGAAGCACTCTTGGAGACAGCCCGTCGCCGCACTCTCGCGCGGGCCGACGAAGCTCACGAGTCCGTACCAGCTTCGGCCGGCCTCGAGCCAGCGCCGCAGCTGGGCCTGCGAGAGGCAATAGCAGCCGCCGTGCGGATTCTCGAGCTCCGCAAACCTCCAATCAGCCACCTCGACCTGGGTGAGTCGATTCCAGGCGAGTTCGGGCCTCCACACGTTGTCGACATAGATCTTGCGCCCGTTCCAGAGCTCGTAGCGATTCGGGATCAGCAGGGCCTCATCAGGCGTGACGCTGTTGAAATACGCAAGCTTCTCGATGAACAGGCTGTCGGAGAGCACGAGATCGTCCTCGAGGTAGAGAAACCAATCGGCTTCGTCGATCTGGCGCTCGAACTCATCCTGAGCACAGAAGCCGAGGTACATCGGGTCGACGCCCGAGATCCCGTGGACAGAAATGCGCGAGCGCTGATGCTCCGGGAGGGCCGCGGTGACGTGGCGGTCACTGACGGTGTTGACGACAATGCGGAGCCTCGTATGGGCGAGGCTCGCGAGCAACCCATCGAGGGTTCGCTCCAGCCGCTCGACGCTCTCCGAGGCCTCGCGAGCCGGGTCCGCGACGTGCGTCACAACGGCGAGCACCCGCGGGCCTGGTTGAACGTCAATCGGCGCCGGGAAGCGACGGTGCACGGCCTCACGCTGTCGGACGAAGGTAATCCGAGCCCGCGTCCGGATCGCCCGTCCCGTCTCGATCACCTCTCCGATGGGCTTGAGGATCGTTCGCTCCGCATGGGGAAACGCCTTTTCGAACCAGCCCCTCCCGATCATCTTCGTGCTGCCGTAGTGCCCCGCCACGAGGGCGAGGATACGCGCTACGCAACCGGTGTGCGCCTAGAACTCGAATCGGAATGAATCCGATGAAGAAGGGCCTCCGGCTCGCTGGAGAGACTCCGGTGGGTGATCAACGAGTCGGATTGAAGGTCCTTGCGCTTACCCTTGGAGGCGGTGTCCCGACCCGGCGTAGCCCTCGGCGACAGCGCCCCACGGGGGACGCAAGCGGCGTGTCCGCCCGCTGGTATCGGTTGAAGAACAAGGGGGAGCCCGCCAACCTCTGGTAGCTCGCGCGACAAGACGGCATCGGAGCCCGCGGTTTCGCCCCGTAATCCGGTTTCGACCCGTTTCGCGTCGTGAGGCGATACCGGCTAACGCTCGCGCCTTGAAGTGGATCCTGTCCTTGACCTACTCGAACGCCATGACTCCGATCTCGGACCTGCGTCCTTCCGCGCGGCAACTTGAGCCAGCCAGTCACCGCCTCACTAGGCCGTCCCTCTTGAGATAGTCACCTGGTGCGCGTCTTCGTGGTCGGCGTGGGGTCGATAGGCCACCGCCATCTTGCGAACGCGCGCGAGCTCGGCTGCGAAGCTGCGGGCGGCCGCTTGCCCGAGGCAGAAGCGTTCGCTCCGGACGCGCTCGTGATCGCGTCGCCGACGAGTGATCACTTGGATGCGCTTCGATGGGCGGTCGAGCGCGGGGTGCACGCGTTCGTGGAAAAGCCCGTCGCCTCGTCGAGCGCCGGCGTCGCAGACACCCTTTCCGCCGCGGAGGCGGCAGGTCTCACAGTCGGCGTCGGATACAACCTCCGTTTCCATCCCGCGCTCGAAGCGATACGGGACGCCGTCGCGGAGGGGCGCATCGGCCGCCTCATCAGCGCTCGGGCAGAGGTCGGGCAGCACCTCTCGGAGTGGCATCCCCATGAGGACTACCGCCGGTCGTACGCGGCGCGGGCCGAGCTCGGCGGCGGGGCGCTGATGACCCTAAGCCACGAGCTCGACTACATCCGATGGATCTCGGGAGAGGTCGAGAGCATCACCGGGATCGTTGCGCACGTTTCGTCGCTCGAGGTCGACGTCGACGACGTGGCCGAGCTCGTCTGTCGGCATTCCAACGGCTCGGTCTCGTCGATTCACATGGACTTCCTGGATCGCGTCTACAACCGGCGATCCAGATGGATCGGCGAGGAGGGCACGATCGCGTGGGAGTGGGCGAAGCCGGTGCAGCTCGGACCCCCCGGAGCGACGCTCTGGGACGATCCGACGTTCGAGCTTGCATCGACGTACAAGGATGCGCTCGGCGACTTCCTTGACGCGGTCGCGCGCGCGCGCGCTCCTCGCTGCAGCGGACGCGAGGCCCTTCGCGTTCTGGAGCTGTGCGAGGCAGTGAGCGGCGCGCAAGGCCTCAGCTAGACTCGTCGAGCGCCATGTCCGGTGTCAGCAGCAGAGTCGGCCGGGGCGTCCGGCGCACATTCGGGTGGCGTCCCTACCCAGCCGAAGACAGGCCTCCATGTGAGCTTTGCGGTGCGAGCGATCCTGTCACCGTCGCGCATCGCGTGTCCAACGACATGCGCTACCCGACGGTCGTGTGCCGGGCGTGCGGTCTCGTGTACATGTTCCCCCGTCCGAGCGTGGCGTCGTTCCAGCGCTACTACGAGTCGGTCTTCGTCGATCTCTTTGCCGGAAGCACGGCGAACGTCGATGCCCGGGCCGAGATCATGGCGTCGGAACGTGGCCGTCCGGTCCTCGAGTTCCTCGGCGAGAGTCGGCCGCTCGAGATGATGCGTGCGGTGCTCGACGTCGGCTGCGGCGACGGCGGGTTGCTTCTCGGTTTCGCGGATGCGATCGGCGAGCGGGGGCTTGCCGGGAAGATCGGCCTTGCGGGGTGTGACCCGGCGCGCCCGCCGGGAGAGGCGGTCGACCGCGTGCGAGCGGGAAGCTCGATCTCGATCTGGCGCCGCGGCATCGAGGAGTTTGCGGCCGACCTCGCAGAGTTCGACGTGCTCGTGATGTTCGACGTTCTCGAACACCTTCTCGAGCCGCGGCGCGTGCTACGGGAACTCCACGATCGCGCCGACGCCGACGCGCTTTTGTTCATTGCAACGTCGTGCCTCGATCACTTCGACGAGATTCCCGCGGCGGGGTTCGAGGAGTACTACCTTCGAATCGGCCATCCGTACACGTTCACGCGTAGCTCGCTTGGTCGGTTTCTCGCGTTAACCGGCTGGCGCGTCGAACGCGAAGCGCCGGCCGCAAAGGGTGATCAATGGGTCGTGGCGCGTCGCGGCAGTCCGGATCTGTCGGCGGCCGAGCCGGTTGCAGGCGCTTGCGACGAGGCCCTCGAGTTCATCCGGTCGTACAGGGCGCGTTGCGGGTGACAGGCGAGACGCTTGCCGTCATCCCTGCACGTGGAGGCTCGAAGGGCTTACCCGACAAGAATCTCGCCGTGGTCGCGGGCCTGCCACTCATCGAGCACTCTCTCCGGCTGGCGCGGCTCTGCCCGGAGATTGCGCGCACAGTCGTATCGACCGATTCCGACGAGATCGCAGCCGTCACCGGTGATGTCGGTGGCGAGGTGCTGCAGAGACCGTCAGAGCTTGCGGAAGACGATACGCCGATGCTGCCGGTGCTGCGCCACGCACTCGACGCGCTGGATCCGGACGGAACGCGGTATCGGTTCCTTCTGCTCCTAGATCCAACAAGCCCCGGGCGACTGCCGGAAGACGTCACCGCGGCTCACCGGCTACTTGACGACTCCCCGGACGCCGACGGCGTCGTCGCAGTCTCCGAGCCGTCGTTCAACCCGATCTGGCATGCCGTCATCGATCGGGACGGTTACATGGATCCACTCGTGCCGGAGGGGCGCGCATACGGCCGCCGTCAGGACGTCCCGCGGGTCTTTCGTATCAATGCTGCGCTCTACCTCTTCCGAGCGGCGTTCCTCCGCCGAGAAACCCGAACGTGGATGGCTGGCCGGCACCGTCTCCTCGAGATTCCTGAGATTCGCGCATTTCACATCGACACGCAGCAGGACCTCGACCTCTGCGAGCTCGAGCTCGCGAGCGGAATCGTCCGACTTCCGTGGCTCTAGGCAGCATGGCGAACGCGGATCAGTCCGATGCCGAATTCCGACGCGACTCGTTGCTCAGTGTCGTACGCCTCAGTGAGCTCGGACCAAAGACGGCCGATGCCGGGCGCGATCGTCGATGCGATGTCGTGAAGCGCGATGATGCCGCCGGGCCGAACGAGTGGTGAGTAGAGCTCGAAGTCACGTCGCACGCCGTCGTAGCTGTGGTCCCCGTCGATGAAGAGAAAATCGACGGGCGCGCCGGAAAGGAGCCCTCGCAGCTCTTCGACAGTCGTCGGATCGTGCGAGTCACGTGGCAAGAGAAGCTCGATCCGCTGCCTGCCGCGTGCGAAGCCGCGCCGCACGAGGGCGTAGCGGGACATTCGCCCGAGTGGGCCGAGTGGGCGGGTATCGATCGCGACGAGAAGAGCATCCTGTGGTGCCGCCCGCGACCAGAGGAACAGTGTTCCCCCTTCGTCCGTTCCGATCTCGACGACGGTGCGAGGCTGCTCTGCGCGGACATGGTCGAGCAGCCAGAGGATCTCGTCGGTTTCCTGTGTTGGTCGGATGCGGCCCCCCGGCCAGGCGAAGATCCGAGCGAATTCGAGCGCTTTCTCATCACTCATGTCCGGCAATGCCGCCAACCGCCGGCGGGCGAAGATAGCGGCGACGTAATCGCGAGGGAAGCCGGTAAGACGGCTGAGTCCCTTTGGCAATCGCATACGCTCTAGCCTGCCGAAGCGCGCCTAGACCGGAAGCAGCCCGCGCGCGCGCCTCGCTGCGGCGCGCGCGTGGTAGCTCGGATACATCGTCTCGACATTGCGCAGGTTGCCGTTGAAGAAGTTCGTCGTCACGAGCGCGTAGGTGCTGAACATGCTCGGGTTGCGGATAATCGCATTGCAGCGCGCGAGCAGGAAGTGGTCGACGACGATGTCCGCGAACGCGTCTCGATCCGTGTATCCCGGGACGTCGTAGTCGGAAAAGCCCCTTCCTGCGCCGGGAGGCGGGAAGACCGACCGCCTCGTGATGGAGTTCGGAAGTGTGAGCAGCATCTCTCGCATGAACGCTGCGTCCGTAGCGACGAATGTGATCGCGTTCTCGCGAAGGTAGTCGGGCAGCCTGCCGAGCGCTGCGTTTCGAGCGCGCATCAGCGTGCGGATGAACCGTCGCTCGTTTTGGAAGAGCTCGGTCTTCACACGCCCGTGGAACGGCGAGCCTTTCCGGAACTCACCGTTCCCGGTGCCGATGTTGACCGCCACCACGAATCCGTCGTCGATGTGATTCTCGGCCGCGAACTCCTCGACCTCTCGCTGAAGGTGCGTTCGCGGGCGGATCGACTCGAAGAACGTTCGCAGACGCCGAAACCGCTCAAGGGGATTACCGCCAGGCTCGATTCGCTCATAGGAGTGAAAGGCCGTTAGGACGATGTATCCGACGTCCGACCCCGACGCGAGGATCGCGCTCGCCTGGGCGGGCTCGATCAGGCGTATCTCTTCCGATTCAGCATCCCACGGCGTCTCCGGTTCTTCGGCGTAGGACACGCGAACGCCCTGGATCTCGTCGACGGGCTCGAGAAACTCCGTGAAGACGTTCACACTCTTATCACGAAGGAAGTTCGAGTTACGCCAGTCGACGATGACGTCGCGGCCGAGCTTGGAGGCCAGCCACACGGCGCCGGCAAAGCTGACGAGGTTCGATCCGATGCCGCTGTCCGGATAGGGACGCGTGACCACGAATCCCCGTTCCGACACGGCGGCGATCGTATCAGTCGGCGGAAGCTACGATCATCCGCGATGAGGGCGATCATGGGCATCAACGCCTATCACGGCGACGCTGCAGTGGCGCTGGTCGTCGACGGAGAGCTCGTCGCCGCGGCGGAAGAGGAACGCTTCAACCGGGTCAAACACTGCGCCGGGTTTCCCGTGCTCGCGGCCAGGTGGTGCCTCGAGGATGCCGGTCTGACGGCCGACGATCTCGACCACGTTGCCGTTTCGCGTGACCCGCGCGCCAACCTCGGTCGCAAGCTGCTGAGAACCGTCCGTCACGGCGCATCGGCGCGCTACCTGAAGGCGCGGCTCCAGAATGCGGCTCAGATCCGTGATGTCGGTGCGGCGCTCTCGGATGCACTCGGCGTCGAGACGCTACGCGCGCGTGTCCACAACGTCGAGCATCATCAGGCGCACGTCGCCTCGGCGTTCTTCGTCTCGCCGTTCGAGGAGGCGGCGATCCTCTCTATCGACGGCTTCGGCGACTTCGCGTCGACAATGCTGGCGCACGGACAGGGAAATCACTTCGATGTCCTGGAGCGCGTTCTCTACCCGCACTCACTCGGGATCTTCTACACCGCTGTCACGCAGTGGCTCGGCTTTCCCGAGTATGGCGACGAGGGGAAGGTGATGGGCCTCGCGCCCTACGGTGAGCCGCGTTACCTCTCGAAGCTTCGTGAGCTCGTGAGGATCGACGGGCCTCTGTTCGAGCTCGGGCTCGACTACTTCACGCACGACAAGGAAGGCGTCGACATGAACTGGGAGTCGGGGTCTCCCACGATCATGCGAATCTACTCCGACCAGCTCGTCGATCTGCTTGGCCCCGCGCGTGAGCCGCGGGCCGAGATCACTGAGCACCAACAGGATGTCGCAGCCTCGCTACAGGCCGTGCTCGAGGAGGCGTACCTCCATCTCCTGGGGGCGCTCTGGGAGCGCACGAAGACTCCCAATCTGTGCTTGGCGGGCGGCGTCGCGCTCAACGCGGTCGCAAACGGCCGGATCTTGCAGGAGACACCATTTCGAGAGATCTACATCCAGCCGGCCGCCGGCGATTCCGGCACCGCGGTCGGGGCGGCCTTCTACGTCTTGAATCAGGAGCTCGGCTTGCCCCGCAGCTTTGTGATGGAGCATGCGTTCACGGGGCCGGAATACACCGATGAAGAGATACGCGCTGCACTGGCCGAGGCGGGTCTCGAGGCCCAGCTGCTGGATGACGACTCGCTGTTCGCGGCCGTCGCAGAACGCATCGCTGCGGGAGATGTCGTCGGCTGGTTCCAGGGGCGCATGGAGTTTGGGCCGCGTGCGCTCGGCCATCGCTCGATCGTCGCCGACCCTCGCAGCGAGTCGATGAAGGACATCCTCAATGCTCGGATCAAGCACCGCGAACCGTTCCGGCCGTTTGCGCCGTCCATCCTCGCCGAGCGGACGGGCGATTGGTACGAGCAGGACTATCCGTCTCCGTTCATGGTCCTCGTCTACAAAACCGCATCCAACAAGCGCGACCGGCTCGCTGCAGTGAACCACGTCGACGACACAGGTCGCGTCCAGTCGGTTGACGCACGCGTCGCGCCTCGGTACCACCGCCTCATCAGCGAGTTCGAGCAGCGGACGGGCGTTCCGGTCCTGCTCAATACGTCGTTCAACGAGAACGAGCCGATCGTGATGACGCCTCATGACGCGATCGACACCTTCCTCAAGACGAAGATGGACGTGCTCGCGCTCGGGAACTATGTCGTCAGGCGAAACGGCGACGGCTACACTTGAGGTTCTACGGAAGGACGGCGATCGCCTCGTCGACGATCAGATCGTTCAACGCCGCGTACTTGCTGTCCGCGCTCAGTAGGTGAAAGTCCGAGAAGGAATGCCGGGCGATGCCGCGGCTCGCCTCCTCCGACACCAGTTTCCACTTCTCGACGTACGCGCGCTCGAGCCGCCTGAACCCGGTGTAGGCATCATCGAGGATCCAGACGTCCCGGTGTCTCCGGCCGCGCTCGAGCAGGATCCGGTAGAGCTGATGCTGGTCCGTCGTCCACCCGGCGCCACCGCGTTGCCCGGCGTACTCGACGCCGTGCCCCCAAGAGCGCAGCGTTGCACGGACATCGTCCAGATCGTCGATCTCGAAGGCGGATGCCCACGTCTGCGGAAGCGCCGCGTTGTAACAGATCGGCAGCTCCTCGAGGTCCAGCAGGACGTCCCGGTAGCACACGAAGTGCGTACGGGCAATACGTCGGAGCGGTTGATGGAAGTAGCGCGGGCTCATCGGCACCATGTCGACATCGGACGTGATCACGGCGCCTGCGGTGTCGAGCAGCGCCGGATAGAGCAGCCGAATGCACTGCGCCTGCAGCGCGGTGCCGATGTCTGGCAGGGGTTCGAAGACGTGGACGGCGGGATCGCTCCCAAGCTCCTCCGGCACGGCGTCAGCGGCGGCGACGAGGACGAGCACCGGCTCCACTCCGGCGACCTCGGCCCACGCCCGCTTTGCAACGGGCCAGAGTCCTGCGTAACCCGGGTTGAGGTCGACCGCGAGCAGCGCGTGTGTCAACTTCAGCGTCGATGATCCTCTGCCGACCGGGCGAGGACGTGGCACCGCGCTCGCGCATGGCGGCGTCCGGCGAATCCGGCCGCGCAGGCGGCGTAGTGCGTTCACCGACCGGACGCGACCAGTACCGAGGTGGTAGCGCAGGCGGGCTGGAGACACGGTCGATCGTAACCGGCGTGTCGCTAGGCTGGCGCGCCGATGCAGACGAGTGACCACCGATGAGCGCCAGCCCGTCGCCCGCCAGGCGTGCCCGGTTGTGGATCGGTTCGCTGATTCGCGTCGCCCCTGCGGGCTCGGCGACCCTCCGGCTGAGACGCCGCGGGATCGCCGCGGTTCGGCGTCGGGTCTATCCGATCCGGCCGCCGCTGCACTCCCCCGCACACGTTGCGGCGCTGTCGGTGACCGCCGAGGATCATCCGTTCATCACCGGGAATGCTCTGGCGGCGCGTTGTCGCTACGTCATCAACTTCGACGATCTCATGGTCAACGAAGACGTCGACAACGACTGGTGGTTCTGCCGATCGGAGCTCATCGAGTATTTCTTCGCCAAACACGAGCCGGTGGGACACTATGTGCTGTTCAGTCACAACAGCGACCGACCGATCGATTCGAACCTGCGTCGCTTTTTCCGCCGTCCCGGGTTGCGTGCGTGGTTCGCAGCGAATGCGGCCACCCGGCACGAAAAGCTCTATGCCTTCCCGCGGGGAATCGCCGACCCGCGGTGGCGGCACGGAGACGGCGCGTTGCTGGCCCGGGTGCAGGCACAGGAACGTGAGAAGACAAACCTCTTCGACGCCAGCTATGACATCTCTACCTTCCCGCCTGCGCGCGAGTATTGCCGTCAACAGACCGGTATCGAGCCGGATCCGCGCCGTGAGTTCGACGAATACCTCGGAGGGCTTGCGTCGTCGTACTTCTGCATCGCGCCCCGGGGAAACGGAATCGACACCCACCGCGTCTGGGAAGCGCTCTACCTCAAGACAATCCCGATCGTCGTTCGAAGTGTCGTCGCCGAACAGCATGCTGACTTTCCGATCGTCATGATGGACGACTGGTCGGAGTTCCGTGAGCACCGCTTCTCACCCGAGCTCTACGATCGGTTGATGCGCGACTGGAGCCCGGATGTCTTGCGACTCGATCGGTACATGGAGCGTGTCGAGCGGACGGTTCGGGTGCGATCCTGAGGCTGCCTACGCCCCGGCTAAAACAGAAGGTTCCGTTTGCGCTTCGGCACCGCGCGCGGCTGACGATCGACGCGGTTATCTCGTTTCCGCGTGCCCAGGCGAGCTATTCGCTCACCTCGGCAGGGCCGTTCCATCAGAAGTATCAGGCGTGGTACTGGAGGCGTCATCTGCGACGATTCTTTGCGCCGATGCTCCGCCCGGGCGATCGCGTCTTCGACGTCGGAGCGAACGTCGGTCATTGGACACTGGCCCTGGCGGGCATGGGTTGCCGCGTAATTGCCGTCGAGCCGCAGTCGACATGTGCAGCAACGATCGCCTCCGAAACGACGAGGGAGATGGACGTCACGGTCGTGGTCGCTGCTGTCGGCGCTGAGGCCGGCGA
>Ga0208219_1000754_pt1 | contig 11403 bp, 10 predicted proteins | sample NGESurshal072012_7_FD_184469 | JGI IMG/M metagenome (GOLD analysis project Ga0208219, IMG submission 184469) | Arctic peat soil microbial communities from Barrow, Alaska - NGEE Surface sample 53-2 shallow-072012 (SPAdes) | ecosystem: Environmental > Terrestrial > Soil > Wetlands > Peat ...
CCGCTTACGTACTGGCACTGGAGAGAGCAGCGTCGACTCTCCGGTGCCGGCAAGTCGCTGGCCCCGATTCCGGGAGTGGCACCGCTCCTGAGCATTGTGGTCCCGGTCCATCGACCGACGCCGTCACACTTTCGCGAGAGTGTGCGATCTGTTGTGGAACAGAGCTATCCGCACTGGGAGCTCTGGCTCTGTGACGACGGTTCGGGCGACGGTTCGAGCGAACTGTCTGGCGGTCCGGGGCGAAGGATCGTCTGCTCCACGAGGTCGGGCGACGGGTAGCCGAAGGAGTCGGGAGCGGGTGCCGGCCCGGAGCCGTCGGGGGTTGGCGCCTCGGCCGTGCCCTCCCCCTCGGGCGGGGTTTCTCGAGCCCGGTCCGGGACCTGCCGCGGTCGGGGGTCGAGAAAGCGGGGGTTGACCACCGGCGTCGCCGGGTCCTGATGCGGTGCCGCACTCGACAGGAGCCTGAGCAACGGATCGGGGGCGGCAAAGCGCCGGCCGGTATTGGGGCTGGTGGTCGGCGTCGGCCGGGAGGCGACGATGCGGCGCGAGACGATCTCCCGTATCGGCGTGGGCGCGATGACATGGCGTTCAACCTTGGTCGTCGGGGCCACGACCGGCGCCGGCGCATGGCGGGCGATCGGCCGGGGCGACCCGGCCGGATGCGGCCCATCCGGCGGCACCCATCCGCCGTCGAATCGGGGAGGTTCGTGGGAGGCGATTCGATCCCGCGCCGTGGACGCGAACCACAGCAGTGACGCCGCCGGTACTTCAAACCCACTCGCCCCGTTCGATCGGGGCGTCCGCTCATTGGGAGATCCGGCGGGCAACGGCGCCAGACCCGTCTCGCCGTCCCGGCCGGCGGCCTGGGGTTGCGCCGCGCCCGCATACGACCACGCGTCGACTCCGGACTCAAGCGAGCCGATCGCATCGACCTCGCTCGAGGGCATCGGTTCGAGGAATCGATAGGCCGACTCTCCCACCACGAAGTAGCTGGTCGGAGGCCAGGACTGGGCGTCCTCGATGGCCTTGAGGCGATCGGCGAGCTCCAGGGCCGAACTGGGCCGTTTCAACGGGTTCTTGGCCATGGCCTGGACCAGCAGGTCCGACAGGGCCATCGGGACCCCCTCGGCCAACAACGGCTGGATGGGGTCCCGGAGGATCCGGACGATGACGGCCGCCGGCGCCTCTCCGTCGAAGGAACGGAACGCGGCGTGCCCGGCCAAGAGCAAGTAGAGCGTCGAGGCCAATTCGTAGATGTCCGTGGCCGTGGTGGCGGGCGTGCCTTCCAACATCTCGGGCGCCGCGTAGAGGGTCTCGAAGCCGATCACACCCGCCGTGTCGGAGGAGGAGCGGAGACGGGCCACCCCGAGGTCCGCCAGCGCCGGTTCACCGTGGTGCGTCATCAGCAGCTTGCGCGGTGTGACCGATCCATGGACGATCCCGGCCCGGTGTGCCGTTTCGAGCGCCCCGGCGATCTTGATGGCGATGGAGACCGCGTGCGCCGGTTCCATGCCGCCCTCCGAAGCCCCACCATCGGCCACCCGTCCCTGGCAGAGATCCATCACCAGGACGGGACGCCCGTCGGGCGTCACCTCCGTGCGGTAGAGGGTCACGATGTTGGGATGGACGCTCAACGTCTCGAGGACCGAGGTTTCCCGGAGCAGGGTTTCGAGGTCGGCGGGCGAGATCTCCCGGACGTTGAGCAGCTTGAGGGCCACCGACCGTCCGGATTCTGATTCCTTGGCCGAGTAGACGGTGGCCATCTCTCCGTCGCCAATTTCCGTGATGTCGGCGTATCCGGGCAGGAGGTCACTGACTTCCAGGGGGCTCTTGTGTCTGAGCGCCATGGCGTTCGCTCCTTCCCCGTCGGATCCCGGATGTACTCGCCCGACCTGCCAGTCCGGCATGGCGGAATCGAGCCCTGTGCGCTCGAAGCGTACCAATTCGATGCCGGTTCCCACCCCGGTGACCCCGGGTGATCAGCGCAGTTCGGTCGGATCCTCGTCTTCGACCACCTCGGCATCGATGATGGTGGGGTCGTTCCTGGGGTCGTTCCTGGGGTCATTCCGTGGGTCATTCCGTGGGTCATTGCGTGGTGCGCTCCCGAACGGTCCGCCGGGCCCAGCGGCACCGCCGAAGCTGGTGAAGAAGGCGCCCGCACTGCCCGGCCCATTCCCGAAGGCGAACTGGAGCGGCCGCCCGGCTTCGGGGCCGAGGGCGCGCCACAGCGGCGCGGCCCGCACGTGCACGACGTAGGCCTGGGCGGCCAGCGTCAAGGCCACATAGAGCAGGAAGCTGGCGGTCTCCAGGTGGGCCGTGGCGACCTGTCCGGTGCCGGAACCGATGGCCAGGTGCAGGACCAGCGAGAGCACCCACAGGATCATGGTCAGCCCGGTGGCCTGACGAACCACCCAATGGTTGGATTCCCAGATCTGGACCGTGAGGGCCCGTACAAAGCCGAGCACTGCGGCACCCACCACGGTGACCCCGAGCACCAGCCACAGGCCGCTGCTCGAGACCGGGTGGCTCCCGGTGTAGGCCAGGACCTCGATCAGCCCGATGACGCCCAGAAAAATGGGCATGCGCAGGCGCAGCGTACGGGGCACCGGTCGGATCCGCCTCTGGCGGTAGAGGAGGAGGGCCACCACCACGACATCGAAAGCAATCGTCCAAAACATCGACTACCAGCCTATGGCTGCGGCCCGTTCGGTCAGCCGCGGTCGGCCGCCAGTCGGCCGCGGTCAGCCGTTGAGCAGCGGGCCTACGTCCGACCCGAAGGCGGCCGTCTGGTCGCAGTACTCGGTGACCGAGCGGGCCATGAAGCGGACCTGCAGGTGGTTGACGCCCATGGCGACGAGCTCACGTAGGGAGGAGGCAATTTCTTCGGCCCCGCCCTGGATGACGTAGCCGGGCAGCTTCCAGTCCGACCGGCCGTCGGCCAGGTAGATCGGTTCCACGATGGTGCCGATGTCGATCGGTGCGCCGTCCCGCACCTCGTCGCGCCGGCGGCGCAGCCGGGCGATCTGTTCGGGGAGGTCGCGCCGTCTGGTGCCCTGGGGTAGCCACCCGTCGGCGAAGGCCGCCGTGCGTCGTATGGCGGCCGGCGACGAACCACCGATCCAGATGGGTGGCCGAGGTTGGCGGACCGGCCTCGGTGACACGCCCATGCCCCGGGCCGGGAAACGGGGTCCGGGCAGGGTCGGGAATTCTGAGGTGAAGGCCAGGGCCAGGGCCGAGACGGCTTCGTCGGTGTGGCGACCTCGCTCGGCGAACTCCCCGGTGAGCAGCTCGTATTCCTCTGGGACGTGCCCCGCACCTACGCCCACGATCAGTCGACCGCCCGAGAGGTGGTCGAGCGTCGAGAGCTCCTTGGCCGCTCGGAGCGGATGACGTTGGGCCAAGATCAGGACGTGGGAGAGGAGGTGAGTGCGCGTGGTCAGGGCGGCCAACCACCCCAAGGTCGCCGTGGTGTCGTACCACGTGGTGCCCATGGCGTCGGCCAGTCGTTCGGGAATGGCGGTGTGGTCGCAGACGCCGACGTAGAAGTAGCCGGCCTCATCGGCCACCCGGGCGATGCGCCCGAGGTCCTCGACGCCGGCCGTTTTCTCCCACTCCGCCACGTACAGCGTTGACTGGGACTGAATGGGCAGCTGCATGCCGTAGACGACCTGTCCCTCGGGAACGGCGCGCACCACGTCGGCGGGCAGGGCAACCGGGGCAACCGGGTCAGGCATGGCGAGTTCCTCCAGTGGCGGGACGTGGGTCGGGGGCCGAGCCCAGGACGAGCGAGAGTTGCGCCGGCGTCCCGAACGTCGTGGTCAGCACGCGGGCGCGCTTGAGATGCAGGTGCAGCGGGACCTCCCAGGTGAAGCCCATGCCGCCGTGGACCTGGATCCCCGCCCGGGCGTTGACCAGTGCGGCCTCGTCGGCGAGCACCTTGGCCCCGAGCACGGCGCGGGCCACCACGTCGTCGGGCGAGCGCCCTGTGCTCTCGGCCTCGTGGGCCGCCACGCCGGGCTGATCGACCAGGCAGGCCGCGGCGTGCACGGCGGCCCGGGCCACCTCGTAGCGCACCAGCATGTCGGCGCAGATGTGCTTGACCGCTTGAAAGGCGCCGATGGGCTGGCCGAACTGACGACGTTCCTTGGCGTAGGCGACGGCCAGATCGAGCGCCGACCCGGCGTGGCCGACCTGCAGCGCGGCGGTGAGCAGTGCGCCGTCGCGCCAGAGACGCCCGCCGAGGTCGGGCAATGGCTCCCCGGCCGGCAACGAGTCCAGGTGCCACAGCGGGGTGAAGGGACAAAGTGGTGCGGCCATCCTCCGTCCGTCGGTCGCCGATGGGGCGGGAGCAATGAGCCGCGCCGTCGAGTCGCCCACGGCACCGGACAGCACGAGCAGCGCATCTAACGAAGCCAGATGTTCCACCAGGATCGGACCGCCCCCGGTGCTGTGCACGCCCACCACCGCCCGCCCATCGGCCGCTCCCTCGACCAGCTGCGCGCTCGCCGCCAGATACGTTCCGACCAGCGGTCCCGGCACCAGGGCTCGGCCCAGCTCCTCGAAGACGACCACGGCGTCGGCCAGGCCCAACCCGACGCCCTCCGGCTCGGGCAGGGAGAGCGCGAAGACCCCGGTGTCGGCCAGCAGCCGCCAGTCTTCGGCGCCGATGGCCATCTCGGCTCCTTCGTTGGCCCGCAGGTGGTCGAGCGGGAGCCGACCCGTGACCATGGAGCGGATGCCGTCGGCCAGGGCCACTTGATTGTCGGACAGGCGGAAGTCCATCGCGTCAGCGCACCTTGGGCAGGCCGAGGATGCGCTCGGCCACGATGTTGCGCTGCACCTGCGACGTGCCGGCGGCGATGGTCAGCGAGATCGACTTGAACCAGGTGTGCAGCTGCTCGTCGTTGCCCAGTTCCACCCCGTCGGGCCCGAGCAACGGGTCGGCGCAGAGGGCGCCCCGGTCCAGGACCTCCATGGCCAGATCGCTCAGGGCCTGCGCCTGCTCGGAGTACGACAGCTTGAACACCGAGCCGCCGATCCCGGGAACGCCGGTCTCCGCCGCTTCGGACACGTTGCGTTTGGTCAGCGCCCACAGGGCGTCGAAGGCGGCCGTGAGATGTCCCAGTCGTCGCTGGAGTCCCGCATCGTCCAGGAGGCCGAGGCGCCGGGCCAGCGAGTGGACGGCGTCGAGCAGCCGCATCGACTCGAGCAGGTCACCGACGAAGGCGGTGCCCCGCTCGAAGGAGAGGGTGACCATGGTGACCCGCCAGCCGTCGTTCTCCCCACCCACCCGGTTCGCCACCGGGACCCGCACCTCGTCCAGGAACAGCTCGGCGAACTCGGCCGAGCCGGCAATGGTGCGCAACGGTCGGATCTCGATCCCGGCCGAGTCCATGGGCACGATCAACCAGGTGATGCCCCGGCGCCCCTCCTCGCCCGTGCGCACCAGCATTTCGCAGTGGTCGGCCACTTCGGCGTGCGAGGTCCATATCTTGCTGCCGGTCACCACGTACTCGTCGCCGTCGCGGGTGGCCCGGGTGCGCAACGAGGCCAGGTCGCTGCCGGCATCGGGCTCACTGAAGCCCTGGCACCACACGTCGTCGCCGCGCAGGATGGCCGGCAGGTAGCGCTCCTTCTGTGCGGCCGTCCCCTCGGCGATGATGGTCGGTCCCGCATGGAGCAGGCCGACAAAGTTGACCCCGACGTAGGGCGCACCGGCCCGCTCGCACTCCTCCTTGAAGATGAGCTGCTCGACCGGGGAGGCGCCCCGCCCACCGCCTTCGGCCGGCCAGTCCACGCCGGCATACCCGGCGTCGAAGAGCAGGCGTTGCCAGCGGGAATCGAAGGCGCGCCGAGCCGGCCAGTCGTCGGCCGGCGGTGCGGCCCCGAGGGTCGGCAGGGTGGTGACCAACCAGGCGCGCAACTCGTCCCGGAACCGCTCCTCGGCCGCGCTGTAGCGAAGGTCCACGTCCTTAGCGGTCCACCGACGGCGAAGCGATCAGGCGGGGAAATCGAGACCGAACAACGTGATGGCGTTGCCCCGCACGATCTTGCGCCGCTGCGCGTCGGTCAGGTCGGCCATCTGTTCCTCGGCGATCTGCCGGGTGCGGGGCCAGGTGGAGTCCGAGTGCGGGTAGTCGGACTCGTACGTGATGTTGTCCTCACCGATCTCGTCGACCGACTTGAGGCCGTGGGCATCATCGAAGAAACAGCCCCACACATGGTCGGCGAAGTAGCTGCTGGGCTTCTCCGGCACGATGTCGGCCACGCCGCCCCAGCCCCGATTGTCCTCCCAGACCCGGTCGGCCCGCTCGAGGATGTAGGGGATCCAGCCGATCTGGCCTTCCGAGTACGCCACCTTCAGCTCGGGAATGCGGACGAAGACGCCACTGAAGAGGAAGTCGACCAGTGAGAAGGTGGCGTTGGTGTGGGTCAGGGTGGAGCCCACGGCCGGTGGCGCGTCGGCCGACGTCGAGGGCATTTTGGACGACGAGCCGATGTGCATGTTGACGATGGTCCTGGTCTCGGCGCAGGCCCGGAAGAACGGGTCCCAGTAGTGCCCGGGGTCGTGCACGCTGGGCAGCCCGAGGAAAGGCGGGATCTCACTGAAGCACACGGCGCGGACGCCCCGGTCGGCATTGCGACGGACTTCGGTCGCCGCCATCTCGGCGTCCCACAGCGGGATCAGGCACAGGGGGATGAGCCGCCCGCCGGAGTCGCCGCACCACTCCTCGACCATCCAGTCGTTGTAGGCCTGCACGCAGAGCAGCCCGAGCTCCTTGTCCTTGGCCTCGGTGAAGGTCTGGCCGCAGAAGCGCGGAAAGGTGGGGAAGCAGAGGGCGGCCTCGATGTGGTTGAGGTCCATATCCTCCAGCCGGGGTTTGACCTCATAGGAGCCCGGGCGCATGTCCTCGTAGGTGACGCCCCTCATGGTGACCTCTTCGCGGGGCACGCCCACGGCGGAGTCGACCCGCAGCAAGGGGCGCTTGAGGTCCTCGTAGTACCACCAGTCCGTCGGCAGTCCCTCTGACCCGGGCGTGACCGTCAGCTTGCCGCCGACGAAGGTGATCTCCCCCATCGGGGCCCGCACGATGCGCGGTCCCACCTCGGCGTACTTGGCCGGCAGGCGGTCCTGCCACAGGTTGGCGGGTTCGACCACGTGGTCGTCCACCGAGATGATCAACGGGAGCGCCTCGGGCATGGGAGCGAGGTTACTCCGGACCTGACGGACCGTCAGATGCGGGCCGCCGTCAGCTCAGCCCGTCAATAGTGCATGGCCACGCCGCCGTTGGGACTCAACAACTGCCCGGTCACGAAGCTGCTGGCGTCCGAGGCGAGATAGAGCACGCAGTAGCCGATGTCGGAGGTCACCCCCACCCGGCGCAGCGGGGCGAACTTGGCCATGGGGGCCAGCATGGCCGCCTTGGTCTCCTCGTCGATCGTCCCATCGGCCCTGGTGTAGTACCGAGCGGTCATGTTGGTCGGGATGAAACCGGGCGCGATGGTGTTGACCCGCACGCCGCGCCGCCCGACCTCGACCGCCATGGACTGGGTCAGTTGGGCCACGCCGGCCTTGCAGATGGCGTAGGGCCCGATGCCCGGCGAGGGAGCCAGGACGGCAGCCGAGGCCATGTTGATGATGCTGCCCGCGCCCTGTTCCACCATCACCCTCCCGGCGGCCTGGCATCCATACAGAACACCCTTGAGGTTCACCGCCAGGATGCGGTCGAACTCGTCCGGGTCCAGGTCGATGATGGAGCTGTCGATCATGATCCCGGCGATGTTGCACATAATGTGGAGGCCGCCCTCACCGGCCACGATCTCCTCGACCAGCGCCGCCGCGGCGCCCTGCTCCGCCACGTCGAGTTCGGCTGCCGAGGCCCGGCCACCGGACTCTTGGATCCCGTGGGCCGTCTCTTCGGCACCGGTCATATTGATGTCGGCGCACACCACGATCGCCCCGGCCCCGGCCAGCACCTCGGCCGTGGTGCGGCCGATGCCGCTCCCGGCCCCGGTGACCAGGGCCACCCGCCCGCTCAGGTCGAAGGCATGGTGCACACTCTCGCTCGTTTCCACCGCCGCACCTTAGGACGGGGGCGAGAATTGTGTTGTGCCCCGCGCCTCTCGCCTTCTACGGTTCCCCCACCGGTGATTGCCGGGGCCGGGACCGAGCGCGTCGTGGCCGGAGGAGGATCGACAGTGTTCGAGATCAGGCAGCGCAGGGGAGCGTGGAGTTCCGCCAAAGCCCTGGCGGCCATTGCAGCCGGCGCCTCCTTGTTCGGGGGGATGGCCCTGCTCGCCCCCACCGCGGCCAGCGCCAAGACGGCGACCAACACGTTCACCTTCGGCGGGGCCTACAGCGGGACGCTGAAGCTCACACCTTCGTCGTTCAACTGCTCCTTCGGGAAGACCTACAGCGGCAAGGGGTACCTGGTGACCCTGTCCCACATGAAGGGGACCATCAGCGGGTCGGGTTCGGGCCCGTGGGCCGCCACCTTCCACGTCTCCAAACAGGGGACGAACCATGTGGCGTCGGCGGACGTCCAATCGCTGACCGATTCGTCCTTCCAGAGCAACGGCGTGCCCATCACGGCCTTCGACGAGACGTCGGGCACCATCACCTACAAGGGGTCAAAGGGCTCAATCAATCTCACGATCGAGTCCCACACCGTCGGCAGCACGACGTACGGCGGCACGGGTACGGTCACCGGCAGCTGGAGCTGCTAACAGCCAGCCATTAGGCGGTGACGCCCTCGACGGCCAGCAGGGTGCGCTTCATGGGTAAGCCACCGCCGTAGCCGCCGATGCCGGTGCTGGCCAGCACCCGGTGGCAGGGCACGATGATCGGGATGGGGTTCTTCCCGTTGGCTTGGCCCACCGCACGCGGGCCCTTGGGCCGACCGACCCGGCGGGCCAGCTCGCCGTAGCTGATGGTCTCGCCGTAGGGGATGCGGGTGAGCTCGCGCCACACCTCTTTTTGAAAGGCGGTGCCGTCGAGCTCCATCGGGACGTCGAACCCTGTGCGCTCCCCGGCGAAGTACTCCTCGAGCTGGGTGGCGGTGTCCTTGAGTACCGGCGGTGCGTCGTGCCCGTCCCCCCGCGTTGTTGTGGCCTGCGACGGCAGCCAGATCCCGATGAGGACGTCGCCGTCGCTCTCGAGCACGAGGTGGCCCACGGGCGTGTCCATGGGCATGGTGAACGTAGGGGTGGTCATGCGGCGTGCCTTCCTTTTGCGGTGGTGGGGTCGGTCGGGGATGTTCTCGGTGTGGGGACCTGCGCCGTGGGCAGCGACCACAGGTGCGCCATGACGTAACTGCGCCAGGGTCGCCAGGCCTCGGTCAGCCGGGCCAGGTGTTTCGGGTCGGCAGGGAGGCCCAGCTCTCGGGCCGCCCGGAGGATGCCGAGGTCGGTGGGCATGAAGGCGTCGGGGTCCCGCAGGGCCCGCATGGCGACGTACTCCGCTGTCCACGGCCCGATGCCGGGCAGCGACACCAGGCTCGACCGGAGCTCGTGGGGATCTGCCCCCGGGTCGATCGCCACGGTCCCACGCTCCACCGCGTCGGCCAGGGCCACCAGGGCGCGGCGCCGGCCCGCCGGCATGGCGAAGATGGTCGGAGCCCGTTCGGCCAGTTCGATCAGCGCCGCCGGAGTGGGGAAGAGATGGGTGATGCCCTGGGTGGCGTCGGGCAGGACCTCGCCGGCCGCCGCCACCAGGCGCCCGGCCACGGTGCGGGCCCCCCGGACCGAGACCTGCTGGCCGATCACGGCGCGCACCGCCAACTCGAATCCATCCGCCGCGCCCGGGACGCGACGCCCCGGATGCGCGGTGACCAGGGGGCCCACGTAGGGATCGTCGCCCAGGGCTTCGAGGATGGCGACGGGATCGGCATCGAGGTCGAGCAGTTGGCGGCAGCGCGAGACGGCTGTGGTCAGGTCCCGAAGATCCGAGAGGTGGAGCTCGGCGTCGACGAAGGCGGGACCGTCGCCATCGGGCTCATCGGCCCGCAGGGCCACCACACCGTGGCCATGGGGGAGGCGCAGACTCCGTCGATAGGTGGTGCCGTCCAGCACCTCGATGCCGGGCACGGCCCGTGTCCCGAGAAAGCTCAGCGCCGAATCGGGGCTCAGCGGGCGCCGGCCCGGCAGGCGAAGGCGGATGCCCTGGGTGGTGCCGTCGGTCCGGTTGCGGGCGGCCCGCTGCGACACTCGCTTCCGGAGCCCACTCGGTGTCTTGGCGTAGATCTGCTGCACCGTCTCGTTGCACTGACGGACACTGGCGAAGCCGGCGGCGAAGGCGATGTGCGAGATGGGGAGGTCGGTCGTCTCGAGCAGGACGCGCGCCGTCTGGCTCCGCTGCGCCCGGGCGATGGCCAGCGGCCCGGTGCCGATCTCGGCCGTCACCACCCGATTGAGCTGGCGCACGCTGTACCCGACGCTGCGCGCCAGCCCTTCGACACCTTCGCGGTCGACCATGCCGTCTCTGATGAGGCGCATGGCGCGGGCCACCACGTCGGCCCGCAGGTTCCATTCCGGAGACCCGGGGGTGGCGTCGGGCCGGCAGCGCAGGCAGGCGCGGAAGCCGGCCTGCTGGGCGGCGGCCGCCGAGGCGTAGAAGCGGACGTTCTCTCGCTTGGGAGTGCGGGCCGGGCAGCTGGGCCGGCAGTAGATGCCGGTCGAGGTGACGGCGATGAAGAAGACCCCGTCGAAGCGGGCGTCCTTGCTGTGCGCCGCTTGGTAGCAGCGTTCGGGGTCTTCGATCACCGGGCCATGGTGGCACGCCACCGACCCGATTACTGGCGGAAATCGGACATCACCGTTTCTGGGTGATTCATCCCTGTTTCTGGGCCGACTCGCCGACGGCGGGGCGGTCGCGACGAAGCGGTCCTGCCCCCTCGTTACATTCGGACAATGGAAAAGTGGATGTCTCAGATCCGGGCCGAGAGCACCCGCCTGGCCGGGATCATTGACGGAACGGACTTCGAACTGAACGTGCCCTCCTGTCCGGACTGGACGTTCCGCGACCTCATCGTGCACATCGGTGAGGTGCAGCGATTCTGGGCCGGGAACCTTCGGGCCCAGGACGCGTCGTCGCCGTGGCGCGCGCCACCGGACCGGCCGCCGTCCGACGCCGACCTGGTCTCGTGGATGCGGGCCAGCACCGACCTGCTGCTGTCGGCGCTCCGAGATGTGGGTGCCGCCGCGCCGTGCTGGACCTGGTGGGGCGAGCCGCTCACGTCGGGTGCGGTCGGCCGTCACCAGGTGCAAGAGGCGGCCGTGCACCGCTGGGACGCCGAGCTGACCCTCGGTACACCTGCGCCACTCAACGAGGCCGTAGCTGACGATGGGGTGGCCGAGTATCTCGAGGTGATGGGCGCAGCCGGCGCGATCTCGCTCGCCGGCTCG
>Ga0208219_1000756_pt1 | contig 11378 bp, 10 predicted proteins | sample NGESurshal072012_7_FD_184469 | JGI IMG/M metagenome (GOLD analysis project Ga0208219, IMG submission 184469) | Arctic peat soil microbial communities from Barrow, Alaska - NGEE Surface sample 53-2 shallow-072012 (SPAdes) | ecosystem: Environmental > Terrestrial > Soil > Wetlands > Peat ...
GACGTCGGCGGCTACGGGCTGACCGGGCGGCAGGCCGAGCAGGCCCTGCTGGACGCGGGCATCGTGACCAACCGCAACGCCATCCCCCGCGACCCCCACGGGGCCTGGTACACCTCCGGGATCCGGATCGGCACCCCGGCGCTGACCACCCGCGGGCTGGGCACCGGGGAGATGGACGTGATCGCCGGCCTCATGCACGAGGTGCTGAGCCAGGCCCGGCCGGGAACCACGGCCAGCGGCGCACCGTCGAAGGCCACCTGCGCGGCGGACCCTGCGCTGGCCGAACGGGTCGCCAAGCAGGCCAGCGAGCTGCTCGCCCAGTTCCCGCTGTACCCCTCGGTCGATCTCGGCTGAGCACACCGGCGGAGCCAGCCCAGCGGATCAGCCGGCGAACTCGCTGAGCATCTGGCGGGCGAGATCGGGCCGGGGGGCGCGGCACCCCGGACAGCGCGGGCCCTGCCCCGGGACGTTGAGCCAGTAACCGGACACGGCCGCGCTGCTGGCCCGGATGGCCGCGGCCAGCTGCCGGCTGCTCACGAGCGGGCCCGGCGGGTTCGTGGACAGCCCGGCCAGCACAGTGACGTGCGGGTTGGCGGCATGGGCCTGAGACGCCGCGGCCCGGACGAACGCCCGGTAAACCGGCGGGTCGCGCTCCAGGCTCTGGGCTTGCACCTCAACCACGCCGGCCACCTTGGCGATCTGGCCGACCAGGTCCAGATGGAGGTACTGCCGCCACATCGGCCCGCCGGAGCGGGGCTGGGCAGAGACCAGGTCCAGCGCAGGGGCCACGATGAGGGTCAGGTGATGCGCCCGGGTGACGGCCGCGGCCTCCTGGGCAGCCCGGACGGGGTTGCGCTGCTCGGTCACGGGCGTGTACGGCCAGACCTCGGGATCGTAGAGGACGGCGCGGGTCCCGGCCGGGAGCTGTCCGCCCTCCACCGCCTGCCTGAGCGCGCTGACCGCCGAGAACGTCACTACCGGCTCGGCCCCGGCGGCCGCCAGCGGCGGCTGCCCGGGGAGGAGGATCTCGTAGACGCGGGCCCCCTCCAGCCGGGCCGCCACCGGGGGGTCGGACAGCACCTGGGCGAGGGCGCCACGGGCCAGCATCCAGGTCGAGCGCTCCCCCGGCCCCGTGCTCACCGGCCCCGGGCTCTCGGCCGACGGCGTCCCGGGGACGGACGAGGCCGACGCGGACGAGGCCGGGCCGGCCGCGCTGGAATGCGCGGAACAGCCGGCCAGCACGCAGCTGACGGCCGTGGCCAGGCTAAGGACCCACGCCCCTCGAGCGGTCAAGAACCCAGCTGCACGTTGGCGGTCATGCCGCCGAGCGGGGTGACCCGCTGGTGCCCGGTGATCCGCACGATCGCCTGGTAGGCCGTGCCGATGGAGGTGCTCACCGGCGTCGGCGAGACCTGCTGGATGGTGCCCCGGATCCCGCTCAGGCCGACCGCAGGCACGGCGACCGTCACGGCCTGGCCAGCATGGACCTGCTGGATTCCGCTCTCCGGCACCAGCATGGTGACTTGCCAGATACTCGAGGTCCGCAGCGCCATCATGGGCAGCGCGGACTGCGTCGAGCTGCTCTTCACGTTGGCCGCCGGACCCTCGGGAAGCAGGGAGAACGGCGGCGACTGCGACCCGGACGACTGCGACTGCGTGGCGTAGCTCCGGATCCCGGCCGCGGTGACGGTCTCGCCGGTCTGGCCGTTGATCGCGATAACGGTCCCGGCCGAGGGAGCGATGATCTGGGTCTCGGCCAGCTTGACCTTGTCGGAGGCCAGCTGGGCCTGGTCCTTGGCCAACTGGGCCCCGGCGGCCGCGACGCTGGCCGCCGTGGTCGTCGTGGTGCCGCTCGCCTTGAGCTCGGCCAGACTCGCCTTGTCCGCGGCGATCGCGGCCTTGTCCGCGCTGATAGCGGCGGTCGTGGCCGGCGATGTCTCGGTGGCGAGCACCTGGCCCGCCTTGACGGTCTGGCCCAGCAGGACCGGGACCTTGCCGACCAGGCCCGAGTTCGCGAAGTTCAGGTTGGTCACCCCGCTGCTGCTCACCGTCCCGGTAAAGGCCCGGCCATCGGCGCGGACGATCCGCGGCACATACCAGACCGCGGCGGCCACGATGATCACGGCGATCAGGATTCCGCCGACGATCTGCGGAGCGGTCACGGGCCGCCGGGCGGGCTCGTCGGCGTCGGCCACCGCCGGTGCCGCGATCACCGTGGGCGTCGAGGTCACCGTCGCTGATGCCGGTGCGGCCGGGCGGCCTCCCCCCCGGACTTGCTCTAGCTCCCGGGCCTCCTGCTCCCGCGCCGCACCCTGGGCCGCCGCACCCTGGGAATAATCCAGGGCCTGGCTCCCCAGCGTCATGTGCGCGCCAGAAGCATCCGTGTCCGCGCTCCCCGTCAGGGCCATGGTCCTCCGCCTCAGAATCAGTTCCCTCACCGGACATCGCCCGCATCAGCGCGGCGAGATCCAACGACCGGCAGGCCGACAGCACCGGCATGCGTCCCCGCATGACGGCAAGAGGCAACCGGCACCGGATATTCAGCATCCGCGCCGTGCCATTCGGGCTGACTTTCGCAGCAGTCCCGTACGGGACTCCACCTATCCCCGCGAACGCCTTCCCATTCTCCGCCGATCGGATCATACCGGACTCAATCACATTTGATAGCGCAGCTAATCTATTGCCTTCATGTCGCCCGGGTTAATTCCGTGTAACCAGACCTTACTGACATTCTCGACATGCAATATAGGAAAGCGCCTCTGGCTCCTGCCTGTCCGGCTATCGGGCTCTGAACAGGCACTTCGCCACGCTCTGTATAAGAGCGTTAACTCAATACACCATTAGTGACCTCCGTTACATCCGGCCTTACCCCAAAGGAGCAGTAAAGACGTCAGGTCAGCTCGGATGGCGGCGGAAATCGCTTCATGTGCGCACCACCCCTCATTTACGCTCCGGACATCATCGTCTGGTACGTTTCCACGCCATACGTTGCGAAAGAACCTTCTGACGGACTGCAGAGGATTTATGGATATACCGCTGCTCTTGGTGACGGCTGCCCTGCTGGCCGCGCTCGTGGTCGCATGCCTGCTGCCGACCTACGCGGACAGCGCGGACGACCGGGGTGACGGGCGGACGGAGGTCTTCATCCCGGGCCACGTCCGCACGCCCAACCACCGGCCGAGGACCTGGGCTTTCCTCGCCATCTCCGCGGCGGCGGGCCTGCTCTTCCTCGGCTGGAAGCGGCCTTCCCTGCCCCTCCTGTACTCCGAGGGCATGCGCGACGTGGCGGTAGCCCTGACCCACAATGCGGCCGCCGTGAACGGGTACGTCGCCCGGCTCCGCCCGGCCCTCGCGTTCTTCGCCGTCGCGTACATCATCGCCATCTCCCTGGTCGTGCGGGCCAGGCTGGGCCGGCGACTGGTGATGCTCCTGCACGTCCCGCTCTACCTCGCGATGACCCTGCTCACCCAGGCGCTCATGATCGCCATCGGCATCACCACCGGCTGGCCGGTGGGCCCGTTCGGCATCGAGGCGACGCTGGCGAACCTGCTCATCGGCGGCCTGGTCATGATGCGCATCACGTTCACGGCTTTCGCCCTGCCCCGGTCGACCACGGTTCCCTTGGTGCGCCGCCCGCGGCTGTGGGACAACGTCCTCACCTGGTGTGCCCTGATCACCGTGATCACGGTGCTGGTGGGCCTGTACGCGTTCATCTCCCAGCAGGCCAACCTGGGCTCGGTGTGGCAGGTCTTCGTGCCGCTGTACGCGGTCAGCATGCTGTTCCTGCTGATGTTCGCCCCGCTCTGGCTCCTCTGGTGGGCCAACCGAACGATGCCGCACGCGGGACCGGACCGCCCGCCAGTGGACATCATCGTCCCGGCGTACAACGAGGCGGATAACATCGTCCGGCTGCTGCGGTCGATCGACATCGCAGCCGGGCGCTACGGCGGCCCGGTCCGCGTGGTGGTCTCCAACGACGGCTCGCTCGACAACACGGCGGAACTGGCCGCGGCGGAAATCGCCACGTTCCGGTACGCCCACGCCGAGATCCTGACGAGCGAGAATGGCGGCCAGGCCGCCGCGCTGAACCGAGGCATCAAGATCACCGACGCGGAGATCGTCATCCGGATCGACGCCGACTGCGTGGTGGGCGAGGATGCCCTCGTCTACGCCGTGCCGTGGTTCCGGGACCCGGAGATCGGCTGCGTCGGAGCGATGGAAGCGCCGCGGACCGACTCAGTGACCTGGTTCCACCACATGCGGGCGCTGGAAGCGCTGTTCGTGTTCCGGTTCGCCCGACTCGGCCAGGCCCTGGTGGACGGAATCGTGGTCATCCCCGGCACCTTCACGGCGTTCCGGCGCGGCCCGGCGGTCACCTGCGGCGGTTTCCCGGTCGGGATGAACGGTGAGGACACCGACCTGACCATGCAGATCGGCCGGCTCGGCTACCGGGTGATGATCGACCCGCGGCTCATCTCCTACGAGGACGTGCCGCGGAGCCCCGGCGAGTTCGTGGAGCAGCGCACCCGCTGGGCCCGGGCCGGGTTTCACACGTTCGCGCGACACGTCCCGATGCGCGCCGGGTCGGCCGGCCCGCGGGTCTGGTTCTGGACCATGCGCCGGGGCTTCTCCTGGTTCTCCATCCAGGCCGGCCTCGTCGCCCCCATTTTCCTGCTGGAACTCGTCCTCACCAACCCGACCTACCGGCAGAACGTGGCCACGTTCGCGCTGCTTTACATCATCGGCGGTGGGCTCGAGCTGGCCATCAGCATTCCCTACGCGATCAAGTACCGGTATTGGCGCGCCATCCTGCTCTCACCCTCGTGGTTCATCTTCGCGTTCCTGCGCCGCCTGGCCACCCTGGAGGCGGTCATCTCCCTGCCCGTCCGCCCCTTCCCCGCGCGGCTGCGGCCCTGGAGGAAGGACAGCCAGCCCGAGCCGCTGCCGGTCCGGGTCGGGCCGAGCGGGGTCAGCGTCGGCGCCAGCGCGCGGTGAACGGCTCCCGTTCGGCTGACCGGAACGCCGGCCGCTGAGCGGCCAGCCCAGACAATTGGCCAGATCGTCAGCCGGAGGCGCCCGCCCGTCACCCGGGGTTGACAGGCTGGCGGTCATGTCCGCGACGGGGCCGCAGCGGGGGGCCCGGTTCACCGCCGTGATGGCCGCCGTCGCGGCCCGGCTGCCGTTCGGCCTGACCGGGTCGTGTCCGCGCGGCTGGCCGGTTTCGCGGTGATCAGCTCGATCACCTTCCCCGTGGACCTAGCCCTGCTGACCGCCTTTCACGGCGGGCTGAGATGGCCACTGCCCGTAGGCATTACCGCGGCTTACGCGTTGGCGTCCGGCCTGGGGTACGTCCTTAACCGTTCGCTCAACGTCCGCTCGCACGGTGCCCTCGGCCCCCAGCTGACGGTCTACACCGCGGTGGTGACGGTCAACTTCCTGGGCCTGATCCTCGGCGTGACCACCGGGCTGGCCGCGCTCGGCCTGGACTACCGGCTGGCCCGGCTGGCCGCGGCCGCGTGTGAGTGCGTGTACATGTATGCGGGGATGCGCTGGCTGGTCTTCCGCGACGTGGCCAGCCCGGCACTGGGGGATCGGCGCCCGCAACCTGTGCACCCGCCGGCCCGAGCCCAGGATCGCTCATCTCAGTCAGCTTCCCTGCCTGGCTCCGGGCCCGTCCCGGGACCGCGCCATCCGTGCCACCATTCGGCCAGCGCCAGCTGCAGCAGCCCGGGCAGCAGGTCCCGGGACCTGCGGACCATCCAGCCGGTTCCCTTGGTGGCCATCCAGTGGGCCTGCCGCCAGGTGCTCGGCTCCGGGTTGGCGGGCTCGGGATCGGGCGGGGCGAGCGGCGGCATGCCCCGCTCGGCCAGCCGGGCCGCGAACATCCCGGCCAGCATCCGGTGCCCGCGTTCGCTGGGATGCAGCCGGTCCACTCCCCACATGCGCTTGTCGTAGATCTCAGGGCAGGCTGCGAGGTCTACGTGGACGAGGTCGTAGCGCACCGCGAGCTGGCCCAGGGCCGCGTTGATCTCGTGGGCCCGGCGGGCCAGCGGGCGGCGGACCGAGGCCGGGATCCGGAGCAGCAGCCCGGGGTCGGGGAGGCTCGCGGTGAGCACCACCGTGCCGGCGTGCCGGAGCGCGGCGACGATGTTCTCCAGATCGGCGGCGATCGCGGCGGGGTCGAACTTGCCGCGCAGCGTGTCGTTGACTCCGACCAGGACCGAGGCGAGGGCCGGGCGCACCGAGAGCGCCACGGGCAGCTGCTCGCTGGCCACGTCCCGGACCAGGGCCCCGCTGCGGGCCAGGTTGCACAGCTCGACCTGATCCGGTGGCGCCAGCGACCCGGCCAGCAGGGCCGCCCAGCCGCGCCAGCCACCGTGCGGCATCTGGTCCCCGATCCCCAGTGTCACCGAATCTCCCAGGGCTGCGAAGCGCATCACCGGCTCGGGCACCGCGGTCCGGGCACCCGCCTCGGATGTGCTGGTCACCGCGGGTTCCTGCCCGGCCCGCGGGCCCCGGCGACGGCCGCGGCCACCGGGGGGAAGCCACGCTCCGCGGCCAGCCCGTGCGCGTCGAGGAAGCCGTGGACCGCGGTGGGCCAGTCGAACCGCTCGGCCTGCTGGCGCGCCAGCCGCCGGCGTCCGGTCACGTCCTGTTCCAGCACGCGCTGGACGGCGTCGGCACACGCCGCATCGTGGTCTTCCGTGGCCAGGCCGGCTGGCCCGACGATCTCGGGCAGGGCGCTCCGGCTGCTGACCACGACGGGGGTTCCGCTGGCCAGCGCCTCCAGGGCCGAGAACCCGAACGTCTCCACCGGCCCGGGCGCGATCACCACGTCGGCGGTGGCGAGCAGCCGGGCCAGCAGCCCGCGGTCGGAGACATGCCGCAGGAACCGGACGGGCAGGCCGCGGGCCTGGGCCTGCAGCGCCCGGCGCTGCGGGCCGTCCCCCGCGACCACGAGCACCGCGGGCACACCGCGGCGGCGCAGCTCGGCCAGGGCGCCCACGGCGCGCTGCGGCCGCTTTTCCGGCGACAGCCGGCTGCAGTGCACCAGCAGGGCCTGGTCGCCCGGGGCGATCCGGGAGCGCAGGCCCTCGTCGCGGCGGTCGGGGTGGAAGCAGGCCAGATCGACGCCGAACGAGACCTGGACCAGGTTCGGCACGCCGAGCCGGCGGAATTCGGCCGCGGCCCACGCGGTGGTGCAGACCACCACGTCGTATGAGGCGGCCGTGCTGCGGTTGAAGCGGTCGGCGAGCCGGGCCGTGGGCACTGCGGGCGGGCTGAACATCTCCATCAGCCCGGCCAGGCTGTCGTGCGACACCATCATCGACCGGACCCCGTGGGTCCGGGCCCACGCTCCGGTCCAGCGCAGCGTGGTGCGGTCGGACACCTCGAGCCGGTCGGGCTCCAGTTCCTCGAGCAGCCGCCGCAGCGACCGGCGGGCCAGGATGGCGCGGTATCCGCCAGTGCCGGGCACCCGCCAGCCGGGAACGGTGACGACCAGGCCCTGCTCCGTGCGGTTTCGCCCTGGCTGGGGACCGGGGATGACGAGCACCGGTTCGTGACCGGCGGCCTGGTAGCCCGCGCCGAGCTCACGCAGCGCGGTGCGCAGGCCCCCTGAGGCCGGGGCCACGTAGTTGGCGAGCCGCACGATCCTCACGCACTGATCTTGACGTCACCAGGCTCAGTAATCGGCAACTCAGCGTGACAACTTCGCGAACAGTAGGCGGCATTACCGCGCGGGAAGCGGGTCCCGCCAGCGGGCGCCGGACGGCAGCGCGGCCAGCAGCGCCCGTGCCCAGTCGCGGTAACCAGCCTGGCTGGGGTGGAAGTAGTCCGACGCGAACTTGCCGCTCCAGGGCGGCCGGAAATGCGTGGACACCTCGGCCACCGGGAGCCCGCGCGCCCGGGCGTGGCGATGGATGGCCCGGTTGATCCGCACCACGTAGGGCACGCTGAACCCGCCGAGGACGCCCCACAGGCCGCCCGGCAGGGGCAGGTCCAGGACGACAGTCTCGTCGGGCAGGGTGGCCAGGAGCGTGCGCAGGTCGGCGAACAGCCGGGATGGCGCGGTGTACAGGATGTCGTTCACGCCGATTCCGCAGGTCACGAGGTCCGGGGCGGCGGGCAGCCGGGGCAGCTGGTACTGCAGGACGTCCCGGATGAGCGCGCCGGAGGTGGACAGGTTGAGCACCCGCCAGCGTTGCCCGGTCCGCTCCCGGAGTTCGGCCAGCACCTGACCGACGTACCCGCTTTCCGGGCTGGGCGCGCCGAGACCCTGGGCCGTCGAGTCCCCCAGCACCACCCAGAGTGGCCCGGACTCGGTGAGGATCCGGTAGTTGTGCAGCTGCCAATGGCTGGCGAACGCGACACAGTCGCCGCGCATGGCCACCACGCCGTCGGTCCACCGGCCGAACCAGCCGCCGCGCAGTCCGGACAGATCCGCGACCGGGGTCCGGGTCACGTACGAGGCCATGTTGGCCACGATCTCGACCGGTGACCGGCGCACCCCGTCGCTGCGTCCCGGGAACGCCTTCATCCAAGCGGGACGAGAAACCTCGGACGCCCGGTGCATGCGTGCTCCCTGCTCCGGTCACCCGGCGGTGTTGACGTAGAGATGAACGACGATAGGCATCTAAATCGACGGCTGTCAAAGTCCCGGTGTACGGCCCGCAGGGCCCGGGCCGTCCAGGCCGCCGGTGCGGGAGCGGTGGCGCTGGTGGCGTGGTAACCAGCCACCGGCGGGAGCCGCGCGGATTGTGCCGCCGCACATCGACAAGGGCCGCCTTCGTCCCCGATGCTTGATCTGTACCATCCTGACTATCGCGGGAGCCCCGGATGAGTCCTGACGCACGGACCGATATCGCTGACTCGATGGCCTCGCTTGGCCGGCACTGGATCTGGCTTCTGTCCTTTGGCATCCTCACGCTAATCGCGGGCGTAGCCGTGGTGGCGTGGCCCGGCCCGACAGTCATCGTCATCGCCGTGCTTTTCGGCATCCAGCTGATCGTGGCGGGCATCTTCCAGTTCGTGAGCGCGTTCGCGGGCAGCGACCTGACGGGCGGAGTCCGGGTGCTGCGCGCTGTGCTGGGGTTGCTTGCCTTCGTGGTCGGGCTGTACGCGGTGCGCCACGTGCTGATCTCGGTGGTGGCGCTGGCCCTGCTGCTGGGCATCTTCTGGATCGTCAACGGCTTCTCGGAGATCTTCAACGCACTGGCCTACCGGGACCACCCGCACCGGGGCTGGACCGGCTTCACCGGCGTGCTCAGCATCCTGGCCGGGATCGTCGTGCTTTCCTATCCAGGTATCTCGCTGGTGACGCTGGCTTGGGTGCTCGGCATCTGGCTGATCATCTACGGGGTGATGGAGATCGCGCTGGCGTTCCGGGTCCGGTCAGCCCTCGGCCAGGTCCGGCACGCCGTGCCCCAGCCGTCTGAGCAGTCTGTCTGAGCAGTCCGCCTCAACCAGGCGGAGGATCACGCGCGGAGCGCCGCACCGCCCGCGGCTAGGTTGGGCTACCGGGAAGGAGCCTGATGAGCAGCCTGGCCAGCGATATCACCATCCCGGGACGGCCCGAGGTGCACGAGGTGTCCGCCGGGGTCTACGCCTACATCCAGCCCGACGGCACCTGGTGGATCAACAACACCGGGTTCCTGACCGGGCCGCAGGGAGTCATCAGCATCGACGCCTGCGCGACCCACCGCCGGACCCGCGCGTACCAGGCCGCCATCGCGACCGTCACGCCGAAGCCGGTGCGCACGGTGGTCAACACGCACCACCATGGCGACCACACGTTCGGCAACTGCCTGTTCCCGGCCGCGGCCATCGTCGGCCACGAGAGCACGCGCACCGAGGCTCTCGCCTTCGGCCCGGCGCGTGACCTGGGCTTCTGGGACGGGCCGGACTGGGGCGAGCTGGTCCTCGACCCGCCGTTTGTCACGTTCACCGACGAAATCGCGGTGCACGCAGGTGACCTCCGCGCAGCCGTGCGTCACGTCGGTACTCCCGCCCATACCACTAACGATTCGATCGTCTGGATCCCGGACCGCTCCGTGCTGTTCTGCGGGGACCTCATTTTCAACGGGGGGACGCCCTTCCTCCTGATGGGCTCGGTGGCGGGGGCGGCCGAGGTGCTGGAACAGGTCGTGGCGCCGCTCGAGGCCCGGGTCACGGTGCCGGGCCACGGTCCTGTCTTCGAGGGCACAGGGCCGCTCGAGGCAACGCTGGACTACCTCCGGTTCGTGCTGGATGTCGCGGCCCGCGCCCGGGTGGCGGGGGTCGCCCCGCTCGCCGCGGCCCGGGACACCGACCTGGGCCGCTTCGCCGGCTGGGCCGACCCTGAGCGGATCGTCGGCAACCTGCACCGGGCCTGCGCCGAACTCGCCGGGACACCGCGCGGAGGACCCATCGACGTGCCTGCCGCGCTGGCCGACATGGTGGCCTACAACGGCGGGGCGCCGCTCAGCTGCCTGGCGTAGCCCGCCGGCTAGCGCGCACCGCCACCGGTGACGGCGCGTCGCCACGCATGAACTCCGGCAGCAGGCATTTGGGCTGGCCGCTACGCGATGGCCGGTGTTCGCCACGCGACGCCCGGCTTATGCGCAACTACTATGGGTAGGCGGACGATAGCGGCGTGGGGGGGTATGACCGCGATGAGCAGCGCGATGCCCGCCGACGTGGCTGAGGCGGTGCGCAGCGTGCCCTGCGGCGGCTGCCAGGCCGCCCGGGCCGAGCCGTGCTCGTGTGAGGGCACCCATCTGGCCCGCTGGGAACTGGCCGCGGCCTCGGGCCTGGTCTCGCCGCAGGAATACCACGCGGCGGCCGGTGCCGCCTGGCCCGTCCCGGCTGGGTCGCCTCCAGGCCTGGCCGTGGTCCCCGAACTGTCCGGCGTGGTGTGCACGGCCGCCGGCCACCCGTTGCGCTGGGCCGCCGGCGCACCGCTGCCGCACTGGGTGCACCTGGATCCGGCCACCGGACCGTCCTGCGCCGCCCCGGCCCTGCCCCGGCCGGCTCCCGGGGAACCCTGCCGTTTCCATCGCCGTCACTGGTTAATGGGGGTTCCGGCGGTGGCGGTCGCAGGCCCGGTGCCGGCCTGCCAGCGGTGCGCCCGCAAGCACGCCCGCCGGGCACGCAGGCGCTGGAACCGTGACCCAGCCGTGTCAGCCGGTCCCGGGCCGGTGCGCCCGTAGCAGGGCCCTGGTCAGCCGGGCGGGGGACCGCTGATCGTGACGTGGGACGGTGGCCCTAGGTCCGGGGCCATGGCGGACAGCGTCCAGCCGTCCCCGGCCGGCTCTGCGGCCAGGCAGAACCGGTCCCAGCAGGTGCCCAGGCCGCGGGCCCACACGTCGCTGATCCAGCCGAACGGCAGCTCGGCCGCC
>Ga0208219_1000758_pt1 | contig 11373 bp, 11 predicted proteins | sample NGESurshal072012_7_FD_184469 | JGI IMG/M metagenome (GOLD analysis project Ga0208219, IMG submission 184469) | Arctic peat soil microbial communities from Barrow, Alaska - NGEE Surface sample 53-2 shallow-072012 (SPAdes) | ecosystem: Environmental > Terrestrial > Soil > Wetlands > Peat ...
AAGCCGATGATAAACATCGGCTCCACAAAACAAGAACAACCCTAAGTTGACACTTTCGAACGATTCTGCTTAAATCCGTGCATGGAAGCGGCATTTAGACCTCTTGCCGAGCCGCGTCTCGCCGCGACCCTGAAGATGTCCATCTGATGCGAGATTGGCCGGCCTTCGTGACGTGGTTTCTGAATCCGCCGCCCGTCACCAATGTTCCCACGGAAGGGCTCGTAGCGATCGCAAGCGTCGCTGTCGTCATCTGGACCGGCGGCTTCATCGTGCGCGGCTGGATGAAGACCACGGCCGTCGCGTTGATGGCCGGAATGAACTACTTGCAGTTCGCGTATTTCGCATCCATCTTAGCGCTACTATCAAATGCGCTGACGTTGCGATGCTCGGCCATTGGGTTCTTGTTCTACTATGGCTCCTTCTTCGTGCACCATGCCGCTCGATTGCGCAAACGTGAGCCGGAAGTCGAACTGTTCTTGCCGTATCTCGATCAGGTCCGCGTCAAAGGCACGCGTTTTTGGCTCACGCTGCAGGTCACTCAGCTCTTTCCGATGGTGTTGACGATTATCTGGCCGGCGCCACAGGTGCTCGCATGGTGCTGCGCTGCGATGACGTTCTTCGGATACCAGATAATTCTCGCGTTTGTCTATAGCGATCTGTTCTTAGAGAAGAGCGCGACAAACTAAAAGAGTCGACCATGAAGGGCTGAACATAAAGGTCAGCCCCTACGACAATTGCGTTATTTCTTGTCGAAGTAGTCGGCGTTGATCTTCGTGAAGTTCGTCCACTCGGCCGGCACTTCGCTCTCGGCGTAGATGGCGGTCACCGGGCACGCGGCCACGCAAGCGCCGCAGTCGATACAAGTGCTTGGGTCGATATAGAGCTGCTCGTCTTCGTCGCCGCCGTGAATGCAGTCGACTGGACAGACGTCGACGCACGATTTGTCTTTGACGGTGATGCACGGCTGGCAGATGACGTAGGTCACTTGGGGCCTCCTGATTGAGCCCGTGGCTCTTCGCGTGGCCCGCGAGCCGGCCCTACCGTGTGCAGTGCGAATCGTCTCACACATCGCGGCGGCCGAACACATCGCCGACGAAGCGGCCGCGACAGCCGACCTAACACGTGTTTTTCGGAGCGGAGGCGATCGCGCGAATCCGTCGCGATAGCGTTAGCCCGCCGACGATGTCCTGCGCGAAGTGTCCGATCATGCACGGCACCACCGAACCCGTCAACAGAAAGACGGCAGCGTAGAGCGCCCCGGTGATCGTCGTGCCGACGACGCCAAGCCTGCCCTGATACACGTGCGCAAGGCCGAAAGCGGCGCTCGACAGCAGGACGCCGATTCCCACGCTGCCGGTCAGCGAGGCGATCTGCGTCAATGCGTAACCGCGATAGAGGAACTCTTCGCAGACCCCGGCGGTTACGGACAACGGCACGAACCAGATCCAGTCGGAAGAGTCGATGGGTATGACGCGGCCGACTTTGCGTAAATAGTCGGCGGAGACGTTCTCGCGCCCGCCGCTGACAAGAATGAACATCGCGGGCACGATGAGCCCCGCGAAGTATTCCCACGGCGCGTTTGGCGCGCGGACGCCGACGTCGGCCGGGCCGAGGCCATAAAGGCGCAGCGCGTAAAGCGCAAGCGCGGTGATGCCCCATAAGATGAGCAATGTTCGCGCATACCGCGCGTGCTTGACGCGCCGTTCCTGCGCGCGGTCCGGATCATCCGATCGCGCGCGCAACAGCGCGACCACGGGGATTGCGACGAGCACCACAGCGAGCATCGCGAACAGTGCGAGCGTCGAAGGCCGCAACTCTAAAGCGGGCGAAATGGCGATCATTCGCGCTCCATTCCAACGCTTCGGACGCACGAACCTCTATCGTCCGCGCGGACCGTTTGGCTGTTGGGCGAGCGATGCTCGCCCTACCACAAAAGGAATTGTCACCTTTGACCATCGGAAAACGGCAGGCGGTGCTCGCGGTGATCGCCGAGCATCCAGACCGGCGGCTGCCGTCTGCTCTCTCGGCGCAGATCGGCAAGGACGAGGACGCGCGCCTCGCCCGCGCCGTCATCGAAGACATCGCCGACCGTTTTGGACGAGCCGAAGCAGCGTGTTCGCTTTTGTGGTGCGTGCCGCCGCAAGACGCCGCGGATTTCGCCGAGGTGACCGGCGGAGCGGGTGAGATTGCCGGCGTGCCCGCAACCGACGCCGGTGCGCGCTGGAACGGCGCCGCGCAAGCCGCGTTCGATCGCGGATTCACGCACGTCGCATTGATGGGACTTGATGCGCCGCACGTGCCGAACGATGTCGTTTATTCAGCGCTCGGACAAGTCGATCAATACGGCCTTGCGTTCGGCGCCGGCGACCGCGGCACGATCTATCTCGCCGCGATCAATGCGCCCACGGATCTTTTCGCGGAAGTCGATTTTGCCGGCGCCGACGCAGCCACCGACCTTCTCGTCGCAGCCAGCAAGCGCGGCTTGTCGTGCGCGCCGCTTGTCGGGAACTTCTCCGTGCGAGAGGCCGCGGATCTCGGAAGGCTCGCAGCATATTTCGGGCGCCACAAAGTCGTGGAGTCGAAGCGAACGCACAAGGTTGTGGCGGAGATACTTGCAGCCGAAAACGTCGCTGCCGGTGAAAAGTCGGCCGACCATAAAGGTCGGCCCCACAGTGAGTTTCCAGGGCCCCGCAATGATGGGCCCCACAGGGACATCACCTAGTGAAGCGGCGTGCACTATCGCTGCTCAGCCTCGGGCACCTCACCGTCGACGTCACCGGCGGCGCGCTGGTCGCCATGCTTCCATATCTGCAGAGCAAATTTGCGTTGTCGTACTTGCTGCTCGCGGCCGTCTCCACCACATACCAAGTGACGTCTTCCATCACCCAACCCATCTTCGGCGTTATCTCCGACCGCGGGGCCAAGCGTTTTCTCATCCCGCTCGGCGTGCTGCTCGCTGCGGGCGGATTCGCAGTCCTCGGACTTGCGCCGACCTATCCACTCGTGCTTGCCGCCGTTGCGATCACCGGCATCGGGTCGGCAATATTCCATCCCGAAGCCACGAAATCGGCACGCTTTGTCTCTGGCGCACGTCGCGCAACGGGCATGTCGTTCTTCACCATCGGCGGCAACATCGGCGTCGCCCTCGGACCGTTGGTCGTCACCGCGATCGTCGTCTCCGTGGGGCCGCAAGGCACGTGGATCTACCTGATCCCCGGCATCATCGTCACGATCATCACGGCATTCATCGCGCCGGCCATCCAAAGCGCGGAGACCGCGCACATCGCCGCATCGCCCAAAGGCAGAACGCGATCGCGGCGCGGAGCTATGGTGATGTTGGTTGCGGTGGTCGCGCTGCGGTCGATCATCTACAGCGGCATCCTCATCTTCGTGCCGCTCTACGCGGTGCACGTGTTGAAGCATCCTGCGTCATCCACGGGCCCGCTCTTGTTCGCGATTTTGGGCGCGGGTGCGGCGAGCACGATTCTCGGCGGCGCGATCGCCGACAAACTCGGCAATAAGCGCACGATGCTCGCGAGCCTCGCGTGCGTTCCCCTGCTCCTCGCGTTTTACGTGATATCGCCAGGTGCGGCAGGCGTGGTCGCGCTAGCGCTCGCCGGCGCCTGCATCATCTCCACCACCTCGATCAGCGTCGTGATGGCGCAAGACTACATGCCGAGCAGGCTCGCGCTGGCGGCGTCCCTTGTCATCGGATTCACGTCGGGCCTCGGCGGCTTAGCCGTCGCCGGGTTGGGCCGCCTCGCCGACATTTCGGGATTGCGCGCAGTCCTGTGGGTGCTCGTCGGCGTCTCGATCGCCGGCACCCTGGTCACCGCGTTGCTGCCGGCCGATAGCGAAGGACGCATCGCGCGCAGCGGGGAAGCGCGCGCGCTCCCGGATATGGCTAAACCCGCATGATGCTCCTTCGCATCTGATCGGCAACGCTCGTGCCCGAACGCAAGCTGCTCCTACTCGACGTATACGCGCTCGTCTATCGCGCGTTCTTCGCGTTGCCGCCACTCACCACGTCATCGGGCACGGCGGTCAACGCCGTGTTCGGCTTCGAGCGTATGCTCGCGCGCGGGCTCGCAACGGAAAAACCGTCGCACGCCGTCGCCTGTTTCGACGCGGGCATTCCCGCCGAGAGGCTCGCGGCGATGCCCACCTACAAAGCGCAGCGGCCGGACATGCCCAACGAACTCCGCTCGCAATTCCCGCTCGTACGAAAAGTGCTCGCGGCTTACGGCGTCGCTGCGGTGGAAGTAGAGAGCGAAGAGGCCGACGACTGCATCGCGACGCTCGCAACCCGAGCGTCGTCGCAGGCGTTCGCGTCGGTGATCGTGTCCGGCGATCTCGACCTCTTGCAGTTGGTCGACGAACATTGCACGGTCCTCACACCCAAGCGCGGATTCAGCGATCTCATGCGCTACGACGAGGCCGCGGTGTTCGAGCGCTACGGTCTGCGGTCGTCGCAGCTCGCCGACTATCGTGGGCTCAAAGGCGATCCGTCAGACAACTTACCGGGGGTGCCCGGCATCGGCGAAAAAACGGCGGCCAAACTCATCGCCCAATTCGGCACGCTTGAGGAAGTCCTCGCGCACGCACAAGACGTGAAGCCGGACCGCATCGGCAAGCTGCTCACGGAACACGCCGACCTCGCGCGCCGCTGCCGCGACGTCTCGCTGGCAAAACGCACGCTGCCGATCGCATTGACCTGGGACGAATGCGTGTATAGCGAGCCGGAGCGCGAACGCCTCGCCGCCATGTATCAAGAATTCGAGTTCCGCGGACTATTCAGCCGGATCGAAGGTCGCGGAGATCTCAAACCCGAGGAAGCCCTTGACGCGTCCACGACCGCTCGCGCGCTGCCGGCCGACAGGGGCCGGCCGCAACCGAAATGGCGTCACATCCTCGCGGCCACGCCCGCGGACGCGCGCGCGTTGCTCGAGCGTGCACTCGCACAACCCGAGATCGCTCTCGCCTCGATCGGCGTGCCCGGCGCACCGCCCGTCGCATTCGCCTTCGCATGGGCGGGAAGCGACGCCGTCGTCGCGCCGGCGCCGGCACTGATGGACGATGAAAAAGCGCGCGCGGATTTCACGAAACTGCTCACCGCAGACGTTCCGTCGAAGATCGTCTTCGGCGCTAAGGAACTCGCGCGCTTCGGCGGCCGCAACAGCATCGCGCCGCGCGGCGTGCGCTTCGACCTGAACCTCGCGTACGCGCTGCTCGACCCGGATCGCGCGAACACCGACCTTGCGGGTGTGGCGGCCGCATACGGCGCTCAGCCGGTCATCCCATACGACGCGTCTGCGGCTCCAATGGAATTGTTCGGGACTGGGCACGGCATTTCTGCGGAGCACGCATCGGCCGCTGCGGCGATAGCGACGGTCGCCGAGCACTTACAAGACGATCTCGCCAACGCCGGCATGTCGGGCGTGTTCAAGGACATCGAGATGCCGCTCGCTGCCGTCCTCGCCCATATGGAGCAAGCCGGTTTCCGGCTGGATATCGCAGAGCTCGACCGCATCCGCCGCAAACTCGAGGACGCCATCGCGCAAGCAACGGCTTCAGTGCACCGGCTTGCGGGCGAAGAGTTCAACATCAACTCTCCCAAGGCGCTCGGTGCGATTCTGTTCGAGAAGCTGCAGATGCCCGGCGGTTCGAAAAAGAAAACGGCCTGGGCCACGGGCGTGGAAGTGCTCGCGCCGTTGGCGAGCGAGCACGAGATCGCCGCGCGAGTGCTCGAATACCGCGAAGTATCGAAGCTCAAATCCACGTACGTCGACGCGCTTCCGGCGCTGATCGACAAGAGCGATGGCATTCTCCACACCACGCTCAATCAGCTTGGCGCGGCGACCGGCCGCCTGTCGAGCACGAATCCGAATCTTCAGAATATTCCGGTGCGCAGCGAGATCGGCCGCGAAATTCGGCTCGCCTTTCTCCCGCCAACGCCAGGGCGCGTGCTGCTCGCGGCGGACTACTCGCAGATCGAACTTCGTCTGTTCGCGCACATGTCGGAGGACGCGACGCTCATCGACGCGTTCAAAAGCGGCGAGGACATCCACGCCTACACCGCGCGCGCCGTCTTCGCCGTGCCCGCCAGCGAACCGGTGCCGGGCGAACTGCGCCGCCGCGCGAAAGCCGTAAACTTCGGCATCCTCTACGGCATGGGCTCGTTCGGCCTGGCGCAAAGCGTCGGCTTCTCGCGCGGCGAAGCGCGCGATTTCATCGCCGCATATTTCGCCCGCTTCCCTCAGATCAAACAGTATATCGCCGGCGCGATCGACAAGGCGCGCGTCGACGGCCAAGTCACGACCTTGCTCGGCCGCCGGCGCCTTTTGCCCGACCTGAAATCGCCGAATCACGCCATGCGGGCCGCTGCCGAGCGCGTGGCCATCAACGCGCCGCTGCAAGGCAGCGCGGCCGATCTCATCAAGTTGGCGATGGTGCGCATCGCGCGGCGCATCGAAGGTCAACGCCTTCCAGCGCAGCTGCTCTTGCAAGTGCACGACGAGCTCATCTTCGAAGTGGATCCACCCGCGCTCGACGCGCTTCGCGAAGAAGTCCGCACCGCGATGGAAAACGCGATGACGTTGCGTGTGCCGCTCGTGGTCGATTTCAAGTCTGGCCCCAGTTGGGGAGACATGGCGTAGCCGCAGATGCCCGAACTGCCAGAAGTCGAGACCATCGCTCGCGGTCTTCGCGAGCTTATCCGCGGCAAACGCATTGGCAGCGTCGGCGTCGCGTGGCCGCGCACGGTCGACGCGCGCAGTTTGCCGCTGGCTTCACTTTACGGGCTACGCATCGCAGATGTGGGGCGTGTGGGGAAATACGTCGCCATCGCTCTCGAAGACGGGCGCACGCTCACGATCCATCTACGCATGACGGGCAGCCTGCTCGTCGGACCGGCGTCGCAGGAGGCGAGTAAGCACGAGCGGCTGCGACTGCATTTCGACGATGGCCATTCGATGCGGTTCGTCGATCCGCGCAAATTCGGCCGCGTGCGATTGCTCGAAGGCGACGCGGCCGGCGTCCTTGCGATCGGCATCGATCCGTTCGACCGGCGGCTCAATGCAAAGACGTTCGCGGGGTTGCTCGCGGGACGTCGCACGCCGATAAAGTCGTGGCTGCTCGATCAGCGCCGGCTCGCGGGCGTCGGTAATATTTACGCGTGCGAAGCGCTGTTCTATGCGGGCATCAGGCCGCGCCGGCCCGCTGGCCGACTCACCGCCGCAGAACGGATCGGGCTGCTCACAAGTCTACGACGCGTCCTGCGAAAAGCTATCAAACATCGCGGATCCAGTCTCAACGACTACGTGGACGCGGAAGGAAAGGAAGGCGGCTTTCAGAAGCAGTTTCTCGTCTATGGGCGCGTCGGCTTGCCGTGTAAGCAATGCCGCACCCCGGTACGGCGCATCCTGCTGGCCCAACGTAGCACCTTCTATTGCTCCGCTTGCCAGCGCTGATGCAGCCGTTTCACGTCCGGCCCGCCAGCAAGATCATCGACCGCCAAACGGTCGAAATTTGAAAAAGCATAGGTGAACTCCCAATAATGTCCGACACAAATGTCGTCGAGCCCGCACAGGACGCCGACGACGAATTCGCTCTCGAACAACGGCTCTACGAAGAGAGCCTGAAAACCCTCGATGAAGGCCAAGTGCTCCACGGCCTCATCGTCGCAAAGTCAAATGACGAGCTTCTCGTGGACATCGGCGGCAAATCCGAAGGCGTCGTCACATCGCGCGAGCTCTCGTCCGGCATCTCCATCGCCGACCTCAAGATCGGCGATACGCTCGAAGTGCTGGTCCATCGCATCGACGGCGACGGCGACGGCACGATGTATCTCTCGGAGAAGCGCGCGCGCGCGCTCAAGACCTGGGAGAAAGTTCTGGAAGCGCACGAGCGCAATGACGCGATCAACGCCACGGTCACGCAAGTTGTCAAAGGCGGCGTGCTCGTGGATCTCGGCATGCGCGGCTTCGTGCCGGCATCGCAGATCCGGCGCCATCCCGTGGGCAACCTCGACGAACTCGTGGGCAAGGAGCTGCGCCTCAAAGTCATCGATCTCGACCACAAGCGGCGGCGCGTCGTGCTCTCGCAGCGCGTCGTGCTCGAAGAAGAACTGAACCAAAAGAAGATGGAGCTGCTCTCCACGTTAGAGGCCGGTCAGATCCGCGAAGGCACGATTGTGCGCCTCGCGGACTTCGGCGCGTTCGTGGACCTTGGCGGCATCGACGGGCTCATCCACAACAGCGAGTTGTCGTGGTCGCGGATCAAGCATCCGAGCGAAGTGGTGCAGATCGGCGACAAGGTCATGGTCGAGGTCATGAAATTCGACGCCGATGCGAAGAAGGTCAGCCTCTCCGTGAAGCACTCGCTGGAAGATCCGTGGAAGACGGTGCCCGACCAGCTCGTCGAAGGCACGCTGGTTCCCGCGCAGTTGATCAAGGCCACGCAGAACTACCTATTAGTGGAACTGCTGCCCGGCGTCACCGGCATGGTGCCCAAGTCGGAGTTCGATGCGGCGAATCCGCCGGCGCAGGGCGAGACGGTGCAAGTGCGGCTGCTGTCCATCAACACCGGCACGAGACGGATCACCGCGAGCTTGTCCAAGGTCAGCGAATCGAGCACTGAAAATTCCGAGGTGCAAGATTATCTCTCGGGCCAGGAAGACACAATCGCCACCACGATCGGCGATGCTGTCGCACCCGCGGAAGATCCTGCGGCCGAGGAGCCTTTGGTGGTCGATCCTCCGGACATCGAATAACGGATGATCGTCGGTCTCACAGGCGGCATCGGCGCCGGCAAAAGCGCCGTTGCCGATTTTTTTTCGCGCAACGGCGCCACGATCGTCGACACCGATGTCGTCGCGCGCGAAGTCGTCAAGCCGCCGAGTGCGGTGCTCGACGCGCTCGTCGCAGAATTTGGCGGCGCGATACGCAATCCCGACGGCTCCCTCGATAGGACGGCGCTCGCCGCGGCCGTCTTCGGCGACCGCGATCGCGAGACGCGCTTGAATGCGTTGACGCATCCGGCGATCCGCGAGCGGACGATCGCCGCGATGCGGGCGTATCCCGCATCGGCGATGGTCGTGGTCATCGTGCCGCTGCTCCTGCAAACCGGATTCGACGAACTGTGCGATTGCATCGTGTCGGTCGTCGCGCCGCGAGAGCTGCGCGTGAAGCGCGTGATGCGCCGCGACAGCATGCGAGCCGTAGGAGTGGAGCAGCGGATGGCGGCTCAGCTCAGCGATGAGGAATACGAGAAACGCGCCGACATCGTGATCAAGAACGACGGCGATCTCGCGGCGCTCGAGCGCGCCAGCGCGAGAGCATGGGCCAAACTCGTGCGGCTACGCGATGCGCGTCAGAGACTTCCTGAAGCGAGCAACTGACCAACCGTCACGAACGTATAGCCGCGCGCGCGAAGCCGGTCGATGATGACCGGCAGCGACTCGATCGTGCGGTATTGCCCGCTGTGCAGCAAGACAATGCCGCCGGGCTCTGCTTGCGCCAACACGCGCTGGACTTCCAGCGCCGGCGAGATGTTCTTCGTGTCTTCCGGACTGTCGCTCCAGAATACCGTGCGGTAGCCCATCGCGGCCGCGATCTCGAGGACGCGCCGGTCGTAGCTGCCGTGCGGCGGCCGAAACAGCTCGAGCGGCCGGCCGACAAACGTGGAGAGGATCGCCCCGCCTTCCATGATCTGCCCGGCGATCTGTTCGTCGCTGAGGCCCTTGAGCGCGTAGTGGTTGAACGTGTGATTGCCGATCTCGTCACCGGAAGCGATGATGCGGTCGATCAGCTCGGGAAATTCTTGCGCCGATCGGCCGACGCAGAAAAACGTGGCGGCCACGTGCGAGCGGTCGAGCACATGCAACAGAAGCGGCGTGTAGAACGGGTACGGGCCGTCGTCAAACGTGAGCGCGATCAGGCGCCGGTGCATGGGAACGCGCCAGACCTGGTCGTCGGCGTCGTAGGAAAGATGCGGTGTTTGGACGCCGGGTGCCGGAAACGGCAGCGGCTTGGAAACGGTACGAACTGCGGCATCCGACTGCCCACCAAATATGGTGATGATCACCGCCACAGCCATGGCGCCGGCCCAGATCCGCTTCACCGCGGCACTTGCGGTGCGAACCAGACGCGCCCAAACGCGTCGACGAACGCTTCATCCGACATCGCGGGCTGCCGCTCCAATTGCGTGAAGACGTCGCGGGTGGCGGACACCGAAAACACGGTGTTTTCGATCGTCTTGAGCTGGTGCAGGTTTACCGGAATGGTTCCCCAGACGTCGACTTCCTCGACGTCGGGATAATCGTTGAATGCAGTGCGGATGAGAATCGCAGCTTCGTGCGCGATCTCTTCTGAGGTGAGGTCGCGCCCTTCGTGCGGAACGCGAGCCGAAAAACGAATGCCGGCCGATTCGTAGCCGCCGGCCGCGAATGCGTAGATCTTGAGGACATTGTGCTCGGGCAACGCCCGGTAGGTGGCGCCGAACAGCGAATTTTCCAGACCCGGATCCACACCCTCGACCCACGGATGGATGCGGCTCGCTTGCGTTGTGCGCGCGTGCGGCGCGGCGAGTGCCGGCGTGGCACACACTGCCAGCAGCAAGAGCATTAGAAAGCATCTCGCGGTTCGAACCGCGATCGGCGGAGTCTCCATCTCGTTGATTATACCTTGGCCAGCGGAGCGGTCAAGGTGCGCAGCGCATACGAGGTCTAAAGATCGCGTCCGCGCCGAAGCAGCCTGCCAGACCGGGCGCCGGTGACCTTTCCGTCTCTCACCACCGCCGTGCCGTTGACGTAGACGGAATGGATGCCCGTAGGGTACCGATGCGGCTCCTCATATGTGGCCAGATCTGCGATGGTCTCCGGATCGAAGAGCACGAGGTCGGCAAAGAAGCCTTCGGCGATCCGGCCACGCTCGCGCAGACCAAGGCGCGCGGCGGCTAGACCGGTCGCGCGCCGCACCGCTTCTTCGAGCGAAAGCAGCCGCGACTCGCGGACGTAGCGCTTGAGCACGCGCGGAAACGTGCCGAAGGCCCGGGGGTGGGGCTTGCCGCGTGCGGTGACGCCTTCCAGACTGCGCACCGTCGCATCGCTGCCGATGCACGTATTCGCGTATTGAAGGACGGCGCGCAGATCTTCCTCGCACATCGTGAAGTAGATGGCGGCGACGTCGAGCGTCTCGTCGCGGAGCAACCCTAACGCGGCGGCGGCGGGTGCGTCCCCGGTCTGTTCGGCAATGGCGGCCACCGTCAGCCCCTCGAAATGCCTGCGCCGCTCGCTTGCGACCGAGGCGATGAGCACCTCGTCCCAACGGCCGGCGTACTCGAGGGCGATCCGACCCGCGGTGAGCGCGAAATACG
>Ga0208219_1000763_pt1 | contig 11339 bp, 14 predicted proteins | sample NGESurshal072012_7_FD_184469 | JGI IMG/M metagenome (GOLD analysis project Ga0208219, IMG submission 184469) | Arctic peat soil microbial communities from Barrow, Alaska - NGEE Surface sample 53-2 shallow-072012 (SPAdes) | ecosystem: Environmental > Terrestrial > Soil > Wetlands > Peat ...
CGGGAGCGGCCCGGCCCGCCGACGGAGCGGGCCGCCCCGCGCGGTCCCGGCCGGGAGCATCTAGGCCCGGGGCGGGACCAGCTCGACGTCGATGATCTCGGTCCGGGCGACGGCCTGGTCCCGCCCGGCCGCGAGGGCGGTGCGGCGAGGGTCGCTCGTGTAGGCGTCCAGCGCGGCCGCGGACGGGAACTCCAGCAGCTGGATCTCGGCCGGCTGCCCGTCGGCGCCGCTGCCCGGGTCGCCGGCCACCCCGCTAGCCCGGGCGCGCAGCACCCCGCTAGCCCGGGCGCGCAGCACCACCCGGCCCCCGTGGTCGGAGACGAAGCGCAGAACCCGGTCCTCGTACGCGGCGAGGGCCGCCTCCGCGCCGGGGTGCGCCCAGAGCAAGACACATAGCGTGCGGGGCATCGCGTCACTCCTCCAGCAGGCGTTCCCACATGATCTCGTCGTGCCAGGCCCCCACGGTGAAGATGCGCGAGCGGGCGATGCCGATCGGCCGGAAGCCGTTGTTGCGCAGCACGTTCTGGGACGCGGTGTTCTCGATCTGGGTGAACGCCTCCGCGCGATGCAGGCCGAGGTCCCGGGTCATCAGCCGGGTCACCAGGCCGACGGCCCGGGTCGCGTGACCCTGGCCCTGGTGCGGGGTCCCGACCCAGTAACCGATAGACGCCTTCCGCCAGGCGCGCTGCAGGATCTCCTGGACAGTTACTTGCCCAATAACGGTCTGTCCGGCCAGGATCACCCCCGGCCAGGACTCGCCGCTGCGGTACCGGTCGAGCATCCGCTCGATCCGCCGGCGCTGCCCGTCGGGCGTGTAGTAGTCCGGCGGGAAGGCGGGGTTCCACCGGGCGGTGACCTCGGCATCGCGGCGAAGATGCGCGGTGATGGGATCGACGTCGCCGGTGGTGATGAGCCGGATATCGGTGACCGCGCTGCTCATCCGCCCGACCCTACCGCCGGGGCCGGTCAGGTCAGCGACACGGACCGCTTCTCGTCGGGGTCCTGCGGTGCGAGGCTGGCGGGCAGGTGGAGCGTGGACCCGCCGGTGAGTGACGGAGCTGACTCGCCCGGGTAGTACCGCAACTCCATCACCCCGCAGTTGGGCACCGGGTACAGGCTGGTGAACGCCCGGAACCGGCGCATGTCCTCCGGCCCGGGGACGGCCACGCCGGTCAGCAGGAACCAGGCCACGGCGCGCATGAAGATGCCGTGGGTGAAGACCACGACCGGCCCGGTGCCGCGGCTGCCGAGCCGGTCGGTAAAGCTGGTGACCCGGCCGATCAGGTCGGCGAACGACTCCGCCCCGGGCTCGGTGAGCTCCGGGTCGGCCCGCTCCCAGTACGCCCGGACCTCAGGATCGCGCTCATGCGAGGTGGTGGGACGCCCGGGAGGACCCAGGTAAGAGAACTCCTGGACGGGCCATTCCTCGACGGCCGCCCCGGGGTAGCGGTCGATCGAGGGCTGCGCGGTCTGCCTGGCCCGCAGGTACGGCGACGTCACGATGAGCTGCGGCGGGTCCGCGAACACCACGGCTACGTGCTCCGCCTGCCGGTGCCCGAGCCCGGTCAGCGGGATCTGCCGCCAGTCACTCGAGAGCAGCCCGGCGTTGGATTCACTTTGCCCATGCCGGATCAGCCACACACGGACCACATCAGCCTCCTTGTGCGTTAGCCCAGCCACCAGGACCGGCCGGCGACCGGTCACGGCTGGCGGGCGCGAAGGCCGCCAGCAGGGCTGGGCTCTCCGCACAAGTGTGGCGTTTGACTCGGTCTGACCGGAGCGGGAGGCTGGGACCGGCTGGCGGGCGGCGCTGCCCGGGGCCGGAACCGGATAGGCCGTCGCTGGAGGGCCATCGCGGGAGGGACCATGTCGTGGTGGGGCGGGGCGGTCCGCTTGGGCCGCGCTTACCGGCTCGACATGATCTGGGTGGCCTTCGTCGGGATCAACCTGGCCGCGATGCGGCTGCTGCCCGCCTGGGGGACAGTGCCGTTCCTGGCCATCTGGGTGAGCCTCACCGCCATCTACGGGCTGCGGCTCTGGAGGCTGCAGCCCACCATCCTGACCTGGGCCGCAGTGACTCTGGCCACCGGCGGCATCATCGTGGTGCAGGTCCTCAAGGGCCAGCAGGACGCCGACTACCTGGCCGAAGTCCCGCTGATCGCGCTGATGTTCCTGGTCATGGTGTGGCACGGCCGGCGCCGGATCGCGGCGATGGAGGAGCGGCTCACCGCGATGGAGGAAGTGCAGCGGATCTCCCAGGAGAACCTGCGCCTGCTAAAGGAGCAGCACCGGTTCCTCCAGGACGCGTCGCACGAGCTGGGCACGCCGATCACGGTGGCGCTGGGGCACGCCGAGCTGATGGAACGGGCCGCCAGCGAGACGGTGCTGGCCGACGACGCCCGGGTGGTGGCCGGGGAGCTGAGGCGGCTGGGGCGGATGGCCAGCCGGATCCTGCTGCTGGCCTCGGCGGGCAGCCCTGATTTCCTGCACCCGGAGCCGGTCACCGTCGAATCCGTCCTCGGCGACGCCCTCGAACGCTGGGGTTACCTGCCCCGGCAGTGGCGGTTCAGCCCGGCCGCGGACGTGACGGTCGTGGCCGACCGGGACCGTCTCGCCCTGGCCCTGGACGCGCTGCTGGAGAACGCGATCGCGCACACGGGCAGCGGCGACGAGATCGAGGTCAGCGCCCGGGGCGGGGACGGGCACGTGGTCCTGATGGTGGCGGACTCGGGAACCGGCATCGCCCCGGCCGACCTGGACCGGATCTTCCAGCGGTTCGCCCGGGCCCACCCCGGGCGGGGCAGCGAAGCGGGCGGGTTCGGGCTCGGCCTGGCCGTCGTGCAGGCCGTCGCGACGGCTCATGGCGGCTCGGTGCAGGTGCGGAGCAGGCCGGGCCGCGGCTCGTCGTTCGAGCTCATCCTGCCTGTCGGCCGGTCCGCCGCCGAACCGGTTATGACCTCGTCCGGGCCAGCGTCTCGGTCAGCACGCGGCGAGTCTGCGCCGGGTCGATGACGTCGTCGATCTCGAAGGCGGCCGCGGTGCTGAGCGCCTTGCCCTTCTCGTAGTACTCGGCGACCAGCTGCTCGTAGCGCTGCTGCCGGGCGGCCGGGTCGGTGATCTCGGCCAGTTCCTTGCGGAAGCCCAGCCGGACCGCCCCTTCCAGCCCCATCCCGCCGAACTCGCCGGTCGGCCAGGCCACGCACAGCAGGGGCGCCTTCAGGTCGCCGCACGGCCGCGGTCTTCTTGGCCTCTGGCCCGACCATGAACCCGGGGGTGTCGCACAGCGACACGATGGCGATTCCGTGGGCCTCGCAGAGCTGGAGGAACCGGGTGGCCTTATCGGCGGCGTTTACCCGTCCCACCGTGTACGCGTACTTCGAGTCCAAGGACCAGGTGTTCCACTCGCTGGCGGACCGGGTCCGCCAGGAAGTGCTGCGCTTGCAGGAGGACGCGGACACGTCCTCACCGGCCGGGACCGCCCGGTCCACCCTGACCGCGCTGCTGGACGTGTTCGTGCGCCACCATGGGGCGCTGACCGTGCTCGCCCACCAGGCGCTCAGCGACCCGCGGGCCCGCGGGCTCCGCGACGACATCTACGCCCGGACCAACCGGCGGCACGCCCGCTTCCTGGAGCGGATGGAAGCGGCTGGCCGCGCGGACCTGGCCGTGCCCGCCGGCGTTCTGGCGGAGGTGATCATGGGGACGGTCAGCCGGTTCGCCGGCCTGGTGACCGACACTCCCTCCCGCCAGCAGCAGCTCGCCCGTGACCTGGTCGCCCTGTACCTCCGGCTGACCGGCCTGGACGCGCAGGAGTAGGGCGGGCAGACCGTTAGAGATGGTGGGTGGCCAGCCGCGGCCCGCCACGCCGGCGGTCGCCCGCGGCGGCCCGCATGGCGGGGATGGTCTCGGCGGTGACGAGCCCGTGCTCGGCGGTGAGCTCGTCGATGATGGGGAACGCCGCGGCGATCCGCTCCGGGCTGTCGATCACGATGGTGACCGCGGGCACATGACGGCCCAGCTGGAGGAGCCGGTCACCGTGCGGCGCGTGGTCGCCGTGAAACCCCCAGATCCCGCGCAGCGTCGTCGCACCGCTGATCCCGGCGGAGCGCAGCCGCCGCACGAGGGCCCGGTGCACCGGCTGGCCGGCGTGCTGGGCCGCTTCGGAGCTGAACACCATGAGCTTCTGCCACAGCGCCATGCCCTGCTCATCGGCGGCCGGCAGCGGGTCAGGCGGCGCGAGGAGCCGCCCGTCACGCTTGCACACCTGGACCCGTTCCAGGGTGGCGAGCGGGCGGCGGAGCAGCGCACCCAGTTCGGGCAGCGCCCGCCCGATCTGGTCACCGGAGCCGACCGCGATGACCATCATGGGCACCTCGGCATTGCGGCCGAAGAACCTGGCCCGTTCCCGCCGGCCGTGGGCCGTGCCGTCCACGCCGAGCAGCGCGGTCGCCCCGGCGATGCCGCGGCGGTGCAGCAGGTCACAGACGGCCACGAAGGCGGGTACCCGGTAAACCCGTTCCTGGCGGCCCAGGTAGATGGTGAGCTTGCCCGAGCCGGGCAGGTCCCCCGGGACGCCGGGGAGGCCAGCCTCGGCCGTGAGCAGCCGTGCCCGTTCCAGGGTGACCAGCCCGGCGCGGTTGAGTTCGAGCGTCGGGCCGAGCACCGCTTCGATGAGCGGGCGACTGTCCGCCGCGATCGCGGTCAGCGGCAGGTCCTCGGACAGGGTCAGCGACCGGTCGGTGCGCAGGCGGTGCTTGAGGCCGAACCCCTCGGTGCCCCGCAGCAGGATGCTCGCGGCGATCTCCTCGCGTCCGTACAGGTCGATCAGGGCATCCGCGACGAACCGGCCTCCGGTCCGCTGGCGCTCACCGAAGTAGCTGGTCAGCTTGATGCTGTCCGTACTCACAGGTGCACTCCGATCAGCCGTCCCAGCGCGGCCGCGGCGACGCCGAGGACCAGGCTGACGATCACGTTCGCCGCCGCCTTGCGGTACTGGCGTTCCTCGGCCAGCCGGTCGGTCTCGAACATCCACGTCGAGAACGTCGTATACGAGCCGACCGCGGCGGTGCCCGCCAGCAGCGCCTGGTCGTGACCCAGCGCCAGCCCGGTGAGGAGCCCGAGGATCACCGCGCCGGACACGTTGACGGCGAGAGTGCCGAACGGGAAGTCACGGCCCACGGCCGACGCCACCATCCCGTCGGCCACGAAGCGGACCACCGAGCCGGCCCCGCCGATGAGGATGACCCCGGCCCACAGGAGCATGGTCACGGCTGTCTCCTCATCGCAGCACCCGCACCCGGCGGACGAACGCGGTGGCCAGGTAGATCGCGGCGAAGCCGGCCACCACGCTAGCCGCCGCGTAGCCGATAGCCAGGTCCCACGCGTGCGCGTCGATCATCTTCAGGATCTCCACCTGCATGGTGGAGAACGTGGACAGGCCGCCGCACAGCCCGGTACCCAGCAGCGGCCGCCGGTAGCTGGACAGCGGCAGCCGTTCCTGCAGGCGGGTGACGAAGTAGCCCAGGAGGAACGCCGCCACGACGTTGACCGCGAACGTGGGCCACGGCCACGCCGTCGCCGGGTGCGGGAATGCCTCGGCCAGCCCGGCCCGGAGCAGGGTGCCGAGCGCACCGCCGACGAAGATGGCGGCCACCTCACGGCGGTCGATGCGGGGCATGCTCCGCCGGTCGCCCCCCGGCGGAGCCGGGGCCGGAACCACGACCAGCTCAGCGGTCCGTGATTCGGCCCGGTCCGGGCCAGCGGGCCCGCCAGGATCGGCCGTGAGGTCAGGCAACGCGGATAGCCTCCGTGCGCAGCGGTCTGAGTAGAAGCCATCAGGGAGGTGCAGGAGTTCCTGCCCGGACGGCCGCGAGGTCAGGTCTGGGCGCTGGCCTGCTCGACGGCGGCGGCGATGGCCTCGCTCTCCGCCGCGACCGCCACGCCCGCGACCAGCACGGTCGGGGTCGCTTCTACCCCGGCAGCGAGGGCGCGTGCGGTAACGAACGGCGGCCAGTCCAGGTACTGCCCCTCCGACACACAGGAGGCAAAGGCCGGCCCGAGCCCCACAGACTCGCCAATCGCGATGAGTTCGGCGTCGCTCAGCCCGGCGCTGCCCTCCGGGGGCTGGTCCACGAACAGCGCGTGCGCGTAGTCCATGAACCGGTCCCGGTCCGCGGCGCAGCCGGACGACGCCGCCGACCGGGTCGAGTACTGCGTCGTCGAGGCCTGGTCGAGGAAATTCATCGGATGGTAGACGAGGCTGATCCGGTGCTCGGTCACCAGGGCGGCCAGCGCCGGCCCGGCGGACAGCTCGAAGCGCCGGCAGAATGGGCACAGGAAGTCGATGTAGACATCCACGGTGATCGGGCCGTCTCCGACAACGACCCCGTCACCCCCGGGCGTGGCGCCGGACGGGACACGGCTCGGAACGGGCGGTGCGGTCACTGGGCTCTCCGGCATGATCGGCAGTCTGGCGTCCTGCCAGGATCACACAGTCAGGCCGGCGCCACCCTAGCCGGGTTGACGGTTCTTCAGCGCGAATGTGAACGCCCGCCAGCCGGCCCAGCGGTTTAGCGGCGTGCCGTCAGCAGCCGTCGTAGGCGGTCCAGTTCGAGGCCCCCCCGGCGTTGATGGCGTTATCGAAGATCTGGTCCTGGTATGCCGGTCCGGCCACGCCGTACTCGCTGGCGGCGCCACCGTACTTCTCCCAGGTGCTCTCGACGAACTGGTACGCCCCGCCGCCGTTACCGGGCCCCCAGGCGTAGCTGCCGCCCTCTTCAGCGGTGCGGATGCAGACCCCGAGCGGGGAATGGGCCGGATCCGAGCCGCCAGAACTGGGGGCGCTGGCCGCCGGGGTCGCGCTCGCGGTCGGCTGGGCAGCGGCCTGTTTCTCCTGGGCGGCGGCCTGCTGCTCCGCGGCCTTCTTCTTGGCCAGCCGGACCGCGGCCAGCCGGACCGCGGCCAGCCGGGCGAGGTACTTGCGGCGGATGGCCCGGGCGTTGTCGCGGACGTTGCGGGACGCGACCTGGTGGCGGACGTCGATCATCATTTCATCGCTGTTGAGACTCGACGCGGCGCTCGTCACCGAGATCTTCGCGTGGGAGCTGGTGGACGCCGCGGAGCCTGGTGACCCGCCGCCCGACAAGAACAGGAAAGCCGCAGCTACGCCTGCGAGCGTGACTGCGGCCAGTACCGGCACGCCGATCTTGACGGCGGGTTTCCGGGAAGTCTTGGGCCTGGAATGACGGGGTGCTGGGGGCATCCCACTCCTGTCCGCGAGGCTTCGCGTGCACCTGGCGAGCTGGCGTCAGCAGAGGAGCCAACGTCAGGTGGCGCAGGGAACGCCTGTTCTGGGCGAACTTACTGGGACCTGAACGTCAGCGCAGGAAAACGCCGAAATAGCGCCTTAATGGACCAGAACCGTGATATCGCTCCCGGCGCGCCGGATCAGGCGGCGGCAGGCGCTCGGGACGACCGGCCCGCGAGGCTGACGGATCGGCGCCCGGCGCCGGAGGTCTCGCCGGTCTAGAGGGGCTGATCAGCGGTTACGCCGCTCCCGCTGCCGGTCGCGGCGGATGGCGTCCTCCAGCGCGGCCAGGCTGGCCGCGATGTCCTCCTGGCGGTAGCGCCCGACCCAGGACCGCATCAGGGCGGCCAGCGGAGCCGGGAAAAAACAGGAGGTCTCGACCGAAACTCCCTCGACCTGCGTGAGCTGGTCCCGCACGGCCTCCGGGTCCGAGCCCGGCCGGAGCGTGACGAGGATCCGCACCTCCCGCTCCCCCGATTCCTCGTCGATGTCTGCGACGGGCAGTGTCGTTCGCCGGGCCAGGTCTGAATGGGAGTCCGCCCACCGGCGCGTCACCGCCCGGTTGACGATCGCGTGCGCCACATCCGCGGACATCGTCCTGGCCGGCAGCGTCTCGATGACCAGGTGGGCGGGGCGCGGGGGCCGGGGGCCCACCCCTCCGGACCCCACTACCACCGTGTGGCCGGCCGGGGCCGGCGGCGGATGCGCGGGGGGTTCGGGGACGGGAACACCGGTCACCGTGATCCGGCCGGTCTCGCGGAGCACCGCGCGGCGGCCCCGCATGAGCGCGGCGATGTCCCCGGTCACCGTGCAACCGGTCACGGAGCAGGGGGCCCCCACAAGGCTGAGCACCTCAGCCTCAGGCACACCCGGCTCCTCCAGCAGCCGCCGGAGCGCCGCCAGGACCCGGGCCGGCTCCAGCGGCGGCTGCGTGCCGCCCCGGTAGGTGGTGCCGTTGATCAGGCCCACCGGGACCGGGGCCAGCCGGTGGGCCTCGGCATCCAGCACGAGCTGGCCGGCGTAGGAGGGGCGGCACTCGGTGTACCCAGGGCCGGCCGGGGAGCTGAAGCTGCGGTCCCCGGCGTTGCCCATCACGACGACGGTGCGGACCGGGATGATCCAGGGCCGGGCCAGGTCGAGCACCACTTCGTAGGCGTACCGCGGGCCGAGCCCGATACGTTCCTCGATGCCGGCCAGGACCCTGGCCGACCGGGGGTACGCCCGCGGCCCGCCGCCGGTGGCCGCGTCGAGCGCCTCCAGCACGGCCAACTCGACCGGGGCACACCCGCTGCGGTCACTCACCGCTCAGGTCCTTGAGCCGGCGCCGCAGCGCAAGGACCGTCGCCAGCAGCAAGATCGGACGCACGGGCATCACCCTAGCGACGGGCACCGACGCCAGTCATTCCCGCAATACAGGGACGCGCCCGGTCGCGCTCCCGGAGCCTGCGGCCACCCCGCTCGAGCCCGCCCGCGAGGGCTTGACTGATTAGACCAGTCTGTCTATTATTTGTTGAACAGACCTGTCTACTCAATCGACGTGAGGACTGATCATGACTGAGCACGGCGGCACCGGGTGCAGCACAGCTGTCATCCCGGAGACGGCCGGCCGTCTCCGTGGCGACGTGGCGGTCACGACGCGCCCGGTCCGGCTGGCCGGGGCCGGCGTGGTCCGGCCGCCGGCCCCGGCCACCGCTCCCGGCGGATGGCGGCTGACCGGGCGGCCGGCGTTGTTCCTGCTGGCGTCCCTGATCGTGGCGCTGCTGGCCGCGTCCGCCGCCCCGACGCCGCTGTACGCGATCTACCAGGCGCGGTGGAACTTCACGCCGATCACCACCACGGTGGTGTTCGGGGTGTATGCGGTCGCGGTGCTCGCGTCCCTGCTGACCCTGGGCAAGCTCTCCGACCACGTCGGGCGGCGGCCGGTGCTGCTGTCCGCCCTCGCGGTACAGGCTGCCTCGCTGCTGGTGTTCGCCACCGCTGACGGGGTGCCCGCCCTGCTAGTCGCGCGGGTCGTGCAGGGCCTGGCCACGGGTGCGGCGCTAGGCGCGATCGGCGCGGGCCTGCTGGACGTGGACCGCGAGCGCGGCACCTTCGCCAACGCGGTGGCGCCAGGCATGGGCACCGGGTCCGGCGTGCTGCTGTCCGCTCTGGCCGTGCGCTACCTGTCTGCCCCCACGCACCTGATCTACCTGGCCCTGATGGGCGTGTTCGTGCTGCAGGCCGCCGGGGTCGCCCTGCTGCGCGAGACCGTGAGCCGGAAGCCGGGGGCGCTCGCCTCGCTGCGGCCGGAGATCCGGCTACCCCGCACGCTGCGCCGCCCGGTGCTGACCGCCGCCCCGGTGCTGTTCGCCGTCTGGGCGCTGGCCGGGCTGTACGGGGCGCTCGGCCCTTCGCTGGTGCACGCCCTGACCGGGTCCGCCGACGTGGTGCTGGGCGGGCTGAGCCTGTTCGTGCTCACCCTGACGGCCGTCCTGGCCATCGTCGTGCTGCGCCACGCGGGCGCCCGCACCGTCATGCTCACCGGGGTCCTCACCCTGATCACCGGGGTGGCCATCACCATGCTGGCGCTGAGCATCAAGTCCACGCCCGCGTTCTTCGCGGGCACCGCGATCAGCGGGGCCGGGTTCGGCAGCGGCTTCCAGGGCGGCATCCGGACCGTCGTGCCCCGGGCAGCCGCGCACGAGCGCGCCGGGGTGCTGTCCTTGCTCTACATCGTGTCCTACCTGGGCCTGGGCCTGCCTGCCGTGGTCGCCGGATTCCTTATCGTGCACGGCCTCGGGCTGACCGACACCGCCCTGTACTACGGCGGGGCGGTCATCCTGCTCGCCGCGCTCGCGCTGCCCGGGGTGCTGGGCGCCCGTACCCGCGCCGCCAGCGACATCGCCGCGGAAGCCGGCGCTACCGCCGGCCGCCGCGCGGCCTGACCGGCCCGGCACATGTTCCCCGCGAGCCCCGATGAGCGATAAACTAGACAGAGCTGTCTAAGGGAGATGACCGACATGGCTGTGAAGAACGCGGCCAGACCGTCTGCGCGTGACCGCCTGCTGGCTGCCGCCGACGAGCTGTTCTACGAGGAGGGCGTGCACACGGTCGGGATCGACCGTGTCATCGAGCACGCCGGCGTGGCCAAGGGCTCGCTGTACAACACGTTCGGCAGCAAAGACGAGCTGATCCGTGCCTACCTGGAAGGCCGGCACGCCCGCATGGCCCAGCGCATCACCGGGGCGCTGGAGCGCTGCGAGACGCCGCGCGGACGCTTGCTGGGCGTGTTCGAGGCTCAGGGCGAGCTGTTCGCCGAGCCGGGGTACCGCGGCTGCGCGTTCGCCCGGGCCAGCGCCGAATCCCGCCCCGGCGACCTGGTCGAGCAGGCCGCCGAGGACTACCGCGGCTGGGTGCGCGCCCTGTTCACCCGCCTCGCCGGGGAAGCCGGCGTCCCGGATGCGCCGGGGCTGGCCCGCCAGCTGCACCTGCTCTACGACGGCAGCGGGATGTCCGCCCGGATGGACCACGACCCGACGTCGGCGGCAGCGGCCGGCGCCGCCGCGGCCGCCCTGCTCGACGCGGCCCTCGCCAGCCCCCTCGCCGAAGGCGCCGCGGCCCGGAACTGACCGCGTGTCAGGGTCCCGCATTAAGGGTGGCTGCCGCCCGGATCCTGAATCGACCATCGGGCTGATGTTCCGCTCCTGTGGATGCTGTCGGCGGCTTAGGCCCGGAACGGAGCGGAGGTTCCCGCTAAAGCCTCCCAGCGGAGGCCTGCGGTTCATCTCCTGGCTGCCTGCCCACCCAAGGATATGAGCTGATCAAGGTAGCGCAGGCTGATTGCCGTCAACCGGAGAGTCCAGCGAAGTGGTACATATCTCCGCTCATTGTGACCACTCGAAAGACGCGGGACCGGTCACTTACGAAACCTATATAGATATGCTGACTAGCAGCGCGGAGTACGCCGAGTTTGATATCCGCAGGACTGCCGACAATGTCCTGGTGGTTTATCACGACGGACGTGCCGGACGCGGGGGCCCGCTGGTGGCGGACC